>Ga0172368_10002412_pt1 | contig 23831 bp, 35 predicted proteins | sample Lak11m_FD_114540 | JGI IMG/M metagenome (GOLD analysis project Ga0172368, IMG submission 114540) | Freshwater microbial communities from Kabuno Bay, South-Kivu, Congo - kab_022012_11m | ecosystem: Environmental > Aquatic > Freshwater > Lake | place: Democratic Republic of the Congo: South-Kivu...
AAGTTCCGTGCGTTCTTCCGCAGCTTTCTTCTGTTCGATCCAATCGAGCAATGATTGAACGACTTCGGATTCGAAAAGAGCTTTGTTGAACTTGTCTGAAACTTTATGAGCGGTTCCGAAATCTTTCGGTTCGGTTATGAGTCGAGTCTTAGTCTGAGAATCGAATGCAGGATTGACGATCGTGCAATTCATGAACAGGAACATGTGAGCCCTTATTTCTGCCGGCTTCACCTCGACCCGGTGTTTCTTCTTTATCATTGCTCGAATCGCTTCGACCGCTTGGTAAAGAATGTAGTTCTCATGAGTTCCTCCCTCCTTGGTCTCGATGGAATTGACGAACGACATGGATTGGAAACCGTCCTTCGAAACGCCGATTGCGATTTCCCAGTCCTTCGACTTTTCCCATGTCGAATCCTGAACGTAGAGGTCAACGTAATCCTTGAACGTTTTGAATTTGAATTTCTCCTTGTTGAACTCCAGTCTCAATCCGGGGTTTGCAGCAGCGATGTCAATAACTCGCTTGCGCATCATCTTCGCGTGAGCTTCGTCTATCGTTTCGAGGCCGAACCTTTCGAGATCAGGGTCGTAAGTGATTTCTGTAAAGCTTTGTGACATTGGAGTTACCTTCGGTTCGGTCTTCTTCGACATGTTGTCGCTGTAAATCTGAAGGAACCGATTCTTACCGTCAGCTGTCTCGACTACGAATCTCTTGGAAAATATGTTGACGGCAGTCGCTCCGATACCGTTGGTGCCGGCAACGATACGACTCTCATCATCGTCGAAATTCGATCCTGCTCGTAGGTTCGAGAAGATCATTTCCGGAATCCAGTGCTTGTGTTCGGTATGCTTGATTACGGGAATTCCGCCATTGTCAAGAACCGAAATGGTACGATCGGTCACGTGAACCTTGATGAGATTCAGTTTTCTGTGTCGTTTGTACTCGTCGACCGAGTTCGAAATGATCTCGTCGAATAGTTTAAGGAACCCCGGATTATAGGTGAGCTCTTCCTTCTCGTAAACTCCGTCGGTGAGGACCCACTCGCTTGCAGTATGCGGTTTAGTGGAACCTATGTACATTCCCGGACGTTTGAGAACGTGCTCTATCTCGTCAAGTAACTGGTATTTCTCGCTAATCTCTTTGTGCTGTTTGGTCATGGTCTATTTTATTTCTATGCAGGTAAAGGTTTTGATTTGTTCAAACGTTCTGATATTCTGTCCCTTATCATTGCAACTTGATCTGCTGTCGGAACAAAATCGTTCCAGTACTCTGGTTTCCGAGCATAAATTTTCCAGTTATCCGCATAGCTCTGAATGTTGTACTTACGTCGCTCGCATTCATCACGCAGTTGTAGATACCGTTTGTACGTATAGAGGCCCTTGTCCAACCAGAACAATTCCTTGAAGGCAATTTTGCCTTTCTTGATCTCGTAGAATGGAGCAGGAATGTCGTCGAATTTATTTTTGGCTAGCCTTTGAGCAAGGCGATGACACACTCGCTTGATTTCGCGGTGTTCGGCAAGTAGATGAGCTCTAGTGAGTTCACGCACGGAAATTCCAGCATTGACTCTAGTCATGCTGATATTGTACCAATTCTATGATAACTTGGAATTACGAGGAACTTTTGTATCTGGTCGTTTCGAACCCAGGATCCCGGCGCAATGGTTTAGGAAATGATTCGAGATCGTCGCTTTTTGGATCGATTTGGATTACGGCTCATCGTCAAAGCGAATTTTTGATTCCTTTAATAGAGCATGCAACCTAGCTACCTCGGCGAAGTCCCTACGGTCTAGAGCTTTATCGATTAACTCTTGTATTTCGCTTGGAGCCAGGTCGGCATCCGCTCTTCCGTGAAACACTTCGGGCTCTACGTCTCTTCCTCTAGGTAAGGTATCATCTTCCTCGTCCTGATATTCATCGTCATCTGCATAAGAATCCGTGTAAGCAGGTTCCTGTGATCTCTGCCATTCTTCGAGCTCTTCCTTTATTAAGTCGATCAACTTCTGAACTTTTCGTCTTGCAGTTGGCATTGCTTCGTTCGCAACAGAGATCTCAGCTTCGGATGGTCTAGGGTCACCTTCGGCAATGGTCCTGTACAACGGGGCTGCAGTCCATATAAGTTTCATTAACTCAAGGAACTCCGCATCAGGAAGGATTCTGGCATCTATCATCTTGCCCCATACGTACTCCCTTCCGTTTTCCATGCTCGTTACTTCTGGAAAGCTGTTCATGAAGTCTCGTAAGTCTGCAGTTGTTAGCTTAGCACGCTTCAAATCTTGAATCTCATCCTTCATTGTGTCAGCATTCATGAATACCTTCGCAATGTCTTCTTCACTCATGTGAGCAAGACCGCCCTGATTGATCAGACCGTAAATTCCCTTAATGGCTTCGTGAATGAGCATCGAAAAATCGAGGCCTCTTACCACGATAGTCGGAACGGTGTTCTCCTCGGTCTGTTCGTCACTCCCCTCTTCCTGATCATCTTCCTTTTCGATCTCGTCGTCCGCCTTTGGCGGAGTCCATTTAATCTCGGAAGCTCCACTGAACCCATCTCCCTGTTCCCACATCTGCTGAGCAACGTCTTCTGGCATTCTCCAGTCCATCGCTGTGGCAATGTCAGTAATCTTTATGAGAAGGTCAAGCATCTGTTTTCCCTGAGCTTCTCCGAATATTTTCGTCATTCCCTCAGTAGCAACCTCACCAGTAAATAGTTTCTTTGCATTGAGGGCTTCTCCCTGAGCGGTCATGTTTAGAAGCTTACGCTTGTGAATGGCATTCTTTAGATCGTTATCCTCGACTTCCTTGAAGGTATGTTCTTCCTGTTCTTCCTTCGGTGGTTTCATCATTTTTTGGATAGCATTGTCGGTCGGGATCTTGATGTCCAATTGCGTGTCTCCAAGGATCGAACCGTACTGATCGACGATCACGTCATGCGCAAGCTGTTCCAATTCCTGTTCATGACCTTTTTGCATTGCTTGGACTTGATGAACGTACTGCATGAAATTCATCATGTCGCGTCCGTACTTACGTTCTATTCCCTGAACGTTATGTTCGGCCCTTTTATTCAGGGACGAAAAATACTCTGGGGACATGGCCGGATTTTTCTGAATGTCAGCTTCGTTTACGAATTGCACGAAACCTTTGAATAACTTATCTTCCATTGAGGGCTTCTAATCTTTTTATGACTTCGTCAGCTTCGGCCTTTGCCGGTTCCGGAGTTTTATGTGGTTGCCTGGTCGGTATTGGTCCAGGTTTGTTAGGAGTTGAAGGTTTAGTAGGAGTTTTTGTCGGAGTTCGAGTAGGAGTCTTCACGGGAGCAGGAGCGTCCATGGTCAACGATTCGAGAAGAGCATCGATTTCAGCATCTACTTGAGTTAGAGATTCCATGATAGTGTCTATCTGATCGTCGGGAACTCCGAGACCCTGCAGAATATCGCGTTGCTGAGGTATCGTGTTCTTAAACTGAGGAAACTTGTTCAGAGCGTTAGGGTACTTCCTAACTGCAGCATTCATGATCTTGAACAATGACATCGTCTTTTCGATGATACGTTTCTTTTCGGATTCGGTAGCTTCTGGTAGAAGTTCAGCAAGCAAGTAAGCTGAGAATTTCGAAGCGACTCCGTACGCAGCATAGAGATCAACGACCTGTTCTCTAGAAAGTGTCGGATTGATACGCGTCCTAACGATATCGAGAATGATGAGGAGCGTTTCTGCGCTCGTCCCCGGATCCAGAGCGTAACTCTGCTTGATGATGTTGACCAGGAGAGTTTTAGTATCGTACGTGTTGAGACCGAGGTCGTACACGATCTTCTTGACCATGACCTCATTCTGGAATTGGGCTTCCACCGCATGAACCAGAATATCCGGGTACCCCAAATTATGGAAATGCTGTTGATACGTGCAACCTCTAGTCGAAGGATAAACTTTTCTGCTTGCCAATGCATTACTTGCTGCATAGGAATTGTTCGTGCAAACTCCATTCTCGTACTGACCGAAGAAGTTCGAGTCATTCAAGTCATGTGAGTTCGTAACTTTTCCCTGGTAACTTACGGTATTTCCAGTCAAGAATAGTGGGGATCCAGGATTCTCAGCGAAATCGAATATGTTTATCTGCAATGCGGCCGAAACGTAACTTGAGAACAAACCACGGTTGATGCACCAGTTAGCAACATCGCAAAGAGCTTTCTGAGCTTTTTCCGTACGTAAGCTTAGGACCATGAACCTATCGTCCATGTAGAGAACTCCAGCTTCTGGATCCAGCTCGGCAATCTTGTCCATCTTCTTCTTAACATCGAGATTCGCGTATCCCTTGATGAAGTTGACAATGTACTCGACCACTTCCTGAATCGGAAGGTTCTCCATTGACTTGATTTTCTGGAACAGGCGGTCCGTAATTTCCTTTCCCAATGCGGTAAGGTGGTGAGCGGCATTCAAGAGAACTTTCTGTTCGCTAGGCGGAAGTTCACGGTACTTAGCTTTAAGCCTGCTCGGCAAACGTTCGATGATCCACTTAGCTTCCTTTTCCCTTTTGATCGTTCTGATTTCGTCGTTCAATGCTTCGAACCCGCTTACTCCATTGACTTCCGGAGTTGCTGAGTACTGATCAACGCTTCTTGATAGTTGCTGAATGATATGCTTTTTGGTCTTGATGAGGACTGCTAAAGCTGATAGATCTTCCAGTGGAACTCGTTGTTCATAATGAAATTTAACGAAAGGCATCACGTAACCAGGTTGATCTTTCAAAATGTCCAAAATGGCTTTATAACCTTTTGAACCTAATGCTCTTTCTCTTTCTTCTGGAGTAAGATCAGCAACGTTTTTACTCAAACGTTTAGCCAGTTCTTTTTGCATGTACACCTTTGCAGCTGCGATGTTCTCGTTTATTGCCATGTCAGCGTTCAACCAGTCGGAAAACGATTCGACTATTCTCTTCATATCGCCGTTTATTTCTTTTTTGATGGGTTTTTCTTCTTCCTGCATTATCTTGGCATCGTCAGGCTTGAATCCCGCGTCGGAATAAATGGCTGAGTAAGCTTTGGCCTGCAATTTTATCAGCTTGCCGATGTAACCCTGGTTTCTAAGTTCCTTGAAGACTAGGTTCTCAATGGAGAATTCTCCTTCTTTTCGAAGGCTTGCATCCCTAATGCTGGATATTTTCTTCTTGAGGACCTTTGCTCTATCGAAAATCAGACGAGCGTCATCGATGTTATCTGCAGTTAGCAGATTGCTAAGTTCCTCTATCTCGTTCTTGTAGGATTCTACCTTGTCGGCCACGTAATGCATGTCGACAGTAGGCAGATCGTAAACAGGTTTATTGATCCATTCGTCCTTTAACAGGGAGTAGATCCCAGAAGAGATCGTGTGTTTCTTTTTGTCCTGAATGTAAAGCTCGACATCGTGTCCCTTGATCAAAACTGGATGTCGAAGGTTCCATATGAATTTTTGACCCTCTAGCGCCTTTTGAACCAATTCAACATTATCGTCAACTTCAGCAAAATCCACATGAACATGAACGTCGAGATCTGAGGTGTCAGACCAGTTGTAGTTTGCCATTGATCCAGTAAGATGGATGTCAACGATTGGCGCGTCAATTTTAAGATCCGCATAAAAGTCATGAGCTATCTGTAAAAGTTTAGTCCGAGTGGCAGGGTCGAACTGACCGTTCTGCCAGAAGTCCGGATTGAGAATTCGGTTGTACACCAGCTTCTCCCTAACGAAGTGCGTGAAATTATTGACATGTCCCATTACCGTTATTTATTCGGTAACGATGTACTGTTTTACGTATCGTTGCCACATGTCAGTTGGGAACTTGTCACGATTCTTGAGCAGGAACTCGAAGTACCTGGCATAGAACGGCATTATCTCTGCCGAACCGAATCGATCCAAAGGCTTGGCCGAAACGTCAACTGACGCGGCCTTGTGATTTTCGAAATTCTTAGGGTTGTTGATGTCACCGCTCTGCTTGTGACCTGCTATTTCGTCCGGATCAGACCAGTTAAAACAGTAGGACGGAACGTAATTCTCGTAGTGTTCGTTCAGTTGACCTTCGTCCCTTAGCTTGGTGTACCAGCTAAGACCCTCGTACCCGGTGATGTCTGTGCGAAATCCGATCTCCCTGATACGATCCATCTTAACTATCACCGAAGCTTCCATCGTGTTCTGAACTAACTCGACATCGTTCTGATTGGCGAACATGCTGATCTTCGGCTTCCATGCATCCTTTCCGACTTCGACGATCTTTTCGACAGCTTGCCTAATGTGCCATGGAAGATAAACATCGTCATCGTCTGCAAGCATAAAGTACTCTCCGCTCGCATGAACGATCGCATCCCTGCATATCGCTCCACGATTCTTGTACGGTCTGCCTGTCCGGTAATCGAGATCGTTGTTGATGACCGTTATTCGAGAACCTTCTAGTTCCGAACTGAGAACGAACGGATTCTGCATGTCAGTATTGAATATGATGAGCTCCTTGTTATCGTAATCCTGGTTAAGGAACTGCTCTATTATTCTTTCTACGCACTGGTACCTGCGATACGTCGTGCATACGAAACTGACCATTCCTGGAACTACTTCGAGATCCTTCGGCTTTTCGAGTATCATTTGGTACTCATTCACCCTCATCATGTAATTCTTGTTCAGCAAGTAAGGAATGACCATTGCGCCCTTTCCGACGAAGGTTTCGTTGTTGTGAATGTCGTCTATGAGGACCAATGCACCGTCAGCCAAATTTCTTTCGGCTGCCTTCATTGCCTGAAGGTGATTGAATTCCGATCGTCTAAGATCAGATTCGTCTCCGCAATAATCCCATGCATCGAGATAGAGGAGATCGATCGGTTCGTTGAACGTTTCCAAGAAAGCGATACCATCGTCCCTGTGCAGGTGAATGTTATCAGTCATTGCGTTCAATCTGATGAGCTCGCTCTGGCAGAGGTTTATGCAATATTGGTTCACGTCAACGCTGTGAAGAGTCCCGCCGTATTTCGATACGAACGATCCAAAGACCGTGGTGGAATTTCCGTCCCCATCCGAAGAGTTCGCGCGTTGCATGCCAATTTCAACGATCATTGGATCCTTTTTGTAAATGATCTTGCTAAGGGCTGCAATTATTCCCCTTCTTCCGGTGTACGGTATTTCGAACGATTTTTCGGCTATCATAAATTCGGGTTTACGTATTTTTTCTAGGGATTGGAATCCATTCTCCCATGTGGAGCCGTTCAATTCTTTCGCATGTTTTGCAATTCCTAGTTACTTCGAAGTCAAATGATTCAGGTTCGGACCAATCGTGAAATCCGAAGAAACATTTTATTGCGTCAAGTATCTTTTTCATTCTTCGATCTCCTCGTCTCCCTCAACTGAAGACTGCCATTCGTTCAACATACGGGCAAAGCTCTTCACGGTAGGATCGTAAGGTTCGCTCTCGATTACTTTCACGCACTTTCCAAGGGCGAATGCACAGCCCATGTCGAAATGGGTTCCCTGGGATTTTGAACTGTAGAAGATGTGCACTTCGTCAGCTTCTTCAATAGCATTGAGGTTCTGTGAACAGATCTCCAGGCTGCTGGCTTCCTGATCGGTATCACGGTGAGGCAGGTGAACCGTGTGTCCGTCCTGTTCCAAAACAGCTACGTGATCTTCGAGCTTCTTACGGTAATCATCGTCCATTCCGCGGACGCTGCAAATTACGAAAATTTTCATGGTCTTAAATGTTTGTTTCAAAATACGCTTCTATTGCTTCTTCTACTGAGTAGTAGATCGGCAGGTTTAGGGACTTTGCTAATTCGACTTCGGCATCCGCTCCCTTGCTCTCGCCAGGAAGTCTGAGAACGCAATCACATACTGGAACCCACTCGTTGTCCAGAGAGGTCCATACGTGATACGGCCTCGGATGGGCCATGTGTTGGAAGTGCGAGTAAAGCGGAACGAATGGAGCGAATCCGACGTCTATCAATTTCGCTGCAGCATCGAGCTGAGCTTTGACGTTAACTGCAACGTCTCCAACCGTGTAGGGTGATGCAATGTAAATTCGAATTTTAGCCATATTTTTCAATTTGTTTTGTTATTAGAGTATAGTCAAATGACTCTATTTCCCATTCTTTTATTCGAATGAAAGTGCAGGATAAAAGTTCGCATATACGATCTTGTCTGAGTTGATCTTTCTTTCGTAATTTTCCATATCGATAATGATATGCTTCATCTCATTCAATTATTAAGTTGTACTTTTTCGAATAAAAATCAATAGAAAACCTGCAATCTTAAATTCATTTTCTCCGTACACTCCAGCTAATCCATATTTTGAATTTAAGTTCTCGAAAAACGGGATCGATTTTTCATTGTAACTAACTGATTTACCTTGGCACTTTGCTTGTATTTCTTCTATCCTTCTCTTCGGTATGTCGTAATGGTTCTTGTGAAACCAGCACCTTTCTATTCCTAGTTCTTTTGCCATCTCGTGCAAGTTGGCAATCGAGTACGGAACGCATATCAGGTGCCTGCTATTATCACATAGGTACAACATTCGGCCCTCCAACAATTAAACTACCGATGTCTGGGTCTATTCTCTGTAGCTTTCTAGTTTCTTCCTGTGCTTTGAGAGTCTCCTCGATCAGAGCTTCTACTTTCGGATCGTTAGGATCTATCTTGATCGCTTTGAATTTTCCTGGCTTGAAGAACCTCTTCTTCTTGATCTTTACCTTAGGCGCTTCTGTTGTGGTCGTCGTCACACAGAGTGCCCTCTCGTAAAGCTTTATCTTCTCGAAATAGAAAACTATGTCCTTCTTAGTCTTCCTCACCAGGCCGAACCTAGTGGATATTTTGAACTGCGTTGAGTATGCCTGAAGACGATCTACCAGTTTCCCAATTTCCGATCGGAAGAGTTCTAAGTCCATGGAGCTCTTGTAGTTGTTGCAAGACCGACATGACGGTAACAAATTGTCGATGTGATTAACATCGAATTCGGTAAGGTGACTTAAAAACTTTGGGATTCTCCATTGATTCTTTATACTAGTAAGAAAATTTCGTTGAGATATTACATGATCGATGGTCCATCTCTTTCCTAGTGTGTCTCCACAGTAAGCGCAGTTCCCACCACACTTATCGTGTACCAGTTGTCTGGTTTTTTTATTCATAAATGGAATGGTTTAACAATAGTATTTTGCGATCTTATACTACAAAAAAAGCCGGAAGGTTTCCCTCCCAGCTTTTCGGTACGTGTGTGCTTGGTTTTCTTTTTTTCTTTTTCCGTAAGCCAGCCAGGTTTCAGCCCGCTCTTGAAGAACGAAAGATGTACTGGAAAAATACCCAATAGATTGCGGCAAAGGCCAGAAGGAACACGATGATTTCGATAAGTCTGATCATGGTTGTTAAGGTTTATTTGAAGAAAAATTCGAATGCTTTTACTATGATTGAGATGCTAACTTCGTGGTAGATCAACCACTTCAACCAAACTAATGGAGCGAAAAAGAAGTCCACAATCGCCCAGAAAACGCTGTGATGAATCTGCATTCCTACCACAGCAGTCGCCAATGAGAAGATTGTGTACATCAGACAGCCCTTGAAAAGTTTCATTTGGATTATTTTGAAGAAATTGTACCACAGTTTCTTTACAACGGTCTGATTATTTCTCCGATTACCTCGTTTTCGAAGACGATTATCGTCCATCTCGGATTGCTCGTGATGAGCAGTAAGCCCTTACGATCGAGAGTATCGATCTCGTACTTGAAGTCAACGTGCGGACGATACGGTAGCAATTGACCGTTGAACCTGTCGATCAGGACCTCGCGAATTCCTTCGAACATGCGATGAGTCTTTGGTAATCCATGGCATACGAGGAGGTACCAATAACAGTTCGAAAGGTGCTGGTGATCCATAGTCGATGCTGAAACTTTAGTTCCTTTGAACGTCAACCAGCCCTTTGGAAAATCACGGTTGAATCTCCAGTACTGTTCGGATTTGTCTGGGCTTATTGAATCGTAACTCGCGCAATCGTTATCACGACCCTTTAGGCCGGACTTGCAATCGTTGTAATGACAACATGAATCGCACAAATAGGAAATTGACATACTCTTTATTTTTGAATTAACTTACTTCAGTTAAAAAGATTTGGTCTCAGTAACCACTTTAGCCATGAAATTCTTAACGTTTGGATCGTTGAACGAGAACTTAGGTTCTTCTAATTCGAACGAATGTTTCGCAATGACGTTCTTTTTTGTTAGTGAATAATTGTTTGAATTGTACATGAGATTTCAAAAAGGTTTCATCCCGTATGAAAAAATAAACTTATTTGACCTCATTGATCGAATTGGTTGGAGTTCCATCGCAAACTACGATTCGCTCGGTTGGGAAGTCATCAGTTGCCCGAGTTTCCCCAATCGCAACCTTCTGGACTCCCATGATCTGTAAACCGTACTGAATGATGATGATCCTGTCGCCAACTGCGAAAAGATTGGCCGCAGCTCCGTTCAAGCAGATTTCTGAACCCTTTCCCTCGATGACGTAGGTTTCGATTCGAGCGGTGTTCTCCTTGTCCAGAACTTGGACCTTATCTCTTGGTCGCATCCATGTCAATCTCAGGAGATCGGCTCCGATGGTTATGCTACTTTCGTATTCGAGGTTAGCTTGGGTTACCACGCAATTGTGGATTTTCGATAGCATTCTTTCCTTGCCGTACATGATGATTAGGTTTTGATGTTATTTGATTTCAAATGATCGTACCTGTGTTCGTAACGATACCTCATTTCCGAATTACGTTTTTCCTGGCAATTGTGTTTCTTACAGAAGCCTTCTCTGTCCTTTTTGGTGAAGGTCTGTCCGCAGTACAAGCATGCTGCCTCTAATCTCATTCTATTCGTAATTTTTTTACAAGGTAATAGTCCGGCCCGTACTTTTCGAAGAGTGCAGTTCGTAACTGAGATACTTCTTCTGGTGTTAAGTCCAGCACGCATACGTCAATCAATTCATGATCGCTTGGTTCGAATTCCGATCCAGGAATAGGAAAAAAATAAATGGCATTCTTTTTGCCCTTCGGTTTTAGGGCTTTCATAAATTGGACCATGATGCGTGATATTACCTTACGGATATTGTACTACAATCTAGGGATTCGGACAAAATAAATAACAACATGAAGAAGCTGAAGTACGTTAAACTCTTTGAAAATTTAGTCTCTTTTGGTTCGAAGATCCCCCGACTTCATGAGATCCGCGTAATCTTCGTACGAAGATTCGGCCATGAACGTGTTCACTTTCTGAGAGCTCGGTAATTTCTTCAAAGGTTCTGCGAACTTGGTCTTAATTAAATTGAAAAGTCTACGATTGGACTTAGCATCAACATCAACTCCATCGTATGCATCAGAATCTAAGATAATGACAAAACCTGCATTTGGGTATTTTTTTGTCACCACGTACTTTGCGCCAACAGCAGATCCCAAATCGAAAGCTAACTGATCTCCAGTCCGTAATGGGCCAGACATGATGGAGTCCAGTCGTACTTTGTGAACTTCACCATTGAATACCACAGCGAAAGAAACTCCATCGGTGTCCTGCAACAAATCGTTAGAAACTATTGCCGTATTTGATGGATTGATCGTTCCGTTCAGTATTAGCAACTGAGCCAAATGTGCTTTGTCTAGAAGATTGACTTTTTCTAATTCGGAAAACTCTTCAGCTTCAGTATTTTCATTGACGAAATCCACGAACGTCATTACCAATTCTCTCATGCTTTTATTTATTCGACCGAATAAAACAAGAACGGGCCCGAACCTTTCGATCCGAGCCCGTTAGACTTCCCTTGGGAAATCTTGGCTTTAATCCTTTGGCACTCTACCTGCGACTCCAACCGTCGAAGCTCTGTCAACTGGTATTTCTTTGACATCGTCGTACAGCTCGTCTCCAGAGAAGACAACCGTGATGTAGGACTCAGGTTCTTTCGCTTCTTCCGAAACGTACTTGAAACCTGAGGTACCTGACGTACCCGAGAACTCTGAAGTTCCAGAAGCACCTGAAGGTCCAGAGCACCCACTGTAATACGTGGTGCTTGAACGGAAAGAAGGCTTCCATGACCATTCATCGTTGACGAATTGGTTGAAGTCCGACGGATCGAGAATCGTGATATCGTCCACCGAAAGTTCGAGCATCCTAATGACGAGATCGTAATCCTTTTCGTGGCTTACAGGACGAGTCATTCCGAGATTAGTCTCGAATCTTTTTCCGTTGATAGCTTTTTCTAACTCGCGCTTAAGAGCCTCGCATGCACGCATTCTGAATTGGCGTACAGCTTCCTTGTACTCCTCAACGTGTTTTTGTCTGTTTGCTTTTAGGACTTCTACTAGCCCAGCAGTTTTCAACCTTAAGTTTTCCATTTTTGTAATGGTTTTTTTGATCGGTTGGCGAGTACTTCGGACCATTTGCCTGAGGGCAGGCATTCTCTGACGATACTCTTGTCGGGCAGTATGGCACTGTCTCTGAGAAAATTATACTACGAATCGAATCGAAAGTTTTGATAAATAACAGAGATGAAAGCCCCCCTTTCCTTCAAACTATCAATAAATATGATCGATAAAAAAATGGGAATAGATTCGTGAGAAAACTCAAGTACATCAAGCTATTCGAAAGTGCAACATCGAACAGCGAGGACGACATAGATCAGCTTTACTTATCGGGAATGTTCGACATGATAGAGTACGTTCGAATGTATGCCGAAAACGGCCTGCTAAACTCTAGCAATTGTGCTCGTACCTTTTGGAACATGAACGGGATACGAGTCTACAACTTAGAACACTGTCACTTTGCCGCTTCTAACGTGATTGGTGGTTTCGACCTCACCTTCGCCAACATGCGTAAGTACGTCATGATGATGTACAAGAAGTACGGAGTTAAGTTCGTCTACGCTCCGCAATGGGACACCCTGTTCGTTGGGATCGACGGGTCCCATGCCGAGATCACGGAACACCAAGCCAATCCCATTTGGCCGTACATCAAGGACATACTCGGTCCAACAAAGTTCAACAGCGAGTCGGACAGATTACCGGACTTCGGTTTGGGTTCGAAGTGATCGTAGTTGCAGCATGCTGCAGAACCGTCTACGGGATCGTCGAGCTTGCAGTCGGTCCTTGCATTGGTCTCGTCCCGGTGCAAACATTTCATGCACGATTCCATGTCGTCTTCCGTGCATATTCCCACGGTTCTTAGCACGTCCCGGAGCATAGCTTCCGCTTCGGGCTTGGTCAGCCTTTGCCGTCCCATGAACCAGAAGTCCATCATCCGTCTCAGGTCGGACAGCTTGACAGTTCCTATTACATTGATTGTTATACGTTTATGGTTTTTGTACCGAGTCGATTGCCCCGGTCAGGAGGTTCCACCCGTCGGCTTCGAGCTTCACCGCTTCTACCCGTCCGTCTACGATGGTCTCTTTTACCATGGCTCGTTTCTTTCGGATAACTTACCAAAAACCCGGGACCCCGGTCGAAGTGCCGCCCTACCCAATAAAACCTATCAGAAAAGAAATAAAGACTAACGGACTACATCGGACTATTAAGCTCGACCCCTACATTATTCTTTATAGCATACGACATACACGATACCAGGTACCCGAGACCCGTAAAACGGACCCAGCCGGGTCTAGACGCTTCGTGCCATGAACGGGCTTAGCCCGTTCTAGGGCAGGCCCATGACCCGTGCCGGGTCTAGGGAATACGGTACCCCAACCCCAATTCGACCCCGCTAAGGACGTACACTTTGGGCAAGCCCATACTGGCGGGCGATGGGGGATCCTTCCGGGGAGTCTCGGGTGAACTGTCCTCGGCACGTGGGGATCCAGTAGGACATCGGGCTCTAGAGGTAACACCGGTGGACAGCCCTCTCGCGATGGCCTACAATCCGGGATAAATAGAAACATGGAAGAACAATTAGACTCGCGAGAGAAGCCGGTTCCCGGTACCGTGGAGCCCAAGATCCTGCAGCCCGGTCCGGATGGGTACCCAGGTAGGCTGATGAATCGTAAGGAAGCTGTCAAGTACCTGGGAGTCAGTGCTAAGACTCTCAGGCGGTACGAGTTGGCCGGCGGGATCACGGCCTATAAGAACCAGATAAACGGTAGGGTCCTGTATGCCGAAGCCGAGGTCCTGGCCCTACTAGGGAGTAGATTGAAGCAAAAGAAGTCTGTAGTCCTGTACTGCAGGTCGGCCGTACTAGGGAGTAGATCTGATAAGGGTAACAGTGCGAGAGAGAGGCTGACCCAGCAGGTACGGCGCATGACCCAATACTGTGCTGCGGCGGGGATCCGAATAGACCATACCCTGGCAGACATAGGTCCGGGTACTGGTAGGCTCGTACTTGAAGGTTATAACTTATTGATAGAGAAGGTGTTACGGCACGAGGTGAGCTTGGTGGTAGTCGAGACTCCCGATAGGCTGGCTCGCTGGGGCATGGGAAACATCCTCGAAAGCTTTCTGGCCTGGCACGGTGTCCAACTACACGTAGCATGTCCAACCTTACTGCGAGAGGAATACCAAGAGGAGATCAAGCAGGACCTGACCGAAATCATCTTTGAATCCAAGAAGCTACTTGGAGAACAGGTCTGATACCCAATAAGATAAGTGAATTTCACCCGGCCCTGGAGAGGTATTAGATACCCGTACTAGGGAGTACGGGGCTTGCCACAATAGCAGCCCATTAGCCAGCTGCCCAGGACTTACTAGGGAGTCCCGACCCGGTCGGCAGCCGCTCGTCCTCGTCGTCCGGCTCCGGCACGTACTCGGCATCGGACTTTGCCTCGATCGCCTTGTTGAATTGCTCGCGAAGCTTCTTGATCTGGTACTCCATCTCTTCCAGGGCCCAGTCGGCATACTTGTAATCGAAGGTCTTGAGGTATCCAAGGAAATCGTTGAACTCGGACCGGATCGAGTAGGCTAGGATCCCAACCATGTCTTCTCGGTGTCCAACACCCCAGCCTGCTCCAGCTTGAACAAATGGTACAGGTCCGGGGAGTAATGATCGCTTAAGGACTCGTTTACTGGCTTGCAGAATTCGTTGAATCTCTTAACTGTCTCGCTCATACGGCTTCGTATATTTCTGGATGTTGGCGGCCCCATTCCCTGAGGATCTTACCGGCGGTTCCGTTGGCCTCGTTTTCGCAGTCAGACCCGTCCGCACCGTCTAGGGAGTCCCCACGGTCCCGCTGTGCATGGTGCACCAGCTCATGAGCTAAGCTCCTGTACCAGTCTGCCCGTAACCGCTTGCCCCGCAGGATCCAGATGTAATTATCGGCTGGGTCCGGGAAGTAGCCGGCCATGGACTTCATCTCGATTGCCTTGACATGATCGTTGGATAGTAGGATCTTGGCCTTCTGCTTGTAACCAAGCTGACTCTTGCAGAATGCTATGAATTCTTGCAATGCTGGATCCTTAACTGGTCTGGAGTTAGTGGAGTCTAGGTTCATGAAGTTATTTATACGTTTCTCTAGGGCCGGAAAATCCCCCCAGTACTGGACGGTCTGGGATACTCATGGCCGTGCGGCATGGTGAATCGGTCCGGATATATAAAATAAACCTACATCCCATGGCAAAGAATTCAACTCAGGTGACGAGGTACCGCGCGGTAGCTACGAACAAAGGGCCGGGCGTGCATGCTAAGGCTGGATCCTCAAAGAACAAGAGGTCCAAGAATTACCGTAAACCGTACGTCGGACAGGGCTGAGCAAATATTATATTAAGTTCAAAGATAAATAAAAAAAAAAAAATCAAAATGAAAATCTACAAGTTTAACGAATGGTTAAATGAAAATGCTAATAATGACAAACTCATTAGAGCTTTTTCAGAAAAAATTGGGTCTGAACGAAATACTCTAGCCGATGATATAGAAGCGATAAAAAGTCAGCTAGAGGGAGAAGAATTAGCAACATGGATGAGCGGAGCAAAAGCTATTACTAAGGAACTTGAAGCTGTTCCTACTGAGATTCTTTCGCTCGGAGAAATCAATGATGAGGAAAACGAAGGAAATTTTGACGATCTTGAATTCGGAGAGGAAATTTGGAACGATGACCTTCACAGCAATTCACCAGGTAGTAACCAAATTTACTCCGGTACTTGGCAGAATAATAAAGTATGTATCTGGACTAGTCCAAATGAGGGAGAATTTATCTACTTGGTAAAGCACTAATAAATCATATCACATGAAAAAAAAGGACCTCCTTACTAGGGAGTCCCTTTCTTCTTTTTGGTTAAGTAGCCTGTTAGATTCCTTCTTGATCTTGACCCGGTCCTACCGTGACATTGGCCTGCGGTTCAGGTCTGTTCGCTAACTTCCTCTTGAACCTTGCCCATTCGGACTCCATGAACAGAGTACCTTTTATTACGAGAGCAATTGCCAGGTCGGTCTGAGTTTCGTTGTACTCTTTCTTCGTCCTGCAGAAGGTCATGAACCTCTTGAAGGTAACACCGAGATTCTTGCCGCTTGAATTGTAGAAACTCATGAAAATGGACTTGAGCTCCCGGATGTTTTCCGGATTCTTAACGCTTCCCACGGTAATTTTCCTTGGCGGTTTCAAGCCAGCGAAATGAACGGCTTCGTCCGCCATTGCTTTAACTTCGGCAGGAGCCATTTCTTTGAATCGGTTATGTGCTTTGATTATCTTTGGATACAGAACTTCGCTCTCCGATTCTCCCATGTCCTTTTGTAATCTCATGAACTTGGCGGTCGTACGTGTAACGGTCATTTCCTTAAGCTCCATTGCCTTGGTTAAAAGACCGTATGTAGCTTTGGTCCAGTCTCCAGCTTCCAATGCTTGACGCCTTTCGTCCCTTAGCACGGTAAGCTGAGCTTGATCTTCAACGCGTGTCCTGTCCTGCTTCCAATTTATTCTATCCTTTGCTTTGATCCACATTGCGGCCATCTGTTCGTCGGTAAGAACGTCAAGGCCGCGCTTGTAAGCTCTTAATTCTCCGGGCGTCATTTCCCGTTCAGCGGCTTCTTCTGCTTCGTCGTCCTCATCGCGAGGTTCTTCGTTACCTTCTTCTGGAGTTTCGTCGTCGATTGGATCCACTGGAACCGGAGATTCATTCAATCCCTTGAACCTTGACTTGTCGAGTTCTTCAAATACCTTGACATATTTTCGTTTCATTCGAGTAGTTTTTTATTTATTTATATCCCAGTACTAGGGAGTAAGAACCGTACAGCAAAAAAGAATGGGGCCGTAGCCCCATTCAAGAGTCCAATTAAGGTTTAAAGGTTTGCAAGTTCTGCATGCTGCAGGTCCCACTTGCCGACGAAGAGGTTACCACCTTCGGCCTTGAACTTTTTGGGGTTCGTCATTGGGAAGGTTGACTTGTGAGAACCGAGCCAGGTCATGTCGTTCACGAGGTCCCAGATGGTATGTCCGGTCTTGATGAACTTCTTTTGGTCCGGTGAGAGGTCCCTCGGGTTGAATCCCTTGACAATGATACGCCTTTCGGTTTCTTCGAGGTGAGGGAACAGCTGGGCCTTTGCTGCTTTGGCCAGCCAGATTTTGCGGTCGGAATCTTCCTCAACCAACTGAGCTTCGACGAGGTCGAATGCCTTGGACATTTCTGCGAGGCTTGCAGGCGTGTTCATAGCTTCGTTAAGCTTATTCTGGAAAGAGACCGGCACGAATCCGTCGCGAGCCCAGATATGGGCCTGGTTCAGGATGTCGCGGAAAGCATTGGGACCGGCCGAACCACTACCGCCTCCCTTTCCAAGGTCGGGGCCATCTCCCGTCGGAGTTCTGGTGATCATGCCGTTGGAACAAGCCAAGCGGTACATGAAGTCCTTGATCTCGGACGTATTGTGTCTGTTTACTAGGGAGACCCCGAAACGGAAGACCTCGCCCGGACCGAGGCGTTCGAAGCCTGCGTCCTTTGCATGCACGAGGTTAATGCTCATGTTCCCGTTGCCAGTGTTGTCGATCGACTCGACGCTGAGACCCGGAACTTCGTTCAGCAGGGTTTCTGCTGTAGCGAAGAGGGTATCGTTGGTCAGTCGGCTGTAGCGGTCGGCTACTACGATGTTCATGATGACGTGCTGGTCCTGATCGCCAATGAGGAGGAAGTCCTTTCCGCCGTCACGACTTTCTGCATATGCCTTCACGGCTTCGAGCAGCTTGATCTGGATTGCCTTATCCTCGTGCTTCGCCATGCGGTTCATGAGGCTGATGTTCAGGTTCACCACCTGTCCGAGGCGGTTGAAGAAGCTTCTGGACACGGGTACACTGTGTCCATGGATGTGGATGCAGCCATTCTCGATCGACTTGTCGTCGAGCTGGATGTCGCGGAGCTTGAGCCTTTTGATTAGCGGGTCATGGCCGCTGAGCTCCTGTCTGATGTTGTTGAATTCGTCGTTTCCGATCATGTCGTTTAAGGTTTTAATTGGTTGATACTAATTTTTCACTTCGTCCTGGTCCTCCACCTCGACGTTCTCCGCGCCCGGATGGTTCACCGAAAGAAAGAGGTCGTTGAACCTCTGGTCGAGCATTGCACGGTTCTTGCCCTCACCAGTTGCCAGGCGATTGGCTTCGATTTCCTGCTGCCATGCTACTTCGTCCCATACGAGCTCGCCGTTTACTAGGGAGTAGTACAGGCGTTTGTAGATGTTCGAACCTCCACGTCTGTTCTTGGAGAATTCAACGTACCGGCGTCCTGCATCGTCGAACCTCATCTCCATCATTGCTGTAGTAGCATGCTTGAGGTAAGTCGAACCGACGTACTGGCCGCCCTTGGTTAAATGCTGGATTGCGAAGATCGCTTTGTTCTTTTTGTCCGCGGCCTCAATGATTGCGTTCGTCAACCACGTTGCCGCCCTGTTGGTCTTCCATCCGAGGACGTCCGCCATTTTCACGATGGTGTCCTGGTAGGAGTCGAGAAGGATGATGTCGTAATCGTCGCTTTCGATCGTGTTCTTTAAGATAAGATCGAACCGGCCCATGATGTAGTCCATGAGGAGAAGGGTCGGGATGTTGCCAATGATTGGCATCTTTGAGAAGAAGAAGAATAAATCGTTGCGCGTCATTTCCGAGGAAATGTAAAGGATTTTGGCATCGGGATTTTCCTGCTTGATTTTCGCAAGCAGTTGGAGGATGACTGTTGACTTGCCGACGCCGGACTCGCCAACTACAATGTTCGCGGTACCAGAATAAAGACCGCCATCTTCCGTGTGATCTGAGAAGAGTTTGTCCACCAAGTCATTGGTCTTATAAAGCTTGAAGTCGGGAAAGTCCATGTTCCCAATCTCAATGACCACCGGCTTTTCGATGATGGACTCTGCATCCTCACCAAGGTCTGGCCTTCCGCGCTGTGTCAGGGACTCAGAACGCGAGTTTGAAGGCCTTGTTGAAGTAAATCCTGCGCGAAGCTTCTTGACCACGCCGTTGAACAACCCGTAACTGACACTGGCGTTCTCATTGTTGACCATGAACTGAGTGTAGAGCTGTTGAACCGTTTGGTCGATAGGAACCTCGCCTCCGTGGTGTTCAGTGAAGAACGCCCGTACGAACATTTCCTTCTTTCCGATTTGGTTTTGCATAAGAGATTTTAGTTAATTATTGATTGATGTAGCTAATATAAGACTGTTGTCTGACAGGAAAAAATAGGGATGAAATTGTTTTAATCGTTATACTGATTATTGTACTACAGTTCTACGTTAGTTAGTCATCAATTACTAAAATAATTGCGTCACTGATGTGACTGCCAATGCTGTACTTCAGTGTGTAACGGAGTATACCCTCTGCGCCTGTTCAGCGAACCATTAGACGGCCGACGCCGTTCATTTTTTAATGTACCAAATTTGCAGTAATTATGGCATCAAAATCTCGCGAATCCATTGCTGTTCTTCCGCCGTTATCCATGCACTGAATCTCAGACACACGACGACGATTGTTAGCATTATGAGGGGTATGAGTCCGTGCGTCCTTCGCACGGACTCTTTCCGGATTCGGTATGAGCCACCAAGTCAATAGTTTGCTTCTCATAGGCTGGTACCCGTACTAGGGAGTCCCGTCCTAGTGGACGGGGATCTCAAGTTCGTATTCGCCCACCCTCACGGTCTCGCCGATCAGGTCAGCACTGTTACCCATGCGGACGTTCTGACCTTCGTCATAGTCCAATTCAACTGCTTCCTTTGTCTTGCTCAGAACCTTCATGATCTCTTCGGGTTCCATCACGCCTTTCTCTGCCCCGGTCTTGGGGTCCTTGACGTATACTCTTACGATTGTCTTCATGATTATTTCGTTTGTATGTTTTCATAGATACTACGAAGTAACTGCCAGCGGCCCTGGTACTTGGCCGGGATGTCCGATGGCTTCCAGCAGCGGGAATAGCTGCGAAGCGTCGAACTCAAGCGGTAATTCTCTCCTCTGTAATACTCGCAGAACTCTTGACCCTTCTTCGGTCCACGGATGTAGATGCCATAGGTTATCAAGCAATCCTTATCCAAGTATCCTTCGAGGATGTCGCATTCCGGATTATGGTTCCGGTGCGAATGATAGTTCGTTCCTTTGAACGGAATGGTTACGTTTGTCATGGCGATATTGGTTTATTATGCTAATGTAACACTATTCTCTGACAGGAAAAAACGAGACCTGTACTAGGGAGTAAGTAACAGTTTAAGTTTATCTCTGTTCTCGATGATGTCTCCCAAATGGAAGCCAACTATCGGGGCCTGGTCGGGTTCAGTCGGTCTTTCTTCGAATCCGGCTTCGCGGAACTCTTGTATGCAGCCATCGAGTATGTCGACGGTTTCCTGCACGACTTTCTTTTCGTCGTCTGTCATGGTCGTATGTCTTAACCGGCCGAAGCCGGGAGGGGCTAGGCGCCCCTCTCCAGTATCGTTTTCTCGGCTGGTGTCAGTGAACCCATTCCTTGATCGTGGACCTTCTGCAGGACGTCATCGATGGTCAGTTCGGTCTCAGCTTCGGGTGCTGTTGTGGTGGCTGCTCCAAGACGTTCCATGATTGGTTCGGGAAGCGAGGTAGCGTTCGCATTGAAAGGGAATACGAAAAACATTGCTCCGGTCGGTTTGACGTCGGCTGTGATCTGTTCATTTGTCGACTCTGTGTCGAAGATGGAGAGAACTCCGCCCGGCATCGAAAATACATAGGCTGATTCGGAGTTTGCAATGTGCGGTCTCAAGGCTGCGGATACCTGTGGTATCGGGATCGGCGGGCCGAAACGCATGAATACGATTTTTCTCATGGCGATCTGGTTTTAATTGATTGATGTAGTAAATGTAATACTGTTTAGCGACAGGAAAAAATTCTGATGAAATATTTTTTTGAAGTGGTATGTCGCTGATGTTTGAATCATGCTGCAAATATACCACGAACGTCTGACAGGAAAAAATGGGGGGTGAAAATAATCTTGGGAAAATACCTCGCAAGTCGGAGTATACCCTCTGCGTCTGTTAAACGAACCCGTTAGAGCTTGGTATCTGCAAGATAACGAGGTAAAAGTAATACGAATACTCGAAAGGAAAAAATTAAGGGGCAAGAGTTGTAGTGGTAGTCGTGGTCGGAATGTAAGCGACTCCGGTTCCACTAGTACCCATTGCGGAAGAAAGATCCGTAACCGCCTGGTCTCTCGAGAGTTGGGATCCAAATTGGATCTGCATCTGTTGGTTTCCTGCTATTCCTACAATTAGGTCCAAATCAATGTCTGTTGCTTCTGCCCATAGAATGTTTACGTCCGGGTTATAGACGGTCAGTTCTTTGGTAGACCCGTGCTCTCTTGATCTTAGTTTAATAATGTCCGCTGCCATATAAACCTATTTATACAAGAAAGGGGCCCCGCCAAGGACCCCTAATTAATCAACCAATAAAACCAAGTGTTATGTCTTCTTAAGCGGTACTCGCTCTATCTTTACGATGCTTCCGATCGGAGAGTACCTAGCTTCCTCGTAGCTCGAGAACTTGTCCAAATCAAAGATCCATACTCCCTTTGAATCAGTTCTTCTCATTCCGATCCGTGCTGCTCGCTCTGCCATGCTAGGCTTGGAGATCTGTGCTTCGAAGCATGCTAGCGTGTAGGCTGACCGAAACGTCGTAGCTACAAGAGCAGGCCGCATTACCTCGTTCTTAAGTTTCGACACCAGCCAAACATCCTTCTTGTTCCTTAACAGGCTAGGCATCTCGTCTGGTCTTGATCCAGTGTATGAAGGCGAGAATTCCCCAAAAGATCAGGGCTGTTGAACCACCGAACACTAATGCTGTTATTATGCAATCTATCATGGCTTAAACGGTTAAAGATTCAGATATTTTCTTAAGTTCTGCGCACTTCTCGTACTCTTCTGTATCCTGAAAATGCTTGATCATTATGTCCAATGCATTCTTCTTTTCGGATACAGTCTTACCATCGCCTTCCTTGACGGCGTCTTTGAACTTTCCGACGAGAGCTTCGTACAGCTTGTCCATGAACTTATCGTAGTTTTCCTTTCGCAGATGCATGAGTTCTAGCAGCAGGTCCTGGTACGTCTTCTTATCGTATGGGTTGGCGTCCATCGTGTGTGTAGGTTCTTTTTTAGGCTTTGTACTACTAATATACTAAAAAGAGCCGAACGGGTTAAACCTGGGCGACTCTTTTTTCTTGGGGTTATATTGGGGCCTAGAATATCACATGCTTGTAATGTTTGTTAACCTTCTTTAATCCGTTCAAGCAGTCCTTGCATTCCATGTACTGGGTGTCAACGTCTATCTCGATTATCTGGCCCTTAACTGCCGTGACCGTTCCATCAATTATGCAATCATAGTCATCGCAGTACGTGTAGAACTTTACCTTGTCTCCAATCTTTACTTTCTTGAACTTAGAGTACTTCTTGTTATGGCTCCTCATCAATCGGACAGCTATCACGGTACTAATTACTGCAATTACTAGGCCGCTGAAATGGAGCAGGCCAATCTCGAACATCGTCATTTAACATCCAACGTTATTTTACTTGCCTCTTGAACCAGCTAAGCTTGCCCAAGAAGTAGTCGATCTGAAGACGAAGTCCGAAGTTGCTTCCCTGATAAGATCCCAATTGTTTCGTTTTGTATAGTTGATAGTCTGTATCCTTAAGCTCGAGATCTTCCTGCTTGATGTCTTCAATCTTCTGCCAGTGCTTTTCTATTGCTGCTACGAATTCGTCGACATCCTTCATCAGGTCGTCATATAAAGCTGCTTTATCTCTCTTGGAAAGTGGCATATCTCTTTACCTTTAGACCTATTTATACTGTGTAGCGGTCAATATTGTTACAATAAGAATCATAGACCAGGACCATGTTGCCGGTCCTAGTACAGAATCCGGACTCGGTAATCGACTGGACCCTGTAATCCGATGGGATCTGGGTGAATCCCATGCGGTTACCGTTTTCGTTATATGTTACTATTTGGCCACCGAAACGAAGGACCACGAATGACGAGGAGTGACCGAGGAACTCCCCGCCGCCCGTCGATATGTTTCCTATCTGATTGCCGGCCCTGTCCCGTACTATCAGGAGGTTACCGTACTGTGTTACTGTTGCGATCATGGCTCAGTTGATTTTGATTAGTACTGCTTTTAACTCGCTGGTCGGCGAGATTCTTTCGTGCATTTTTGCAATTGCTACGATAAGGTCGGTTGCTTGTTCCTTGTGAACGTAACCGGATTTGAAGATAAACATGTAACGATGCATCGTTTTAAGATTTAGAATGTAAAAGTAATCAATGTCTCTGACAGTAAAAAATTCTAATTAAAAAAAGTTCTCCTTGCTTCTATGTAAGCTAGGATAGCATCGCGCATTTGGATAAGCTGGATGTAGACTTCCGGCTCTTCGCTATTGAGTCTACTTAAGCTCTCGTCCGGTGCAACGTGCAGAAAGAA
>Ga0172368_10002413_pt1 | contig 23825 bp, 29 predicted proteins | sample Lak11m_FD_114540 | JGI IMG/M metagenome (GOLD analysis project Ga0172368, IMG submission 114540) | Freshwater microbial communities from Kabuno Bay, South-Kivu, Congo - kab_022012_11m | ecosystem: Environmental > Aquatic > Freshwater > Lake | place: Democratic Republic of the Congo: South-Kivu...
AGCAATAAAAAGAGAGAAACAAATGAAGAAATGGAATCGAGGGTGGAAGCTTAACTTGATAAACGGATTTAATCCAAAATGGAAAGATTTATATAATGAGATTTAGAGATTGCTGCCAGAGTTGATCCGCCGCAGAGATTCCCGCCTGCGCGGGAATGACAGAAAGAGGAAGGGAATGACAGAAAATATCAAATAAAATGTGAGGAGATATATAAACAACTAAAGGCATTTTGCGCCAAAGTGAGAAAAGATAGCAAATAATGTTTTTCAATTTTGTTCTTCAGTTTTTTAGTTCCTTGGTTCTTTAGTTGGTAACAACCATCATGAAAACTTATACTTATAAAGCCAGAGATATAAAAGGTGAACTTGTTCACGGCAAGGTTGAAGCAGAGACGACTGAGATTGCTTCCAACCTGCTAACGGATAAAAAACTTTTCCCTGTTGCCATTATGGAACCGGGGACGAGAACTTTTGATATCCCATTTTTGAAAACTATCAGGACCAAAGACAAGGTGATGTTTGTCAGACAGCTTGCCACGATGATAAATGCAGGTCTTCCTTTGGCGCAGTCTTTGCAGACTCTTTTTGTGCAGGTTCAGTCGAAGTCAGTCAGGAAAATGATAGAACAGATTTTGAAAGACATTGAGGCGGGCAACACCCTATCTTCTGCCCTTGCCAACTTTTCTGACGTGTTTTCAAAAACGGATATTTCTATGATAGCTTCCGGTGAGGCAAGCGGTAAACTCGATGAAGTTTTAGCGAACATGGCGGAGCAGATAGAAAAAAACTTCAAAATTACCAAAAAAATTAAAAGCGCCTTTATATATCCCGGATTCATTCTAGCCGTTGTCATCGCTGTTGCGGCCATAATGGTGATCTTTGTTTTACCTCAGATGCAAGTGCTTTATAGCTCTTTTGGTGATGCAAAGCTTCCTTTGCCTACACAGATTCTCATCGGTGTAAGCAATGTAATCAGAAAATACTGGTATTTGGTTATCATGATTCTCATAGCGACTGCGATGAGCTTAAATATCTATGCTCGTTCGAGCAGTGGCAGATACCTTTGGCATTCTCTGAAAGTTAGGATTCCGCTTGTTGGCAACTTTCTCAAGCTGACCTATATGTCTCTTTTCACCAGAACCATGTCGAGCCTTGTTTCATCCGGCGTTCCTATCCTTGATGCGCTGAAAATTACCGCCGATACTATGCCAAACATTATTTATGAAAAATCAATTTTAAATATCAGGCAAAAAGTTAAGCAAGGAGAGTCTCTGTCGGCCTCTATAAGACATGATGAGCTGTTTCCTGCTATGGTACCTCAGATGGTAGCGGTTGGCGAGAACACAGGTGAGATTGACGCTATGCTTCAGAACTTGGCTGACTACTACAGCGATGAGATAGATAACTGGGTCAAAAGTTTCCAGTCCCTTCTTGAGCCGATAATGATACTTGTGATGGGGTTGATAGTCGGAGGCGTGATCATCGCCATTATTATGCCGATATATAATGTCGGCATCTTTATGAAAAAATAATTTGGTAAATCCGAAATTCGAAGCGCGCAATCCTTTCTTCTGTCATTCCCGCGCAGGCGGGAATCTAGCCAAGGCACCTAAACAAAATAAATTTCAATGAAAATGAAATCATATTATGTATACATTATGGCAAGTAAAAGAAATGGCACAGTATATGTTGGAGTTACATCAGAATTAAAACAAAGGGCTTTTAAGCATAAAAACCGTGCCTATGGCAGTTTTACTAAAAAATATACAATAGATAAGCTAGTTTACTTTGAAGAAACAAATAGTATAGAAGAAGCTATCAAAAGGGAAAAACAAATCAAGAAATGGAATAGACAGTGGAAGTTGTGCTTGATAGAAAACTTCAACCCCAAATGGAAAGATTTATATGATGACATTGACTGACTGGATTCCCACCTGCATGGGAATGACAAAGAGAACATTCGAAAAAAGTTTAAAACATTTGAATTTAGAATTTATGATTTGTTTCGAATTTCGAATTTAGCGCTTAGGACTTGATGACATTTCTGTACAGAAATGTCATTGACTTACCATAAGAATATTAGTTAAATATAAGGTGTACTTATAAAGTATATAAGAGTCGCCCAAATAGGGCGGAAAGGAGGTGAAAAATGAAAAAACTAAGAAAAAACCAAGGTTTTACACTGATTGAGTTGGTAGTTGTTATGGCTATTATCGCTGTTTTGGCAGTCCTTATTATTGGCGCTATTACTGTTGCAAGAAGAACTGCCACTGAGTCTGCAAACAGGGCAAATGCCAGGACTCTTCAAGCTTGCCTAGAAGGATATTTTGCCAAAAACAAAAATTATTGTGGTGGTACAACTGGCTCTAACGATTCGTCTCATGCTTGCTTAGCATCTGGTTCAGTTCAATCTATCGCCACAACTATAACAAATGTAGCAGCAAATGCTACTTATGGAGTCACCTGCCAGGCATCAGCAGGGGTGAGTGGAGGTAGCTCGGGCAACATGCAAGGTGGCGGTACAGTATCCGTTCTTACTACCAATAAATACACTATCCAAGTTGCGAATTACAATGGTGATGACACACAGGGAAGTACTGGTAAAATCATAGATACCTTTAAGGTTGAGTAGTAAATATACCTGTAATAAGTTATGAAGAGGCTAACTCTTCATAACTGTTATGAGTAAATTTAATTTTCATATTAAATTTATCAACAAGGGTAAAAGAGGGTTTACTTTGGTTGAAATTGTTATAGTTATGGCGATTACAGCCGTAGTCGCTGTTTTAATTATTGGCGCCATAGTCTTAGCCAGACAAGCGGCCAGAGATGCGAAGTATAGGAATGATGGTAAAACTGTGAGGGATTTGTTAGAGGTCTATTACTCAATATACAAGCGTTATCCCTGCGATCTTAATCCAGATGGTGTTACTTGTAAAGCAGGCACTTATAGCAGGACTAATGCCTATTCGTTTTTTGACAAAGATGTCACACCAAATTATGGTAAGGTGAATGCAAAAGGAGAGTTAGGCGCTGATGGAGCCAAAATCATAGATCCATCATTATATCCTACTGGGGATGCAGACAGGCTTTGCTATACTACATGGCAAAAAACTGGTGGTGTTTTGGGTTCGGAATATTTACTTTGGTATGTAACGGAGGAGGAAGTCAAAAAAGGTGAGGGATGTCATAAAGGTGGAGGAGGTTGGCCATGGGGCAATAAGGATGGTGCTATACACGGTACCAATATGTCATTCTAGTTCCTGATGAAATGCCGCTTTATTATTATGATTTAAATTATCAATTTTTATTATTAACTTTTTGATGTTCTTTTTTTGGCATTAGGTAGTCCTTTTCAAAGATGATAAGTACAATAGTTAATCAACTTACAAATAAAAAATATAAGCAATTTTGTATTTTTTTTTGTTTGTCTTTTATTTCTTTCTCTCTTTGGTTAGTCGCTTTCTGGCCAGGGATTGTCAATTACGATTCTCTCAACATTTGGAACCAGGTTTTAAACGGCCATTATACCGATTGGCATCCCTATGTTTATACTTATTTAGTAAGGATAATGGCCCTCTTCTCTCTTTCTCCTGCACCCGTTGCGATTCTCCAAATTCTGATAAGTTCGATTCTTGGTTCCTATATTTTTTTAAAGCTGTATCAGAAAATTGAGAAGAAGTGGATAGTTTGGCTGGCTTTTATCGGTTATATCACTTCAGTGACGATTGGTTTATATAACATAACGCTTTGGACTGATATTATTTTTGCCCAACTTATTGCATATTGGGGCATCTTGTTATATTCAGGGATTATTGACGGAAAGAAAATAGCCCACCCGGTTTATTTGGTATTCTTGGGGATGTTGCTCTTTTTTACTTCTACAATAAGGCACAATGGCATTATTTTTCTTCTGCTCATACCCTTCTTCTTCTACATGGCGAAGGTGATGAAACTTAAAACAGTTGCAATTTTTTCTTTGATAGCAATATCTTTTTATCTTGTCTCCCGTACGGTAGTTCCCCATTATTTTCATATAAAGATGACTCACCCACTAATAGAAATTTCACAAATTCAACTAATAGGAGCAGTACTTTCTTCAAACAATATTATTTACGATGAGACTAGTAATCCACCACTTAATCTCATAGATAAGGCTTTATCTCGGCCAGAACTCACAAAAGGTTATAAGTGCAGAAGTATCGATCCTCTAGTTTCCAAGATGAATTTAGAGATTCTTGAAGATCCTTTATATAAAAGAGAATTTAACAAAATTTTTTTCCCTTTGATAATCCATAATTTTCCTCAGGTTTTAGAAGATAGGGTTTGCATGGTAAGCTCAGCATTCTTAAAGCCGACGGGCACACCTTATCAAAATGATCTTGAATTCGAAAACTCAGAACCAGAATTTCCTTATAATCTCGGTTTAAAGCAAGGTAATAGATTCCCCATTTTGCGTGGGATATATTTGAAAGTTATACATTTCCAGGAATTGTTTATCATGAACCCACTTTTAATACCACTTCTTCTTTTCCTTTTTGGATTGACCTTTTACAAAAAGAATAAACCTCTTTTCTTTTATTCTCTTGTTATTATCATCCAAGTGCCTTTCCTGATTTTGCTTCTTCCCTCTGATAGTTTTCGTTACTTCTACTTTCTACATTTTGGTTTCTTTTTCTTAATACCTATGTTTTTCATTAAACCGGGTTCAGCCAAGACAAAGACGTAAAAATATTTCAGACCCAGATAAAAGGGACGGTTCTCTTTTTAAAGCTGATTTGACGAAAAGTCATTGTTTTAAAATTCCCTTACTGTAGGACAAACAAAGAGGAGCGATCTGCCAAGGTTCCGAACCTTGGCAAAAAAATGTTCTTGACAGTGTGCAGCGGGGCAGATATTATTGTTTCTGAAAGTTGTGTAAAATAACAACATTTAGAAATAGAATGCGATATAATCAACTTAAAGAAAAACTTAATAACTTCGTGTTGTTTTCTCTGCAAGATATCAGAAAACAAGAGCCATCTTTTGATCGCCGCCGCTTAAATGAGTGGCAGGCAAAGGGGTATATCAAAAAAGTAAGACGAGGTTTCTATGTCTTTACCGATTTAGATCTAGACGAAGAGAGTCTATTCCTAATCGCCAACAGGATTTATGAGCCTTCTTATGTGTCGCTGGAGACGGCTTTAAGTTTTTATAATCTAATACCAGAGGGCGTATATTCCATTACTTCGGTCTCTACAATCAAAACAGCGTCGTTTGGGTCCTCTGTCGGACATTTTAACTATAGAAAAATCAAACCGGAGCTGTTTTTTGGTTACAGTTTAAAAGCATATCAAGGGCATCACTACAAAATAGCAGAAGCCGAGAAGGCAGTGCTGGACTATTTATATCTGCATCCTGAGATGTCAGACAGTCCAAATTTTTCAGAATGGCGGCTGAACCGAGCAGAATTTTTATCTCTTGCAGATATGTCAAAGCTGAGCAAATATCTCTCTTTATTCAACAGCAAAGCTCTTGATAAGCGCGTAGGAAGATTTCTAAAGTTTATAGGAGAGAAAAATGTTAAGTCTTGAAACAATAGCAAGCCAATATCCTGAGAGCATCAGACCGTTTAAAAGAAGTCTTTTACGGGAATACTTGCAATATAAAATTCTGGAAATAATTTTTGGCTCGTCATATGCTACTCGTCTTGCTTTCCTTGGAGGGACAGCGTTGCGCATTGTTTATGATAACACTCGTTTTTCGGAAGATCTTGACTTTGATAACTTTGGACTTAATGAAGCTGAGTTTATAGAAGTTGCTGATATTGTGAAGAAAGGGTTGGAGAGACAGGGGCTTATAGTGGAAGTAAAAACAGTTTCAAAGGGTGCTTATCGGGCCAGCATACGTTTGCCGGATATACTTTTTAAGAATGGGCTGACAGGCCAGAAGGAAGAAAAAATCCTCATTCAGATAGATAGCGCATCACATGGTTTTCAGTATAAGCCGGATAAGAAGATATTAAATAAATTTGATGTTTTTTCTGAAATATTTGTAACCCCCCTTGATATCATGCTTTCGCAAAAGATATATGCTGCCTTTGAACGCAAAAGACCCAAGGGGCGTGACTTTTTTGATATTGTTTTTTTGCTGTCTTTGACGAAACCGAACTATACATATTTGCAGGAAAAAATCAACATTACCAATGCAACTCAACTGAGAAAGTACTTCAATTGTATGACAAAAGAGTTGAATTTTGCAGAGCTTGGTAAGGATGTGAAAAATTTTCTTTTCGATCCGAGCGATGTGAGAAAGATCCAACTATTTCGAGAGTTTATCCAAGACGCAAAACTAGATTAAAGGGGGACGGTTCTCTTTTTGAAGCTGATTTGATGAAAAGTCATTGTTTTAAAATTCCCTTACTGTAGGACAAACAAACAAAGTCTGTCTGCCAAGGTTCCGAACCTTGGCAGGGAACAAACGGGTTTCTTTATTTTTAGAGAATCACTATAATATTCTTATGTATTTATATATTCTTCTGGCTTTGTTTTTTATCTCTGGGCTTGTTGTAGGCAGTTTTTTGAACGTTGTTATTTACCGTCTTGAAAATAAGAAAAGGAAGACCCTTGGCGGGCGCTCTTTTTGCCCTAAGTGTGAGGCGAAAATTGCCTGGTATGATAATATGCCGGTTATTTCTTGGGTTTTTTTGAACGGGAAATGTAGGAGTTGTGATAAAAAAATATCTATCCAGTATCCGCTTGTGGAGTTGGGGACGGGATTGATTTTTAGTGCGATTGGGTGGTTTTTTTTGGATTCTGGACAAGCCAGAATGACGGAAATGGGAGCCAGCATGACTCATTTTCTCTCTGTCATTCCCGCACTGAATCAGAGTTCAGCACAAGCTTCGGCGGGAATCCAGCCATTTGCCGGTGTTCTCAACCTCTTGTTTTGGCTGTTTTTTGCTGCATGTCTCATTATAATTTTTGTCTACGACTTCAAACACCAGATTATTCCCGATGAAGTGATTTACCCCGCTTTAGTTGGAGCCTTACTTTTTGCTGGTATCCAGGCACTAACGGGCAAAGACTTAAACTTTTTGACTGATCATCTTTTGGCCGGACTTGCCGCCGGAAGTTTCTTTTATTTTCTTGCGGTTGTTTCAAAGGGGAAATGGATGGGCGGAGGAGACATCAAGCTTGTCACATTCATGGGGTTAGCCCTAGGTCTTCAAGGCGTTTTGGTGGCTCTCTACATATCATTTGTTCTTGGCGCGCTCGTTGGTGTTTTTGCGCTTCTCTCAAAACAGAAAAAGCTTGGCTCAAAAATAGCCTTTGGCCCCTTTCTGGTTATAGGAACATTTGCTTCACTTTTTTTTGCTGACACATTGGTTAGTTTTTATGTTAAAATGTTTATGTAAGAAATCCTAAATACTAATATCTAAATACTAAACAATATCAAATGGCTAAAGCACAAAGCACGAAAACATATGATCTTGAAGAAAGAACTCTAACTTTTGCTAAACAAGTTAATTTATATGTCATTAGTTTGCCTAAAATTGTTACGAACATTAAAAATGGCAAACAACTAGTTCGCTCAGCCGGTTCAGTGGGTGCAAATTATCGAGAAGCAAACGAAGCATTGAGCAAAAAAGATTTTTTAATGAGAATCAGAATTTGTAGAAAAGAATCTAAGGAAACTATATTCTGGTTAGAACTTACCGAGCCAACACAAGAAGAAAGCCAGAATAAGGCAAGGCTGCTAGATGAAACATTACAACTAATGAAGATATTTGGAGCGATATTGGAGAAGTCAAAATGACTTTTGAAGATTGTAATTTTGATATTATGAATTGTTTAGAATTTCGGATTTAGGCATTAGGATTTATTATTCAGGAGGGTTTGTGTCGCGAAAAAGTCAACTAGAGAGATTTTTAACAAAGAAAGGCATAAGGAGCTATGCCGGCTATACTCTTGTTGAGGTAATGGTTATTCTTGCCGTTCTTGGTATTCTCATGGGACTCACATTTGGGGCTTATCAAGGGACAAAGAAAGAGCAATACGTCAAACATGTCGCAAACATGACACAAGTGAGTATAAGGGATACTTTTATAGATCAACTGGCGACAAAAACCGTGCAAAGTGCTGGTACGACCTGCGACGATAAAGCGCCTAAGATTAGAGCGCTGATGATAAGGATGATAAATGGCAGTAGTGCAAATAACAATCCAGTTGCTAAGCTTGCTATGTGTGAAGACACGAACGGCAATCTGCTAGAACCTGTTATAGTTGAGGACCAGGATCCTGCCAAAGGAATAAACTACAAGCAGAGCATTGAGGTCGGAGGTCCTAGTTTTGGTAATAATACTGGTTACTTTTTTATGATCTTCACTAGTCCCTATGGTAAATACTATAGTTACTACACAGACACTAGCGGTTCCGAAATTCAAGCATTATCGAACTTATTTACGTTAGGAGGTACTGGCGTAGGCTGGGAAAAAGGAACAGACCAAATCTATGCGCCAAAAACGGGAGTAGGAAGAGACAGTGTTGTCCAAAGCGCTAATTTGAAAATCAAATTTGACTCTGATGCTAGCGCATCTACAAGTGGGATAGTCCATACTCTTACTATAAGTCCTAACGGAAATGTTAAGCTGGATTGATATTAGTTTGTAAGTTTGTAAGTTAATAAGTTAATAAGGAAATGGTCTGTCATTCTGGTTTGGCCAGAATCCAAAAAAGCAAATATGAATCATTTCAAAAGTAAATTAAATCAAAAAGGACAAAGTCTAGTCGAAGTCATAGTAGCTTGCGGACTTTTGACTGTGGTGTTGGTCGCTATTATGAGCGTCTCAAACGCTTCGAGGAATCTTTTGTTTGCTTCGCAGGACCAGACAAAGGCGACGACACTCGCGCAAGAGGGAGTTGAGATAGTCCAGCACCAGAGAGATATCGGTTGCAGTTTTAACAATATAAAGACAACTGATGGCACTGGCGAATTACAGAGTAATATTTGGTATATTAAAGGTGATGATGGTACAAATGATGAAACTTTAATAACCACTCCACCCACTTTCTGGACAGGCGGAAACTTTAAAGGTTTTTCAAGAACTATTAAAATCTATGATTTGAAGAATAGCACGACAGATGATGTCGATGATGAAGTTGGAAACGATATACTTTTAAATGATTTTCAGCCAGATACCGGAAATCCAGCTAATAATTATGACACTAAAGATAAATATTACTTTATCAAAGTCAAGGTTACCGGACCAAACGGCGTAACCTCAACCGTTTCATCAATTATTTCAAAACAATAACCCCGCATTTTTAATCAAAAGTACGAGGCAGGTAAAAAATACAATGAAAAAACACATTCAAAACAATAAAGGCATGACAAAAACAGGTTATCTCAGTTCGCCCTTCCATCATGCTCGCACCCCATCCTGTCATTCCCGCACTGAATCAAGGTTCAGCACAAGCTCCGGCGGGAATCTGAAGCTTGATATTGGCGGTTCAAACAGCTCTAAATCTTTCTTGGATAGCCGGGGTATGACCCTAGTCGAACTCATAGTAAGTATGGGCCTCTTTGCTGTTTTTATATCGCTTTGCGTAGGCTTTCTCATAGTGATATCCAGGCTTCAGATGGAATATAGGGATACTGCTAACCTTCAACAGGAGGGACGGGTGGCATCAGAGATTTTCTCAAGGTTTGTCAGAGAGGCGAAGTCAGTGAGTATGAAGGATAGCTCTGGAGGTTCTGTTTCAGACTTTAACAGCGGCAATGGATTATGTGACGGAGGAACATTTACTATAACGAGGATGGACAACACAGTCATGGAATTTACTTGTATGGGAACACCTCGTATGTTGTATATGGCTTCTTGTGTGCCAGTTGCGCCATCCATCAATTGCACTTTGCCAGCAGCTTCGGAAATTACTTCCGCACAGGTGAATGTTACAAAGTTCCTTATTTACAGAGGAACGGAAACAACATATCCGAAAACTTTAAGATACGAGATAGATGTTGAAGAAGTGCTGCCCGGGGGCGCTACGCCCGGGGTTGGACAGAAAATGACATTTCCAGGGTATCTGGTGATGAGGAATGAGCTATGATTTTATTTATAAGTTTAACTCTTGATAAGTTATGAAGGTTGCAATTTGTCATCCCCGTCCGCCCCGCGTTTTGAAACAGCGCGCGAGGCATTCCCGCCCCTCATCTGTCAAATCCTGCTCGCTTCTGTCATTCCCGCCCACCCTTCTGTCATTCCCGCCCACCCTTCTGTCATTCCCGCGGAGGCGGGAATCTAGTATAATAAAAATATTATATGCAACAAAGAAACAAAGTTAAATGAGTTATGAAAAATTTAAAAAATAAATTCAAAAACCAAAAAGGAAGCACGATTCTATGGGCGATGATGTTTATGATGCTCTTTTTGCTGATAGTCAGCACAGTTACCTCTATAACTATCCTTGAAATCAGGCAGTCGACAAAGATCGACAGTTCTACGGTTGCTTACCTGGTAGCGCAGGCGGGAGCGGAGAGAGCAAAGAACTATACTAATGTTACTGCATTACCAACCGGTGGCGCCACCGCATCTCCTTCTGGTCAAATTGACGGTAAGATGTACACAGTTAAAGTTGTACATGCTACAGGCAGTGATGTGTCGGGTTACGACGGTGCAAGCAGTTGTGTTGCATTAGATACTGATGGTGTTTCGGGTCTTTCTACGAGTGATTCTAACTATTGCTACTATAGCCAGGCAACAGTTGGCAGTATCAGGAGGAAGATTGAAGGCAAAAGGAGTGATATATCTACAGATCAAGGGACTAACTTTAGTTCGAGCAGTGACTCAAGTCCTATTAATATCCCTATTGCTCAAGTTCCTGGTGGTATGAACTATGTTTTGAGTGGAACTATTAAGGATACAGATGCTCCGTTTAGCAATTATTCTTTAGGTCTTTCTGATGGTACTTCAAAAATTCAAACTAAAATAGTGGAGAAAAATATAGGGATATACGATCAAAACGGCACTCAAATAGGCAGTTCAGTTGATATTAGCGGTCTGGACTCGGTGCTATTTGAGTTGACTTATAGGACAAAAGACAGTCCATCAGTTACTCTCAAGATTCAAAGAACTGATGATGAATCTTGTTTAGGTATCATAACGAGCGGCTTTGCACAAACGTTTACTCCAACTAAGTTAGAATTTGAAGGCACTATGACAAATGGCATCATATCAACGTCTGATGGTATCACAGTTATGCCCTTTTTCCGCTATTATTAATATTCTACCAAGGGTCCGTCCCTTGGCGGTTTATTTCGAGTGGTACTTTTTGTGGACTTCTTTGATTCGGATATTAAAACCTTGCCAAGGTTCGGAACCTTGGCATATACTATTCTTATGCCAAGCAAAAATACAATAAGAGAATACGAAGAAGGCGGGATTTATCATATTTATAATCGTGGAACCAACAAGCAAGATATTTTTTTGGACAAAAAAGATTATACAAGATTCCTTTTTTATTTGAAACTGTATCTGGAAGAGCCAGAGAGTATACAGGACATTGATATTCAAAAAAGAAATTATCTTGAGAGGAGAAACTTTCATGAAAATATCAACCTGCTTCTTTATTGCCTCATGCCAAATCACTTTCATGTGGTTCTCAAACAAAAAGGCGAAAAGGATATAACGGATTTTATCAGATGTGTAGCTCTCAACTATTCTATGTATTTTAATAAGAGGCATAGTCGAGTGGGCCCTTTATTTCAAGGGAAGTATAAAGCTGTGTTAGTTAAGAACGATGAATATTTACTACATCTCTCCCGTTACATTCATCGAAATCCATCTGCCAAGGTTCGGAACCTTGGCGAATACGACTGGTCTAGTTATAGTGCCTACCTAGGCAAGCAAGACATCAAGTGGCTTAAGAAAGATATTATATTGGAATATTTTGCAAACCATCATAATGATCCTCTCATTCAAGTCCCATCCTATAAAAGTTTTGTAGAGGATTTGGAATACGATTCAAAAGAAATGTTGGGTGCTCTAGCTCTCGATTGACATTTTATCTGCCAAGGTTCGGAACCTTGGCAAGTTACTTTGAGTGAAACTTTTTGTGGACTTCTCGGAGGCGGGTGTTTGTGATATGGGTATAGATTTGCGTGGTAGTTATCGATGAGTGGCCGAGCATGGCTTGGACGCTTCGGATGTCGGCGCCATTTATTAAAAGGTCGGTGGCAAAAGAGTGTCTCAGCATATGCGGAGTCACTCTTTTTGTTATGCCAACGAGCTTGGCATATTTTGCAACAATTCGCTGAATACTTCTGGGAGTGAGTCGCATATATTCGCCGTCATCCAAGCCATCCTGAATTCCCGAAAAGTGTATAAAGAGGGGTTTTGCATTATCAGTACGCTTACCCAAATAAGATTTGATCTTTTTCGAGGCGCTGTCAGACAAAAAAACCACGCGGTCTTTTCCGCCTTTTCCGCGGACATTAAACTCACCTCTTTCGAGGTTAATCTGATCGCGATTTAGCCCTGTCAGCTCACTTATTCGCAGTCCAGTTGAAAACAGCGTCTCCAGTATCGCCGAGTCGCGCAGAGTGATTGCATCTTTTTTGGAAGGATATTTTTCAGGCGCTTTTAAAAGTTCATCTATCTCGGATATCTCTAAAAACTCTATTTGTTTTCTTTGTATATCTCCAAGCTCGACTTTTTCTGCAGCCAGCGACTTGATGTCGCGCTTGGCAAGGTATTTCAAGAAAGCGCGGAGGGCTATAATATGATAATTCTGCGTAATACGAGCTAGATTTCCGCCCATCTCAGTATTTAAACGATTTAGATAGAGGCGGTATTTGCGCACTAGTTCAGCGTTAATCTGCTCCGGTTTTAAGTCTCTGCTTTTTCCTTGTTCGGCAAACTCCAAAAACCGTCTGAGGTAGTGGTCGTAGTTCCTGATAGTGAGGTCGGAGTGGTTTTTCTCTATCTCACAGTATTCCAGAAAGTCGCTGATAAGATCATTTACACTTGCCATAAATATATTGTACGACACGAATAAGGGAGTTTAAAGTCAAAAATGAAAAGTGAAAAGAAAAGTTTTTAATTTTGAAATTTGAACTTTTAACTAATTTCCCGCATACTACCTATATGAAAGCGGTTTTTGCGGGAGTTGTTTTAACGTCTATGATTTTGGGTGTTTTTTTTGCGCCTTATTTTAGCTTTTCTATAGTAGCTGTCTTTGCTCTTTTTGCGATTTTCTTCTTGGTAAGTCTATCCGTGATACCGGAAAAATGGCTTTGGTTAGCGATGATTTCTATAGGGTTCTTTTTCTTAGGGATATTAAGATTTCAGCAATATCAGGCGAATCTGGAGAGTATTTCTTACTCTGACATGCAAGACGTGAAGATTGACGCCCAGGTTGTAGAACCGCCCGAGGACACCAAAAAGGCAACAAAAATTATTATAAAAGATCTGGATAAAAACTCGAGGGTTATGCTGGTTGTAATGCCTTTCTCCGGCGTAAAATATGGCGATTATCTGCATGTCGAGGGTAAAGTCACCGTTCCTGATAATGAACAGCTAAAAAACAACCTCCTTGCCAAAAGGATAACTCACCAAATGCTTTTTCCAAAAGTTGAGAGGTTAAAAACGGGAGAGAGTTTAACTTTTGGAATGCAGGCTAAAGATATTCTCTACTCAACAAGAAATAGCTTTGAAAGAAGTATTAACTTGGTTTTCCCCGAACCGGAGAGCTCGTTTCTTGCCGGACTCCTCTTGGGTATAAAGAGAAATTTGCCTGATTGGCTTATGGAAGATTTGCAAAAAAGCGGAACCACTCATATTATCGCGCTTTCAGGCTTCAATATAGCGGTCATTATCGAGTTCTTGAGAATACTTTTTCGCAAAAAATCAGCAAAAATGAGCTTTTACATACCGCTTGCCGCTATTTTTGGATTCGTTTTGATGACCGGTTCGCAGAGTTCGGTAGTAAGAGCAGGTATTATGGGAGCAATGATGATGCTCGCTCACCGCATAGGCCGCCAATCATCGGCTACTATGGCAATAGTGTTAACGGCGGGTGCCATGATACTTTTGAACCCTTTTATTTTACGCTTTGACATTGGATTTCAGCTATCTTTCCTGGCTTTTATCGGTATCATTTACCTCGGACCTATTCTAAGGGATATCCTTCCCGGCAAAAGAGAGTTTATAAAAGAGGTTTTTGCAATGACTCTTGGAGCTCAAGTTATGGTATATCCAATAATTGTCTATTATTTTGGCAACTTTTCGCTTATTTCTCTTATTGCCAACCTGGTCGTGTTGCCTTTTATTCCTTTTGTAATGTTGCTTGGTTTTATCAGCGCAACTCTTGGTATGATATGGCCGTATCTGAGCTACGTTCTCTCGTGGACTACTCTTTTTGCCCTGAAAGGCATAATCTATATAATTCATTTCTTTGCTTCTCTTCCTCATGCGTCACTTGAGGGTTTGAGTATATCGCCTTTGAATCTGACGATTGCTTATGTGATAGTTATGGAACTCGTTTTAATCTATAAACACATGCGAAAAAGGAGATTAACCGGTGGAAAATAGGACAAAGAAGATATTTCCCCCGATATCGCTTTTTGTTTTGGTAGTTTCTTTTGTTTTAATATGGTCATTTGTGTTCATCCCAAAGTCTAGAGGGATGAAAGTTTCTTTTTTGGATGTCGGTCAGGGAGACGGCGCGTATCTTGAGTTTCCAGATGGCAAAAATGCTTTAATTGATGGCGGACCGGATAGAAAAGTACTTGAAGGTTTGGGGAAAAAGATGCCTTTTTATAGCCGAAAGATTGATATAATATTTCTTTCTCATCCGCATGCTGATCATGTGGCAGGACTTGTTCATGTGCTAGACAGATACGAAGTTGGGAGAGTTGTCTTGACCCGGGCAGTACACACTACACCTGAGTATCAGGAGTTTTTGAAGCTTGTTAAGGCAAAAAATATACCGGTAACAGAAGCTATACGAGGTACGGAGTTTGACTTTTCCGGTGATAGCAAAATTAGGGTTTTATATCCTACAACCAGCTTAGATGGTGAAAATCTCAACAGTACTTCGGAGGTGCTACTGCTTAGCGTCGGCAAAACAAAGTTTTTGTTTATGGGAGATTTGGAAAAAGACGGTTCAGATCAGATGGTTCAGATCGAGAATGACTTAAAGGCAGATATAGTCAAAGTGCCTCATCATGGCTCTTCGAACGCACTAAATGAAAATTTATATCGTAAAGTAAACCCTAAATATGCAGTAATTGAAGTTGGTAAGGATAATAAGTATGGTCATCCTCACTCTGCATTGGTCCAATTTCTTGATTCAGCCGGTATTAAATATTTTCGTACGGACAAAGACGGTAGTGTTGAATTCGTTTCTGACGGTACCAATGTTTTTCTAAAGAAAGAGTCTAATATTTTTGCATTTTAATTTGACCTTTTCTTGCTAGGAAAGTATAATTATAATGTTTAAAAGGAGGAAATATGGCTGCAGCAAAAATATTAATTGTTGATGACGACCCAGCGATAAGAGAGCTTTATGAAACAGGCTTTAAACAAATTGGTTTTGATGTACAAACAGCTGTCAATGGCGAAGATGCTCTGTCCAAAACCATATCCTTCAAACCTGAAATTATGTTGCTCGATATTATGATGCCTGAGATTCATGGCCTGCATGTTTTGGATATTATCAAAGCTACGCCTGAGTCAAAAGACCTGAAAGTTATCGTTTTTACCGCTCTTTCTGATGAGGAAGCTCGGAAAAAGGCTGAGGATTTTGGGGCTGATGGATATATAGTTAAGTCACAAAAAACTATGGCGGAAGTCATAAACTACGTTCAGGAAATATTAAACAAGCAATAAAAGAGTTTGCAATTTTACTAAAATTGTTATAACATAACTGTAATGATTACCAAAAATATCAACCTAGTATTGTTAAGTCTTGTATCTCTCCTGCTACCGGTAGGAAAGAAAGGTTGGTGTTTGGTTTAAAAGTAATCTTGAAAATATAAGCAGTCCAACCTTTCTGAAAGAGCAGAGAGGTTTTTTGTTTTTACGGGATGTGGCGCAGACTGGTAGCGCGCCCCGCACTTATGAAAAAGTTGATGCTAGGATTCATCTTTTTGGATCATTGAGAGATGCAATTTAGACTATTAATTTTTGCTATAAGTGCGGGGAGGTCGAGGGTTCAAATCCTTCCATCCCGACCAAATAATATCAAAGCGGACTTTGGTTCGCTTAGATATAAAGCCCTCTAGCCTCCTCCGAGAGTCTCTTGTTACCACAGGAGCCGCTCTCTAATAGACACCGCATCCTTGGTGAGCTGTAGGAGGAGGGTAGAGGCACGAACCTTAAAAATGCAGAAAGGAGACGTTTTGGCCAGTATTAAGGTCGATCGCACTGAAGAGAAAGAAGAAAAAGATTGCAGGAAGAAAAAGAAATTTCCCATTAAACGCGATCATCGTGATGGTAAGCCTTCCAAAATAGTTATCATTAGGGGGTGAGGTGAAGGTGACAATATTCAGCAAAACATTTAAATTCCCGGGACTTGCTAAGTCGCTTCTTTATGGTTTAGCCGACAAGTGTGGGACTGATGTCGACATTGAAGGTTCGGGAGGGGAATTCACTCTGTCAGGTGACAAAGAGCAAGTCCTAAATTTAGCACAAGAAGCCCTATATCATTGTTCTTTCCAATCTTCGCCAAGCTAAAACCGGGAGGAGGAGTTATGTCGGAGAATAATGCTTTCGAAATCATGACGGAAGCGTTTCGAGAGGCTGACCAAGATTTACCTCTTGAAATCAGGCTGCGAGAAGCGGAGATCATCGTGGACTCGATCCGGGGGCAGCTGGCTGCAATCAAGGACACGGAGACATCTCCTGAAAAGGAGACTGTCCCAATGAATTTTCCCGCATAATCCTTTCTGCAAATTTGTTGGTGCATCTCGAAAGAGATGCACCAACACCAACCTCTTTGGAATGAGGTTAAAAATGAAATTCGAGAAGAAAGCTGGGTACTACGAATTGGATGTGACGGGCTATGTCTGCCCACATCCGCAGCTCTATACAATCAAGTGTCTGGAGAAGATTCCTGAGGGAAGTGAACTTCGAGTACTTATCGATAACCCGTCTTCCGTTGAGTCGGTGACCCAGGTTTGTAACAGCAAAGGACTTACAATCCTTGGTACATCTTCTCCGAAGGACGGAGTAACCGAGATCAGGATTCAGAGGTAAAAATCACTGCAAATATGGGCGCCGCAAAGCGGCGCCCTTTAAAAATGCCCATTTTTGTGCTAAAATGAGGTGTATTTAACAAGGAATCACTATGTCAGGACACTCTAAATGGGCATCCATTAAACATAAAAAAGCAGCAACAGATGCCAAGCGTGGTAAGGCATTTACTACTGTTGCAAACATGATCACTATCGCTGCCAAAGAGGGCGGCGGCGACTCAACTATGAACTTTAAGTTGCGCTTAGCTATTGATAAAGCAAAGGCTGCCAATATGCCTTCTTCGAACATTGATAGAGCAATAAAGCGTGGCACGGGTGAGGGCGGCGGCGGGCAGGTAGAGGAGCTAAAATACGAAGGCTATGGTGCTGATGGTGTGGCAATACTTATTGACACTGTAACCGACAACAAAAACCGCACTTCGTCTGAGGTTAGAAGTACGCTTACTAAAAATGGTGGGCGAATGGCTGACGCCGGTGCTGTCGCGTGGGTTTTTGACCAACAGGGCCAGATAGTCGCCCTGGACTTGTCTGACGAAGCGCAGTTGACAGCAATAGATGCGGGGGCAGATGACGTTGACATGGAAGACGGCAAGCTTTTTATTTACTCTCCCGTTAACTCAATTAAAAAAATAAAAGATTCTTTAGGGGAAGCAGGCGTGAAAGTTGAGTCGGCAGAAATAACCTATAAACCAAAAAATTATGTTAAAGTTGAAAGCAAAGAAAAGGCAGAAAAGCTGATGAAACTTATTGATGCGCTGGAAAGTCTCGATGATGTGACGAGCGTTTATGCAAACTTTGATATACCGGATGATATTTTGGAGAATATAAGCTAGAATTAAAAAATGCTTTCATCAACTCACAGTTTTGTAGGCGCTTCTGCCGGAAAATATATACCAAATCCAATTTTAGCGTTTCTGGTCGGCATTTTGCTTCACTTTGTTTTTGATAAAGTGCCACATTTTTGGCCAAAAGAAGAAAAATATCAAGGACTGATGTTGGTTTTAGATACAATCGCAACTATCCTTATCATCGCAACACTGCTGTTTCTTCCGGGACTTCACAACAGATCTGGTATAGTTGGCGGCGCATTTGGCGGCGCATTCGTTGACTTGTGTTTAGTACTTACTCCCAACCTCAACAGGTCGAAGCTAGCCAAATGGCATTCGGGCAGACAAACTCACTTGAGGCAAGTAAAGTTCATTTTGAACGATCTGATATTAATGGCAGCGGCAGTAGTAATTTTATTTTATTTTTAGAGGAGCTGGATTCTCGTTTCCACGGGAATGACAGAAAAGAGATGATTATTTTAGGCATAGATCCGGGGACGGCGACGACCGGATATGGAGTGATTGAAAGCAAAAGTGGCCAGCTTAAGTTTGTAGAACATGGCTGTATCTTGACTAAATCTTCCGAAGATCTTGAGCACAGACTCTCTATTATTTTTGACGAACTGACTGCCATTATAAAAAAGTTTAAGCCTGATATGGTGGCGGTAGAGGAGCTATTTTTTGCTTCAAACGCTAAAACTGCTATTTCTGTCGGACATGCAAGAGGAGTTATCTTACTTGCCTGTTCTAAATCGAAAATTCCCGTGTATGAATACACGCCTCTTCAGGTAAAGCAGGCTATCTGCGGGTACGGCCGAGGTGATAAACAGCAAATTCAAAAAATGGTTCAAGCGCTCCTAAGTTTGGAAGAAATCCCAAAACCCGATGATGCGGCCGATGGACTTGCTATAGCTATCTGCCATGCAAACTCATTTAAAAGTTTCAAATCTAAGATTTAGTTTTGCAGTTTTTTGTTCTTTAGTTCTTTTGTTTTTATGTTATGATGTTAAAAAAGGGGTGATTTTGTGATGTATGCAGTTAAACAAGAAGATAGAATGTTAACTTCTATTTATAATGCTAGTTTAAAGCTTTTAAACGATTCATATAAAGCTGGCAAAATATTTGCAAGTTTTCCAAAATCAAACGAACCTTTATCTGAACTTGAACTTTTAACTGTTCCCGCTCTCAAGCTTTCATATAGAAAGGAAATTATAAAAAAATATGTTGCATATCCAAAAGTGCTGCCTTTGGCATCAACCGGTATTATGGCTTGGACAGTTTTAAATAGTATGGACGACTTTAATGAAAGCGAAAAGTTTGAGCTTGAAAAATATTTTTCAGCCGTTGAAGACTACTATGATAGGATGCTTAGCCCCACCGGACTTATCACCTTAAAATCAATTGACAGTTGGATGAAAGGCGTTGAACGCGGAGGAGTACTTATTGAAAATCAAGCTTATTATGCCAAAGTTTTGGATGTTCTTTTTATGCTGACCGATGATGATATTTATCACTTCAAGAAAAAAAGACTCCTAAGGGTAGTGCGTGAAAATTTTGATGGAGCTTATGTGCTTGATAGAAAAGATTCACCAGAGATTCGGCCAAATAGCTTTATAGCCTGCTTCTTTGCCCCAGAAATTTTTTTGCGTGCCGATTGGGAAAAAACATTTGATGCTCACCTGAGAGAGACAGATCTTTGGCTTGAGTGGGGCGGACTTCGGCTGCTCTCCCAAACTGATCTGAACTTTGATCCGGATAGAGATGGAGTAAGTTGGTTTTTCTTAAATAATATAGCTGCTATTTCTCTCAATAGACTTAATGAGCGGAAATATAAGCCCCAAATTAGTCAGATTTTTTCTGCCTCAGGAAAAAATATAATTTGGCAGGAGCACACTGGCAGGCCATGTGAGGTTACTCTAACAATAGATAAAAAAATCAAGGTGCAAGGTTTATATGGTCTATCGCTTGCAACCTTTATTTATTTATATCGCATGATCTCACCAAGATAGCCTGATTACTCTGTAAGTTACTGATCTCATATGTTATAATACAAGCGAAGTTGTTCCTTTAAAGTTACTTGCCCGGAGAGGATGTTGTAGATGAAAGACAAGATGAATCATATCATAACTTCGCTTGTTGTTCCTTTGGTTCTTGCCGGTCTTCTCCTTTTATTACTGCGACCCCAGCCAAGCAATGCAAACGGTATTATACTGCTTATTTGTTATGTCGCAGCTGCCTTTGCTACCTACTTGACAGTTATAATGTTTAGACAGAAAGGTCTGTTGGCTTTTTTGTCTTTTTGGGGCTGGCGTGTAGGGGTTTTTGCCACTATTGTTTTAGGGTGTCTATATCTTCTGGCACCCAAGGGACGGTAGATTTTTCTGGAAGGGGGGTAGAGATGACAGTAGGAAGGATCATCTCCCTAGTACTTGCTTATTGGTTCTTGGTAGGACTTAGCATATTGCTACTTAGTACCTTAGTAAGTACAGGCGGGCAGTAAAAGGGTGATGAAGAGGGACTTCCACTTACGGGTGGTGGAAGTCCCTATTTCTTTTGTATACTAGAATTAATCGCAGGATTCAGTTAGGATTTAGTTATGATAGCCAGTTTGCGAGGTAAAATAGTTCAAAAAAGACCCGATTCTCTCGTTGTAGAAATGAATGGAGTTGGGTATAAGGTTATTTGCCCAATCTCAGTTTTAGAGTCGGCAAAAGTTGGCGACGATATATTTTTAAACACTTATACTCACGTTCGTGAAGACATATTGGCTTTGTACGGCTTTTTAACGGCAGACGACCTGGCGCTTTTTGAACTTCTGATTAGCGTTTCTGGGGTAGGACCGAAAGCGGCGGTAAACATATTATCGGCTGCAAGTTCGGATAAGATTAAAAGCTCTATTGGCAAACAGGATCCGGGGATTCTCTATTCCGTATCGGGTATTGGCAAGAAAACTGCTGAGAAAGTTGTGGTTGAGTTAAAAAATAAACTTGGGGCCACGAGTGACTTATATGCTCCATCGTCAGAAACCGATGATTTGTATCAGGCTCTTAGCGACTTGGGATTTAAATCTAATGAGATTAGCGCTGCTATATCAAAGATTCCTGAAAACTTAGAGACGACAGAAGAAAAACTGAAGTTTGTACTGAAGGAAATTAGGGAATAAGGAAATGAAACTAGATAAAGATCATATATTGGACTCCGAAGAGTTTGAGGGCGAGGAGAAGTTTGAGGAGACTCTTCGGCCAAAGAAATTCTCAGAATATATTGGCCAAAATCAAGTTAAAAATAACTTGAAAATTACTATTGAGGCGGCAAAAAAACGGAAGGAGCCGATAGATCATGCTCTTCTTTATGGTCCGCCGGGGCTTGGTAAGACCACGCTTTCAAACGTGATTGCCAATGAGATGGGAGTTTCTGTTAAAGCGACCAGTGGACCGGCAATAGAGCGGGCTGGCGACCTTGCTTCGATTCTTACAAATTTACAGGAAAACGACATTCTTTTTATTGACGAAATTCATCGTTTGAATACAGTGGTTGAGGAAATTCTCTATCCGGCGATGGAGGATTTTGTTCTAGACATCATTATCGGTAAGGGTCCGTCGGCGCGCTCGGTACGGCTTGAGTTACCAAAATTCACTATTATCGGCGCGACAACTCGTATGGGGCTTCTCTCATCGCCTCTTCGCGACAGGTTTGGTCTTGTTCACCGTCTGGAATTTTACGAACCAGAGGACATAAAAAAGATTATCAAGCGGTCTTCAAATATTTTGAAGATTAAAATGGATGAAAACGGAGCGGAAGAGATTGCAAAAAGGGCGCGCAAAACTCCGAGGATTGCTAACCGCTTGCTAAAAAGAGTGCGCGACTTTGCCGAGGTTAGAGGAAGCGGTGAAATTACTCTTGATATCGCAAAAAGTGCTCTTGAGATGCTGGAAGTGGACGAGATGGGCCTTGATAACACAGACCGCAACCTGCTTGAAACCATCATTCACAAGTTCAAAGGCGGACCAGTGGGTTTAAATACTCTGGCGGCCGCTACAAATGAGGAGATTGATACGATTGAAGAGGTTTATGAACCGTATCTCATACAAATGGGATTTTTAGAACGGACTCCACGGGGACGAAAAGCGACCTCCCATGCCTATGAACACTTGAAAGTTACTAAAAAGGGACTTTCAGGCAAACAAGAAAAGTTGTTATAGAATCTTAAAAAATGTTTTTAAAGAATGAAGGATGAATTATAATTTAAAATGCTTATGTTTAAGAAATTTTTGACGGGTTTATTTTTATTTTGGATGGTTTTCGCGCCGGTTTCGGCCATAAATTCTACTCAAGTTTTTGCTGCATCCAAATGTGATGGTGTGATTGTTACCGAAATTATGCCAAATCCGGCATCTCCGCTCTCTGACTCTACCGATGAGTGGATAGAGCTCAAAAATACAACCGGCACCGACATCGATATTAGTAGCTGTAAGATAAAAGATATGAAGGGGTTGGTCAAGGAATATGCAATTCCTGCCGAAACTGTGCTTAACGCCAACGGATTTGTAGTATTTTATAGTCGTGACACGAAAATCTCACTCAATAATGATACGGATGGTGTAATATTTGCCGATTCTACCGGAACACTTATTTCTCAGACGGCGCTTTATAAAAATGCGCCGGATGGCCAGAGTTTTGTATTAAATGGAAGTATATGGGAGTGGACTCAAGATGTTACACCGGGGTTTGAAAAGACAGTTGGGACAGGTACACCAGGTGATACAGTCGACAGTACTTGTGAAGGATTGATAATTTCTGAGCTGATGCCTGATCCAGCTTCTCCGCTTAGCGACACAAATGATGAGTGGATTGAGCTATACAATGAGGGTGGTGAAGCGGTCAATATCGGTGGGTGTATACTCGCTGATACACAGAAAACAGGCTCAACTCATGAATACAAAATACCTAATGCAACTTTAGCACCAGGTGGCTTTATTGTCTTTTACTCAAAAAATACTAAAATCTCGCTCAACAATGACGGTGACAGCGCGAGGATACTTTCTCCGGACAAGAAAGTGATTTTTGATACTCAAAACTATGGCAAAGCTAAAGCAGGTCAGTCGTGGGCATATGATGGCGAGAAATGGTTCTGGACAGTAGCACCGACCGCCGGAGCGCTCAACATTATCGACATAGCAGAAGAAACCTCCTCTTCAAAGTCTAGTTCAAAGAAAGCATCGTCTGCAAAGAAAAAATCAACGGTAAAGGCAAAAACAAAGTCAAAGCCGGTAGCCAAAAGTTCGAAGAGCTCAAAGAAAAAATCAGCAGATGGAGCAGAAGTGCTGGGTGCAAATACTGAGGACGGAAACTCTCCTCAAGGAAAAATCAGCGATAAAATGATGGGATATATCTTAGTCACCCTTGCAGGAGTACTGCTCGTCGGGTATGTTATATACATAAATAAGGATTTTATTTATGAAAATACTCTCAAAAAGTTCAGGAGAAACGGTTGAGCCCTCTCTGTCATTCCGCACTTGATGCGGCATCCAGAACTCTTTATTATATAGATTCCCGATCGGGTCGGGAATGACAAGAAAATGAAAATATTATCAAAAAATTCAGGAGAAACAGTTGATTTAGGTGAGAACCTAGCTCTGTCGCTGAAAGGTGGCGAAGTGGTTGCTCTATATGGTGATCTTGGCGGAGGGAAAACACAGTTCACGAAGGGAATTGCGCTTGGTTTGGGTATAAAAGATGACATAATCTCCCCAACGTTTG
>Ga0172368_10002414_pt1 | contig 23817 bp, 22 predicted proteins | sample Lak11m_FD_114540 | JGI IMG/M metagenome (GOLD analysis project Ga0172368, IMG submission 114540) | Freshwater microbial communities from Kabuno Bay, South-Kivu, Congo - kab_022012_11m | ecosystem: Environmental > Aquatic > Freshwater > Lake | place: Democratic Republic of the Congo: South-Kivu...
GCGGCAAGATGGCGACCGTCATGGCCCATTATATCCCTCGGTGGCGTTGGGCGCCGCACCCGGCAGGGGTGAGACTCGCCGGCCCATCGGCGTAGACTCCTACCGGAGGGCGAGACTTGGCGATGGGTATACTCTACGTCGCCGGCCTCCGGCAGGCAGGAAAGGAACAGGAGCATGAAAGAGGGCATCCACCCCAAGTACGGTGCGGCGACGGTGACTTGTGCTTGCGGGAACACGTTCGAGACGCGATCAACCAAACCCACGATTCGTGTCGAGATCTGCTCGAACTGCCATCCGTTCTTCACGGGTAAGCAGAAGATCGTAGACACTGAGGGACGGGTCGAGAAGTTCGTTCAGAAGTACCGGCGAAAGAAGTAGGCTTGCCGTGGCGCTGCGCTGTGCGGCCGCGGGGAGATAGGCTTGGCTGAGCACCTCACATACGGGGGGCAGGCTGTGATCGAGGGCGTAATGATGCGCAGTCCTCGCTTCTACGCCGTCGCCTGTCGCAGGCCTGATGGCGAGGTCGTGCTCCACGAGGAGCCGGTAGGCGCGACGCTTCTGGGGCGCCTGGCGTGGCTGAACCGTCCATTCCTTCGGGGCACGCTCGCAATAGTGGACGCGCTTGCCCTCGGTATGAAGGCGCTCGCCTTCGCGGCGAACGTGCAGGCGGCTGCCGAAGCGGAGGCGTCCGAGGCGGCCCGCCGGGCCGTCGGGAAGCAATCATCACGCGGAGCGGCGGCGGACGTCGCCATCGGCATGACCCTGGTCCTGTCGTTGGCGCTCGGCGTTTTGCTATTCGTGGCCCTACCGACCGCGCTCACGCAGATCGTGCAGGGCGCGGTTGGCGCGTCGTCGTCGTTTTCGCGCAACGCCCTGGACGGCGGCATCCGCATCGCCATCTTCGTTCTCTACGTCCTCGCGATCACGCAGATGGGGAACATACGCCGTGTCTTCCAGTACCACGGCGCCGAGCACAAGGCCATCAACGCGTTCGAGGCCGGGGACGAGCTGAACCTGGAGACCGCACTCTCGCACAGTCGGATCCACCCTCGATGCGGCACGAGCTTCGTGGTGATCGTGCTAATCGCAACGATTGTGGTCCACTCGATATTCCCGCGGCCCGAGAACGCTGCGGTCAGGATCGCGCTGCATCTTGCGCTGGTTCCTCTCGTGGCGGGTAGCGCCTACGAGCTCATTCGGCTCGCCGGGCGAGCCAGGAGTAAGGCCTTCTTGACTGCGCTGCTCGCGCCGGGCCTGTGGAGCCAGCGTCTGACGACGCGCGAGCCCACTCCCGATCAGGTGGAGGTCGCGCTCGCGGCCCTGAACAACGTAGTGGAGCGAGAGCGGACGGGGGCCGTCTCCGCTGTCTGATCCAACCCGCGCACGCCCTGCCTCGACCGCCGCGGGTCCGCCGCCCCGGGACGTTCGCTCACCGCGCAACCTTCAGATGACGGCGCTTCGTAGGAGGACACTGGGTGTCGCTTGACTTGGCCCGGCAGAGGCTGGACGAGCTTGAAAAGCAGTACGATGAGCTGGAACGGCGGATGGCCGATCCCGAGGTCATCTCCGACCTGGACCAGTACCGCCAGATAAGCAAGTCCTGGAGCGACCTGACGGAGGTCATCGAGACCTACCGCTCGTTTCGGCGCACCGAGGAGCAGATACGCGAAGCGGACGAGCTGCTTGCCGACCCGGATATGCGCGAACTGGCCGAAGCCGAGCTCACCGAACTGCGTACCCGAGCCGATGAGGTAGAAGGGCGCCTGCGGGTGCTGCTGCTGCCGAAAGACCCCAACGACGAGCGCAATGTCATCCTGGAGGTGCGGCCGGCGGCGGGTGGCGAAGAGGCCGCCCTGTTCGCGGGGGACCTGTTCAGAATGTACGCGCGCTACGCCGAGCGAAGGAACTGGAAGATCGAGGTCCTGAGCGCCCAGGAGACCGGTATCGGGGGCTTCACCGATATCGTGATGGCGATCCAGGCGACGGGCGCCTACAGCCAGCTGAAGTTCGAGAGTGGCGTGCATCGGGTCCAGCGGGTGCCGACCACGGAGTCCAGCGGCAGAATCCACACATCCACGGCGACAGTAGCCGTCCTGCCGGAGATGGAGGAAGTGGAAGTCCAGGTCAATCCGCGCGACCTCGAGATAGATGTGTACCATTCGTCCTCCGCCGGCGGACAGAACGTCCAGAAGGTGGCGACCGCCATCCGCATCCTTCACAAGCCGACCGGCATACTGGTGACGTGCGAGGATGAGCGTAGCCAGCTTCAGAACCGCGAGAAGGCCATGCGTATGCTGCGGGCACGCTTGCACGAGCGGGAGATGGAGGCTCAGATGACCGCACGGACGGAGGCCAGGCGCTCCCAGGTCGGCACAGGCGATCGTAGCGAGAAGATCCGGACGTATAACTTCCCCGACGGGCGCGTTACGGACCATCGCATCGGGGTCACCATCCACAACGTCCCCGGGGTCCTCGATGGGGGCATCCAGCCGTTCATTGACGCTCTGGTGGCTGCGGATCAAGCCCAGAAGCTGAGCGCCGGCGCTGCCGAGTGACAGCCAGGCACGCGGCATGACCTCCCCGGTAACGTCCACCGAGTCCATGGTGCAGTGGGGCGCCGGCGAACTGGAGCGTGCTGGTGTTGAGCGAGCCCGCTTCGAGGCGCAGTTGCTGCTCGCTCACGTGTTGGGGGCGACAAGAGGCGAGCTGCTTGCCGCTCTGCATCCGCCGGCGTCGGCAGCGCACGCCGCAGCGTTTCGCCACCTCATCGAGCGGCGTTCAGCGCGCATCCCGTTTGCGTACCTGACGGGCCGGCGCGAGTTCTACGGCCTGAGCTTCGCCGTAAGCCCCAGCACGCTCATACCGCGGCCCGAGACCGAGCTGCTCGTGGAAGTGGCGCTCGATCGCATGCGCCAACTGCCCGCCCCCGTCATGGCCGATGCGTGTACGGGTACCGGGTGCGTGGCGGTCGCATGCGCCGTGCATGAGACGCGAGCACGCGTGGTGGCCTCGGACGTTTGCCCGTCGGCAGCCCGGCTAGCCCGGCAGAATGCGGCACATCACGGTGTGGCGCGACGGGTGTGCGTCGTGTGCGCCGATCTCCTCTCGGCGGTGCGGGCCTCAAGCGTGGATCTGATCGCGGCCAATCCTCCGTATATCCCGTCCGGCGACCTCGGGGGCTTGGCGCCCGAGGTCCGTGACCATGAGCCGCGCACGGCCCTCGACGGAGGACCGGACGGTCTCGCAGTGCTCCGCGCGCTGGCGAGCGATGCCTTGCGGGCGCTGCGGCTGGGAGGAACGCTGATGACCGAGGTCGCCGCCGGTCAGAGCGGCGCGGTTGCCGCGATGCTGCACGACCTGGGGTATGGGCGCGTGCGCGTGCACCGTGACCTGGCGCGGATCGAGAGGGTCGTGGTGGGCCGCAAGCCGGGAGGCGAAGCGTGAGGACGCTGGATCCGGCAATCGTCTGCCAGGCTTTGACGAAGAGGTTTGGCAGCTTGACGGCTCTGGACACCCTCGACCTGGCGGTACCGAGAGGAGAGCTCTTTGGCTTCCTTGGCCCGAACGGAGCAGGGAAAACCACTACGATCAAGCTGCTGACCGGCCTCCTGCGGCCCACGTCCGGGTCCGCTACCATCGGGGGCTTCTCGATCACGGAACGACCGCTGGATGCCAAGCGCCTGATTGGCTACGTTCCCGACAACCCGTTCCTCTACGAGAAGCTGACGGGGCGCGAGTTCCTGAGCTTCATGGCTGATCTCTACTCGGTAGCCCACGCTGGACGCGCCGACAGGATCGACTCGCTATTGGCCCGGTTCGACCTTGCCGAAAAGCGGGACGAGCTGATCCAGGGTTACTCGCGCGGCATGCGTCAGAAGATCGCGCTGGCGGGCGCCCTGATCCACGACCCGTCCGTGGTCTTCCTGGACGAGCCAACCGCAGGACTGGACCCGAAGTCCGCGCGGCTCATGAAGGATGTTCTCCGATCCCTGTGTCGGGGAGGAGCGGCCGTGTTCGTCTCGACGCACATCCTGGATGTGGCGGAGCGCATGTGCGACCGCTTCGGGATCATCAACCGCGGCAAGCTCATCGCCACAGGTACGATGGACGAGTTGCGGACGCTGGCTGCGTCCACCAACACCAGCCTCGAGGACATTTTCCTGGAGTTGACGGAAGGGTCAGGGAGCGGCCTGACGGCCCCCGACCTCGAGGCCCCGTCCGAGTGAGCGCCCTCACGTCGCAGGAACTGACGCTGGTCGTGATCGCGGCCATCGCCGCAGTGTCGGCGGTCCTCCTGGCCGACCTGGCGATCGCCGTGGCGTGGCTATGGACCAATGACGACGTCAGGGCGGGACTGAGGCCCCCGCTGTTCGCTCCGAAGTGGAGCATGCTCGACCCCTGGCTGGCGGCCCACCTGGTGACCGTCGGCTTGCTCGGAGCCGTCGTCATAGGCGCTGTCGCGATGGCGCCACTGGCGATGCGGCAGGCAGGCGCCGCAGAGATGAGCGCCAGCCTCGTGCTGGCGCTGATCCTGACCCAGAACGGCCTCATGGTTGCGGTTCCGCTCGGGTTCATACTCCTGAAGTACGGGTCGAGCCTGTCGGAGATCGGCCTCAGCCCTCCAAGGGGCCGCCACGTTCTCCTTGGCGTCGTCGCGGGTGTGGGGCTGTGCATCGCCGGCGCGGGAGCCTCGGCCGGGGTCCTCGCCCTCGCCAAGGCCGTCCTTCCAACGCAGGCGCTCGGGCTCATGGAGCACATCAACCGGGCGCTCGGCGCAGGTGACGTCTTCCCGGACGTGAACCGGTCCTGGTGGCACTTCACCGCGCTCTTCCTTGGCGTTGCGGTGGCGGCGCCCATCGGGGAGGAGGTCTTCTTCCGCGCCTTCCTGCACCGTTGCGCGACGCGGCGGCTCGGGCCGCTGATCGGCACACTGGTGAGTGCCTCGGCCTTCGCCATCGTGCACGGCGGGCCGATAATGGTCGTGGCCATACTGCCGATGGGCATCCTTCTCGCCTGGGCCTACGACCGGACCGGATCGCTCTGGGTACCGATCACGATGCACGCGGTCAACAACGGGTTGATGGCTGTTGCGCTTCGCTATGCGCCGGAACTCGCGAAGTGACGAAATGCACGCTGTTGTGGGCCGGATCCCTCATCTGCCTGGCGCTCGCCGGCAGCGGCTGCGCTGTGATCGAGCGTGCGACACGAACCGGGCTGCCCGCAGGCGTTCTGGAGGGCAAGAAGCGCCTGATGGCAGGCGACGAACGCGCGGGCTTGGCCGGCTTCGACAGGGCCATCCGTCAGAGTCCGCAAGATGCGATGATCTATGCTATGGTGGCACAGGCTTGCGCCGAGGCCGGCAAGCCGGCTCTTGCCGCAGCCTATGCCGAGCGCGGGCTGAGCGCGACGCCGGGCGCTGAGGCCTCAGACCACGCTCGGCTGTACGGCCTTCTCGGCTCGGCGCGTCTGGAAATGGGCCGCGTCCAGGAGTCGCTGGAGGCCAACCGAGCGGCCTTGCGCCTGGAACCGGGGTCGCCCGGCCTGATGAACAACCTTGCGTATTCGATGGCCGAACTGCCCAACAACGACGAGTACCTCGCCGAGGCCGAGACGCTCGCCACGGAGGCAGTCACTCGCGCCCAATCCGGAGCGTTCGACGAGGCCGAGATGGGTGTCTATCTGGACACCCTCGGGTGGATCCAGTTTCAGCGCGGCAGCGTTGAGCGCGCGGCAGTCAGCCTTGCGCAGGCCGCCGATCTGGCCCCGAGCCAACCCGAAATCCTCTATCATCTGGCTCGCGTATATCAAGCCACCGGACGACCCGCCGAGGCGATTACGGTGTTGCGGCGCGCGCTGAAACTGAGGCCCGGCCTCGAGCGCGCCCGGCAGGCGCTCGAGGAACTGGTCCTGTATGCCGAGCCCGGAGCGACCGGTCTGGCGCCCGATAAGGACGCGCGTATGCGCCGCGCGCCCGGCAAGTAAGCGCGTCGCGGCCTTCCGAGAACCTCAGCCTCAGATCTCACGCCATGTTTAGCGTGGCTTGACGAAACACCTGCCGTGGGGTAGCATCGGAGCAGCTCAGGCTCCCTTGCGCTCCCTGGGGGCGTTCGAGTGAGAGGAGGCGGCACGGCGGCATGATGCAACAGGAGACTGTGGACGCGATGCGCGCGTCGGACTTGTTTGCCCATGTCATGGGGCGGACGCTCAGCCACCGCCTGATCGGTGAGCTGTCCAACCGAACGGTGAGCCTCGCTCAGGTGCACGCCTTGCGGTACATGTGGCTGCATGACGACGTGCTGATGGGTGATCTCGCCGAGGGCCTCGGTATCAGCTATCCATCTGCAACGAATATGGTGAAGCGTCTCGAGCGGCGGGGGTTCGTCATGCGTCGCATGAACCCGGTGGACCGACGCGAAGTTGAAGTGCGTCTGACGGATGCGGGAGTCCATATGGTAACGCGCATGGAGACTGAGCGGGTCGAGCGGCTTGGCGTGACACTGCGGGCGATGGCTTCCGACGACCGGGAGGCCCTGCTCCGCGGCTTGGTCGCATTTGTCCGCGCTGCTGTCGCCGGGGGCACCGCGATCGCCAGCGACCTGTGTCTTCGTTGCGGCAGGGAGAAGTGGGCCGGCTGCCCGGTCTGCCAGGTGGAGAAGGTCCACGCCGACGAATGAGGCTGCGCATGAGAGGCCTGCCGACGTAGCCTGCCGCGCCACACAGGCTCGGACCGGTCGTAGCGCTTGATGCGGCCCGCGGATCCGGGCCACTGCCGGTCGCGGCCAGGCGACGCGACCGGAGCGCCTCGACGATCACCCGCGCAAGCCATGGAACTACCCGTCTACCTCGACCACGCCGCGACGACCCCATTGGCGAGCCATGCCCTCGCCCAGATGGCGCCGTATCTGGCCGACGAACCATGGAACGCCTCGGCCATCCACGCCGGCGGGGCGCGTGCCCGCGATGCGGTCGAGCGTGCAAGAGGCCAGGTAGCGGCTCTGATCGGCGCGCAGCCGGAGGAGGTCTTCTTCACGTCCGGCGGCACAGAGGCGGACAACTGGGCGCTCAAGGGGACGCCCCGTCCTTCGTCGGACAGGCCTCCCGAGGTGCTGATCAGCGCCATCGAGCACGCGGCGGTGATCGAGAGTGCAGAGGCGCTGGCCCGGCACGGATGGCGGGTGGTGCGGGCGCCTGTCACGGCGGGCGGGCAAGTGGAACCGGAGGATGTAGATAAACGTATAACATCCGGAACTGCGATCGTGTCGGTGATGCTGGCCAACAACGAGGTCGGCACGCTCCAGCCCGTCGCCGACATCGCGGCGGTCTGTCGCGAGCGGGGCGTGCTATTCCACGTTGACGCAGTGCAGGCGCTGGGGTACTGCAGGATAGACGTGAACGAGCTCGGGCCTGATCTAATGTCGTTCTCCGGGCACAAGATCTACGGTCCCAAGGGTGTCGGGGCGCTATACATCCGTCGGGGAACTGCGATGGGCCGCTGGATGGACGGAGGCAGTCAGGAGCGCGGGCTGCGCGCGGGCACGGTGAACGTGCCGGCGATCGTGGGGTTCGGCGCTGCGTGCGAGTTGTTGTCGGCGACTCGCGAGGCGGAGGCGAGGCGAGTGGAGGAGCTCAGGGACGGCCTGTGCACCTTGATCTGTGCCCGGATCCCGGAGGCCAGGGTGACGGCGTCGCAGTCGCCGAGACTGCCGCACTTCGCGCATGTCTGCTTCAGGGGCGTTGAGGGCGACGCGGTGCTGGCGGGTCTCGACGCGTGGGGCGTCTACGCTTCGGCCGGCGCTGCATGTTCCGCGCGATCGGTGGCTACGTCCCATGTCCTTCGCGCCATGGGCGTGCCCGAGGAGTGGGCTCGGGGGGCCTTGCGGATGACGCTGGGTCGCGGCACAACCGCCGAGGCGGTGGAGCACACGGCTACGGCATTGGAGAGCGTGTTGCTCGACCTGCGTCAAGGTTGATGGACAACACGACGAATGTGCACCGGAAAGTGCTTGACAAACGGACTCCGTCGTCCTATAATGGCCGCGCCCGATGCCGACGGCGAGGACCCGTGCTCGGACGCGCAGGCCGGGGCACGGACGGCCGGATCGGGACTGGGGTAAGAGCGTGAACAGAAGGGCCGCGGTCGCACAGGGGCCGCGCGGAAGCAGGTCGGGTTTCGAGATGGAAGACCAGGACCCCGAGGTTGACGGGCAGGACGAGACCGGCTCCGACTACGTGGACGAGCCTGTCGAGCATCTGCTCGGCCTCGCGGGCGTCCTGGCCGATGACGATCTGGACGGTCCTCCTCCGGACGTGGATGAGCACGTCGAGGACGAGTACCGTCCCGAGCAGACCCGACACGACGAGGAGATGCACCTCTGGCTGGGCCGCACTCGGAGCAGCCATCTGCTCACGGCGGCCGAAGAGGTGCATCTTGCCCGCCGGGTCCGCCAGGGCGACAAGATGGCCAAGGACCGCCTCACCGAGGCCAACCTCCGCCTCGTTGTCAGCATCGCGAAGAAGTACAGCGTACGGGGGATCGCCCTTCCCGACCTCATCCAGGAGGGAAACATAGGCCTGATCCGCGCCGTCGAGAAGTTCGACCCGGATAAGGGCTACCGGTTCAGCACCTACGCGACCTGGTGGATCCGCCGGGCTATCGCTCGCGCGATCATCAACCAGGGGCGCACCATACGCATACCTGTCTACGTGGCTGAGATCATCCACAAACTCGTGAAGGCGCAGGGCCGACTGAAGCAGCAACTGCACCGCGAGCCCACCGTGGAGGAGCTGGCGCGCGAGCTGGAAGTGACCGTTGATCGCGTGAACGAGATCATGCGAATCGCCAACGAGCCGCTATCCCTCGAAACCCCGGTCGGCGAGAAGGAGAACAGCCAGCTTGGCGACTTCATCGAGTCGGACACGGCTCCTTCGCCGTCCGACGCGACCCTGAACCTGATCCGCCGCGAACAGATAGACGAGGTATTGAGCCGCCTGACGCCGCGCGAGCGCGAGGTGCTCATGATGCGCTTCGGCCTTGAGGACGGCTACGCCCACACCCTCGAGGAGGTCGGCACGCGGCTTCACGTCACCCGGGAACGCGTCAGACAGATAGAGCTGCGCGCCCTCAAGAAGCTGCGCACGATGCGGATTGAGGAACTGACCCGGCAGTAGTCACGGCGCCAGCGGGCAGGGGACGCCTTGAGACGGATCGCGGCTCCTGCCCGCTCGTGCGTCGGCTGTACCTTCGGAGGAAGACCATGCTCCGTTCTGCGGTGATCCTGGCGGGCGGCGAGGGCGTTCGCATGTGGCCCTTCGCCACTGTGAGGAACAAGTGCGCGCTGCCGGTCGCTAACGTCCCCAATGTTCGCCGCCAGGCCGATGCGCTGCGGCAACTGGGCATCGAGCGGCTGGTGGTCGTCGTGGGGTGGAACGAGGCATCCGTCCGGCACGCGTTTCTGGGCGCGCCCGAGCCCCCTATCTTCGTGCAGCAGCCCAAGGACGGCGGCACGGCCGGCGCAGCTCTTGCCGGCCTTCGGGCGGTCGGCGACGAGCCGACGCTCGTCCTCTGCGGCGACATCGTTACGGCTTCGCAGACGCTCCGCGACTTCATCGGGCAGGCCGCCGAGACAGGCGCCCCCGGAGCCGTGCTGTGCGACGAGATTGCCGAGGCGGAAGGGGCGGATTGGCTCAGCGTTCAATCAGAGGACGGCCTGATGCGTCGTATGGTTGGGCACGATGCCGGAGCGAAGCAGAGATGGTGCGGCGCCGCCATAGTGGACCCGTCGTTCGTGCCTGTGCTGGTGGCCAACCCCGGGCGCATGACAAGCGTCCCTGTCGGCGGCATGCCGCCGATGGAGCCTGACCTGGCGCAGAGCCTCAACGAGTGGCAGGTGGACATCGCCGCCATTCCGGCTCGCGGCTTCGTCGTGGACATGGACAAGCCGTGGCACGTGCTCGAGGCCTCGGGGCGCGTGGCAGAACACCTGACGGGCTCACTGGAGGGTTCCTCCGTACACCCGACCGCCGCCATTGACGACGGCGCGGAGATCGGCGGGCATGTGGTTCTCGGTGCGGGCGCACGCATAGGGAGGCGAGTCGTCGTTGAAGGCAACCTGATCCTGGCGGACGGAGCCTCGCTCACCAACGGCGCGATCCTGCGTGGGGGCAGCGTGATAGGCGCGAGATCGTCGGTGAAGGAATACTGCCTCATTGACGAGCGAACCGTGGTGGGAGCAGACTGCATCGTAGGCCACGGGGCGGAGATGTCCGGGGTCATGCTCGACGGCGCTTACCTCTACCACTACTGCGAGATCTATGGCGTGGTGGGCGAGTCGGTGGACATCGGCGCGGCTACCGTCTGCGGGACCCTGCGCTTCGACGACCGGGACGCCGAGCACCGGGTCGCAGGGAGGCGCGAACATCCGCGCATCGGGGCGAACGCGTCCTACTTCGGCGACCATTCACGGACAGGGGTCAACGTGATCACGATGCCGGGGGCCAAGATCGGCGCATACTCCTGCGTCGGGGCCGGGATCGTGGTCTACAACGACGTGCCCGACCGCACCCTCCTCCTGCTGAAGCAGGAGACGGTCACACGGCCCTGGGGCCCGGAACGCTACGGCTGGTAACGGGCCATTCCGATGCTTGACAACCCCGGCGCCGTTTCAGTATCCTGTATTAGCACTCGAACCCGGCGAGTGCCAACCGATGGGGGCGCGTCGCCGGGACCCTGAGCAACGGAGGTGGTTCTATGCGTTTGCGGCCTCTCGCTACCAAAGTGGTGGTCGAGCCCGCCGAGAAGGAAGAGCAGACGGCGGGCGGCATCGTCCTTCCAGACACGGCCAAGCAGAAGCCGATGGAAGGCAAGGTCATCGCGGTCGGTAACGGCCGGACCCTCGACGACGGCAGCGTGGTCCCGCTGAGCGTCAAGGAGGGGCAGACAGTGATCTTCTCCAAGTACGGCGGCACCGAGGTCAAGCTGGAAGGCAAGGACTTCGTCGTGCTGGACGAGGATCAGATCTACGCGATCAAGGAGTAGCACGAAGGCCGCGCCTGTGGGCGCGGCGACGTTCGCACAGACTGCAGGAGGAAACTATGGCAGCGAAGATGCTCCTCTACGATGAGGAGGCCCGGCGCGCTCTGGAGCGCGGCGTGAATGTGGTGGCCAATGCCGTCAAGGTGACGCTCGGACCCAAGGGACGCAACGTGGTCCTGGACAAGAAGTGGGGCTCCCCGAACATCACGAAAGACGGCGTGACGGTCGCGAAGGAGATCGAGCTCGAGGATCCCTACGAGAACATGGGCGCGCAGCTCGTCAAGGAAGTCGCGTCGAAGACCAACGATGTGGCCGGTGACGGCACGACGACTGCAACGGTTCTGGCGCAGTCCATCGTCCGCGAGGGCCTGAGGTATGTGGCCGCCGGCGGCAATCCGATGCTGGTGAAGCTCGGCATCGACAAGGCCGTTGAGGCTGCGGTGGGGTCCATCAAGGCCGAGTCGATCGAGGTCAAGGGGCACGAGGAAGTCGCGAATGTGGCCTCCATCGCCGGCAACGATCCCGCGATCGGCAAGCTGGTCGCCGAGGCCATGGACAAGGTCGGCAAGGACGGCGTGATCACAGTCGAGGAAAGCAAGGGTACGACGGACGCCCTCGAGGTTGTCGAGGGAATGCAGTTCGACAAGGGCTACATATCGCCGTACTTCGTGACCGATCCCGAGCGGATGGAAGCCGTCATCGAGAACCCGCTGATCCTGATCCACGAGAAGAAGATCAGCGCCGCAGCCGACCTGGTGCCGTTGATGGAGAAGGTCGCGCAGATGAGGAAGCCGCTCCTCATCGTCGCCGAGGACGTTGATGGCGAGGCGCTCGCCACACTCGTGGTCAACCGGATTCGCGGCACGGTAGTGTCGTGTGCGGTGAAGGCCCCCGGCTTCGGCGATCGGCGCAAGGCGATGCTGGAAGACATCGGCATCCTCACCGGCGGCAAGTTCATCAGCGAAGACCTCGGCGTGAAGCTCGAGAACGTGGACCTGGGCATGCTCGGAACGGCCGCGAAGGTCGTGGTAGGCAAGGAAGAGACGACGATCATTGAGGGCGCTGGCAGCCACGACGCCGTGACCGGGCGCATCAACCAGATCCGCAAGCAGATCGAAGAGACCGACAGCTCCTACGACAAGGAGAAGCTGCAGGAGCGCCTGGCGAAGCTCGCCGGCGGCGTCGCCGTCATCAAGGTGGGCGCGGCGACGGAAACCGAGCTCAAAGAGAAGAAGCACCGCTTCGAGGATGCCCTGTCGGCGACGCGGGCGGCCGTAGAGGAGGGCATCGTCCCCGGCGGCGGCATCACGCTCGTTACCGCGCAGGGCTCGCTGGACGCCATCACCGGTTCGGAGGACGAGCTCCGCGGCGTCGCGATCGTGCGACGCGCTCTCGAGGAGCCGCTTCGGCAGATTGCCAACAACGCCGGCAAGGACGGCTCGGTGGTGGTCGGCAAGGTACGGAGCCTTCCGAAGGGCCAGGGCTTCAACGCGCTGACCGAGGAGTACAGCGACCTCGTCAAGGACGGCGTCGTTGATCCAGTTAAGGTGACGCGGTCTGCGCTGGAGAACGCCGCATCCATCGCGGCGATGCTCCTGACGACCGAGGCGCTGATCGTCGAGAAGCCCGAGAAGAAGAAGGACGTGCCGGCACCCGGCGGCGGCGGCATGGACTACGACATGTAGGTCGGAGCCGCGTACCGCGCGGCCATCGTCGCACCGGGGCCTCCGGCGTCCAATCGGGCATCGGAGGCCCTCGTCTTTGTTCAGGCGTGAGCTATAATCCGTTTGCCACGCAAGGGCGCGGAGGCCGGCCGGGTGAGACTGCCCAAGGAAGGGGAAAGACAGCATGGTCATCATTGAGGGCGTTGGCACGATCAGCGTCACCGAGCCTGGGCACGACCGAGGCACGTACTACGAGAAGGCCGAGATCCACGTCTACGGTGAAGTGGTGCACTTCTTTGCCTATGGCAAGTTCCATACGGCCTCAACGAGCATGTGCTTGATCGGCTGGGACGAGCCGCCCAAGACCCGCGTCACCGAGGAATGACGCGGGCCTGCCTGCGAACGCTGGCGGCGGCGCCGCGCTAGCCGCCCATCCGTCCGAAGGAGAGCCGCTCATCGAAGCGGAGCCTGGGGTGAGGTGGGACGCCCTCCCAGCGAAGCTCGCCGACCTTGCGCCTCGGCCCGGCCGCGTAGGTCTCATACACGTCCATCTCGAACCCGCGGTCGAATAGCGCACGGGCGTCCGCCTCCACCTGGGTGGCCACAGTGGCCATTTGGCGGCGCGTCATATTGGCGCCGCACCGCAGCTCGATCCGTCCGGTCGGCAGCACGAGGACCCGTACCGCGAAGCCCTGTCGCCGGTATCGCTGTGTCAGCAGACCCGCAAAGCGGAGCGCACGCTCGGAGGCCGGCACGAGCGGGCCGACGCCGACAACTCTCGCGATCTCTCCCCTTGTCGGCTCGGAATCCGCGTGAGCCGGGGGTGCATCAGCGCTCCAGTCGGGAAGGTAGAGCCCCGCGACCAGGAGCGACAGAGCTATCCCGCTCGCAGCCCAGAGCAGTCTGGCGCCGCCCATAGCGCGTCTCCGGTCCGGCGATCAGACCCGATCCGGTACCACGAACGGCGGCCTGTAGGTGCGCGTCAGCATGCGGTTGGCCTCCTCGTCGCCGATGAAGCTCTCCGTACGTGGATCGATCTTCAGGGTTCGCCCGAGCCTGTATGTGGCCGTATCAAGCGCCACGCCGTTGGCAGCCAGGTGATCCTCAAACCGCCCCAGGGTCTCCCAGACCTCGTTGTTGCCATTGCCGAAGCGCTTGGCCTTGTTGCTGAACTGCTCGTCGGTCCCCAGGCGCAGGGAGACATTGCCGAGATGGCACAGGGCTGCCGACTGGTGGCCCTCCTCAACGTCGCAGTTCAGATGTGACGGCTTGCGGCTGCGGACGGCCTCGATGAAGTTCCGGTGGTGGTCGCCGCCTCCGTCGAACGCTCGTATCCTCTCTCCGCGCAGATCGTAGGCGACAGCCGAGCTATAGCTCCCCGATACCACGATGCCCTTCGTGCCGTACCAGATGTTGCCGACCCTGGCCCCGCGGAGGTCGTTGGTCGGCAGGCCCCGCACCTCGAAGATGATCCACGCATCGTCGTATTCGAGGAACACGAGTTCGGTGTTGGGGGTCTGACCGTCATCAACGTACCCGAACCTGCCGCCGATGCCCAGCACAGACTTCGGGAACCGCCGCGCGCCGAGGCCCCACCGAGCCTTGTCCATCTCGTGGACACCCTGGTTGCCGATGTCTCCGTTGCCGTAGTCCCACTGCCAGTGCCAATCGTAGTGGAACTGCCGCCGCATGACCGGCTTCTCAGGCGCCGGGCCGAGCCACAGGGGGTAGTCCACGGTCGCCGGGACCGGCGTTGCCGAAGTCACCTTGCCGATGCTGTCACGCCGCTTGTAGCACAAGCCGCGTGCGAGGTAGACCTTGCCGATCCCACCCTTGTGGATGAACTCGATGGCATCGCGCATGCCCTTGTTGGACCTGCTCTGGGTGCCGACCTGGCAGATCCGGCCGTACTTCCTCGCAGCCTCGACCATGCGCCGGCCTTCGAGCACTTCGTGCGACGCCGGTTTCTCGATATACACATCCTTGCCGGCCTGCATCGCCCAGATGGCCACAAGCGCGTGCCAGTGGTTCGGTGTTGCCGAGCTGATGCAGTGGATGTCCTGCCGATCAAGGATGCGGCGTACGTCCTGCACGGTATCGGGCGCCTTCTTGCCCGCTTGCTGGACAATCGCGAGGGCCGGGGCGAACGTGGCGGTGTCGGCATCGCATATGGCGGCGATCTCCACATCGGGCATGGCCGCATACGCCCGCACGTGGCTGCGTCCCTGTCCATGTACGCCGACGATGGCGATCCGGAGCTTGTCGGCCGCTTTCCGGCCTGCCGGTGGAGCCTGTACGTCGGCTCCGACAGAGCCTCCGACCGCTGTCGCGCCGAGAGCGACGACGGAATCCTCGATCAGTCGGCGACGCGATAGTCTCTCCATGATTCTCCCCCTTGGCTGCCCCGGCGGCGACCGAGGCTCTACGGCGGACAGATTCCGCCGGCGCATCATTCGCCGCACCTCCGGCTGTTCCCTTTACCGAGACCGCGGGGGGTGCTTGATACGGTCTGTGATGAAGGTCGCGCCGGCGCTCGTTTCGGCATGCATTCCGGGCTTGGCGCGGCAGAGGTGCGACCGATCACACTGCTCCTGGCCGATCTGAACGCCGGGCCGCCGGGTCTGAGAGAGGATGAAGCGCGCCAATCGGATATACTCCGTCGAACCATGCGCCGCGCACCCGCCGTTGCTCCACGGGAGGACCGTGCGACGGGGTGCGCCCGGCGCCGGGTGAGCTCAACACTGGAGGTCCTGCCCCGATGACTGGACGCGAACGCTTGCTGCGTCACCTGGCCGGTCGTCCTGTGGACAGCCTGCCTTGTATGCCGATCACCATGCAGTTTGCAGCGGGGTTGATCGGTGTGGCCTACCGCAGGTACGCGTTTGACCATCGGGTCCTGGTTGAGGCACAGGCCAGGGTCGCGGGAGCGTTCGGCTTCGACCACGTGAGCGCGATCTCAGACCCGGCTCGCGAGGCGTCGGATCTGGGGGCGGCGATCGTGGCGGAGGAGGACACGCCGCCAGCCATGGATGGGGCTGCGCCTCTGCTGGCCGCCAAGGACGCCCTGCGGTCGCTGGAAGGCAAGCCGGGTGTATGCGGCCCACGAATGACGGACCGCCTGGAGGCGATCGCAGGTCTCCGGCGGACCTGTCCGGACCTGCTCGTCGAGGGCTGGATCGAAGGGCCGTGCGCCGAGGGGGCGGACCTGCGCGGCATCAACAACCTGATGACCGACTTCATGGATGACCCCCGGTTCGTGCGCGACCTGTTCGAGTTCGTGACGCAGTTCGAGATATCGTTCGCCCGGATGCAGGCGGATGCCGGCGCCGATCTGATAGGAATCGGCGACGCAGCGGCATCGCTAGTTGGACCCAGGGTGTACCGCGAGTTCGTATTGGAGTACGAGAAACGGATGGTAGAAGCCATCCACGACATGGGAGCGCTCGTGCGGCTGCACATCTGCGGCAACACGCGGCGCATACTGGGTGAGCTCGGGGCAACCGGCGCGGACATCGTGGACCTCGACTATCCTGCGCCGATCGCGGATGCGAGGCGCCTGATGGGATCCGCCCAGGTCTTGCTGGGCAATCTGGACCCGGTGTCGGTCCTCAGGGATAGCGGGCCGGACGCGGTGCGCGACGCCGTGGCCGCGTGCCACAGGGACGCCGGCGCCCGGTACATCGTTGGGCCAGGGTGCGAGGTGCCGCGGGATACGCCGCATGCCAACCTCCGTGAACTGGTGCGGTATGCAAGAGAACACAAGCCGGACGGTTCGGCTGCCTGACAGGTAAGCGCTGAACCGGCGGAAGGACGGAGCGAGAAGTAGTGGGTAACGATGGTCTGGTGACTGTCCGGATGCAGCCGGTCAGCGCCGAAGTGAAGGTCCCGCGAGGAACGCCCATGCGGGACTTCCTGTTTGAGCAGGGAGTCGAGTTCCCGTGCGGGGGCAACGGACGCTGCCGAGGCTGCAAGATCCGCATCGTCGAAGGTGACGCCGCGGTCAACGAAGCCCAACGGGAGCATCTGACCGCAACTGAGCTGGCGGCCGGCTGGCGGCTCGCCTGCCAGTGCAGGGCGGAGCAGGACATGGCGATCGAACTGCGCCAATGGGACGCCACGATTCTGACGAATGAGGCGGAGTTCGGCTTCGTGCCGCGAGAAGGCCTCGGGATCGCGGTGGACATCGGCACGACGACGCTGGTGGCTCAGCTACTGGACCTCCAGAACGGACACGTCCTGGGCGTCAAGACATCGCTCAACCCCCAGGCCCGCCACGGCGGCGACGTCATGAGCCGCGTCCAGTTCGCCGTCGCCGACGGCGGGCTTGCCGTGCTTCGTGACCTGATACGGCACGAAGTCGGGCGCCTAATACGTTACCTCTTCGATGCGTCGGGCGCTTCGCCTGAGCGCCTGATGCGGGTCGTGCTGGTCGGCAATACGGTGATGCACCACCTCTTTTGCGGCATAGACCTCGAGCCCCTATCTCACTACCCATTCGAGCCGGTGGCGGACGGGCTGCAGACGCTCCGGCCCTCGGAACTGGGCTGGGACATCCGCGGCGATGTCGAGGTGCAGTTCCTCCCGTGCCTGGGCAGCTTCGTGGGTTCGGACGTTCTGGCGGGCATTCTGGCCACGAGCATACACACTGCCGACCGACTGACCATGCTGGTGGACCTTGGCACGAACGGCGAGATCGTCCTTGCCGATCGGACCCGGCTGATGTGCGCCTCGACGGCGGCCGGCCCCGCGTTCGAGGGAGCCCGCATCTCCTCCGGCATGCGGGCGGCCACCGGCGCCGTCTGGAAGGTCTCGGCCAATGACGGCCATCCCCGTTGCGAAGTACTGGGGAACGAGGCGCCCCGGGGCATCTGCGGGAGCGGGCTCGTTGACGCGGTTGCGGTCGGCCTCGATCTGGCTGCGATCCGCCCAACGGGGCGACTGAGGGAGGGTGACCGGTGGCGGCTCTGCGGCGACGTTTCGCTGACCCAGACCGATATACGGCAGCTGCAGTTGGCGAAGGGCGCCATCGCGGCGGGGATCCGCCTCCTCCTTCAGCGTTGGGGGGCGTCCTTCGATGATGTGACGCGGCTGTACCTGGCCGGCGCTTTCGGAAACTACGTGAACAGGAGCAGCGCACAGCGGATCGGGCTCCTGCAGATGCCTCTCGACAAGGTCGCACCCGCGGGGAACACCGCGCTGCTTGGCGCCAAGATCGCCCTGTTCTCGGAGCGCTCGGAGGACAACCGCTTCGCGGCGCTGCGGTCTCGGACCGAGCACGTGGGACTCAACGAGGATCCGCAGTTTCAGGACGTCTACGTCGAGGAGATGGTCTTTCCGGCGTCGGATCCAACAGGCAGAGCGCCGGACATAGAAGAGGGGATTGGTCCATGATCACGCAAGCCGAGCTTGCCGACGCTCGCGCAAGGGCGCGGGGATACCTCGATCGCGCCGGCATAGCCCTAACACCGGCGGAATCCGCGACGATAGAGGTCGCCGACTTCGGTCTGGGCGAACTGGAGGCCACCGGGCTCGAGATCGTTACGTACGTCAACACGCGGAGATGCTGTGCCAAGGAACTCGTGATGTTCCCTCGGCAGACCTGCCCGGAGCACCGCCACCCGCCTGTCGAGGGAGAGCCCGGCAAGGAGGAGACATTCCGTTGCCGTTGGGGCACTGTGTACCTCTATGTAACGGGAGAGCCGACCGCTGATCGGCGCTGCAGCCCGCCTCCGGCGCCGGCGGGCGCCTACACCGTTTTCCGGGAAGTCGTCCTGAGCCCTGGGGAGCAGTACACGCTGGAGCCGAACACGCTGCACTGGTTCCAGGCGGGCCCGGAAGGGGCGGTAGTCTCGGAGTTCTCCACAAGGAGCCGCGACGAGTCTGATCTCTTCACCGACGTGCGGATCACGCGGGCGCCTGAGGTCGCGGAGTGAGCATTGGCTTCGGAGCACGCAGCCATGGCTCGCTTGCGTGAACGTGGGTTATAACGGGCGCGACGGGCCGCTTTGGCACGCGGCTGCGATCTGAGCTTCTTCAGCTACGGCACCAGGCAGCAGCCTTCACCGGGATCGGCCCGTCGCCCTCCGGCGATCCGTTTGCCTAGAAGCTCCGCTTGCGGCCTGCGACGTTCAGGATCATCCACAGGATCGCCGCGACGATGGCCACCGATATGATCATTCCCAGCAGATGCCGGATGATGTAGTTGAGTATCGCCACCGCGATCACGAAGACGATCGCGATGACAACTATGCGCCAGAGCGAGTTTCTGCCCATTGAGCTGCCTCCCGGCCGGTTTCGGTAGGTGCGTCCGGCCCCTGTCATCCGGACTACGTGCCCGCCGCGCGCGCGGTTTCGCGAGGTCGGGCCGGCTCTGCCTATCAGGGCTGTTCCGCCTCATGTGCGCATTGCGGCGCGGCATGCGGGTGCTGCGATTTGCTTGACAAGTGGCTCAACCTGTTGGACAATAGAGATGTGGTCGTCTTCGCGCCGGCAAGGTGCCGGGTGCAGGAGACCATCCGCAAAGGAGGGCCGACGGCATGACGCCGCCCGACACTCTAGCGGACGGACGCCGGGGGAGTGCAACTCCCTGAGAACAGTCGCCGAGTCACCGCACTATCCTGAGGGACAGCGACGGCTCCGACGAGACTCAAGGCGCGGAGAATGCGCTATTACCGAGTGCGCTCTCCCGGTTCGTCCCCGTACCCTCACGCGTCCCTCGGTCGTCGCGGCGTCCCGATCGCGTCCGGCTTCGTGAAACCGGGCACGGAGCTGCCTCGTCAACTGGTGCGGGCCGCCGCGTAGCCGCGGCCAAGGAGTGATTGATGAAAGCAACCATGAAGCGCCGGCTTGCCTGTGCCGTCCTGTTGGCGGGGCTGACATGCGCCGCGTTTGGACAAGGGGCTGAGTCGCGCCGAGGCCAGGGCGCGCCGGCCCAGGGGCCGAAGAGCTACACGGCCGACTTCGTTGCAGTGGCCGACACGGTCGGCAAGGCGCACGGTATCAAGATCGTGGTGGATCCCGGTCTGTTCGTAGCCGCCCCGCCTGCGGAACCGAAGCAAGCCGCGAGCGCAGAAGCCGCGGTGAACTCCCTCGTAGCGCCTGTGAAGAACTGCGCGTGGCGCAAAGTCTACATGATGCGAAACGAGGCGTCCAGCGGAATCCCCGCGGGACGGCTTGCTGCCATGGTCCGCGCGATAGACATCCTTGAGACGGGCGGCCTGGTCCTTGAGAATCCTGCGACGAGACGGGCTGTATCGTTGCAGAAGAACATGCCCGTTCTGCCGGGGTTCGCAGATGAACTGAAGAGCCTTCGCTTCGACCCGGCGCCCGTGTACGTAGTCTACAGCACGCTCGGCGCAGGGTCCGGCGGGAGCGCTCAGGACAAGTTCCTCGATCTGCAGCGTCAGCAGCTCGAGCTGATGATGCAGATGGACGCCGACACACTGGCCGGGAGCATGGCCCAGGCAATGCAGATGCTGTCGAGCCTCGATCCACAAACGCGCACCCAGCTGTTCGGCACCATGATGCGGGCAGGCACGCAGATGTTCATGCAGATGGACCCGCAGGCTCGCACGGAGATGATCGGGGGCATGATGCGATCGGGCATGGAGATGTGGGCAAGCATGCCGCCAGACCAGCGTGAGAAGCTGACACGCGACATGATGCAGATGGGCCAGCAGATCATGGGGCAGATGGGAGGACCGCCGGGAGGCAGGCCGCCCCTGTAGAACCTCTTGCAGCCGCCGTCCCTTGGGTCTGGAGCGCGCGCCAACGGCAGCCGCGGACCCGTCTCTGGCGTCATCCCCGCATGCCGTTGGCGGGGACCCGTCTCGGGCGTCATCCCGCATGCCGTTGGCGGCGACCCGTCTCCGGCGTCATCCCCGCATGCCGTTGGCGGGGACCCGTCTCCGGCGTCATCCCCGCATGCCGTTGGCGGGGGACCCATCTCCGGCGTCATCCCCGCATGCCGGCCCATCCGTCATCTCCGCATGTCTCTGGCGGGGGACCCGTCTCCGGCGTCATCCCCGCATGCCGTTGGCGGGGACGCGGGGCTTGGCCCCCTCTCCGGAGTGCCGCCCTGCCGCCGAACGTCTCATGAGGGAAGACACAGGTGTCACGCAACCTGGCGTGAGAAGGAGTTCTCGCGGGCCATGCCTAAGAAGGCTCTCGCCGGCGTGCAGCCGGCCTGACTGGAGGATAGGCAAGCATGTCCAGCGAGAGCAGGTTCCTCACGTTTGACCTCGGCGCCGAGAGCGGGCGCGCGCTGCTCGGCGCCGTGGAGGGTTCGCGGCTTAGCCTGCGGGAGGTGCATCGCTTCCCGAACGAGCCCCAGCGGATTCTGGATCGTTACCACTGGGACACCGTCCGGCTGTTCGCCGAGATGAAGACGGGCCTGTTGCGCTGCGTGCAGGAGAGCCCCGGCGAGCTTGATGGCATCGGCGTGGACACCTGGGGCGTTGATTTCGCCCTGCTCGACGCCCGAGACGATGTCCTCGGGCTGCCCTATCACTACCGCGATGCGAGGACAGACGGCATCCTGGAGCGGGCGTTCGCGATCGTCCCGCGGGACGAGATCTACCGAACCACCGGCATCCAGTTCATGCAGCTCAACACGTTGTTCCAGTTGCTGGCGATGCGCATCGCCGGATCGCCCCTGCTCGACGTCGCCCGTAGCTTCCTCATGACGCCGGATCTGCTGAACTACTGGCTCACGGGCGTGAAGGCCAATGAGTTCACCAACGCCACCACCACGCAGTGCTTTGACCCCTGCAAGGGCGCTTGGGCTCGGGAGATGCTGCGCAGACTGGAGATACCTGCGCACTACCTGGGCGAGGTCGTCGCGCCTGGAACGGTGCTGGGTCCGCTGCATTCGACGGTCCGGGATGAGACCGGCGCCGGTAGGGTCCAGGTGATCGCGCCCGCGACCCATGACACCGGATCGGCGGTAGCCGCCGTGCCGGCCTCAGGTTCGGACGGGTGGGCCTACGTTAGCTGCGGGACGTGGTCTCTCGTCGGTGTTGAGTGGCCGCGGCCCGTCATCAATGAGCAGACGCTGGCCTACAACCTGACGAACGAGGGCGGCGTGAATGCCACGTTTCGCCTGCTGCGCAATGTGATGGGGCTGTGGCTGCTCCAGCAGAGCCGACAAACGTGGGCGCGCGAGGGCACGGTCTACGAATACGCGGAACTGGCGCGCATCGCGCAGGACGCGCAGCCGTTCGCAGCCCTGCTTGATCCCGACGACCCCTCTTTCCTCAAGCCGCCTGACATGCCGGCGGCGATCCGGGCCTACTGCGATCAGACCGGCCAGACGGCCCCTACGACCGTCGCAGGCACCGTTCGATGCATCATCGAGGGCCTGGCTCTCAAGTACCGGTGGGTGCTGGAGCGTCTGGAGGAGGTCACCGGCACCGCCATCCGTACGGTGCACATCATCGGGGGCGGCTCCAGGAACGAGATGCTGTGCCAGGCCACGGCCGACGCTTCCGGGAAGCGGGTGTTGGCGGGGCCTGTAGAAGCAACGGCTCTGGGAAACGTCCTCGTCCAGGCGCTTGCGGTGGGCGCCATCCCATCGCTCCGGGAGGGACGGGAGATGATCGGGCGGTCATTCCCACTGATAGAGTACCTGCCTGCGAACAGCGACGCCTGGTACGAGCCCTATCAGCGCTTCGTCAGCATTATGGAGTCGAGGGCGTAGCGTCGGGCGCCGAGTGGGGGGAGGTGGGAGGTGACAGGCAAGACGACGGTCGGCGAGTACCTTCTGGGCCAGCTCCGGGAACGGAGCGTCGAGCACATCTTCGGAGTACCGGGCGACTTCGTGCTGGGGTTCATGGACACGATAGTCAAGAGCCCCACCCATCTGATCAACACGTGCGACGAGCAAGCCGCCGGGTTCGCCGCGGACGCATACGCGCGCCTGCGTGGGATGGGCGCCATGTGCGTGACCTACGGCGTGGGTGGGCTCAAGGTCGCCAACCCGACCGCAGAGGCCTTCGCCGAGCGCTCGCCGGTTGTGGTCATCAGCGGCGCCCCCGGCCTTCGCGAGCGCGAGTCTCGCCCAATGATGCACCACAAGATACGGGACTATGATACGCAAAGGAAGGTGTTTGAGCAGATCACGTGCGCGTCCACCGTCCTGAGCGATCCGGACGTTGCGCTGGATGAGATTGACCGGGCGCTTGCGACCTGCACGCGGCACAAACGTCCGGTGTACATTGAGTTGCCTCGCGACGTGGCGGCAATGCGTGCCCGGCACCGGTACTCGCGCAGTCCGTCTGTTCCAAGGAGCGATCCCCGGACTCTGGAGATCGCCATCGGCGAGGCGACCGCGATGTTCAGGGGAGCGTCGCAGCCGGTTGTGCTCGCCGGAGAGGAACTGCACCGGTTCGGGCTGCAGCAGACGTTTGCCGACCTTGTGCACGAGGCCCGTATCCCGGTGGCTGCGACGATACTCGGCAAGTCCGTGATTGATGAGGACGACCCCCTCTTCATGGGAATCTACCAGGGCGGCATCGGGCGCGAAGCCGTCCGCAGGTACGTCGAGACATCGGACTGCATTCTGATGCTCGGAGTCATGATGACGGACATGAACCTGGGCATCTACACGGCGCGTCTTGATCGGAACAAATGCATCCATGCCGTGACGGAGAAGATATCGGTGGGATATCACGTCTTCGAGGATGTGCTCTTCGCCGACTTCGTGCGAGGCCTGGCGTCGGCCCGTCTGCCCACCTGGGACGGTGTGCCGCCAGCCGCCGAGAGCGCACCGACGGCCTGCGCCGAGACCGGGCGCGTCATCACATCCGAGCGCCTGTTCGCTCTGATAGACGGCTTCCTTGACGAGACCATGCTGGTCATCGCCGATCCGGGCGACGCCCTGTTCGGCGCAGCCAACCTCCGCGCTCACCGCAGCACAACGTTCCTGTCACCGGCATACTACACGTCGCTGGGCTTTGCGGTGCCTGCGGCGATCGGCGCACAGGCGGCGCAGCCTCACCTCAGGCCGCTGGTCCTTGTGGGCGACGGAGCGTTCCAGATGACCGGCATGGAGCTGTCCACCTGCGCCCGATTCGGCATGAACCCCATCGTGGTCGTCCTGAACAACCGCGGCTATGTCACCGA
>Ga0172368_10002416_pt1 | contig 23813 bp, 17 predicted proteins | sample Lak11m_FD_114540 | JGI IMG/M metagenome (GOLD analysis project Ga0172368, IMG submission 114540) | Freshwater microbial communities from Kabuno Bay, South-Kivu, Congo - kab_022012_11m | ecosystem: Environmental > Aquatic > Freshwater > Lake | place: Democratic Republic of the Congo: South-Kivu...
AGAAGACATTCGCTTCATGTTGAATCGTGGCTTTGCTCGCTTACGCCATAGACCAGATTTGCTGCTCGGATTCTTTCACAATGCGAAACTTTCTGTTAGGCAACTTAGGTTAACCTGAATAACATCAAAAGATTGGATGACTTCACCCGATTCGAGATTCCAAATTGCCGCGCGCGTTAAGCCTTCGGCTGCGGCGGCTAATTTTCCATCGGCGCTGTATGTCACGTCAAATATGTTGTTTGCCTCGGCGCAATTTGGGTCTTGCAGCGCATCCACTTCTTTGCCCGATGCAGAGTCATAAAAGAAGATATTACAATTTCCCTGGGCGTAGGCTCCTACGAGCAGTGTTTTTCCATCGGGACTGAATTCAATGTCGGCGGCGGCAAACCGAGAGTGGATATCAACAGAGCTGCCATCAGAAAGATTCAACACGTGGTAAGTGGGCGTCACTTCGCTTCTATCCGCAGTGGCGAGGCGTGAGCCATCTGGGCTATATGCCAAGCCGGTAATAGATTGAGACTGCGCAGAAAATTTGTCCTTCTCTGCATTGCCAACAGGAGAAGCGTCCCAAAGTTTTACCTGACCAAAGTCATTGCCGGTAACGATATAACTTCCGTCTGGGCTGTATGCGAGCGCGTAGATTCCAGCCTCGTCATATAAAACAAAGCGCAGAGAACCATCGCGGGAATCTGAAACGATGACCTTGTCATCATCGCTGGCGCTGGCAACCCAATGCCCATCGGGGCTGTAGGTGAGTTCGTTGACATTCTCAGTATGCAATTTTTCTCGAATCAGTACGCCCGCCTGCAAGTTTGGCACAAAGGCGCTATCGCTTTCGAGCATGTTCAAGTTGACCAATTTCATTAAGTCAGAAGGCGGGCAAAGTTCGCTGGTAGCAATTTGGTTGCCATCCGGACTGATGGCAACATCTTCCACGATGCCGCACAAATACGTTAATTTAGCAGAGACACTTCCATCTTTCAAATTCCATACCACAACGGTTGCATTATCGTTCGAGGTCGCCAGCAGCGAACCATCTGCGCTAAAAGAGAGACCAAAAACAGGCGAGACGGAATCCTCAGAAAGTGAATAAATCAGCGCGTCTGTGTTCGCATCCCACACGGCGGCAAAGCCATCATCGCTGGCGGTGGCGAATTGCGCGCCATTAGGACTAAATTCAACTTGTCGAATCGCGCCGTTGTGCGCGCCTGCAAGAGTGCGAATCTTTGCGCCACTGAGCGCGTCTAAAAATGTGATGTTGCCCATTTGATCGCTAACGGCAAGGGTTTTTCCATCGGGGCTGTAAGCGAGGCTGAGCGCGGGGCTTTCGGTTGTAAAGGTAAAAATGGGGTCGGGCGAAATCTCGCCATCCGAAGAGAACGCGGAGACATCCCAAACAGCCACGCTGCCAGAGTGATTTGCAGCCGCAATCCACTTTCCTGAAGGATGAAACGCAACCGCATTAACACGGATAGATTCTGCGCTCATACGAAACGTATGCCGCACCCTCGAGGTTTGCACCGCAAGGCGCAGCGCGTCGTAGGTTTCACTCATCAAGGGCTGGTTCACGCTGTTTGCCACATCAACAGATTGCAGCGCAAGCAGCAAACTGAGTTCGGGGTCGCTGGTGAGATTGTTCTTCGCTTGCGATGAAAGTTCGCGCGCAAAAGAAATTTGCTGATTGGTTACCGCAATTTGACGTTGAAACAATGCGACAATTCCCAGCGCAACAGAAACAAGCAGCGCAACAGATACGCCCGCAAGCAGCATTCGCTGACGGCGGTTGGCATCTTTTCGGCTGGCGAGAATATACTCACCCTGTAACGGAGTTGGCTCAGGGCTTTTGCCCGCGCCCACAGAGAGAAACTGCTCGCCTTCGGTTAGGTCTTGTCCGCGCAGGGCGAAGGAGTTTTCGCGGTTTTTCTTATCCCACTCTAGCGCGCGAACTTGAATGCGCGTGTGCGTCTTGACCCAGCCGAGATCGGTCTCCATTGCAGATTGAAGAGTCTTAAACCCAACCTCGAAATCATCGGTGTCGCGCATATAGACCCAGTTAATTTTCGCCAACTCTGCGGGGACTTCCTTCGGGTCTACCATAATGTGCAATATCGGCAGCAGCCGTTTTCCCATTTTCAACGCGTGGTCTAATTCCTTGCGGCATTCGTTAGACTTCAACCATTCTGGAGTGAGTACGAACAAAACCGTTTCGGTTTTTTCTATGCCTTCTTTAATTTCCGCGTCCCAATCAGAAGCAGCAGGGATGTCATCCCAATCTGCCCAGACATCGCGCCCCGAGGCAATCAGCGCATCAAACAATTTTTGGGTAAAAACTTTCTCACGGCGGGAATATGAAATAAATACGTCAGTCATCAATGGTCTCCTTGGGGTATACAATCAACAAAAAAAAGCCCGACACAAGCCTAGCTTTTCACTACGAAGATGTATTTTATGCGATTTTTGCAAACATCTCAATGCAATTATTGAATTCATGAAAAACGTCCGTTCCCGTCCGCGCGAAGCGTCCGTGACAGAGTCCGCTTACAACCACCCCGCCCGCGCGAAGCGTCCACGCCAGAATCCGTTGATATTCTCCATGCTATAATTTGAACAGAAAACACCTTCAAACGCGTTCCACCAGCAGAGACAATGTGCCTTTTGAATTCGACCCAAATAAAAGCGAATCAAACCTTGAAAAACATGGCATTGATTTCAACGACGCCCAATCTTTATGGGACGATGAGCCTCTCTTGGAAATCCCTGCAAAAAATTTGGATGAGCCGCGTTTTTGGTGATTGGCAAAATCAAAGGCAAACATTGGTCGGCGGTAATTACTTATCGCGGCGAGAACGTTAGAATTATTTCGGCGCGGCGTTCGAGAGATGAGGAGATTAACTTATATGAAAACAAAAGCGGCTAATTTCGATCAACAATTCGATGACGGCGAGAGCATCATCGAACATCTTGACCTCTCCAAAGCGCGCCGACCAGCGGAAGAACAAAAGCGAATTAACATGGAAATTCCCATTTGGATGTTGGAGGCGCTTGACCGCGAGTCAAAACGCTTGGGAGTCACACGCCAAGCCATTATTAAGTTATGGCTGGCTGAACGGCTGGAACAAGTCGAAAGATAAATCCGCCATAAAACAAGGAGCGTTAGAAGCAAAAACGGAGTGGACTTTCGCCACTCCGTTTTATTTTATCCGTTCATCCGTTCTCTATCCGTTGAACGCCCCGCCCGCGCCAAAGTCCGCGGGCGGTTTCGGCGGGAGATGAATCTCCGCCTCAGGTCATGCAAGTCGGCTGAAGCCGACTCGCTGCGCTCTTGTCAAAAATCTCAAAATGAGATATAAAATATCCATGCACATCATCACCCGCAAAACGCTCATCCAATTTTGGGAGAAACACCCCGAAAGTCAAACGGCGCTGGCGCGTTGGTTCAAAATTGTCCAAAAGACGGAATTTCACAACTTTGCCGAATTAAGGCAGGTTTTCCCTTCCGCCGACAAACTCGACCATTGGGTCATCTTCAACATTGGCGGCAACAAATACAGGCTGGTTACGTCCATTCATTTCAATCGCGGAAAAGTGTATGTCCGCCATGTACTCACCCACGCGGAATACAACCGAGGAGACTGGAAAAATGACTCTCGCAATGAAAGAACTTGAAACTCACTGGGCAAACATCGCCCCGCTGTTGAGCATCCGCAACGAGCGCGAATACAACGCGGCAGTCAAGCGGCTGAACCAATTGCTCGACTCCATCGGCGACAATGCAAAACATCCGCTGTATGGCTTGCTGGATACGCTGGGGACTCTCATCGAATTATATGAAGCAGAGCATTATCCCATCCCAAGCGCCACAGGCGCGGAGGTTCTGCAATTCCTCATGGAAGAGCATGGGCTGACTCAATCTGACCTGCCAGAGGTTGGATCACAGGGCGTCGTCTCTGAAATATTGAATGGCAAGCGCGAATTGAACGTCCGCCAGATTCGGCTGCTGGCAGAAAAATTCAAAGTTTCGGGCGCGGTATTCTTGTAGAAGTGAGAAGGGCTGGCGTTGATTGAATAGCAATCAAAAACGGAGTGGGCTTTCGCCACTCCGTTTTATTTTACACATCCGTTCACACTGCACCGCACTGCGTTTGTTGCAGTGCAGGTGTCCGCTCAAAATCCGCTGGCGACCCATCCGTTCCCATCCGCGAATCCATGACAGAGTCCGTTTACAGACGTGCAACCCGCCAAGCCAGCGGCAAAACAAAAAAAGTGACAGTCATTATGCGACTGTCGCTTTGTGGAATTTTATTACAATTTACTTCTCGCCGATCAAGATGTATTCATAAGAATAAATCTTTCTGCCACGCCCATGTGAAATAAATTGTCCGATTTTATTTCTATAAGGCGTCAATATCTTGTTACTAATTTTTCTTTTCGTAATTTTCACGTTTTTAAATTCACGATCAAGCATGCTTTGGGCTAGATATTTTGCGTTGTCAACGGGAACACCTCTGTATCTAGTATTTCCAATAACAAATGCTACTGCACCGTTAGATTTTAAAATTTGTCTTATCTTTTCAACAGCAAGATCCAAATCATAAAAATATCTTAAAACGGATCGCGCTTTTGAATTATCTAATTTCCTCAACTTGTCATAAATAGATTGAGCGATTTGGTTAACTGATTTATACATATTCTCAATTTCGCCCGAATAGTGAGAACTGCCTAGTGTTCCATCTCGGAAACTTCTATAATCACTGGTGTAGCCGAGCCAAATTGTTGAGAGTTGGTGCAAGTCCGCATATTCATATGATGTAACATAAGGTGGGCTTGTGACCACCAAATCAGCAAAACCGCTTTCCACTTGAACGTCAAAAATATTCTTGTTTACTATTTTTACTTGAGACGTAAACTCCAAAGAGGCTTGAGATTCTTTAGCCGCATTTATCATCATTTTTATTTGTCTATCAAATGCGCTTAAAGGTATGGCTATGTTTTTATTCGGATCAATTTGAGGCTTAATTGACTTAGTCAACCAACGAGAACAAGGTTTTAGAATATTTGAAAATCCGGTTAAAAAAAAGTCCCTATATTTTCCTGGAGATGTCAGTTTTTCAATAGATTGCAATATCCTATAAAGATTGTCTATTGTATCTGCCTCAAACCAGTATTTTAGTCTTTCATTTTCGCTATAAGATTTAGGCACCTTTACCGTTGATCTAGCTGCCTTTTCATAAATATCCGTATACAATAAATTAAGATATTCAGATTGATATTCTTTTGATTTTGTCTTGGCTATAAGCGTCGCAACAGGATTTATATCACAACCCCAAAAATTTTTATTCAGCCTTACCGATTCTAAGGCTGACGTGCCACAACCACAAAAAGGGTCAGCGACAAGATTGACATTCTTGCCATTATTATCGAAATACTCAATCAGTTTTTGTACTAAAAACGGAGGAAATTTAGCGGGGTATGCGTGAATACGATGTAACAAAAGTTCCTTTTGTTCACCAAGATTCCAAAATGGATTTTCCGCAACTTTATTTTTGTTATATACCGCAAAGTCTTTATTTTTTTGCATTATCAACCAGTGAGCAACCTTCTTGATTTGGAAGGTCGCACATTAACAAAAATAGGATTTTTGAATGTACTGCCAGTAAGCAAACACTGACCCGGACCAAGTGCCGGAATTGTTGACCAAAGAGCCTCATGAACTCCACCAGTTGTTTGTTTTACTGGCGCTAAATTTGTTGCAGATTTCAATTGATGAATAAACCGAGTGTTTGCTAGTTCAAAAAGTTCATCCGGTACATGTCCGGGTTGTTGAGATATTAATGCGAGAGACATCCACCTCTTTCGTCCTCGTCGACTTATAGTTTGGAGATTGTCAAGAACTGCACGCATTTTATTTACAGATTGTCGTGAAACAAACGTATGAACTTCCTCGATCACCACCAAAACCTTTGGTCTTTTGGTTTGAGTATCAGGAATTATATTATTTACTGAGGTCTCTATCACCTTTTCAAATAAAGATTGAAGCACATAAGCAATTGCGATATTTCGGCTTCGATCATCTGTTTCTGACACATCCAATACCGACAATCTTCCTCCTACCAAAAGTTCGTTTATTGGCAAATACGGAACCTGATTATTAGCGTTCCAGTCTAACATACCAGACCTGCCAATGCTGATCAATTTACTACACAAAGCACCGGCTGTGCTTTTCTCAAAAGCCTGAACTGTCGACAGAAATGTAGCGTCTTGTAAGTTGTCAATAAGATTTTGAAGCGTAAATGTGAAATTTGATGGCGGTTTTGAATACTTGTTTACCAAACCATCTAAATCTTCTTGAAGGTCTTTTTCTTTTGGATATTTGTTTTTCATCTCATCAAGATCCGAAAGAAACGGGCGCTTGGGCTGTTTGGCGTTGCCTATATTACCAAGCCTTGAAGTTCGATTTTGTTGGTTGTTTTTAACGGTAAATGTTATTACCCGTTCAAACATTCTTTGTTGTGGCTCAGAAAATTCCTGAATATCATACACCACATTATTATCAAGTTGCTCGATTGGAACTTTAAAACGTATTGGATCGCTGGCATCCGACTCACCTGAGCTGGGCACATAAACCCTAAAATCAGATATTCCATCAGGATTTAAATTAAACCTTTCAGTAAGTAAAGCCGTCATATCATCTCGGTCAGTAGGCTCGTTCATACGAACATACTCGCCTTCTACGTCAATTACAATAGTGGCCCATCCATCTGCAATCGCTTCTTCCACAAGAACCTGTACTGTATTTGATTTACCAGACCCAACTGTCCCGAAAATACCTACATTTCTTGGAAGGAAATTTTTATTGCTTGAATCAGCTCGAACTTCTATTTTTTGGTCATCATATCCCATGAGATGACCAATCAATACATTGCCTTCAATTTCTAATAATTTACGTAGACGATTAGGCGGAAATATGTATATTTCACTGTAAGGTCTGGGGCGAGTCGGCGTAGGAATAACCCTTTCGTCATTCATTAACTGCCCAAGAATTTCAATATCCCCGAAAACATAGTATGAAGGTCGAAACTTGGTGCGTTCAGGATGTAAAACTGTTGTTCTGGTTATAGCTGAGTCAGAGCCAATTTCATGTGGTGTATGAAAAGGTCCTTGAACAATACGTCCTAAAAATTCAAGATTTTGCTCTGCATCTTTTATTCCAACATAAACATCTCTGCGAAACAACTTTCGTCTCTCAGCAGATACCATTGCGCCAGAGGTAGTGTTATCGGAAGCACCACCATCAAAATTTACAAAACCGAGAACACTACTTAATAGTGTGTCTTGAATATTCTTTTCAGCGCCTGACGTGTCAAGAGGCATCTCGATTTGTTCCTCTGGTTTCGCAACAGGCGCAGATATGTTACTGTTTTCAGGTACATCATTTTGAATCTCAACATTGTTGTCTTCGGTCATGTTTCACCTCAATATGTTTATGAGCGAGTTCTTCTTGGATCAATTTCAAACATTCCATTTTCAACGCCAATATCAAAGAGTCTACTTTCTACAAATGTTTGAAAATCTGAGCCCTTTAATAGTGTTCTTGCAATTTGATCTGCTAAATCAATGTGATAGGGGAAGCCTCTGATAGTAAAAGATGATCCATCACTTGGAAATCCTTTTGTCCAAAGTGAATCTGCCATAAAAAGTGCTACCGCTTCCTCTATCCTGTCAGAATGGCATTCGAGAAGGAATGGTTTGTTACCTGCTTTTACAAGCACTATAGATATTTTCTCTCCAAATGACTGAATGAAACTCCTGAAACGTTCTTTATCTTCATTCATAAAATTTGCTTGGCTTTGTCCGGTAGTTGGATCGCCATCAAGAAAAAGATTTAAGACATCGGTTAAAGTTTTTACTACAAAATATTCGCCGGGATCTAATAAAATTGCGGCATTTAATATGTCAATGTCGTCAGACGCTTCAGATACAGCTATAAATTTTTCAGATTTTATATAGTCTTTAACCAGTTCGAATGCTGGGTCAAGGTTTTGGGCAGGGTTGCCAGCTCCTGTACGTAATTCATGAGGCATAACTTCGCCATGCAAAAATCTCCAATCCGCATTCTGCTCAAGAAGAAGTTTTCGTTCTCCAAAAAACATGATTGCTCTGGCAAGTAAATTTGATATTTTTCTTGCGCTTCGAAGGTTCTGAAAATATTCAATAGCATTGCCAGTATCTTTCGTGATTTCTGCTTCAAAAATCTTTGTCACAAAATCAACAACCTGCCCTTTATTGAAAACAATAACAACGCCCACTTGAATTTTTGAGCCGCCTAATAAAGCTACCGATGATATTGTGCCATCCGACGCAGCGACAGTTCCTGTTGTTAAAAGGTTTTCTGCATTTTCGAGGGCTATTTTTGGTGGACGTTTAATGCCTTGTCGGATTTCTGGGTTTTGAGAAAGTAATTCTTCTCTATACCTTACTCGAAGATCATTTGTTTTGTTAATGGAATTATCCACCCGTTCTTTAAGATCATCAAGATGGCTCTCAAAGTTTGCCCAAGGATAATCTCGTAAAACTTGCTCAAGTGTAGGTCTGGGTTGTGAAGATTTATTGTCCATAGTTTTTTAGGCTTATTTTTTCCAAACGCTGTGGTTTGAATATTTTTCAAACTCAGCGACCCTTTAAGGGTTGTTACATACAACGCCTTGATTTTACACCAAGATATCGAAGCGGAGCAGACTCATCATCTGCTCCGCTTTTCTAATCTCTAATCTCCAGTCATCTGCTCATCTACTTCACCAAATTCCTCAACACCGTATGGAGGATTCCGCCGTTGCGGTAATAATTCACTTCCACGTCTGTATTAAGCAGCGCGGTGGCTTTGAACTCAATCACCTTGCCATCGGACTTCTTCGCCTTCACGGTGAGCTCGCTCTGCGGCTTGATGGAGTCATTCAGCCCCGCGATGTCGAAGGTTTCGCTGCCGTCCAGCCCAAGCGACTCCGCGTTTTGCCCGTTGGTGAATCTCAATGGCAGCACGCCCATCCCCACAAGGTTGGAGCGGTGAATGCGCTCAAACGATTCCGCAATGACCGCCTTCACGCCTTGCAGCATGGGACCCTTCGCCGCCCAGTCGCGGCTGGAACCCGTGCCGTATTCCTTGCCCGCGAGGACAACCGTCGCCGCGCCAGATTCTTGATACTTCATCGCCGCGTCAAAGATGGGCATCTCCGCGCCGTCGTACTTCGTCCAATTGCCTTCCTTCGGCGCAACCATCACATTCTTAAGGCGGATGTTCGCAAACGTGCCGCGCGCCATCACCAGGTCATGTCCGCGCCGCGAACCATAGGAGTTGAAATCCTTCGGCTGCACGCCGCGCTCTTGCAGGAATTTCCCCGCAGGAGAATCCGCCGCAATGTTGCCCGCAGGCGAGATGTGGTCGGTGGTAATCGAATCTCCAAACACGCCGAGAACCCGCGCGTTTTTAATTGCCTGAATGGAGGGGACGTCCAACGTCAGAGTCTGGAAGTAGGGCGGATGATGAATGTAGGTGGATTCATCGCTCCACTCAAAGAGGTCGCCTTCGCGGACTTTGATTTCCTTCCACATATCCGAACCCGCGAAGACATCCGCGTATTTTTCCTTGAACATGGAGGCTTGCACGCTAGAAGCGATAAGGTCGCTAATTTCCTGTTGGGTGGGCCAGACATCTTTGAGATAGACGGGCTTGCCATCCGCGCCCACGCCGAGCGGCTCATTGTTGAGGTCAATGTCCACCGTGCCAGCCAGCGCGTATGCCACGACCAACGGCGGCGAGGCGAGGAAGTTCGCCTTGACCAGCGGATGCACGCGCCCTTCAAAGTTACGGTTGCCAGAGATAACCGCCGCGGCGACCAAGTCCGCGCTGGTGACGGCTTTGGCAACTTCGGTGGGCAGCGGTCCAGAATTTCCAATACAGGTAGTGCAGCCATAGGCAATGACATTGAAGCCAAGTTGCGAAAGCGGGTCAAGCAGTTCCGCGTGACGCAGATATTCCGTCACCACCGTCGAGCCGGGCGCGAGCGAGGTCTTCACATAGGGCTTAACCTTCAAGCCTTTTTCAACGGCTTTCTTTGCCACCAAGCCCGCCGCAATTAATACGGACGGGTTGGATGTATTTGTGCAGGAGGTAATGGCGGCGATGACTACCGCGCCGTGCTTCATTTGTTGCGAACCGCCATTCGTCCCAAAAGTGGCTTCGCGGCTCAGCGCTTCGCCGCTGAGCTCGTATCCGCGCTCTTTGACGGGAGCGGTCAGCGCCTTGCGGAAGGTGTCTTTCATATCCGCGAGCGCGACTCTATCCTGCGGGCGTTTCGGTCCCGCGAGGGAAGGGACGACAGAGGCGAGGTCAAGTTCGAGGGTGTCGGTAAATTCGGGTTCGGGGCTGTTCGCTTCGCGGAAGAGTCCCTGTGCGCGCATGTACGCCTCAGTGCGGGCGACCACTTCTTCGGAGCGACCCGTTAATCTCATGTAACGAAGTGTTTCCTCATCAACGGGGAAGTAACCCATCGTTGCGCCGTATTCGGGCGCCATGTTGGCGATGGTGGCGCGGTCAGTCAGCGACATGCTGTTGAGACCTTCGCCATAGAACTCCACAAATTTATCTACCACGCCCTTCTTGCGGAGCATTTGCGTTACGGTGAGAACCAAGTCGGTGGCGGTAATGCCTTCGCGCAGTTTGCCGTAGAGTTTGAAGCCAATCACGTCGGGCAGCAGCATGTCCATCGGCTGACCGAGCATAACGGCTTCGGCTTCAATTCCGCCCACACCCCAGCCGACCACGCCGAGACCGTTAATCATGGTGGTATGCGAGTCGGTGCCAACGACGGTGTCGGGGAAGGCGACTGTATCGCCGCCGTCCATCTTCGTCATCACCACATTGGCAAGGTGTTCGAGGTTTACTTGATGAACAATGCCCGTCATGGGCGGCACAACGCGGAAATTGCTAAAGGCTTTTTGTCCCCATTTTAAGAATTCGTAGCGCTCGCGGTTGCGCTGAAATTCGACTTCGGCGTTGCGATTCAGCCCGTCGGGCGTGGCGAAGAAATCCACTTGCACAGAATGGTCAATGACCAAATCCACGGGTACAAGCGGGTTGATTTTCTTCGGGTCGCCGCCGAGTCTTGCCACAGCAGAGCGCATGGCGGCGAGGTCCACCACCGCCGGAACGCCGGTGAAGTCTTGCATGACCACGCGGGCAGGCAGGAAGGGAATGCCGGGGCGCGCGCCTTTCGGACTCCACGCGGCGATGTTCTTCACATCTTGCTGTTTAATCTCGCGGTCATTGCATTGACGCAGCGCGGCTTCCAGCACAACGCGGATGGAATAGGGCAGTTTGGCTAACTTGACCAAGCCCGCCTTTTCGAGCGCGTCAAGGCGGAAGATGACGTATTGTTTGTTGCCGACCTTTAATACGTCACGGGACTTGAATAAATCTTGCATAGGATACTCCTTGGGTATGAGGATTTCTGTGGAACAGGCATGAGCCTGTTCTACGCTCAACCACAATCTTGAAGAACTCAAAGGAGCGCCTTTGATATCCTTACTCGCTCTGGCGAAGCGCCAGAGTTGCTCTGTGGTGGGGTTTACTTGGATGGACTAAAAAGACCCGTCAGATTTTGAAAACCTGTCAGGTCTTGTACTTATAACTTCATTTCTTTCTTAAGTGAATCAACTAATTTCTGTTTTTGGTCGTCTTTCAAAAAGGCAGCCTGCGCCGCATTGACAACGGAATTCATCAACGCGCTCATGGGAATTTTTAAGTCCTGCGCGGCGTGTTGATATTCGTGCGAGAGAGTGATGCGCGAGACGCTGGGGTCGTCTGTATTGACCGTGACATTCAGCCCGACTTCCATCATGCGCGGTAGCGGATGTTCCGTCAGCGCCTTGACCACGCCAGATTGGTAATTGCTGGTCATGCAAACTTCAAACGTAGTTTTACGTTCCATCGCCAGCGCCACAACGCGTTCATCTTCCATCACGCGCACGCCATGACCAATGCGCTCCGCGCCGAGTTTTTCTATCGCCTCGCGGATATTTTCCGCGCCGCCCCACTCCCCCGCGTGGATGGTGACGCGCAACCCCGCCTGCCGCGCTTCTTTGAAGATGCCATAAAACGGCGCGGCTTTAAACTCCGCTTCGTTGCCCGCCAAATCCATTCCCAACATGCCGTCTTGAATGTGGTCAGCTGCCAGCCACGCCACTTGCTCGGCAAGTTCGGCGCTCTCATGGCGATTGACCGAAGCCAGCAAACCCACTTGGATATTAAATTTCTTGGCGGCTTCTTTTGCGCTTTGAATCACCCACTCCATTACGTCATGCAGCGGAAAACCCTCGGCGCGGCTTAAGGCAACGGGCGTAAAGCGCAACTCCATGTAGCGGATGTTATCTTTTGCCGCGTCTTCAATCGCTTCTTGCGTCACGCGGTGAATCACATCTGGCGATTTATAAAAGAGCCGCAGCGTTTTGAACTTCTCCAAAAAATTGGTGAAGGTCATGGGGTCTTTTTCTTGCACTTGCACCAACCCGCTCAGGTTGAACATGCTGGCAGGCACCGTCACGCCATGCTGGCGGGCAATGTCTAACATCGTAGTTAAACGCAAAGACCCTTCAAGGTGGCGGTGTAACTCCACCTTTGGAAGGGACACATATTGATTCAAGGGAGTGGTTGCGCTGCGTAACAATAAACCTCTAACGGCGCTTTCTCTTTTTCTTCGAGCCGCCGCTCTCTTCCAGCGCTTCGGGCGCTTCTGCAATTTCTACGGCGGCGGACGTTTGGCTTTCCGCCGCGGCAAGCGGCGAAATTTCTATGCGGCGCGGTTTTGCAAAGGCGCGGCTAATGACCAAGTCGCGCACTTCCTCTAAAAGTTCCTTAAACATTTCCGAAGCGCGCGTCTTGTATTGTACCAGCGGGTCGCGTTGAGCGTAAGCCTCCAAACCAATGGAAATCCGCAGGGCTTCAATTTTCGTCAAATATTCCACCCACAAATCACTGAACGCATTTAACAATAATTGGCGATGTCCTTCATTAAGAATATACCAGCCGATAGAATCGACAAGACGCGCGCGCTCCTCTTCGGTCAAGCTGGCGGCGGACTGGCTGAGTTTTTCCTCCCCGAAAGCGATTCGCGCCGCATCGCCAAAATCTGACAGGCGGGCGGCATTCATGCTCAGGCGCTCATATTCGCCCTGTCCGAGCGCGGCGCGCAGCGCTTCTTCCGCATTTTCAAGGTGATTCATAACTTCATCTTGAATAGATTCCGCGTCTTTGCCGTTTAACAATTGCGCGGCGAGGAAAACATAAGAGAAGCGCGTGTACGTCCGTTTGACTTGCTTATGCGTGCGCTGGTCAAAAGCGGTCCATGCGCCTTGCGTCAAATTGAGCAGCAGGCGCAGCGCGTCCGAATCATTTTGCGGCGCGGCGCGTTGCAGCAGAGTCTCCATATCGCGCTTAATTTGCGCGGAGAGTTTTTCCTGTTTACGAGTCAGCGCCGCGCGCGCCGCTTCTAAAATTACATCTTGCGTTTCTTCCCATTCGGCGGGCAGCGGTTGGTCAAAGGTCAGCGTCTCCCCCACGCGGGCTTGTAGGACGTTAAGCAGGCGCGTAAGATACATTGCCGTCCACTGCGCCGCCGCCAAGTTTTGAATTTGCTCCTTCGCCGCTTGCGGGTCTTCGCTCAAAGCGCGCAGCATCTCGCCGTTAGGTTTGATAGAGACGCGCAGCAGCGCGTTAATTTCCTCCATCATTTTCTGCGGACGCGGAAGTTCTTGCGCGTCTCGCAAGGCGTCAAAATATGCGTCCAGCGAATCACTGCGCTCACTCAATTGCGTTTGCAGCGCTTCGCCAGTTTTCTCCACCAGAGATTGAACCGCCCGCCGCGTATGTTCCTCCTCTGCGGCAAGGGCGCGGACAATGAGATTCAAGAGCGCGGGTTGAACGTTATCAACTTGCAGGTTGTTAAATTGCAATTCATCTAAGAGCAATTTAAGACCATAGGATGGGAACAAGCCGTTCAAAGATTCAAAAGGCGGCTGCGCTTGGTCGAGCCAGGCAATGAATCGCCAGAAACCTTCTTCGTCTTGCAAAGCGGCGTCCACCCGCCGCGAGACTTCAAAGTCCAGCATGTCGGCAATGTCTTCGCGCAAATCTTCTTTGATAAAAATTTTATCGCGCTGGGCATAAATTTGACGGCGTTGTTCATTTAGCACGTCGTCATATTCCAGCAGATGTTTACGCATGTCAAAGTTCGCGCCCTCCACGCGGGTCTGCGAACCTTCAATGATGTTGCTAACAAGCCGCACTTCCAACGGCAGAGAATCGTCCACGCTGAGGCGCTGCATCAGGTTGCTGACTTGTTCGCCGCCAAACAGGCGCATGAGGTCGTCTTGAAGCGAGAGGTAAAAGCGCGAGGAGCCGGGGTCGCCCTGACGGGCGGCGCGTCCGCGCAATTGGTTGTCAATGCGCCGCGCCTCATGCCGCTCTGAGCCAATGACGTGCAAACCGCCCAACTGTTTGACGCGCTCCATGTTGTCAAAATAGAGCAGGAAGGTTTTTAAATCTGCGCCATAAATGCCGTACTGAGACTCGTCCAATTTAAGCAGGGCTTGGCGGCGCTCTTCGAGCGTCATATCAAAGGGGTCGTGATAACCGGCTTTGCGAAGCACGCGATTGACCGCGCTAATCACTTCTTCCGCCAGTTCGCCGCCGAGTTTAATATCCACGCCGCGCCCCGCCATGTTGGTGGCAATGGTCACCGCGCCAAACGCGCCCGCGCTCGCAATGATTTGCGATTCTTCGGTATGCTTACGCGCGTTCAATACTTGATGCGCCACCCCGCCCTGTATCGTAGATTTCAATCGGTCTGCGGCGCTTTGCGGCAGGCGCAGTAAGGTCAGCAAAGTTTGTAAATTGTTCGGCTCTTCCAAATTGAGATTTGTCAGCCCATGCGGTTTGATAAAAGTACGCAGCGCGTCCGGCGTAATTTTTTCCAATTCTTCGTTGAAGGGCGCGAGTTCGGCAATTAATCGCCCGTCTTCTTCAATATTTTTTGCCTCCAAATACGCATGGCGAACCAGCGCCACTTGCAGTAAGCGGCGTAGAGATTCGGCTTTGAGCCTGCCAGAGAGTTTGTCGGATGATTCTACGGAGGTAGTGCCAACCAGCAGCGGACGACCCAGCGCGTGATAGCGAATAATTTCCGTGACCATAGCGCGGAGTTTGGCTTCCGCCGTGCGGTAAATTACATCGGGGTAATCTTTGCGGCGGTAGAAAATTTTTCCATCCGCATTTTTGGTTGTGTAATATGAATATTGATAGCCTTCTTCATCTTTATCTTTGTGTTCAATCAAAGTTGCGTCCGCGCGCAACGATTGATACTCAAGATTGGTCGGCACAGGCAGAACTTCAATTTTATAAATCTTATTAAACTCTTCGGCTTCGGTCAGCGCGGTGCCGGTCATGCCCGCCAGTTTTTGATACATGCGGAAATAATTTTGCAGAGTCACAGTGGCGTAGGTCACGTTTTCCGGCTCAATCCTTACGCCTTCCTTCGCTTCTACGGCTTGATGCAAACCATCGCTCCAACGCCGCCCGGGCATTTGTCGTCCGGTAAATTCATCTACAATAATGACCTTGCCGCCCGTCACCAAATAATCTTTATTGCGAAAGAATAGAAATTGAGCGCGCAAGGCTTGCTGCAAGAATCCCATCAGGCGCGCCTGTTCGGGGTTGAGGTCTTCTGGGCGGTCTGGGTCTAGCAATTGCACGTCCAGCATTTTTTCCACGCGGGCAATGCCAGTCTCTGTCAAGTTTACGTTGCGATTTTTTTCATCTACTTCATATTCTTCAGGCTTTAATTGTTTAACAATTTGCGCCATCGTTTTATATTCATCCAGCCCGCCCTCCGCCGGACCAGAGATGATGAGCGGCGTGCGCGCCTCATCAATAAGGACGTTATCCACTTCATCTACAATGGCAAAATAATGTCCGCGTTGCACGCGGGCGCTCAATCGCCTTGCCATGTTATCGCGCAGATAGTCAAAACCAAATTCCGAATTTGTGCCGTAGGTGATGTCGGCGCGGTAGGCTTCCACGCGCTCCACCAACCGCAAATGTTGCTGGTCTTCGTGCGGCGACTCGCGGGTGAAATCTACCAAAAAGGCTTTCTTGCCGTTTTCTGTCGCCGCCGCCATTTGGAGCACGCCCACGCTCAACCCCAGCGCGTGATAAATGGGAGCCATCCAACGCGCATCGCGCCGCGCAAGGTAATCATTAACCGTAATGAGATGAATGCCGCGCCCCGTGAGCGCGTTAAGGTACACCGGCAAAGTTGCCACCAGCGTTTTGCCTTCGCCCGTTTTCATCTCCGCAATAGAGCCGCTGTGCAGGGCTGCGCCGCCAATCAGTTGCACGTCATAATGACGAAGACCAATTGTCCGTTTAGACGCTTCGCGCGCCGCGGCAAAGGCTTCGGGGAGAATCTCGTCCAGCGCGTCTTGCTCTATCTTGCGGCGAGCAGTCTCCTGCTCCACGCCCGCCAGCGCCTGCGCGATGCGCGCCTTAAACTCGTCCGTCTTGGCGCGTAACGCCTCATCGGACAACGATTCAAATTGCGCTTCCAGTTGATTAACTTGCGCGACAACCTCAGAAAACTTATCCGCTGTTTTTTTGGTGGGGTCGCCGCTGAATAATTTAACAAAGTTTTTAAGCATAAAATCCCTTTCAGGGGAGGGATTATAGCATGGGAGCGCAGAGCGAATGCGCTCAACGGATGGTAGAATCAGTTCATCAACCTTTGGAGGTTTCTATGACTGACGCGGTAATCATTGACGCAGTACGCACGCCAATTGGCGCGCTAGGGGGGGCGCTTTCTGCAATGCGCCCAGACGATTTGGCGGCGCACATCATCAGGACGATTGTGGAGCGCAACTCATTGGATGCGGCGCTGGTGGAGGAGGTTTACTTCGGGTGCGCCAACCAAGCCGGAGAAGATAACCGCAACGTGGCGCGAATGGCTCTGCTTTTGGCGGGGCTGCCCGCGCACGTGGGCGGCGTGACGTTCAACCGTTTGTGCGCTTCGGGGTTAAACGCGGTCAATCAGGCGGCGCGAGCTATCAAAGCGGGCGAAGGCGATATTTTCATTGCGGGCGGCGTGGAGTCGATGAGCCGCGCGCCCTACTCCCTGCCCAAAGCGGAGGCGGGCTTTGGCTTTGGCAACCTCACCGCATGGGATACTACACTCGGCTGGCGTTACCCCAACCCAAAAATGAAAGAAATGTACGGAACAGAGTCGATGGGCGAAACGGCGGAAAATATTGCCCATGAACGCCCGCACTTAACGCGCGAAAAACAGGATGCTTTTGCGCTGCGCTCTCATCAACTTGCCATTGCGGCAATTGATTCTGGCAGGTTTGCAAAAGAAATTGCCCCAGTCTCTATTCCACAACGAAAAGGCGAGCCGAAGATTGTCAGCACAGACGAGCGTCCGCGCCGCGATACCACTATGGAATCTTTGGCAAAACTTAAACCCGCCTTTGCCAAAGAAGGCGGAACGGTGACGGCGGGCAATTCATCCGGTTTGAATGACGGCGCGGCGGCGCTCTTAATCATGAGCGCGGAAAAAGCCGCGGCGTTGAATCTTAAACCGCTGGCGCGCATTGTCTCCTCCGCCGCGGCGGGCGTTCCCCCGCGCATTATGGGAGTGGGTCCCGTGCCGTCCACGCAAAAGGCTTTGCAACGCGCCGGGTTGAAAATCTCTGACATTGGATTGATGGAATTAAATGAAGCTTTTGCTATTCAATCGCTGGCGGTGATGGAAGATTTGCAGATTGACCCCAATTTGGTCAATGTAAACGGCGGCGCAATTGCGCTCGGTCATCCGCTGGGATGTTCCGGCGCGCGCATTTTGACCACCCTGTTACATGAGATGAAACTACGCGGAAATGTGAAGTACGGCGTAGCGACTCTCTGCGTGGGCGTGGGGCAAGGCGAAGCCACCGTAATTGAATATTTAGGATAAGCCCATGAAGAAAATGATTCTGCTAATTTTGGTTGGCTTGCTGGCAGCATCATGCCGCGCGGCGCAGAGCGCTCCGATGGCGCTGGCAAGCCAGACCGAAGAACGCGCGGCGCTGCCTACCATCACCGCGCAGCCCACTTTTACAAAAACTCCGCCGCTGGCGGCAACCTCTACGTTAGAAGTTCCATCGCCCGTTCCGCAGCAAGCCGCCGCGCCCAGCGCCACGCCCTACCCGCCGCCGCAAACGCTGAGCGGCAACATTATTCAATTTGACGCGGGCGGCACATGGAAAGACGTGCAAGATAGCGTGGCGCAAGGCAAAAGCAAAACCTATACGCTGAACGCCATGCAAGGACAGGTGATGTCGGTTTCCATTACGGGCGGATATTTTCCGCTGCGAATTGAAGGCGCGGACGGGACGGTTCTTTGCCCCGCCGCCGAGAGCGAATGTAGTTTTTGGCGCGGCGCGCTGCCGCGCTCGCAAGACTATTACATCACGGCGCAATCTGGCGGGGACGCAACCGATTTTGTTTTGCGCGTTGCCATTAACCCGCCAAATAAAACGCAGCAATTTTTTACATACAGCGCGGGCGGCTTAACGCTGACGTATACCGACTCGTTTGCGCCCGCCGATATTCCCTCCATCCTCAACAACAAGACCGAGCCGCTGCTCGCCTTGCGGTTGATTGACGCGAGCTTCTACGAAAAAACAAATTTGGGCGAAGCCTACGCAGTCTTTGGCGCGGACGAAAAAAACGCTTCCACTTGCGAAGAGCCAAATTTGACGGGCGGCGCGCCAGAAATGCCCAACGGACGCGAGAACTTCAACGGCTATGAGTTTGCATACAGCCTCGCTTCGGGCGCGGGCGCGGGCAACCTCTACGACCAGCATATTTATCGCGGGGCGCGCAATGGCGTGTGTTATGAAATCATCTTCTTCATTCACTCGTCCAACATTGGCAACTATACGCCGGGCGCGGTAAAAGAATTTGACGCGCAAGCCTTAATGCAAAAGTTCAACATCATTCTGGCGTCTTTACAAATCAAATGAAAAAGATTTTTCTTCTTGCCTGCGGATTTTTTCTCGCCGCGTGCGGCAGCCAACCCGCCGCAGTTTCTCCCGCTCCAAGCGAGCCTACCCCGCCGCTTGTTTCTACGCTCACGCTGGAACAACTTCAAAACGCGCAATATCCCATTCAATCGTGGGATTCTCACCCGCTCGTTCAGCTACAAGGCAGCAGTTATCAAAATGGAACGCCCGACCCCGCCAACGTGGAATTTGCCTATATCGGCATGACCGATTTTTACGCCTTTGGCGACCTGAGCGGAGACGGCGTGGACGAAGCCGCTGTGATGATGCTGGAAAATTTTGGCGGCACGGGCAATTTTGCCCTGCTGGCAATTTACGCCAACGTGAACGGGCAGCCCGTCTTTTTAGACGCGGCGTTTATTGATGACCGCCCGCTGCTGAACGCCGTTTCCATTAACAATGGAGAAGTCATTGTGGACGCGGTCATTCATGGCTTTGAAGACGGCGGCTGCTGCCCGCAAATGGCGAGCGTACAGCGCTTTACGCTAACGCAAAACAAATTGCGCCGCGTTCACTTTATCAGCGTCACGCCGGACGGCAAACCGCGCAACATTGAAATTCTTTCGCCCGCCCAAAATACGGAAGCAAGCGGCAGCGTGATTCTCAGCGGCACGGTTAGCGTTGCTCCGTTTGAAAATTCACTGGCGTATTTCATCTATAACGAGGCGGGCAATCAACTTAGCGCGGGACCCATCCCCGTGAACGCGCCGGAGTTTGGCGCGGCGGGGACGTTTGAGGCGGCGGTCTCGTTATCCGATGCGCCCCCCGGCGGCGCGATTTATATCGAAATTAAAGACCAAAGCGCGGCGGATGGTTCACTGCTGGCGATGGCTTCTATCAAATTATTGGCTAGATAAAAAAGGAGAAACCTCATGCCTCACTATGTGCGCGATTGGATGTCCAGCCCGGTTGTCGTTGTTGACCCAGATAGCAGCGTCTCTTACGCTATGACGCTCATGCGCCGCCGCAATATTCACAGCGTATTAGTGGATATTAGCGCCAAGAATCCATCCTATGGAATTGTCACGACCACCGACATCCGCGACAAAATTGTGGCGACAGACCGCAACCCGGCGGAAACGACTGTGCGCGAAATTATGTCTGGTCCCATCCTCACCGGACGCGCGGAGTGGACCTTGAGCGAATGTTCCAAAATGATGCAGGAAAATAAAATTCATCACCTGCCAGTTGTGGATGAAAGCGGGACATTGATTGGGCTAATTTCCGCCACCGATATTTTCATGTCTGTGGAAGAGCAAGGCTGGAAATAGCGCGCAACCTCATGGCGAAATTAAAATATTATGTGGTTTGGAAAGGGCGCAAGACCGGCATTTTTGCCACTTGGGCAGAATGCGAGCAACAAGTCAAGGGGTATGTTGGCGCGCAATTCAAAGCCTTTAACAGCGAGGCGGAAGCCGAAGCCGCCTACCTTGCCCATTATGACGATTACAAAGGCAAAGCCTCTTCGCTTGGAAAGTGGAAGACGGCGGATGAAAAGCCGCTGCTGCCCTCCCTCTGCGTGGATGCCGCGTGCAGCGGCTCGCCCGGCAAGGTGGAATATCGCGGCGTAAATACAGAAACGGGAGAACAAATCTTCCACGCCGGACCTTACGCGCAAGGCACAAATAACGTGGGCGAGTTTCTCGCCATTGTTCACGCGCTGACGTGGCAGGCAAAACATAACGTTCATCTGCCCATTTACTCCGATTCTGAAAACGCCATCTTATGGGTGAACGAGGGCAAGTGCAAAACCGCGCTGCAACATTCACCCAAAAACGCGCTGCTGTTTGCGCTCATCCATAGCGCGGAAAACTGGCTGGCGGAAAATACGCTGCCGGAGGGGAAAATTCTCAAATGGAAAACGAGCGACTGGGGCGAAAACCCGGCGGACTTTGGTAGAAAATAAAAAAAACATCCCGAAGAAGTTAATTCTTCGGGATGTTTTTTAGAGGTGCCCCCACGGAGATTCGAACTCCGGTCTTAACCTTGAAAGGGTTGCGTCCTGGGCCTCTAGACGATAGGGGCGTTTTTTGAGCGGGCGGATTTTATCATTGCATTCAGCAAGCGTCAAGCAAATTGTGGGGCAAATTTCTACGCTTCGCCAAGTAAAACGGCGTCCGCGCCGCGATTGATTTCCCAGGGATAGACGATGTAATCGCTGGTCACGTCTGCGTAATAGTCGGGACGGGCGCTGCCGAATAAGTTGCGATAAGGGTTGAAATGCAGCACGCAGGTTTCGGGGAATCCGCCAGCGGCAGAGACTCTGTTTCGCACGGCGGTGATGGTTCGCCCTGAGCCCCAAACGTCATCCACAATTAAAGTTGGACGCCCGCGCAGTTTATCATCGGCGGGAAATTGAATAAATTCGGGCCAGACCATCAGAGAGGATTTTTGGTTTTTCATCTGCGCGGGAAAATCCACTGCGGCGGTGAGGATGTGCGTGACGCCCATCGCCTCGGCGAGCAGCCCGCCGGGGATAATGCCGCCGCGCGTAATCATCACCATGGCGGTAAATTCACGTTTGAACTGCGGCAGCAGTTGGTCTATGAGACGGTCTATTTCTTCCCACGCCATGAGTTTGCGATTCGGTTCAGGTTGCATAAAAATCCTTTTACAAAAAAGTCTGCTGACTTCATTAGGAGTCGAAGTCAAAAGTCTCCCGACTTTTGAGTCCAATGACAGAAGTCATTGGACTCCGCTAAGCTAGCCCAGCGCCGCCGCCAACGGAGCGGGCGCAGAGACGCGCCCGCCTGCGCGTTCTACATCCCGCGCCCAAATGTAAAGGCAGGTGTGATACGCGGTGTTGATGTAGGAACTGAAAATGCTGGCGACCAAAACAAAGGGCAGGAAGATGAGCGCGGCGAGTATCAAACCCGCAATGGTGAGTCCCGCGTCCGCGCCCAGCGAGAGCGTTCCAAAGGCGACAACGCCCGCCAGCGCAATGCCCATCAACGTGACGAGGAATCCAATTGCGCCGGTGACGAATTTGACGCCCACCGTGCTAACGCCAATTAACAGCAAATTGTCTTTGGTGATGTTCGCCACGCGCCGCAAGCCATCTTTTAGGTTTAAGTCGTCTATCACCATGGCGGGCAAAATTAAATACGAAGCTTCCGTCCAGAGCGTTTCGAGCAGGCTGGTTGCGGAGCGCATTAAGTTGGCGGCAAGGTGATTCTTTTTATTTTTTTGCGCGGCGCTTTTGAGCAAGTTCACTGCGGTAGAAGCCGCCGCCAGCGTGAGAATATCCCAAAAATCACGGCGCACCATTGCCCAGGCTTTTTCCATTTTTCCGTCTCCTTCGGAGAGGAAGCCGTAAATTAAATACACCGTCATGGCGGAGAAGATATACGTCACCATAAATTGAGCAAAGACCAGCGCGCCGCCTACGACAAAGGTGACCATGCCGCCAATGCCCTCCGCGCCGAAGAGCAAATACGCGCCCGCCAGCGGAATAATGCCAAGCACAGAGACGAGCATCCCCGCCACTAACGCGTACAGCGAAGGCTTGAGCAGGTCTTTATCTTGAAACGCCATGTTCCAAGCTTGTTTGAGGAAACCCCATCCGAGGGAAATGCTGTGCATAAATTTTCTCCTTATTATTAAATCACTCTGACTTGGCTGCCGCTTTCAGTCTTTTCCACTTCAATGCGATGAGAAAACGAGTCCTTCAGTTCATCCAAATGGGTAATGACCAAAATCTTTGCAAAGTCATGCCGCACCAAATTAATCGCCTCTATGAGGCGCTGCCTGCCGAGCGTATCTTGCGAGCCAAAGCCTTCATCTATCACCAGCGTTTGCAGGCGCGCGCCTTTGCGCTGCGCCAGCACCTCGGAGAGGGCAAGGCGAATGGCAAAGTTAATGCGGAACGCCTCGCCGCCGCTGTACATCTCATAATCACGCAGCCCGCTGCCATCGCTAATTTGAATTTCCAGCGTTTCTTTGCGGTCTTCGCGTTTTTTATCTTTATATTCCGCCAGCGTATTAAAGCGGATGGACATTTGCCCATCGCTCAATCTATCCAACAGGTCGTTGGCTTTTTCTTGAATTTGCGGCAAGGCTTGTTCAATGAGCAGCGAAGGCGCTCCGTCTTTGCCAAAGGAGCGCTCTAAAATTTTATAGCGTCCAATTTGCTGACGCAATTCATTGCGCCGAACTTCATACTCGGCTTGACGCGCGCGCAGCCCTTCCAACGTTTGAACTTTCTGCTGCGCCCCGCCCATTTGCTCGCGCAAGTCGTTCTCTTCCTCTTTCGCTTCCAGCCACTTGCGTTCCGCATCTTGTAAGTTTGGGGTCTGCGCTTCAACCTCGCGCAGCGCTTCCAGCGCGGCTTGGCAGGTTTGCTCTTGCGCGGCAATTTCTTGCTCGCCCGCTTTCACCTCTCCGCGCAGATGATTTAAGTCCTCGTCTATTTGCTTTAACAGTTCGCGCGCGGTTTGTAATTGACGATATTCTTCATCCGCCGAACGCAGCGCCACTTCCTCGCGGCGGGCTTGGTCGTGCGCGGCGGCGGCATACCCCAACGCGGCAAGCGCCTCATTCAACGTTTGTAATTGAGCGCGCGCCGCTTCTGAAAAAGTTTCTGTTTCTAAAATCTTTTGCGCCTCTGCCAGCCGCATTGCGCCAACTGCGCCCCATTCTTTTTGAGCGGCTGCCAGCGCCGCTAAACGCTC
>Ga0172368_10002421_pt1 | contig 23793 bp, 22 predicted proteins | sample Lak11m_FD_114540 | JGI IMG/M metagenome (GOLD analysis project Ga0172368, IMG submission 114540) | Freshwater microbial communities from Kabuno Bay, South-Kivu, Congo - kab_022012_11m | ecosystem: Environmental > Aquatic > Freshwater > Lake | place: Democratic Republic of the Congo: South-Kivu...
ATACAATAATGAGCGGATTCATACCGCTCTCAAAATGCCACCAAATCAATTTGCTCTTTTGGCAGTTGCGAATTACAATTTAATAAACAAGGTTAGTGTTCAATGAAATGGGGGAACTCCAAATCCTAATGGTCCAGTCATGACTGACATCCCGGCCAAGCTAAGATATGAAGGCAAAACCTGCGGAGGCACTTCCACCTGCACCCCCGGCGATGCCAACGATGATAAATCAATCAATATCTCCGACGTCCAAACCTGCATCAATGTAATCTTAGGTTCTGACACTACCCATAAGACCTGCTCCGATATGAATAATAACAGTACCGTGGAAATCTCCGATTGCCAGGGGATTATCAATAAGATATTAAATCCTTAACTTCCTAAAGCCGAGCTTTAGGATTTGGACACGGAGTGTCCAAATGAGAAAAACATGAAAAGATATTTTTTAATAAAATATGTTTCCAAAACCACAATCATATTTTTAGCTGTGGTTTTTTTATTTTGTGGATTTTCCCAAGCCGCCCAAGCTGAAGAAATATATGTGGCCCAAAACTCCACTGGCGGCAATACCGGCACCAATTGTACCAATGCCCATGCTATTAGCTGGCTTAATACTGCTTCTAATTGGGCAACCGGTACTGACAAAGTCAGTCCGGGAGACACTGTGCATTTGTGTGGGACCTTCACAACTACCCTAACTGTCCAGGGCAGCGGCACATCAGGCAGTCCGATAACAATTTTGTTTGAAGATGGGGCAAAATACAGCAAGGGTTCATGGAATGGTAATGCTTTGGATGTAAGCGGAAAAAATTATATAACCATAGATGGAGGCATAAACGGAATAATAGAAAACACAGCAAATGGGACTGCTGGAACAGCCGAACCGGTCCATGGCATCTATGCCGTTGCTTGTAATAATCTGGAAATTAAAAATTTAACCATCCGAAATATGTATGTCAGAACTTCAACCTCTGATTTACGGATGGCATGGAATGAAGCCAATGGCATTTATTATAGTGGTAGCAATATTCGGATTCATGATAATGTTATCCATGACTGTGGAGCGGCGGCAATAGATAATTTTCAAGACGGAGATACCAATTGCTTGTTTTACAATAACAACCTTTATAATAACGCGCACAATTGCGTTCTGGCCAGCGGCGGCGATAAAAAAGCCGGAAAATTTTACTTCTATAATAACCATATTCATGATTATTCTAACTGGGACAGTTCCGGTTGCGCATATCATAATTCCGCTTTGCATGTTTGGGGAGACGATGTTGGTGGTTTATGGTCAGACATTCAGGAAATCTGGGTTTATAATAATAAATTTGATAATCCTGGGAATTGCGATACAGCTCACATTTTTCTTGAAGGAGGTCCGCAAAGCGGTGACCGTACTCCATGGACAGGAACAGCTGGCAAGGCTTATGTCTTTAATAATCTGGCCATAGACTCAGATCTTCAAGTGTGGGTGGGATCAGGACACATTATTTCCAATAACACTGTTATAAACGGACATATAAAAACAGATGGAGCAGGCGTGCCAATCATAAAAAATAATTATATATCCGGTCCCGGCAATTCTTCTGACGGCGCTCCTTTTATTGATTATATCGGCGCACCCAACTCCGAAGTGGATTATAATGAATATGCGTATGCTCATGGATACAATCTTTGGTGTTGGTCAGCAGGAAATTGTAGCGGGTCATTCGCCGCTTATCTAACTCATACCTCAAACGATCACCATTCTATAGAGCACAGTACATGGGATAATCCGCCAACAACCGGAGGCGTGGATCAAATAACAGGAGTACCCGCTTCAAATTCGGATGTAATTGATCATGGTGTTAATTTAACAAATCTTGGAATAGCCACTCTTAATTCTGATTTAATAGGGACAGCCCGCCCCCAAGGTTCAGTTTGGGACATCGGCGCCTTTGAATATGTCTCATCTTCCCAACCTACTTGTAATATAGTAGGCGATCTAGATTGCTCTTCAACTATTACAGCCACAGACATCCAAATAGCTATCAATGTCTATCTAGGCCTAGAAACAAATTCTGAAAGAATTCAAAGATCAGATCTAAACAATGATGGAAAAACAAACATCCTGGACATACAAAAGATTATTAATTTAATATTAAATCAATAATAAATCAAATGACAAAAAAATATTTTATTATAATTTGTTTATTTTTATTGTTTTTTGGGTTTTCTTTTCAAGTCCAAGCAGCTACTTATTATATAGATTACGAAGCTGGTAACGATTCTAATCTAGGAACTTCAAAAGAAGCAGCATGGAAGCATTGTCCGGGCGATAGTTCAGCGATAAATAATGCCAACAAAATACTACAAGCAGGAGATATAGTAATTTTTAAGGGCGGAGTTGAATATACAGGAAATGGAAATAACAAATTAATTTTAATTAATTCAAATGGAACATCCGGGAATTATATAACTTATAGGGGAAATACCGATGGAGAAAATTGGGGGAATGGAAAAGCTAAAATCAATCTTGATTTTAAATATTATCATGCATTTTACGCCTCTTCAAAAAATTATATTCAAATAGTAAATTTTGATATTTATTATGGTAAGAATGTTCATGAAAGACAGAACGTTAAAATTAATAGAGATGGAATTGATCAAGTCGTTAATTATGCCGGAAGTGGATTAACAACAGATTTGGGAATTATCACAAATAATGCGGGAAGTAATTGGTTGATTAAAGATTGTATTTTTCACGAAAGTGAAAATTGGGAAGACAGATGTGTTTTAAACGCAGAAGGTGATGGTGACCCCGCTACAATTACGAGTACGCCATTAAATCAAAATCAAATAAGAATGAGAGGCCCCAATGTTAATAATATAGAAATAGCCAATTGCGAATTTTTTGCTTTTGCTTCCGATGGGATAGCTCTTTATGGAACTCAAAATGTTAATATTCATAATTGTAATTTTGGAGGAATAGATAGGGGTTCTAAAACTGGCTATTTTAGTGTTGCTGTAAGAATTGAAGCATCTTCTAATCCGTTAAGCGCAAATAAAGGAATTTATATTTCTGACAACACTTTTCATGATGGTTGGCAATATGAAGGAGATGAGCAACAAGGCAGATGTCATGCTGGAGATTGGATTCATATTTATGGAATTTCAGAAGAGCCGAAAGTATATAATGATGGAATTTATTATGAAAGAAATTTTTGGTATAACGATAAAAATTTTTCCAATACACAGGGATCGGCTATGTCACAAATAGAAGAAGTGGATCATATGTATGTTAGAAATAATATTTTAGTTAATCCTCATGCTGGTCATGGTACGATGAGTTTTACTGAAGATATGAATAATTTGTATTTTGAAAATAATACTGTTGTTGTTTATCCTCATTCAAATGGTGCTTCTGCTGGTATTTCTGTTAACAGCGCAGGTAATAATTACATAAGAAATAATATTTTCTTAAATTTTAACATCCGGAAAGTTGGTGTTTGTGTTTATAACTCATCAGGAATTAAACTGCCAATAGATTCAAATAATAATATTTATTATTCTCCAAATGGAGCAGAAATATGGAGATATGCTTCTACTTTTTATTCCTTTGAAGAATGGAAGTCATTTTCTGGAAAAGATGTAAATTCTTTTTATGGAAATCCTAATCTTTTAAGTGTTTCTGAAACAGGTGAAAATTCGAGCAAGGGAAATTATAATTTATCTTCTTTATCTTTGAATGCAATAAATAAAGGAATTAATTTATCTGGATTTAATAATGATTATTCAAAAATATCAAGACCTCAAGGCTCTCAATGGGACATCGGCGCTTATGAATACAATTCTGGCCAACCAACCTGCACCCCCGCCGACGCTAACTGCGATGGGAAAATAGATATCACTGACTTCACCAGTCTCGTCTCCAACTGGCTAAAAACCGGAACTAATATTTCAGGAGATGTGAATAATGACAGCAAGGTCAATGCCCAAGACCTGGGGATAATGATGAGTAAGTGGGGGAATTAATGTGGTATAATAATATTAAGCAAAGAAGTATTTTTTAAATAATAAGTTTATGGGAAAAAAAATGAAAACCAAAAAAAGGGAAATTGATAAATTGGTGCGCGACACTGCCAATTGGTGGGAGCAAACGCTTATAGTTATGAAGAAAAAGAAGATCCGAACTTGGCAAGCCGTTTTTATTTTGGCTTTTGTTTCTGGTTTTTTTATCTCCCTAATTTTATTAGTTGATCAGAACATTCAGACAACCTCCAAAGCGGCTGGCGAAACAGCCACGTTAGCCTTGAGTGTTAGTAGGGGTTCTATCGTGCTAGGTGAGACGGTTAGCGTCGAGGTTATTTTAAATACTCAAAGCTCCAGTGTGGTTGTAGCAAAGGCCATGCTTTCTTATAATCCGACCGAATTTGAATTACAGAGCGTGAATACGGCTTCCGGAATATTCGGTATTGCGGAATGCTCCGGTACGAATCCCACATCCATTTGCTCCATTATTCAACGAGATGCGATCAATGGAAAAGTCGGTATTACAGTGGCCAAGCCTACACCTGGCCTAAGTACTTCTGCCGGAAATGTAGCCACGCTTGTTTTTAAATCTTTGAAAGTAAATAGTCTTGGTACCGGCCAAGACAATCTGAAACTTAGCTTTGTTGCGGTTGGAAGTTATGAAGATTCGGATGTTATTTTAGATGATGGATTGGGAACTGACATATTGGCCAGCGTGGCTAATGCTACAGTGAACATAACCCCCCAGGTCTGCTCCTCCTTTACCTACAATTGTGAAGATTGCCAAATCGATAATACTAAATCTTGCACGGTAGCTACCAGTATCCCAACAGGCTGTATCGGAGGTAGTCCCCAATTAGTCCAAAGCTGCATCTATAATGCTCCGGTTTGTACCGTCTTTACCTATAGTGGCTGGACCCTTTGTTCCAAAGGAGTACAAACAAGAACCGTTAAGACCAAATTGCCGGATGGTTGTGATGGAGGAAATCCAATATTAAGCCGGACATGCAAAATGGGAAAAATCGGAGATATTCAAAAAATAAAAGATAATCCAAAACTTCACTAAAATTAAAAATCAAGGCTTATAATTTTTTAGTGGGGTTGTCGCGTTCCCAAGCTTTTAATAATTAAATAAAAGATATGAATATTCAGGAAATAATGACCAAAAATGTAATTACGGCCAATCCGGAAACCCCGCTTACCGAAGTGGCGGATATAATGCTCAGAAACCGTTTCCATGGCATACCGATCATTGGTGAAGATCGAAAAATTTTGGGGATTATTACGGAAACCGACTTTTTTACCAAGAGTTCTACTAATAGCATTTTTCTTCCCTCCTACATAGATTTTCTGAAAAAAATGAAAGTGGCCGATAGCTTATCTAAGGAAGAACAGGAAAAAATGGACAAGCTTTTTAGCATCAAGGCGAAAGATATTATGACGGCCGACTGTCGGACGGTTCAATCCGATATGGAGGTAGCGGAACTTTTAGAGATTTTCAAAAAAACCAAATTCAGTTCTGTGCCGGTAGCGGACGCGCAAAAGCATCTTTTGGGCATTATCACGGTAGCGGATGTGATCAACATGATTCGAGTATAAAAGATTATTAGAAAATATGGACGATAAAAACGATAATATTCCCAAAAAAACGGAAGAGAAACGAGAAGTGGATATTCTGGCTGAAGACGTTTATTCCTGGTGGGGAAAAGCTTTTGTGTATATGCGCCGGAAGAATCTTAAGCCCTTGAAGGTCATTGTCATCCTGGCTTTTTTAGCCGGACTGGTAACGGCGCTTATCTGGTCAATTTCTATCAGCATCCGTTAATTTTCAAAAAACATATTGGAAAAAATAAAAAAATCTAAGCGCAAAAAAGTGAGGAAAGAAAATGAAAAAATAGTAAAGGACGTCAACTCTCTTTTTGAAAATCGATTTGTATTCCTCAAGAAAAAAAACATTTTAAACTTAAAGGCAGCCTCTGTCTTAGTTTTTTTTGCCGGCTTAGCGGCAACTTTTTTTTGGATGGCATATCTGAATGTCCAAACGACCTCCAAGGCCGAAGAAATGGAAAAGAATTCCCTGATTGAAGTAATGAAGAAACGGGGTTGTGTAGCCGACGGCTTGTTTTCCGGTTATGGAGGCGACACCAATAACGCGATTGCCTTGATAAATCGCTCCCAATGTCTGTATTTGCACCGGTCGATCGAGACTTGGCTGGTTCCCCCGAATTTTAATCAAATACAGGCGGAAATCCAAAAAATCAGCAAACCCAATATGATAACTGGGATGTTTTTGGCCGAAGCCATAAACAAAAAAGCCGTTTATTTTTATCCGGATGAAAACAGAAGTTTTAATTTTACCCTAATGTGCCGGGAGGGGAGCGATGATTACTGGGGCAAAGAAACTTGCAAGCCGGATTTTGGAAGCGCCGAGTATCGGAAATATTTAAAATATATTACCCAAAAATCAATTGATCTGGGAGTGCGAAGTTTTCTTATTGGGCAAATATATTTTCAGGAAAACATCGCGCATTCCTATGCCAAAGAAATAGTTTCCGAAATGCGCAAATATGCCAAAGCCAAAAATAAGGTCATTATTATCGGAGCGCAAACCAACAATATCGAAAACGAGCGTTATTTGAAGAACTTTGATTATATTGAAGGCGGCGTGGGGATCAAGGAAGCCGGTGAAATCGAGAATGGGCCTTGCTTTTCCAAAAGAGGAGGCTGCTGGGCGTTGTTGTGGAACAATAAATTCGCAAAAAAAGCGAATAATGTTTTTTTGCATCTTGATTGGAGCGGATTTCAAGATGATGATATGAGTCTTTTTTCACTGATGGATCAGGCTACCCGGGAAAAGACGCTCAGAAAATTATATGCCTATTTTACTTCCAAAGATATGGGTTTTATGATGCCGTATCTGGCGGTAGTCAATAAAGATATCAACGGCTGCAAAGGGCCGACTAGGGAGTTTTATTCTCCCGACAATCTTTATTCCTGTAGAGATGAAAATGCCATCGATAAAATTTTCAAAAGCGGCGGCATCAACAATAACGCCCAATTTATCAGCCAATCAGTTCCAAAGAGCATGTTAGCGGGGAAAAAGTACCAGATTTCCATGGTTTTCAAAAACACCGGAGCTGCTTCCTGGTCAGCGGGTGAAAATTACCGCCTCGGTTCCCAAAATCCACAGGACAATGGAATTTGGGGCGGAAGGATTGATATGAATAATGGTCAAACGATTGATTCGGCTCAAACTATGGAATTTTCCTTTTTTGTCCTGGCTCCCGAAGTGCCGGGAACTTATGATTTTCAGTGGCGGATGGTCCAGGAAGGGATTGAGTGGTTCGGCGATAAGACGCCAAACGTCGTGGTTAATGTCACCAGCCAGTGAAATTAATTGACAAAATAAAGTAATATTTTCTAATATAAGTTTAACGCAAAATGGGCCGGCGCCCGTTTTTATTTAACTTGAAAAAAAGCTTCCAATGAAATATACTAATGGATATGGAAAATTTTGAAATTCAGGGCGGACATACGTTGAAAGGCGAAGTAACCGTCAACAGCTCCAAGAATGCAGCGGTGGCTTTATTGATCGGCTCGCTTATTAATCAAGGCAAGACGACGCTCAAAAATATTCCCCAAATCGAAGAAGTGAACCGGTTGATCGAAGTCATGGAAAGTATCGGAGTTGGATTTGAAAGGAGTGGGAGAAATATAACAATTACGCCACCCAAAAAAATAAATATCGGAGGCATCAATAAAAAATCAGCGGAGAGGACCCGTTCGATTATTTTGATGATCGGAGCCTTGGCTGGCCAACTGAAAAAATATTTAATTCCGCAAGCGGGCGGCTGCCGCTTGGGCAACCGGACGGTTCAGCCCCATTTTTTCGCCTTGGAAAATTTCGGAATGAAAATAAAAGTGGAAAAATGCGGCTTCCAAGTGGATGCCGTAAATCTGAAACCGGCTAAAAAAATTGTTATGTATGAATCAGGAGACACAGTGACGGAAAACGCCCTATTGGTCGCGGCGCAGCTTAAGGGCAAAACCACCATCCATTTGGCTTCGGCTAATTATATGGTACAGGACCTGTGTTTTTTTCTGGAAAAATTGGGAGTGAAAATAAAAGGCATCGGCACGACGACATTGAAAATTGTGGGTTTATCTAGAATAAATAAAAGTATCACTTATGAAATTAGCGAAGATCCAATTGAGGCGATGTTTTTTTTATCGATTGCTGCCAGCAACAAAAGCGAACTTTTGATAAAAAGATGTCCGCTAGAATTCATTGAACTGGAGCTTTTAAAATTGGAAAAAATGGGCTTTAAATATAATATTGTCAAAGAATATTTAGCCAGGAACGGGAAGACCAAGTTGGTCGACATAAAAACTTTTCCGTCGGAACTCATAGCGCTTAAAGAAAAAATTTACGGCCGGCCATTTCCGGGATTGAATATCGATAATCTTCCGTTTTTTGTCCCAGTGGCTATTGCCGCCAAGGGAAAAACTTTGATTCATGATTGGGTGTATGAAGAAAGGGCGGTTTATTTTCCGGAGCTTAACCGGTTGGGCGCCAAAGTAACCTTAATCGATCCGCACCGGGTTTATATCGAAGGGCCTTGTAAATTGATCGGAACGGAAATGGTTTGTCCGCCGGCGCTTCGGCCGGCGGCCATAATTTTGGTCACGATGCTTTCGGCCAAGGGTAAATCGGTGCTCAGAAATGTCTACGCCATTAACCGGGGTTATGAAAAACTGGAAGAGCGGCTTAAGAATATCGGAGCAGAAATAAAAATGTTAGTAAGTTAAATTCGAAACGATTATCCCAGCAACAAATTTTCTGAAGTTTTGCAGCAACAAAAAGAAAGTTTTTTAAATTCGCCTAACGGCTAAGCATAATTTAAACAGAAATGATTTGCTAGAAATTTGTGCGGGATGTGATTTTTTTAGCAAAATTAAAATTTTGATAAAAATCCATGTTTATAAGAAAGATTGGAATTGATCTTGGAACTGCCAACACCTTGGTCTTTGTGCCCGGCAAGGGAATTATCGCCAATGAACCCAGCGTGGTGGCGATTTCAATTTTGGAAAACAAAGTTTTGGCCGTAGGCATTGAAGCCAAGGAAATGTTGGGAAGAACTCCGGATACGATTTATGCAAGCCGGCCGCTGCGTGACGGAGTGATTGCCGATTATAAGATTACGGAAGCGATGCTCAAGTATTTTATCAATAAAGTCAGCGGCCGCGTCCGTTTTTTCCGTCCCGAAATAATGATTTCCATACCGGCCGGGGTAACTTCAACTGAAAGGCGGGCAGTGATTGATGCGGCTATCCGGGCCGGAGCCAAAGCAGCCTACGTGGTAAAAGAGCCGGTACTGGCGGCGATTGGCGCCGGAATTCCCATCAATTCAGCAGCTGGCAATATGATTATTGATATCGGCGGCGGCACTTCGGAAGTAGCCATAATTTCTTTGGGCGGAATTGTTTCGGCCCATAGCGCGCGGGTCGGCGGCAATAAATTGGACCAGGCGATCGCTGACTACATCAAAAGAAAATACAGCCTGGCTATCGGCGAAAGAACCGCCGAAGAAGTAAAAATTCAGATTGGTTCAGCGTTGCCGCAAGTCAAGGAAGAATATATGGAAGTACGTGGTAGAGACCTCGCCGGAGGACTGCCAAAAACGCTCAAAATTTCTTCCAATGAAATCACTGAAGCGATGCAGGACGAGCTGCGGGAGATTATCAATGCCATTAAAAAAGTTTTGCAGGAAGCTCCGCCGGAGCTGGCGGCCGATGTAATGGATAAAGGCATGGTGCTTTCGGGCGGAGGAGCACTCTTAAAACATATTGACCAATTGATAACCAAAACGATCGAAGTCCCTTGCTATGTGGCCGAAGATCCGCTGTTTTGCGTCATCAAGGGCATCGGCATCGCGCTGGATAATCTGGAATTTTATAAAAGAATTATAATGTTAACAAAATAATTTTATGAAAATAATAAAATCTATAATTTTGTCAGTCATAGTTTTTATAGTCGTCGGCTATGTGCTCAATTTTATGCCAGTAATTAAAAGTAGCAATTGCGGGTGCCAAAGCCAAGAACATTATATTTCTTTAAATTATATTTTTAGTTGTTTTTGCTCCAGTAGTAATGGTGATGATTTTCCATCAGCACTTAAATCAAGTTGGATAGTTTATACATTAATAATTTTTCCATTTGTTTTAGCAGTATTTTCTTTCGTATACTTTAAAAAAAGAATTAATAAATGATTATCGGCATTGATGTTTCCCGGGCCTTTATTAAAAACCGCACGGGGATTGAGGAATATTCTTATCAAGTTGTAAAGAACCTGAGAAACAAATTGAGAGGAACTCAGGTTGTTTTGTATATCCGCCCAAACCAGGAAGTTGGCTTTGAGCTGCCCAGCAGCTGGGAGATCAAGAAGATAAAGTTTACCAGGTTGTGGACGCAGGTTGGCTTATCTTGGGAAATATTCCGGCGGCCGGTGGATATGCTTTTCATCCCGGCGCACACAGTGCCGGTAATCCACCCAAAAAATACCGTGGTGACAATCCACGGCTTGGAGTATGAATTCTGCCCAGAAGCTTATTCTTGGTGGGAAAGGTTTTATATGCGCTGGTCCATTAAAAATTCTTGCCGCTGGGCGAGTAAAATTATTGCGGTTTCAAAAAGTACCAAAAAAGACTTGACTGAATTGTATGAAATCCCGCCAGAAAAAATAGAAGTAATTTATGAAGGCTATAATCTGAATTCCGAATTAAGAATTACTAATTTCGAATCAATTTCTAATGACAAAATTTCTAAACCCTATTTATTGTTTATAGGGAGATTGGAGGAGAGAAAAAATATTTTAGGAATTATTCAGGTCCTTGAAATCCTAAAAGAAAAATATAAATTTCCGCACTCTTTAGTTTTGGCTGGATCGCCTGGTTATGGCTATAAAAAAATTAAATTCAAAATTCAAAACCTGCCTGCTGGCAGGCAAGGTCCAAAATTAAAAGTTTTAGAGCTTGGTTATGTCGATGAAGCTAAAAAACAGCAACTGCTTAAAAATGCCGACATATTTTTATTCCCAAGCTATTACGAGGGTTTTGGAATTCCAATTTTGGAAGCGCAAAGCTCAGGAGTGCCAGTGGTTACTTCCAATGTAGCCTCAATGCCGGAAGTTTCCGACAGCAGCGCTGTTCTGGTCAATCCTAAAAATCCAGCCGAAATCGCCGAAGCGGTTTACAAATTAATTTCAGATAATAGTTTACGTGAAGAAATAATTAAAAAAGGTTATGAAAACATAAAAAGATTTTCGTGGGACAAGTGCGCGGAGGCTATAAAAGAAATAATAACAACTTGATTTTATGGAAGAAAAAAAATTAAAAATTGCCTTGGTCCATGATTTTCTGGTACATTTCGGCGGAGCGGAAAAGGTTTTGGAGGTGCTTTGTGAAATGTATCCCGAAGCGCCAATTTATACTTTGCTTTATGACGAAAAAGAAATGCGGGGAAAATTCTCCGGCAAAGATATCCGGACTTCGTTTTTGCAGAAATTTCCCAAATTTCTGAAAAAACGCTATCGCTGGCTTTTACCGCTGATGCCGACCGCGCCGGAAACTTTTGATTTGCGCGATTTCGATTTGGTAATTTCCAGTTCGGGCGCCTGGAGCAAGGGGATTGTGACAAGACTCAACACCATCCACATTTCCTATCTGCATAGCCCGATGCGCTACGCCTGGGACAGCAGTGAAGAATATTTGCGTCAGCAAAACAAATCCAAATCGATGAATTTTATTTCCCGAATTTTTTTAAATTATATCCGCATTTGGGATAAGGTAGCCGCGGATCGTCCGGATTACCTCGTTGCCAATTCCGAATACACAAAAACCAGGATTAAAAAATATTATGGGAAGGAAAGCGTGGTGATTTACCCGCCGGCAACCAATGACCAAGAATCAAATAACAATGACCAAAAAAATACCAAATACTTCCTTATTGTTTCTCGGCTAGCACCCTATAAAAAAATTGATATGGTGGTTGGGGCTTTCAATAAGCTTGAATTGCCGCTGATCGTTATTGGCGATGGACCGCAAAAAAAATACTTGGAATCGATTGCCGGAAAAAATGTTAAAATTATCGGCTGGCAGCCGGAAGAAAAAATAAGAGATTATTATTTGAAATCTAGGGCATTTTTATTTGCTGGAGTGGATGATTTTGGAATTGCTCCGGTTGAAGCGATGTTTTACGGAGTTCCGGTTTTGGCCATCCGGGAAGGCGGAGTTATGGAAACGGTTATTGAGGGAGAAACCGGAGAATTTTTTGACGCAGCGACTCCCGAAGTGATCAGTGATTGTGTCAGAAGATTTATTGAAAAAGAAAAAGTGTATGATAAGCAGGCCATAATCGATAGGGCAGGAGAATTTAGCAAAGAAAGATTTATCAGAAAATTTAAAGAATTTTTAGATAATATAACGCATAACGCATAACAAGAAACAATTTTATATGTATGTTTCATGTTTTATGTTTCATGTCTCATGAACATCATCGGGCATCAAAAAGTTTTAAAAATATTGGAAAAAACCATTGAAAAAAACGCCGTTGCCGGCGCCTATCTGTTCAGCGGTCCGGAGCATACCGGAAAGTTTACGGTAGCGTTTGATTTTGCCAAAAGGTTGGTGGGAGAAACGGAGGGTTTAAATACGGAAATTTTTATTGCTGAACCGGAGGTCGTTGAAAAAAATAAGGCGCGGAAAAAGCTGGATATTAAAATTGAAAAAATTAAAGAGCTGCAACGTTATCTTTCGCTTTCATCGACCGGAAAATACCGTGTGGCCATAATCGATGATGCCAACCGGATGAATAAAAACGCCCAAAATGCGCTGCTGAAAACATTGGAGGAGGCAGAGGCGGGAATAACGGTAATAATGGTTTCCCAGGATGACAGAAAAATTTTGCCAACCATAGTTTCCCGGAGCCAGAAAATTAAATTCGGAACAGTCGGCAGAGAGGCGCTGGAAGAACATATTCCGGAAGGCCAAGAAAATAAAGAAAGCATATTATCCTGGTCGCTGGGCCGGCCGGGATTTTTAATGAATCTGGTCAATAACAAAGAGGATGTGGCTTTTAGGCAGGAATCATTTTTAGAATTGAAAAATTTATTCGATCAAAATTCTGCGGATAAATTTATCCTGGCGGAAAAAATGAGCAAGGATGGGGAAGCAGCCAAGCAAAAAATAAATCTCTGGATAATTTTTTTGCGGGACCGGCTTTTTTTCCGGAATTACCGGCCGGACATCCCTTCGCAAAAAATCTTTAATTTAATCGAAGCGGCCGAAAAAAGCCTGGCCTTGATCAGGGAAACCAATGCCAATGTCAGGCTGATTTTGGAAAATTTATTTCTGGAATTCTAATCAATTATGGAAAAAAATCAATCAAATTTCAGGGAAGCAGCCAGGGCCCGTAAAAAAACTAAAATTTTCATAAAGATTTTTTATTGGTTTTGCCTGTTGGCTTTCATCGGAGCGACCGGCTATGTCTTATTTTTTTCACCTTTTTTGAATATTAACGAGATAAACGTTTCCGGAACGGAATCCATTGATCCCGGCTTGATCCGGGAAGAAATATTTGCCGATCTTTCCGGTAATTATTTTAAATATTTAAACAAGAGCAATATAATTCTTTTTGGAAGCGGATCAATATCCGGGGATATTTTGGATAAGTTCAAAAATATAAAAAGCATCAGTTTTAAGAGAATTTTTCCCAATAAGTTGGATGTTTTAATTGTTGAAAGGAAAGCGGCGCTGATTTTATGTAGTGGAGACAGCTGCTATGTTCTGGATGAAAAAGGCGTGGCTTTTAAAAATACCAGCCGCGAATCGATGGATTTTAACGAAAACGAACTGCTTATTTTAAATAACGGAAATAATGATCAGGTTTCGATCGGAAAAGAAGCTTTGGATCCGTCATATATTTCTTATATATCTGAACTTAACGACAAAATTAAAAATGAAATGGATTTTTATCTGGAGCGTGAATTTAATGTTTCTCAGATAGTTTCGGGAGATATTTTTGCCAAAACCAGCGAAGGCTGGACGCTTGAATTCAGTAAAAATATAAATGTTAATAAAGAGATAGAAATGCTTAAAGTTGTCCTGGACGGCAAAATTCCTAGGGATAAAAGAACGGGCTTGGAATATATAGATCTAAGGATAGATAATAAGGTTTTCTATAAATTCATAAATGGCAATCAGGATGTCCAAAATCCGCCAACCGAAAACACCCAGCCGCCGGCGGAAATAAAAAAAGAAGACTCAAAAGATAAAGACAAGAAAAAGAAAGGTTAATTAAGTGCCGGCAATTCCTGGGCGCTTATATAATAAATAAGCATGGAAGTTCCAACCTGGTAAACAGGTTTTTTGTTTTGTAACCAGCGATAACTTTGATTTTTTGGAATACTTTTATCATAAATGTTTTGCTGAAGAAATTCGGTAGAAATGGCATACCAACCTGCCTCAATCGGTCTCTTGGCAGCCCACCACATTTCGTATTTATCCCCGATATAATATCTGATATCAGCCATGCCAAAATAATCGATGCGGATTTTATCAATTATCCCATAGTCGTTACTGATTTTTTGAAATTTTCCACCAGGCAAGCATTCATTAAAAGTGAATGAATTATTATTTTTTTCAGTAGATTTGCAAGAATTAATGGCATATTTATTATATTCATCGATCCAATTCCTAAGTCGTTTCAGATCCTGTCCCCAATCGGCATTGGAATCGGTGACGTATTTATATCCGTTTTTTGGTCCGCCAACCGTTTCATTAAAATAGGAAGTGTAACTGGGATAAGCAAAAACTGTTCCGAAAATCAGATATAGGAGCATAAATCCCAAGGAAACATTGAATAATAATTCGATTTGGCGGTCATTTATTTTTTTATACAAGTCAGTTATGGTCTTGGCAACAAGAATGTATATAAAGGGTAAAATGGGGAACAAGTGGCGGAAGCCGATATTCAGTCGGCCGGTAATGCTGGTAAATAAGTAAAGTAAAATGAAAACCAGCATCGAGAATTCAGCGATGTGAGTCCGCAAATATTCGGCCAAAGTTTCTTTGTATTTTCCAACTTTCCGGAAAATGGTCCTGATTATTTTTACCAAACCGGCGATCGAAGCCGTAAGTATCAGAAATAATGTGATCAAAGGCTCTTTGATGATAAAAACGATGGGAAAATAAGAAAGGAAACCGCGAGTGGATATTTCACCGAGCAAATAAGTAACATTGCCTCCGGCCACTCTTTGAAAAACGCGGAAAATTCCAAAAAGGTAATCGGCCAGCGGGGAGAGCAGGGGGATGCTGTTTAGGGCAAAAAGAAATTCCCGTGAATAAATAGTAAGCGGATTGGGATCGTAAGGATGGAAATAATAATTTATGATATCGACCAGTTTTGAAGAAGGCATCTTATAGGTATTGATCCAATAAACGATCCAGACCAAGATCAGCGAGATAAAAAAGACTACCGCGCTCCAGCCAATGGAAATGCCGAGATTTTTCATTTTGAACTTTAAGGTACTCTCGCGCCGGTCTTTTTTAATTTTGACCAAAGGGTAAATTACCGCCGCCAAAAACATAACGGGGAAAAGTAAAACTGAAGAGAACTTGGCCAGTTGCATGAGCCCCAAAAATATTCCGGCCACAATGATATTTTTTTTCGTCGGCTCTTTGACGAATTTAATGAAGTAATAAAGCGCGAAAGTCATAAAGGCGGCAATGCCCAAATCGGTAGTGACAAAATGGTTGTGGCCGAGAATATTGGGATCGAAAGCATAAAGGATTAATGCCAAAATTCCTGCATAGACTCCGGAAAATTCGCGCGCCCATTTGAAAATAAACAGGCCCAAGATAAGCGACAATAATATGAAAGGCAGGCGCGCCCAGAAAATTATCCGGTCGGGATCGTTTCCCGATTGGAAGAGAAATACTTTTCCCGATTCCCACTGCGCCGAATCAGGGTTTTTGCCCCAAAAAGGTTGGGTGGTATCAAATTTTGGTCCGATAAAAAGCAAGGGAAAAGCCGCAAAATCTTTGAGCATCGGCGGGTGTTCCGGATTAAGGCGTATGTCGTGCGTAACCAAATAACTGTATCCAGCCGGAATATGCGCGTCTTCATCATAGATCAAGCTGTCATTTTTTGCGTTAAGGATTGAAACCACGGCCATAAATGCCAGAATGATGGTAATAATAATTTTGTATCTTTTTTTGAGAAAATATTTCATTTTATTTAAGAATATAATAAACGCTTTCTAGGTTGTCTTCAACTTTTTCAATTTTTAAATCAGGGTAGCGGGAAGAAAGGGCGGCAATCGAATCATCATAGTGTTCGGTTAATAAAACAATAAACAGATTGTCTCCGGGCTGGACCTGATTCGTCTGATAGTTAAAAAGATACCAGGTGTTTTTCCGGGTACTGTTAAAAATCCAAATAGGAAGTTTTTCTAAATGATTATTGCCGGTGATTACGTAAATATATTCGTTTTCAGGCAGTGTCTTGATATAACGCGAAATGTTGGTCAAATTCCGGTTAAAGGATTGGGCGACAACCGGTTTTTGCGCCCAAAAGTAAAAATATTTTACCGAATTAAAAATACCGATGGAAAGAAGCATTAAAATCAATATGCCTTGCATGACCTTGCGTCCCATATAAGAATATTTTTCGGTTTTGAAAAAAACATATTCAAAAGTCAGGGAGCTGAAGATAAAAACTACCGGTAAAGTTCCAATTGACCGCAAGGAATGAGGATTGCCTTCGGCAGTCAGAAATTCCGGAGCCAGCATTATAAAAAACCAAACCAGCATAAATACATATATATCCATATCCGCATTCTGGATCTTCTTAAAAATTCGAAAATATAAAAGACGGATTGTCTGGATGATGCAAAAAATAAATCCGAACAGGAAAGCAATGCCGGTCAATAAATCCAAAATTGGGTAGGGCGGGTAATTATGGCGCCAATTCTGATCGCCCCAAAAATTGTATTTGGCCAAACTTAAGCCAAAACTTCGAAAAAATGTTCCTATTAAATTGCCTTTATTTACTTCAGCGGAAAATACGGAAACATTTCCGGTGCGGGAAGAAAAATCAGCGGGGTGGGTGTAGAAAAAATAAAGCATGGGAGCGGCCACCAATAATGTCAAGAAAGCAAAGGTAACTATGCCTTGCCAATATTCTTTGAGGAAATTTTTTCGGGATAAAACAAAATACAATAAAACAATTATTAAAATGGCTGGAGCAAGCCGAAAAGCAATATAAGTATGAAGTCCTAACCCGAAAAAGGCTCCACCCAAAGCAAAGTCGGTTAGTTTTCTGGTCCGAAGTCCTTTAAAAATAAAATAGAAAGCAAATACTAAAACAAAAGGCAGCATATTGGCCCGAAAAGAAATTCGGCCGAAGTTGATGGACCAATAGGCAACTGCCACCAAAAAAGCGGCAATCAGGGCCATTCGGTCTTTTCTGAATAGTTCTTTCGTCAAAAGATAGGTGCCCCAAATTACCAATGTGCTGTAAATAATGGCCGGAAGTTTTAGAGTGAGGATGCTGATGCCTAAAAACTTAAAACACATGGCAATCAGATTCATAAACAGTCCCTCGCGCCCTTGATTAGAGGTATAGAAAAGCTGATAGTTGCCACTATTATTGGCATTTATGGCATCCATTCCATTAACAGCTTCATCCAGATATACTCCCGGCGGGGTATTGTCAATGTTGTAAATTCTCAAAAATAATCCCAGCGCGATTATCAGAAAAAGCGCCACGAAAACCAGGGTTTTTTTGTTTTGCATAATTAATTAAACAACCGTTTTTATTTTTGCTTTTTGAATATTTTATACATTCCCCAGATAAAAAATGCGTAAGCGATATAATCAGCCGAGCGTGGAATAAGCGGGTCTTTGCTGATCAGGAACCAATAGTTGGCTACTATAAATAGCCCTGCCGATACGGCAAATATTTGATATTTTTCCATAGCTATTTTTTAAAAAATTAAATCACCCACTGATTTAATTATATCACAACAATGGTTCATTATCCACAACACCTTTCGATTTTTTTGTGCTATAATTAAAGCAAATCCTCGCAACCACCGGATTGTGCTTGGGCATCGGTGAAGAGAGGGCAAGTTTAAGAGTTTTTAAAGCGTTTAATCTTATGGGAGAAGCAAGCCTTGGAGAATTATTGAGGACAGCCAAAAAAACTGAAATTGCCAAACCAAAAGAAGTTAAAAAAATTTCAATCAGTGAGCAAACGCCCGCGGTTGTTGACGATGGTAAAAAAGAAGAACCCTTGGAAGGGAAAGGCAAACTGATTACTTTGGGCGATGCATTAGCCGGTAAAAAAAGAAAACCCAAGGATAGTCCGGAACCGGCTAAGGCAATAAAATTGGAGAGCAAAGCGGAAGGGCCGGCTCCAGCCAAAATTGAAACTGCCCCGAAGGCGGAAGAAGTTCAAGCCGCGGCCGAAAAAAAGCCGGTAAATTCAAAAAATGTTGTTAAGGGACAGAAACAGCCGGTAGAGCGCGTTCTAGAAGCCAAAGCGGCTTCGGCGGATAAAAAAAAGAAAGAAGCTGATATTCAGCCGGTGGATATTCCTTCCGGAATAAACCACCCGAAAGGAAAAGCGGTTTATCCGGAAAAAAGATGGAATGCCGATGGCGGCAGTGTCGATTTGAGCCGGGAAAAATCCAAGCCGGACAAACAACCGGAAAAAATGTCGGTGGGAGTGGAAGTTTTCGGAACGGATAAGGCGGACGCCGTAAAAAATAAATCCATTCAGGAGGAAGAGGAAAGCATCCGGGAAAAAATCATTGGTGGCGAAGTTCAGGCGACTGGAAAAGATAAGCCGGAAGCCAAATCGGATTCGGAGCCTGTTTCTGAAAGGAAGGTTGTCGAAAATGATTCTGAAATATCGGCAGCAAACAAAAACCCGGAAATTGGTGAAGAAAAAATTACCGAAAAAGTTATTCCTGAAATAAAAGAGGCGCCAAAAGCTGAAGCCAGGGAACTGGCGGACACCGGCGAGTTAGAAAGAGAAATGAGCCAGGCGCTTCTGGACTATATGGATATTTTGGATGCCAAAAGTAATGCCTATAAAGGCATTATGGGCTTCTTGGGTTCCCGATCGGGCGCAGGCCTGTCCAATGAAAAATTGATTGAAAATGACAGTGATGTCATCTATTACAAAAAAATATTCGATGAAAAACTTTCGCGGTATCAAATAGCCTTGGTTGATAACGCCGAAATAAGCGGAGCCAGTAAAATTGAGAAGGGGAATGTCATCAAAATTTTTAATGTTGACAGAAAAATAAACGTAGCTTCCGCCCGAGTCCAAGTCAAGGCGGAAAATTTGGATGGAGGGAAAAAGATCGTGTATATTATCAGGAAAGAATATTCAAATTTGGATGAAATATTTGAAAAATTTCCATCAACCGCCAGAAAAGTTTTTATGCAAATGCTGACCGGAGAAGTTGTGCCAGAGGCTGCCGGCGGCGAAGACAAAAAAAGCGGAAGCACAGCCGCAGAAAAAGAAAAACCGGTCGCAACCGGCAAAGAAACTGATCGGCCGGAGAAAAAAGCCTTGGTGAGGGAAAAAGAAAATGGCACTGTGGTTAAAGATCTTGATTCCGAGTTAAAGGAGGCAATGAAAGAAGTTTCTTTCAACAGCAGCGACAATTGGCATGCCATAATGAATCGCACTTTTTTCAAGGTTAAAGAAGAATTGCCAAAAAATTTGTGGGACAATCTGGATTCATTCAAAAATGAATGTGTCGGAAAATTGGGCAAAGATGCCGAGCCGGATGAGCAGAATGAATTGGTAAAAAAATGGCTGAAACGCGTGGTGGAAATGTCTTTTGAATCAAAAATAATTTAGCCGGTTAATTAATTTTTTATGGATCAACAAGCGCCATTGCAAAAAACTTTGATCGAAGAACTAGGCCTTTCTGATTTGCCCAAAGAAAAACAGGAGCAACTGATAATCAAAATGACCGAAGTGATTCTCAAGAAGATATTCATTGAAACTTTGGAAAAATTAAGCGATCAGGACAAGGAGGCTTATACCGGGATGATGACCGCCAACGCCACTCCGGAAGAACTGGAAGAATTTTTGCGGGGAAAAATCAATAATTACGACCAGATGATGGAAAAAATTGTGGCGGATTTCCGGCGAGAGATGATTTCTAACTAAAAAGTAAATTAAACCTATGTCAAACTTGGAACCAGTTGAAGATAAGGATTTGGATTTGCAGGGAAAGTTCAAAGAAAAACCCGAAGGGGCTGAGGGAAGTGCCGAAAACAAAAAAGAGGAAAAAATAATGTTTGTTGAGAAGCCGGTTGAAAGAAAAGAAGGGGAGATGGAAAAGGAAAAATCTTATTCGAAAATATTATCAAAAGTCAAGAGTTATACGGCAGCGGCTGACGATGCCTCAGTTCCCCAGGATGCCAAAGATGCCAGTTTGCAAGTCGGAGCTGAATCCAAGATAGAAAAACTTATCAACGTAGCTATGGAAAAAGGGGTTCCATATGCGGTGAAAGTAGCCAGGCATTTGGAAAATAATTTTGTGCTGGATGAATTTCATGACCGGCTGTTGGCCGATGAGTTTCATAACGCCTTGGTTAAAAAAGGCCTGATAAAGGAATTATAAATTTAATTTTTTAAAACAAAAATAAAACGTGCCCGATCCGCTGGTAAATTTAATATTTGTTTTTTTGGTGGTTGTCTTGAGCCTCGTCAGTCTAGTGAGCGGTTTTTATTGGATTTTCAAAGAATTTTTCCGGTTTCGCGGACAAATCAACCGTTCGATGAATATGGATTTGGAAATTATCCGTGTTTCCAAAATTGCTAAGCCCAAAGATGAGTCAGAAAAGCAGGAGAGTTGGAAAGAAGAAATTGGGGCGATGGAGCAGCTGCTGGTTTCACTGTCAACCTTGAAAGAAAGAGGCGGGTTTTGGTTGCAGCTGATGTATGATGCGCCGTCGATGTCTTTTGAGATCGCCAATTCGGCCAAGGACGAAGAAATCGCTTTTTTTATGGCTGTGCCGAAAAAATTCCGGGAAATCGCGGAAAAGCAAGTGCATAGTTTCTTCCCCAATGCCTCGCTTGAAATTTCCAAAGACTTCAACATATTTTTTCCCGGCAGTAAAACCTGCGCCTCGATTTTAAAATTGAAAAACCAGCATGCCCTGCCGATCAAGACCTACGAAAATTTGGAAGTTGATCCCTTGAACGGCATAACCAACGCCCTTAGCAAGCTGGATAAAATTGAAGAAGGGGCAGCTATCCAGATAGTTTTAAAACCGGCTAAGCCGGGCTGGCGGGTAAAAGGGCGGAGCATTTCCCATAAAATGCAGCAAGGCAAGAGATTGAAAGACGCCAAAGCTAGCTCTCTTTTGGGAAGTATCGGAAAGGAAATCGGCAAAACGGCCTTCGGAACACTGTCTAATAATAAAAAAGACGGAGGCAATAATCCGATGGAACCCAAGACTGTGCAGCTTACTCCGGAAGAACAGGAGCTGGTAAAGCATATTGAACAGAAGTCCAACAAAAACGGATTCGAAGTGAATATCCGTTTGGTTGCCTCGTCAGCCAGCCAGGAAAGATCGGAACAGATATTGGCCCATCTGGAAAACGCCTTTTCCCAATACGAAAATTCCGACCTGAACAGTTTCGTGGTCAACAAAAGGGTTAATCAAAAAGACATCGCCTACGATTTTATTTTCCGAAATTTTATTTCCAGTCATTCGATGATTTTGAATGCGGAGGAAATAGCCAGTATCTTCCATCTGCCGATTTCAGTGACGGAGGCGCCGAAAATAAAGTGGCTAAAATCCAATGCGGCGCCGCCGCCGATCAATATTCCCAATGAAGGAATAATTCTGGGCTTTAATGATTATCGGGGAGTAAAAACAGAAATAAAACTGACTGATGAGGATCGCTGCCGCCACTTATATACTATTGGGCAGACCGGTACCGGTAAATCCAATTTTTTACAGGAAATGGCCAAGCAGGATGCCAAGAGCGGCAAGGGCTTTTGTTTTATTGATCCGCACGGGCAAGCCATTGAAGATATTCTAACTGCTATTCCTAAAGAGCGGGCGGAAGATGTGATTGTTTTTAATCCAGCCGACACCGAACGTCCATTCGGTTTGAATATGATGGAATATGATCCGGATCATCCGGAACAAAAAACATTCCTCATTAATGAAATGATCGGTATTTTCGACCAGCTGTATGACTTGAAACAAACCGGCGGGCCGATGTTCGAGCAATATATGCGCAATGCTATGCTCCTGGTGATGGAAGATCCGGAGTCCGGCAATACTTTAATGGAGATTCCGAAAGTTTTAGCCGATGAAGATTTCCGGCGTTTAAAACTTTCCAAATGTCAGAATCCGACGGTTATCGATTTTTGGACCAAGGAAGCGGAGAAAGCCGGCGGTGAGGCAGCCTTAGCCAATATGGTCCCGTACATTACCTCAAAACTTACGACTTTTATTGCCAATGATATGATGCGGCCGATTATCGCCCAACAAAAAAGTACTTTTAATCTTCGCGAGATAATGGATAACAAAAAAATCCTGCTTATCAATTTAGCCAAAGGCAAATTAGGAGAAATAAATGCTCGGCTACTCGGTATGGTGGTCGTTGGCCGGATTTTGATGGCGGCGCTTTCGCGAGTAGACACGCCGGAAGACCAACGAGTGGATTTCTATCTGTACCTGGACGAGTTCCAGAATGTGACCACTAATTCTATTTCACAAATACTTTCAGAGGCTAGAAAATACAGGTTGTGCTTAGTTCTGGCCCACCAGTTCATCGGCCAGCTTAAGGAAGAAATTTCCAAAGCGGTTTTCGGCAATGTGGGATCGCTAGTTTCTTTTCGGATCGGTCCGGAAGACGCCGAATTTTTGGAGAAGCAATTTGAACCGGTTTTCACACGCAATGATCTGGTTAATGTGGATAATTATCATGGCTTTGCGCGAATTTTAATCCAGGGCATTTTAACCAAACCTTTTAATATTGAAACTTATCCGCCGACCAAAGGGGATCAGGAAATGGCTAACGCGCTTAAAGAATTATCGCGATTGCGTTACGGGCGCGACAAAGACATAGTTAACCGGGAAATTTTGGACAGGACTAAAATGCGAACTAATTAATGATAAAAATATGCCCGGTAGTGAAATTTCGATTTAGCCCAAAGGGCTATAACTCCGAGCATAGTTAAATCAGGTTGTAATTATTAAGCATAAATTTGGGTAATTTATAGTTACATTTAGTATAAATTATCGAAATTCTACTACCGGGTATGGGACAAAAAGTCGGGACAATTACGGGTTTCATAATTATCGCAATTTTAACTGGCACTGTTTTTTATCTGACGCACCTGTTCCTGAAAGAGCAGGACAAGATCGCCCAAATACAAATTCCGGTGCCGGTGGCTATCCAGAAAGATGTTGAACAAAACCAAAACGCAATCAACGATGTCCAGCAGCCGACTGATATGCCCGCCAGCCAGCCGCCGGTAGATACAACGGCAGCCGGGGATGTTTCCAGCTGGAAAACTTATAAAAATGATAAATATGGGTTTGAATTTAAATCTCTATTAGGGTTTATTCCCCGCGGCTTGCCGCGGTAGTATACTGGATGTATGAGTATTTACATCCACAAAAGCCATAATGTCAGTGTTCTAGTCTATCATCTGGTTTGCCCAGCCA
>Ga0172368_10002422_pt1 | contig 23790 bp, 19 predicted proteins | sample Lak11m_FD_114540 | JGI IMG/M metagenome (GOLD analysis project Ga0172368, IMG submission 114540) | Freshwater microbial communities from Kabuno Bay, South-Kivu, Congo - kab_022012_11m | ecosystem: Environmental > Aquatic > Freshwater > Lake | place: Democratic Republic of the Congo: South-Kivu...
ATAAATAATCCTGTGCAGCAAAAACCGGAGTTGTGGTATAACCTAATTGTAATCCGTTGTTTTTTGCTTTGTAGTTTAGTGGATGTGCATAAATAACATTTGAAAATTGATCGCCGTAAAATGGATAAATCAAACTACTCCAGTAATCGCAGGTTTGCGGAGGCTTTGCAAATGTTGATGATACTTTTGGAACTGCTGTGTTGCCATTAGAATATTGCGGACCAACTGCACCGGATGGCAGAACAGTACTGTAACTGCCTGCACCAACTGTTACAGTTTGTGTAAATACATTATTGTTCAGCACTAATAAAAAGTAAAAGCTTATTATAAATAGTTTCATTGTTTTTATAGAATAAATAATGAGATGTAAATTTATTTGTATTTTGAATAACGCTGCACAAATCGAACCAAATTATTAATAATCAATGGGAAAAGTTACAGCACAAATAATTAAAGTAAGACAAGATTTTAAGAAAAATGATTGATTTGAAGATTAAAAACTTATCATAATAATAACCACACATTATTAAAATCGAAATGCCTACTAAAATCATTTCAGTATAAATAACTCACCAATTCTGATTGAGTTCTTAACTATCAAATAGTTTATATTTTAATCAAAATCTAAGAATATGAATTGTAAAAGATTTGTAACAATTGAATTTATATCATTTTATCCAGCATATTTTATTTAGCTTTTAATCAATTAAAAATTGAGTATTAATTTTTTTAACAATTGTAAGCAATACTTTAAAAAGTTTGATTGCACAGTAGGATTTTATGCCGTACAGTAATCACAAATTTCACATTCCTGTAATGGGAACCGGTCATTCTATTGACAGCCCGATTAGAGTTGCACACTTTGGCATTTCATCAGTTATGTCAATCGTAGATGATATTTTGATTGATAAAATTTGTAAATATTATTGCGAAAAATATGAGATGCCTTTTGTTGAAATATCTAAAAATGATTTGCTTGCTCGATCTAAAAGAATTACTCAGTATTTAAATGTTGTTGAAATAATTGTTAACAAAAATTTAGAAGCGGTAAAAAAACTTCCATTCTTTGCAGAAAATGATAAGAAAAAATATTTTGATTTGTTACCTGAGAGCAGTCCATTAAAACAAAAGTATAATCAATTCTTAAATCTTACCAACGAAGTTGAAAAAGATAAACTTGCGAATGAATTAACAAATTCAATGGTTGCAGGTTCTATTGATGTAAACATTATGTCTAAAGTTGATAGAACAACATTTGCAAAAGATGGCTCAATTTTAAGTGAAGAGTTTACAGATGCAAAAACTGCTTTGCGCGGATTTGCTGAAAGTAATTTAAGATCATCAATAGTTTTTTCTGCAGGATTTAATAGAGGTTTGTTCGGTTACCTTCCACAGTTTAAAGATTTTTATCGAAACGAAAGTGGTGAGTTAAAGAAAAAAATAATTATTAAAGTAAGTGATTATCGTTCTGCTTTGATCCAAGGAAAATTTTTAGCTTCAAAAGGATTGGAAGTAAGTGAGTTTAGAATTGAATCCGGTTTAAATTGCGGCGGACATGCTTTTGCTTCACAAGGTTTTTTACTTCCAACAATAATGCATGAGTTTGCAGAAAATAAAAATCAGCTCAACTTACAATTTCGCCCAATCGTAAAAGTTTATTATGAAAAGGCAGGTTTATACTTTCCTGAAAATGCAATGATTGAACCACCATTAATTACTGTGCAAGGTGGAATCGGTACAAGCGGTGAAGCAACAAGAATGTTACAAGATTTTGGATGTGATTCAACTGGCTGGGGAAGTCCATTTTTATTAGTGCCAGAAGCAACTTGTGTAGATGTTGATACAATGAATATTTTGATGAATGCAAACAAAGAAGATCTTTACTTAAGCGATGCCTCACCTTTGGGAGTTCCGTTTAACAATTTGAGAAACACAGGTTCAGAAAATTGGACTCGAGAAAGAGCCGAAAAAGGTACTCCAGGCTCAGCTTGTCCAAAGGGACTTTTAATATCTAACAAAGAGTTTACAGATAAACCTATTTGTACAGCTTCAAGACAATACCAAAAACTTAAAGTTGATGAAATTTCTAATTCAGAATTATCTGCCAATGAAAAAACTGAATTACAAGATTCACTTTTTGTAAAAGTTTGTTTGTGCGAGCATCTTGGCAATGGAGCATTAATAAAACTTGGAATTACACCAAATTTAAAAGCGCCGCAATCAATTTGTCCCGGACCTAATGTAGTTTGGTTTAACAGAGAATATTCACTTAAAGAAATGGTGGATCATATTTACGGCAAAGGTAAATCATTAGTTTCATCAGAACGACCGCATATGTTTTGCCAGGAACTTGAATTGTATGTTAATTATTTTGAAAAAATTATCACAACAATGGGTGACACAAATTCTGAATTATCTTATCTAGAAGGTTTTAAAGATAATCTTGAAAAAGGTATGGATTTAATTTTAGAAATCGCAAAACAAAAACCTTATCCAAACGAAAATCTAAAATCAATTCCAGAATTTGTTAAAATTCAGAGATCAAGATTAAAATTATTAAGCATAAATAAATTTGCATTGCCTGCAGTAGTAAATTATTAAATAACAATTTTTAAGTTTTAGGGGTTTTTATATCTTTTCTCATTAATTTAGCCTTGACTTTATACGGCAGTTTCCCAATTTTCTCAACCAAGTTTATATCCTTTGCTAACAGGAGTTACAATTTATGTTCAAAAAATCAGCACTTATAATCATACTTTTATCAACTTTTGTTATTTCTTTAAATGCTCAAACAAAAATTGCAAAATACGCCGGTGAGTTTATGACGCTCGGCAACAGTGCAAGAGCTTACTCGATGGGCGGAGCGTTTACAGGAATTGCGAATGACATCTCAACTGTTTTTTATAATCCCGCTGGTTTAGCAAATTTAAATTATCCACAAATTGCTCTTATGCATTCTGAACAATTCGGTGATTTGGTAAACTACGATTACGGTGCAGTTGCTATTCCTTATCAAGAAGATTTAAGTTTTGGAATTAGCGCAATGAGGTTAGGTGTTGATGGAATACCTGATACAAGAAATGCCGCAATGGATACAAATGGCGATGGAAGAGTTGATGATCAGGATTTATTGAGATTAAATTATGATTTAATAACTGAATTCAGCAACCAGGATTGGGCTTTCTTTTTAACATTTGCTAAAAGACATTCTGATGATTTTTATTGGGGTGTTAATGCAAAAGTAATTAGCAGAAATTTTAGTATTGAATCTGCGATTGGAATTGGTTTTGATATTGGAGCTTATTACATACCAATGGAAAACTTATCTGTTGGCGCAAGTTTACAAGATGCAACTACAACATTAGTTTCCTGGAGTACTGGTCTAAACGAACTTGTTTCGCCAACTTTAAAACTTGGCGGTGCTTATAAATTAACAGAATTTTTAGGCGGATATTTAATGCCTGCTTTAGATTTTGATGTGAGATTTGAAAACAGACAGTTCGCTTCAAACTTTAATATTGGTCCGGTTAGTTTTGATATGCATGCTGGTCTTGAATATACTTATAAAAATTTAGTTTATGTACGCGGTGGATATAACGATGTTAAGCAATTTACTGTTGGTGCGGGTGTAAAATTACCAAAATTAAATATAGATTATTCATTTGCAAGATTTAGTGAATCAGAAATTGAAAGATTACCTGATACACACAGAATTTCTGTTATGCTTACTTTAGAAGAACCAAGGTTTTTAAGAGCAGGTCAATAATTTTCTTTAACGAAACGAGTCCAAAAAAAAATCCTTATTCAGTTAACTGAATAAGGATTTTTTAATTTAAAAAAGAATATTGAGTTTACTTTAGCAATTCTTTTATCTTATTTACAAAAGTATCTTTTGAAACAAGCCCAACGTGCATATCTACAACAGTACCATTTTTATCAACAACAAAAGAAGTTGGTATTGATTGAATTCCACCATAATCTATAACAACTTTATCATCTCCATAAACAACAGGATAATTTATTCCATTATTTTTTACAAAATCAGGTACATCTTTAATAGTTTTTTCTCTATCTAACGAAATTCCAATAACAACAACTTTATCTTTAAATTCTTTTTGGATAGAAATAAGATCAGGAATTCCTTTTCTACAAGGCGGACACCATGTTGCCCAAAAATCTATAATAACAACTTTCCCTTTGTAATCAGATAGCTTAATTGTTTTGCCATCAACAGATTTTAATGAAAACTCCGGAGCTTTATCATCTTTTAAAATAACGTTAACATTTGTAACGGAAGCTTGATTTTTTGAATCATAACTAAATGTGCTAACATTTAGTAAAATTGCTAAAACAAAAAAATATTTGATCATATTATTTCCTATAATTAATTACTAATTAGATTGCCCGCTTTTTGAAGTTGAATAGTTAGGAGGATACGGTCCTTGCTCAGGTTCAGTTCTTGTATTATTTACAATAAAAAATATTATTAAAATAATTATTGTCACTACAGTCCATATTGTGTTTTTTGTTTTCGGATCAATTCCAGGCTTCTTATCAACAACCTGTTTACCGATCTTTCTTTCTTTAACTGTTTTAGTATTTTTTGCCATAATTTATCCGTTTGATGCTTAATTAGATTTTTGGTTTCTCTAACTTAATTAATGATGTTGTAATATTAAAAGACTTTTAAGGTATAAATTTTTTCTGTTGATTTAATCACAAATGCGCGGGGCAGTTAATTGATAGAAAAAATGTGGCTGTTAAATGATTTTAGTTCAACAAATAAACCTTTTTCAGAAATTTCCTTAACTGATCTTTTGTAAGTTGTTTTGTTAAGCAAATCATTTAACTGGATTTCTGTAAGATTAGTATCTAAGTTAAATTTTAATCTGCAGCGCGAAGTAATGTTGTTATAGTTTACTACAATAATTCTTAGCTGATCTTGACTTCTAAATTCCCAAGCTAATAAATTTTCATAAGATTGATCTGATGAATTTACCGGCAATGGTTCTAATAATTTCCATTCACCATTTCTAAAAATTTCATCACGAGTAATAGTAAATAAATTACTGTAATACTCTTTAATCTTTTCATCCTGTTTTTCTTCAGGCTCTCTGCCAAGCTGTAAAGGCAGTTTAATTCTTTTACCTGCACACTGTCCATCAAAATAAAATGCAATGCCAGGAATTGTGCTTATAATAACTGCAGCAGCTAATGATCTTTCTCTTCCAAACTTTACTGAAGCACGGTCTTCATCATGATTTTCCAAAAATCTAACTGAACGATCCTGGTAACTTAGCTCAGCGTTAAGATGATCTTTAATACTTTTAATATCACCACTAATTAATCTATCAGTTAATCTTTTATCATATGTAAAATCAAAACCAAGATTTTGTAATTGCCATTCGAGATCCCAATAAGTTTCAGCTATAAAAACAAAATCTTCTCTTAACTTTTTAACTTCCGAAATTGCAATTTCCCAAAATTCTTTTTCAGGTCTTTCATAACCATATTTTTTAATAACACCAATCCACGTATTGTAAAAAATATTATTCAGCGGCAGCATAGCCATATCGCATCTAACACCATCACAAACTTCGGTTAAGTTTTTAAGTATTGAAATTAAATAATTACGCGCATCCTGGCTGTAAAAATTAACTTGTGCAGTGTCTTTCCACGGCGGAAATAGCGGGTCGCGCCCGTGTGCCAAAAACTCTTTTGGGTTTGCTGGTGAAGGATAAAATGTATAAGGATCGTTTTTAAAAATATATTCATCTGCAAAAAGAAAAATTTCTTTATTACTCCAAATCAAAGATGATTTTGCACTAAAATGATTACAAACAAAATCTAAAATTAATCTTATACCGTGTTCATTTAATTTTTGTTTAAACTTAAGCAACTCATCTTTAGAACCTAACAAAGGATTTACTTCATAACGATCAATAGAATAAGGTGAACCAATTACATCATCAGTTTGCCAATCTTTTAAAGCACTGTTGTAAGAATTGATAAGTTCGGGTTCAAAGCAGTATTCTGTAATAATATCTTTATTGTTATTCCATATACCCATCAACCAGATCATATCAATCCCCATATCTTTCCAAACTGTAATTTGCTGATCTGAAACAGAAGATAAAGTTGAATCTTTTCCGAATCTCTTAATCCAGATTCTTACATTAACTTCTAATAATCTTGGGTACTTTATTTTTTTAATCATTGCATGCGGAATATTTAACAATTGGTTGACTTAACAACAATTATCAACCGAAATATAAATAATTTATAAGCTGATTTTGCCTTAAAATCTATAAACATTTATTAAAAATGATAAGTAATAATTACAGAAATGTAAAGAATTTTTAACCTGAGAAGAAAAGACTTACCTTAATTTTAAATTTTTTATTCAAGTTTAATAGCTAATTATCAGTTAATTAGATATTTTAATGTACAAAATAACTTTACCTATTTATATAATGTTGTTTTAGGGCTTAATTAAAATATTTTAGCTGCGTTTTTCTGTTAAATATTGATTTAAATAAATCATCATAAAACAAATATAGGAGTATTGGTATGATAATTGCCCATCATAAGAATCGTTTTGGTTAGTTGATTATAAATAAACAAAAAAATATGATTTTAATTTAGAAATATTTAGAGGAGACTGATGTCAAATTTAACAACAAATACAAAAGATATTTCAACAAGAAATCTTTTAAACCCGGATATAGCTAACAACGAGCTTGAACTTGAGCTTGAAGAATACACTAAATCGGCAGTGAGAAACATTAGATTCACTGTTATACTTAAACCTGCAGTAATTTCATTATTAGCTTTAGTAATTTCATTCTATTTGGATTTATCCAAAGTGCCTATACTTGGCAACATAACAATAGATCTTGCACAAACTTTATTTCCAACCTGGAAACCAGCAACTGGTGATGTTGTACCTTTTGAATTCTGGTGGCTTCCATTATTGGTTTATGCTGTTTTTGTACTACTTGCATTTTTAGCTTACAACAAATTAAAGTTAGAAATTATCAGAACTCCCACTTCCGGAACAATAGATAGAATAATAAATTCTTACACAAGTGTTATTGATAGCATCGCAACAGCACTTCCACTTATTGGCGCTGCAATTTTGTTGATAAGCATTAAACTTGGTGAAGAAATTTTCTTAGGTCTTTCTGTTCCTTTTGAAGTTAAAGCATTAATTGTTTTAGCACTTGGTAAACTTTTTGAGCCTGTTATGGATCAACTTGGTGTTGAGTTCCAAACAGTTGTAAATCACGTTTCTGATATCAGAGAAAAATATTTCTCAAGAATTCAAGTAGAAAATTCCAAGAACATACTAAGACAGCTTAATCAGGGCAGTACAGGCGGTGTTGCTACAACTCAAATTTCTGTTGCCGATGTAGAAAAAGTAAAACTATTAGTTGAACAATCTGCTAAGCTTAGTGAAATTATGCAGAGAAACTTTACTTCAATCAGTGCAATGGCAGAAAAGATAAATCAAATTGATAGCATAAGTTCACAAAAAATAACTGAGCTAAGTGGTTTAGCAAACGCATTAAATCAAGCTTCACAATCCTTATCAGATGAAAAAACGATAACAGGGTTGAAGCATTTAGAAGCAATCGTAACAAAGAAATAAAAGATTTAAAATGGTAAACAAAAGCAGAGACAGCAAATTCGTTATTTACCAGGTGCTTTACATTTTTGTTATTACAGTGCTTGCGCTTAAGGGTGCAGATCTTGATTTAAGAAGAGTTGCCCTTGAAGAAGAAACTGTAAACAAACAAGTAAGAGATTCACTTATTGCAGTACTTGATTCATTGTATGCACTTGGCATTGATTTTTCGATCAAAATTGATCCGAATGTTGTTGTGGAAAATGAACAAATGCGAGAGCAGTTAGCTTCTCTAAATAAAAAGTTAGAGATTCTAAAAGATTACGTTCCACCAACCCCAGAAGAAGAAAAGAAAGTTGAAGTTGTTGAAGAACAAACTCAGCTTCAATCACCTATTTCTGTTAAGCAAACATTTATACAGCACACCTGGAATATTGCAAGAAATACAGGTACGGTGCAGGCAAGTGTTTACGATCCAAGAAATATGAATACTCCTTTGGTAACTGTACCAGCGGGACAGGAAAAGAAATTTGATTTAACAGATCAAACAGAAGTTGTACTAAAATTTGGATCGCAGGAAGAAAGAATAAAAGTTCTTCCAAACAAAGCACCAGAAGTTAAAATTGAACGTGTAACAACTAAAATGAATGGTTCCGATATTTATGTAAAAGATTTACAGCGTATAAGCGTATTTAAAGTAACAGTTATAGATCAGAGACCAGATCAGTTAAAAGTTAGCTGGGCAGGACCTATAGCTGTATCGGGACCTACAAAAGACAGCAACGGTAATTTAATTTACAACGTATCATTAAAAATTGCATCAACAGAAAACTCATTTGATGATTGGCTTGATAGAAATGGAAATCTTCGCGAATCTGATGGAAGATATAAAGTAAACTTCTTCTTTACAGTTGTTGATGAAAAATCGAAGGATAGAGTGCAGGTTGGTGACTCATTCTTCTTTACAGAGTTTTCTAATTAATTATTCAGGTATATATAAAAATGAAAGCATCTAAACTACTTTTTGTACTCTTAACTATTGTATTCACAATCGGATTTAATTCTATTTTTGCCCAGGAAGAAGAAGAACAAATAAGATATTATCAAATGGAACCACTTGATGACAGCTTATTTATTAAAATTCAAGAAGCATTATTTATTGATCCTCCTGATCCAAAGGCAGAAATAGTAGTTGATTTGAGAGATGCTAACAACCAAACTATTTCAATCAAAAGTGTATTGTATCCATTTCTTGCCGTCCCGCCAGAATATCGTGCAAGAATAATTACTTATCCATTCAAAATTAATCTTGAGGAAGATATTAATTATGGCAGTGTGTTTACTCGTGTTATTCAAAAAATAAGAATAAGTAAAGTTGCACAACCTCCAACAAAAATGCAGATATCACCTACACTTGGTTATATAAATCCTTTCCTTCAACTGCAGGGCGGTGAAAGACTTGGTTTATCATTAAAACAAGATGTTGGTTTATCACTTGGTATTGGTACACCGTATTCCGGATCTTTAGAAACAAATATGATGGAAGTAAACTTTCATATACTTGGAGTTAAAGCCGGTATATTTAGCCATATTGACGCGATGATAGAAGCAATGAAAGAACAAAATCATAACAATCTTATTTTTAGTGAAGGTTTCCAGATTAATTATGTTGTTCCATTTGGTAACTTTTTTGAATTTGGTTATTTCAAGGCTACATCAAAAATTGGTGAATCCAGCCTGCACAGATATCTTGATACTGAGGAAGGTGCTACTGTTCTTAATCCAGATTCATCTATTAAATATCAGGCAAGAGTTATTCATAACGAACAATCTTATCTAAACTGGGAGTTTAGATATCCTGTTTCGATTCTTGGTTCAACAAGAGGAAGAGTTTATGTGGGACAATATCTTGATGAATGGCATTTTGGATTTGCTTTGCGCGAAGCATCCTTGGCTGGAAGTACTTTTGATCTTGCATTTGATGGAATGCCTGGCAGTAAATACCGCGAACCTCAATACAATATAAATTTGTTAGTTCAAAAGATTATGGAAGGCTGGGGATTTAGTGCATTTGCTATTGGTCCTTCTGCAAGTCTTTCAAGATTGGATGATGGCGGGTTTGGATTTACAAAAATATTTGTAAACCTAAGATTTAAAATCGGTACTTCACTTTAATAAGGCATAACTTAACTTAGCCCCGATATTTTCGGGGCTTTTTTATTTTAAGTTTTTCTATCCAATATTTCTTTATACATTATATTATTACTTAAAAATATTTGTTTAATGAAAAAAAATAATCTTATTCTCTGGATCGCTTCATTTATTATAACATTTCTAACACTTTACATTACTAATCTTCTTAGCAATGAATATCCGGTTACTGGTACATTTGGAATTGATGGGAAAAAAGTTTCATACAGGTTTGAAAAAATTCATAACATAATTAGTAGTTTAGAAATTATCATTAGAGCTGATGTTGACAGCTTATCAGGAAGAATTTTTTGGAGATTAGAAAATTCTAAAGCAGATTGGCAAACAATTCAATTAAAAAATTCCAATCAAACACTAACAGGAATTATTCCAAATCAAAAACCTCTGGATGTAATAGATTATTTTGTTGAGCTTATTTACAAAGACAAAAAATTTATTTTACCAAATGAAAATAAAGTAACTTTAACATTTTTTGGTAAGATATCTCCAATGTTAAAAGTGCTGCAATTTTTGTTACTTTATCTTGGATTGTTTTTATCTGTAAGAACAGGTTTGGAGTACTTTAATAATTCTGAAAAAAGTAAAAAGTTTGCCGTGTTAACTGGAATCATTTTTTTAACATTAACTTTTCTAATAAATCCACTTTATCTTACTTATAAATTTGGATATATGAATCATAGCATCCCAGTAATAACAAAACTCTTCCCTGCCGGGTTTTTGCTAATTACAATTTTATGGATTGCCTCTATTATTGTGATGTTTAGAAAAAAGGATTTTAAACTTGTCTCAATTGTTTCAGCATTTTTATCATTGCTAATTTTTATTTTTTTACTAAAATAAGTCTGGATTAAGAATTTTTATAACTTCATCGTGAATTATAGGATTTGATGCAACTATACTGTTCCCTGCTGCTGCATCGTTCCCCTGATAATCAGTAATCTTTCCGCCAGCACCATTTATAATTGGGATTAGAGGCATCGAATCCCAAACACTCATTATCGGATCAATCATAATATCAGCAAAGCCGGTTGCAACTAAATAATAGCCATAACAATCACCCCAGTTTCTATAGAGTTTAACTTTGTTTATAAGATCTTCAAATCCATTTTGATTTTGATATTTGTTAATATTAAGATGATCAGTTGTTAATAAAGTTGCATCATTTAAATTTTCACAAACCCGAACAGAAACTTTTTTATCATTTAGCAAGGCAACTTTATTATCACCAATTAAAAACTCATTTAGTATAGGATGATTAATTACTCCAATTATTGGTTTCTTATTTTTCATCAAAGCAATCAGAGTTCCAAAAGTTAAGGCACCAGAAATAAAACTTTTTGTTCCATCAATAGGGTCTAACACCCATACATATTCAGCATCTTCATTTTCCTTACCAAACTCTTCACCAATAATTCCGTGCGAAGGAAATTCCTTTGATATTAACTCCCGCATTTTTTCTTCAGTCAATTTATCTGCAATAGTTACTGGAGAAAAATCTGGCTTAGTTTCCACTAAAAATTCAGATCGAAAATATGGCTTAATGATTTGAGAACTTGTCCTGGCTAAAAGTTTTAAAAACGGAGTAATTTCTATCAGATTCATACAAATTCTAAATTTATTTTTACTCAAAGATAGCAAAAATCAGTTTGTAGAAACATCAAGTATGATTATATTTGGCACTCAAATTTGTTCTTAAAGAATAAAATTTAGCCGGAGAGTTGGCAGAGTGGTTGAATGCGGCGGTCTTGAAAACCGTTAAGGATGCAAGTCCTTCCGGGGTTCGAATCCCTGACTCTCCGCAACCCTATAATAGCTTGAATTGAGAACTAAAAATCTCATTTTCAAGCTTTTTTTATACCAAGAGAGCACCTAATAATACCAAATACAACCAATCTCACCTTTATATAGGATTTTTAGGAGACTGTTTAATTAATCTCTAAACTTTAAACGCCTTATCCATCATTGCTTGTTCAGTTTTTGAAATTCCAAATTTATCTGCAACAGTTTTCCATTTGCTTACTTTACTTTTAATATCATTTATTATCTCTTCAGATTTGTCCTTCTTCAACCTAAAGTTTTCTGCTACTTCTAATGCTAAATCAAACTCAAGTGAATTATCACTATCAGATATATTTAGGCTCAGTCCTGTTCCCAACTCATTTGGATTTATATCATAAGCCGGTGAAAGAATCCATCCTTTTTCAGTTAGTATAAAACCGTGATTTCTCAAATGATCATCTGTGTTAGACACACTTATATTAAAGATAATACGTTTCCACAATTCTTCAAGATCTTCTTTAACTCTTGCACCATTATTAATTATAAATTCTGCTATCTCTAAATAGCTTACCCCGAAATCTGCATTTGTACCATCAGTATAACCAAGCATTGTCATCGCAGATGCAAAATGGATTCTCTCCGATTTATTTCTATCGAATCTTTTCGCTAAATATGTATGATATGGGCTATCAAATTTTTTAACTTTTGCCTCAGCAACATTTATCTCGCAACTTCTGGCTAAAATATGAACAACCATTTCCCAGCCACCATAATCTTTGCTGTCTTTAGAACTTGGAAATTTAGCTATCCATAATTCATCATTGTCTTTAATACTTGCTTTAGGGCGTGCACCACCTAAAGATGAGCCTGGGGCTAATAACATGTTTAGCCACTTTATGTGTTCTTCATTTGTTATATCCTCATCTTCCTCTAGTCTTAAGCTTGCTTTTTGTAATTCACTTAATGAAGTTATTGGAGGCGCAGCAAGTGATTTATCTTGATTTAAAAATACCCCATCTTCAGTTAACTTAAATCTTAAACCACCAATTCGATTCTCATCATATACGCCTAACAAAAAATCTGACTCCATTAAGTTTCTTGCTTGACGTTTTTCACTTCTAGCAAGTATTGCTTCTCTTCTTCTCATCAATACTCTTCCCCAACGGTCTGGTGATGAATCCAAGCAAATCCCAAAGTTATTTTTCTTATCGTCTAAAAATTGCGTACCCGAATAAAGTCCCAGATCCGGATCAATAACTTGTGCAAATTTTGATTTGAGCCAATTATCTGAATACTCAAAAGCAAAAACTTCATTGCCTCTGACTATTGTTGAATATAGTTTGCCCAATAGAGTAGGGTTTACTTTCAATCCTTTCCAATCAGCATATACTAATATTTCTTTTCGTTTTTCTGTTATTGACATAAATTATTCCTTAGAACTTCTTTTAGGGGCTCTTTCTTTTACAATTAGTTTAGCATCTTGTAACTTTCTACCCAACTTATCATCCTTAGCCACGTTCAATAAATCATCTGCTAAACCAAGCACAGATAACACTTTTACATAGTAACCAATATTTACTTTAGTTTTTCCTTTTTCAATTTCATATAGAGCTGTTCTTCCGATGCCTGCTCGCTCAGAAACTTGAATTGTGCTTAGCTTTCTTCTTAATCTAGCTAGTTTAATATTTTCACCAAGAATTTTTAATATTTTTTCTGATTTGTTTTGCGTCATATTTTTTTCATTATAATGTTCGTTTTACCGAACAAATATAAGGTATTTGTTCGCAATACCAAACGTTATAAATATTATTTTTTAGGAAAGAATTAAATGATAATTAAAAATATAGCATAGCACACCTGACTCTCCGCAAAAAAGCGAAGTTATTGCTTCGCTTTTTATTTTTTTTACCCATATCAATCCTCGCTGCCTATTATAAAAATAATATCAATGATTTTTTTTTGCTTTTTATCTTATTGTTTTTTCATTAAGCTTTACAATTGTTTATATAAAATAATTACAGGCTGGATATGTTAAATTCTTATTTGTTGTTGATTTTTTGTTTTTTCAATTTTTTTACTTTGGGCAGTAATGATAAACCGATAAATAATGATTTCGCAGGCAATGATTATTTTCCCATCCATATTGATAAAACTTTAATTTATGATTCTGATTTTGGAGAAACTGTATTAAAAGTTAAAAGAGAATCTGATTTTTATGTATTTAATTTTCAGGGTGATGATTTTACTTACCGCCAAAAATTATTGATTGATCAAAATGGTGTTTTTGTTAAAGAAACATATCAATACTTAAAAATGATGTTGATAATTTCTAAAGAAGGAAAATATACTTATAGTGATCCTTTACCGAGGATAAAGTTTCCGTTACAAGTTGGTAATAAATGGAATTGGAAAGGTGAAGAGTATGATGATGGCAGTGTATATAATCTTGATGTTAATTCCAGTGTAGAAAAAATTGAAAAATTAAAAGTGCCTGCTGGAACATTTGAATCCTTTAAATTAGTAACCACAGTAAGTTCAACAAAAGGGACAAAAAGCAAAGTTACTGAGTGGTACGCTAAAGATATTGGATTAGTAAAGATGGCTGTGTTATCTGAAGGCGGCGGCATTATTGGAACTGCGCGCGACTTGCTTGGTCTGGGTGAAATTGTATTTGAATTAAAAAGTATAACTAAAAATAAAAATTAGTATAAGTGCTAATGATTTTTTTCATTAGCACTTTTTATTGCTTACGTTAATTTGTTTTTGGGATTTACGTTTACCAAAAGATTATATAAAGAACCAAAGTTATTACAACAACAGAAATTCCCAACCAGACTAATTGAGGTGTTGGTGTTAAATCTATATCATCTCTTTTGGGTAGTTGTATTGGTTCTTTGAGTGGTTTTATCAAAGTTATTACTGTCATTAATAAAAGAATAATGCCAAAAGTAATTGCCATTCTATTTAAGAAAGCTATCTCACCAAACTGCCATTGTAAAAATCCATAGATAGGAACACATGTTATTAATGCAACAACACCAGCCATTGGCGGTGCTTTTTTAACTATTATCCCAAATACAAATGCTGCTAATATTCCTGGTGAGATGTAACCTTGAAATTCCTGTATATAAGTAAATATGCCTTGAAATTTTGGATCGCCTAAAAATGGGGCAATTAAACAGCCAAGAACTACAAACAACAACGTCATCGCTCTGCCAACAAATACAAGATTTTTTTGCGAAGAATCTTTTTTAAAATATACTTTGTAAAGATCTAAAGTAAATATTGTTGATGCAGAATTTAACATTGAGGCTAGCGAACTTATTACAGCTCCTGCAATAGCTGCAAGCATAAATCCTTTTAATCCATTTGGAATAAGATTTTTAATCAGTAGTGGATAAGCCGCATCAGTTGTGTTCATAGAATCACCATAAAGTTGTGCAGCTATAATTCCAGGAAACACAATTACAAAAGGAATAATAATTTTAATTGCAGCAGCAAAGATTACTCCTTTTTGTCCTTCACGTAAACTTTTAGCTGCCAAAGTTCTTTGCGTAATGTATTGATTAAGCCCCCAGTAATAAATGTTTGGAATCCACAAACCAACAACTAAGGCTGTCCAAGGTAATACTGGATGATCTGCTGGTAAAACCATATGTAATCTATCAGCATTATGAGAAAAGAATTTATCAAAACCACCAACAGCATTTAATCCAAATATTAAAACTATTGCACCGCCAAGTATTAAAGCGGTACCTTGAAATACATCTGCCCAGGCAACTGCTTTTAAGCCGCCCCACGTTGTATAAATTGCGGCTAATATTCCGATACTCCAAACTGCAACTTCTATATCTTCATAAAATAAAGTATAAATTTTAATTTCTCAGGAATAAATAACTGCTGAAATAGTAACTCCAACATAAATTACCATTGTGTAGAATGCCATAAGAGATCTTGCAGTTGAGTTATATCTATATTGCAAAAATTCTGGTATCGTATAAATGCCGCTGCTTAAAAATCTTGGTAAGAAAAAGAAGGCAACAAATACTAAAGTTATAGCAGCCATCCATTCATAACTTGCAATGGCAAGACCAACATTACCAGCACTCTGCCCAGACATACCAACAAATTGTTCTGATGAAATATTTGCTGCGATAAGAGAAATACCTATTATAGGCCAAATCAATCCTCTGCTTGCTAAAAAATAATCTTCGCCGGTTTCTTCCTTTCTGCTTTTAAACATACTTGTACCAACAACTATTAAAAAGAAAAGAGCAAAAACACTTATATCAAGAAATCCAAGTTCCATATTTAATCCTTTAAATTTTTGTGGATTTAATCAATTAATATTTCCGTTGCACCAATTTGCCTGATGTTTATATTATATACTTTAAAATCTAAACAAATTTTATTTATGTATTCAGAAAATTCTTTAACAAATTTTGTTGGAATCATAACTTGAATTGTACCTTCAAAGCCGCCGCCATGCACTCTGCAGGCACCTTCATCAATTTTAGTAATAAACTCTTCAGCAAATGCTAAAGCAAGTGATACAGGTTGATATGTTACATCGTTTGATGAGTAAATATTTTGTAAATATTTATATGATGAATTTCCTGAATCATTTACCAGTGTTAGGAATTTTTTAAAGTCATTATTTTTTAATGATAAGATTTGATTATCTACTCTTAAGTTTTCCTTAAAAAAATGATAAGCTCTTAATAAAGCTCTGTCACTCAAACCTTTTCTGATATCATTAATGTTTTCTATAAATTCATCAAACCCAATCTCTCTGCAAACATTTTTACCAAGTTTATTTGCAACTTGTTTCATTTCATCTGGTACAGCAGAATAATCTTTAGTTAGCGAAATATGAGAACCGCCGGTATGAACCAATGCTAAGGAGTAATTTTGTTTTGAAAAATTAAAATCAAGTTTAGTTACAATTGGATTATCTGGATTATTAAAATCAATTGAAATAATTCCGCCAATTGCGCAAGCCATTTGATCCATTAGACCGCAAGGTTTTTTGAAGTACACATTTTCTGCAATCTGTCCAATCATTGCAATTTTTTCAGGCGATATTTTTCCGCCATTATATAAATGGTTAAAAATTGTTCCAATTAATACCTCGATGGATGCTGAGGAACTTAAACCTGAACCTTGAATTACATCACTCGTTATGCAAGCTTTAAATCCGCCAACAACAAAACCATTATCCCTAAAACAATTTGCAATTCCTCTTATCAAAGCTTGTGTTGAACCAGCTTCTTGATCCTTTACTTTTAGATCATTAAGCTCAACAACAAATGGCTTATCATAAACATCAGAATATATTTCTACAGATAGATCTGATTTTGCAACACAAGCAATAGAATCTAAGTTAATACTTGCTGCTATTACTTTTCCGTTATTATGATCTGTATGATTACCGCTAATTTCTGTTCTTCCAGGAGTTGAAAAATAATACTCGGGTTTTACTTTAAATATTTCATTAAAGTTATCCGAAAGTTTCTTGAATCTTTGCTTTTGATATAAAAGTATTTCTTTATCATTAGAATAGAGTTCGCTTAATCTTACAACTGCTTTGTGATTTTCTATATTGAGAGTTAACATAATTTATTAAATCATTTATTTTTTAAAGTCTTAAATCCAAAAGATGAATTCCATTTACTGCCTGCTTCAAGAATTATAACATCTTCTTTACTGTTAAACGAATTTATGTTTGAAGTAATTGGTTCTATTGCAATTGATTTTCTATCCGGTGGAGTATAAAGTACAAGATAATTATACTTATCTAATCCTGCTTGCTGCCAGATTATCAAGCTATCATTTTTTTTCTTAGAAGTTAAGATAATTTCATTTCGATCTTTTAATGTAAGGAATTTAAATACATCATCAAGCTTTTTATTTTTTAAATCAATTTTATGATGATGAGCCAGATTAAACTGAATCTTTTTCCCATCTGGAATGTTAAATGTATCAAGCTCAATTTTTTCATTCGGCATAAATTCAACAGTACAATCATCAACACAATCATCAAATGTGTAGTAAGGATGCCAGCCTTCAGAAAACAACATTGATGTGCTATTTAGGTTTTCAACTTCTGTATTAACAGCAACTTCACCAGAAGCATACATTTTATAACTTACGGAAATCTTAAATATAAATGGATAACCGGTGTACTCTTTAATCTGGGCAAACGATAAAACAACTTCTGCAAAATCATCATAAATATTTTCGGAAACTATATCAAACTTTTCCTTGAATAAAAAACCGTGACACGCGTTGTTTTCATCAGCATAATTTATTGGTAATTGATAGTTAACATCATTAAAAATATATTTTCCATTTTTTATTCTGCCTGCAAATGGAAATAGTAAGGCATTATTAAAAAGTTGATCATTCGTTTTAAGTTCAGTATCTGTTAACTCCTTTACAATGCTCGTTAACTCTCCATCAATCAATAAATAAACTTTATTTAATCTTGCACCATAATCCGGCAAGATATTAATAAACTCTTTTGTTAAATTATTTTTTAGCACTACTTGATTAAATCCAGAGCCATCAACTATTCTGGTTATTCCAAAATTATTTTTCATTTAGTTATAATTTTTATTGGTTTGATTTTAATTCCATCATTTAAGTTTACATCAATTTTATCTAATGGAATTGCAAATTGTATAGATTCTAATTTTAATTTTTTACTATTGGGTTTTACACCATTACTTAAAAACCAGTATGAAAGAAATGTTGGATATGGTCTTGGCAGCAATGCATATTTTGTATTGTCAGGTTCAGGGATTGCCAGCTCATACGTTTGATAATTATTGGTTAGAATAATTTCAGTAGAAGAAGCAGAGCCATCATTAAACAGAAATCTAACTGGTAAAGATTTTATTCTATTGTTTATATTTTTTATTTCAACTTTAATTTTAGTTTCTTTAATAATATCAGACTCTTTTAGAGAACCGCCGACATAAATCTGGAATGCTAACTCGGGGAATGACACTTTGATTTTATTAACTAATATTGATAATTCAGAGTTTTGATTATGATCATAAGTGTAATCAATATGGTAATCTGTAAACTGCCAAATATTAGATACAATTAAGTTGTTTTTATCTTTTATTGGATCATAAACTATTTTTTCATTGGTATCAGGTAATATTTTAATATTATAATAATCTGTTTGATTAAAATCCCAATCATTTGGTAATTGATTTATTTTTCCGGGAAAGGTTAAAGTATTGTTGTCTTTTTCAATCGAGATAAAATAATTAATCTGCCCATTTTTTAATAAATCTTCTGGTAAATCAAATTCGTAATTAAAGTCATCAACAGCAATCATTTTTTCTTTTTGATAATCTCTCCACGTTTCTCTTTTTAAGTAAACAAACATATTTATATCATTTTCGTTTGAATAAACTTTTGCCTTTATTTTAGCCGCCTGATTTTCTTGAATTGTTTGAGGAGTTAAATTCTTTAATTCTGTTTGTGTAAAATCTGATATAAAAGATCCAAAATTTTTTATAAGGTCAAAATCAATTTTATTCTTTTTATTTATAGCAACATCTAAAGTTGATTTGTTTGAAAGGAAATATCTTCCAGGTTGTAACAATACTCCAAAACTATCAGCATCAATTATTTTAGTTCCATCCTCACTAAATAAACTAAAATTTAGTTGCAGTTCTTTCAAGTTAATTTTCATTTTATGTTTTTTCCAAATCAACTTTGCAACTGGTTCATTAACTCCATTTTTCCCAAAAGGATCTTTAATCCAAACTGCATCTGGATAAACTTCAAGCTGCCATAAATCTTTTTCAATCTTATCTAAAAAATAAATTCCCTTGCCTTCGTATTTAATCAAATTTGAGTTTCCATATCCAGCAATGTGCTGTAATAATTTTTCATTTAATGCTGTAATATTATTTGAATTTGTATAAATAAAATTTTCTCCATCATTAAGGACAGCCAAATCTTTATCATAATTTATTACTGCATTATTAAAGGCAATAGATGATTCATCAATTTTCTTTTCTTCAACAGTTTCTTCTGTAAATAATTTGGATGCGATTAAAAACCCTAAAACTTTTTTCGGCGTATAGAGTAAGTTTAAATAATGAGTTGAGTATTCGGAATTATATTGTGCAATTGGCGTTGGATCATAACAAAACATTGTAGCCCATTGCATTCCTGCAAGTCTAAAACTATTTGCCATTAAAGGATACATAACAGAACTTCCAATATCTGCGGCATCAAACTCATACACAATTTTTGCCTTATCACTTAACATATCTGTATAGTTTGGAATTTTATAATCCCAAACATTAGGAATAAAATTTCCCTTTAACTCACTATACTTTACCAAACCGGTAGGATACCATTGAAACGAAACCCCATCAATATCTGATGAAGCTACACCTTTCCAACAAACTGAATCAGGGTTTTCGCTTATGTTAAAAAATATTGGTTTTGTTATTCCATTATCTTTAAAAACTTTTACTGTTGAGTTAACATAATTATTAATTGCTGCTGCATTCTTTGGCAAAACAGGTTCATTAAAAACCTCGTAAGCAATTATTTTTTCTTCTGTGGAAAAAGTATTACCCGTATAAATATTCTTATGATTTAAAAATTGTTTTAAATAATTCTGATGTGCTGCTAAAACTTCTGGTTTAGTTGTTGATTCCAGTTTAGAGTAATAACTAGAAAAACCCGATGTTTCAATATCAGGTTCTGGCCAACCTGTTCCCCACCAGGCTATTGGTGTTAAAATTATATAAATATCATTTTCTATTAATTTACTGATCAGGTAATCCAATAATTCAATATGTTCATTGTTTAAGAGATTTCCATCTTTATCAGATACTTCTCTGTCCCAGACGTGAATTCTATAAGCATTCATTCCCAATCGTTTAAATTGCTGAACATCAAGATCAATAACATCTTTATGAGAAAGATTTTTGTTTTTAATCACTCGATAAGAAAAAGCAAAAGGGACTGAATAATTAACTCCGAAGAAATAAGCATTATTATTTGTTTCCGTCCATTTAAGATTTCCGTTATCATCAACATAAACTAAATCGGATTTATTTTGTGAAAAGACAGAGTATACATCTGTTATTAAAATGAGCAATATTATTCTTAACAATATTTTCATTTTAATAAAATTGCTTTAATTGATTTGCTTCCAAGTTTAGTTGTTAGCTTAATTAAATACATACCACTTGATAAATTAGAACCCGAAAAATTTATCTCGTAACTACCTGATGATTTAAATTCATCTAATAATGTTATTAATTCATTACCTAAAACATCATATACTTTAATTGTTTGCCAGCAGCTTACTGATGTCTGCCAGATTATTTTTGTATCTGGATTAAATGGATTTGGATAATTTTGAAAAAGTTTAAAACTATTTACCGGATTTAGTTCGTTATCAATACCTGTAACAACATGTTGATTATCAAAGTAAACCCAATTAATTGTTGTATCAGAGTTTGGGATTACAAAACTTCTGTTTTGTACATTATTTTCCCAACCATTTTGTGAATCATTTTCTATAAAAAATTTATACTCTTGCGTTTGATTTGAAGCTGACAATGGATAATAAATTACTCCCGACCAAAATGAACCATTATCAACACTTGAATTTTCGCGAGTAAGTACAAGATTTGTGTTTTCCCAGGAAAGTATATTAAGAGTATTTACTGCAGATCCTCTAACACCAACTGGACCATTTACACTAGGGCTAAATCTCCCCGTTGAGGTTATACCGCCAAGATTTACTCTAAAGTAAACAGCGATTGAATCTTCTTTGTGTGCAAATGGCTGCCAGCTTTGGTTTACTGTCACTCCACTTGAATTAAAATATTCTACGTTAAGAATTGTATCCGCATCACCAGCGATAAATTTTCTGTAGTTACCACTGGTTAAATCATAAGGCTGTATTGGACCTTCCCATCCCAATCTTAAAAATGTTGGGTCACTAATCGAATGTCCTGTCCAATATTTATAATGGATTTCTGTTCCTGGCAACACTCTGATTGTTTTTGTCCAATAATCTCCGCCATCATTCTGTAAAACTACTTGCGAATTTTGATCCCATGTTAAATTTTCTCCACTTGGTAAAACATTTGATCCGTTCGCAACCTCACCTCTAAGCTGAACAATACCGTTTGTTTTTAATGTGTCCCAATTTGTAGAAGTATTTAATTTAAGTGTTACACAAATTGAACCAGAAGTGTCCGGGTTATGAAATGCAGCAATTGAATTTAGAACTTCACCTTGGAAATTAAATAAAGTTAAATTTTCCCAGGGCGATCCAATCGGTTGAACAGAAATATATTCAGGAGCCCAATAAAATAAACCTTTACCTTTATTGCTCGGAACATTTTTAATTATTTGAATAATATCAAATAAAAAATTAAACTGTCCATCCACTGTTGCAGAATAACCACTATGAAGCTGCGAGGTTGAGCCAACAATATTTGTAACATTATCAAAAGCTTGCAGTGTCCACGGATATGCAGTTTCAACAACAATTAAATTTTTCCCATAGCGTGTTGCCAGATCATTTAGGTTTTGTGTAAGCTGTGTTAAAGTTCCATGCCACCACGGATAAAAAGATAAACCTATATAATCGTAATTAACTTGATAAGAATTCATTTTATCGAAAAACCATCTTGCACCTGCATTATCACCTCCGCGATCAATGTGCAGCATGATTGGAATTGTTGTTCCTGGTACTGCATCAACTATTGCATTGCGAGCAGCCTTTAATAAAGTTGTAAACTGCTGCCATTGTGTTGTTGTATTATATGTGCCGCCAACTCTTCCTTCCGGCCAAAGAAATCCAACGGTAATTTCATTACCGATCTGTATCATATCAGGCAATAGGTTTGCATCATTAAAAGTTTGTACAACATTAAGAGTGTATGCATAAACACTATCAACTAAATTTGTAAATGCTAAAGATTGCCAAGCCAATGGTTTAGTTTGATGAGCAGGATCAGCCCAGGTATCCGAGTAATGTATATCTAATAAAAACTTTGAACCATTTTGCTTTAAACGTGCTGCCATCTGGATAGTTTTTTGTAATCCGCAATAACCATCCGTCGGAGTATGCCACAAACGGAGCCGAAAATAATCAACTCCATTTTGGCTAAATATTTCAATAGGATCAGTCTGCGTTCCGCCAACCGTGTATGCACCACCCAAATCTTCTATTATAGGAACAAAAGAAATATCAGCGCCTTTAAAAAAATCACTATTTTGCGCAACTATAATATTGTTTAACAAGAACAATGTAAGGAAAAGGTTACGCATTTATCTTCAACTTTATTTTAATTACTTAGTTTTTATTTTGATTAATATTTCTAATTGTATAATGTATTAAATCAGTTTCTCTCAATATTTCTGCAGCACGTTCAGGAGTTATATCCCTTTGTGGTTCAGCAAGCAACTCATATCCTACCATAAATTTTTTAATTGATGCTGAACGAAGTAACGGCGGATAAAAATGCATGTGAAAATGCCACTCTTTATGTTCAGCTCCATCGGTTGGTGCTTGATGAATACCTGCCGAATATGGGAATGAAGTTTCAAAGATGTTATCATATTTTACAGTTGCAATATTAATAGCATCAGCAAAGCTAATTTTTTCTTGCTCCGTAAATTGCAGAATATTTTGTATGTGTCTCTTAGAAATTATAATTGTTTCAAATGGCCAAACTGCCCAAAACGGAACGAGCAAAACAAAGTCATTATTTTCATAAATGATCCTTTCATTTAGTTCTTGCTCTGTTTTAATGTAATCGCTGAGTAATGTTTTACCATTATCAGTAAAATATTCTAACTGTTTTTTTTGTTCGTTAATTACTTCTGTAGGAACATTTTCCTGTGCCCAAATTTGCCCATGTGGATGCGGATTGCTGCATCCCATAATATCGCCCTTGTTCTCAAATATCTGAACATAATTAATGTATGGTTTACTGCCGAGAATTTTAAACTCATTTTGCCAGGTATCAACTACTGTTATAATTTCATCATTACTTAATTCTGCAAGCGAAGCATTATGTTTGGGTGAAAAACAAACAACTCTGCAAATTCCTTTTTCAGATTTTGCCTGCAGCAGTAAATTAGAATTTTTAATTTCAGAAACATTTTCC
>Ga0172368_10002424_pt1 | contig 23766 bp, 19 predicted proteins | sample Lak11m_FD_114540 | JGI IMG/M metagenome (GOLD analysis project Ga0172368, IMG submission 114540) | Freshwater microbial communities from Kabuno Bay, South-Kivu, Congo - kab_022012_11m | ecosystem: Environmental > Aquatic > Freshwater > Lake | place: Democratic Republic of the Congo: South-Kivu...
GCCCTGCCGCACGCACGGCTGTACGGCGTCGATCTGAGCCCTGCGTATGTCGAGCACGCTCGCCGGGCGCTCGCCGGCCGGGCGGGTCTTCTGGCCGAGGACGCCGAGTCGTTGCCGTTCGCGGACGGCGCGTTCGACGCCGTGACTTGCGTGTACCTGCTGCACGAGCTGCCGCCGGACGTGCGCGTGCGCGTGCTGCGCGAAGCGGCGCGCGTGCTGCGTCCGGGCGGCGTGCTCGTGCTGGCCGACAGTCTGCAGCCCGGCGACGAGCCGGCGCTGGACGGACGGCTGTATCTTTTTCCGCAGCAGTTCCACGAACCGTTCTTCCGCCACTACTTGCGCGAGGATCTCTCCGCGCTGCTGCGCGAGGCCGGTCTGGAGCCGGGTCCGGCGCGCATCGCGTTCGTGACGAAAATCGTCGCGGCGCATCGCGCGTGACACGTTCCGTCGGATCCGGTGTACGGGTGGCGCGTCTGATCGCACGGATGCACACGAACCCCCGTGCAGGTGGGAGGGGGTGCGGGGTCGATCGGCCGCCCGGCCGTTTTCCCGCCGTGCGCGACGCATTTGCCGCACCGGAGCGTGCGCGCGCGCCTCGCGGCGGGTGACGCACGTCACGGCGCAGCGCGGCAAGTGTGCGTACCGGCCGGGTGCGACAAGGGACCACGTCGGTGGTCCGGCCCTTGCAGAACCGATGGGCGGCAGGCGGAGGCGGCCATGGTCACCACGGAACAGCGCAGCCGGGAGACGAGGCGGGACGGTCGGCGCACGAGCGTGCGCGACCTGTACGCGGCCCTGTCGGAGCTGGGCGAGCGGCTGTACATGGAGGCGCTCTGCCTGTGCGAGAACGAGGAGGACGCGGCGGCGTGGGCGTCGGCCAACCTGGTCTACGCGCTGCAGAAGCAGAACTTCCTCGGGCGCATCGCTCGCGCAGCGTGAAGACCGGCTTTCGGCTTTCGACCTTTCGGCTTTCGGATGAGCCCGGATTCGATCGCGAAGCCCGAATGCCGGACGTCGAAAGCCGAAAGCCGGTATTCTCGCGGGCATGCGCAGGCTTCGGGCGGGGAGCATCGTCGACATCGTGGCGCCGTCGAGCGCGTTCGACCGCGAGGCGTTCCTGCGCGGCTTGGACGTGCTGCGTGCGCAGGGCTGGCAGCCGCGTCACAGGCCGGACATCTTCTCGCGCGACCGGTTCCTGGCGGGCGGCGACACGCGGCGTCTCTCGGAACTGCGCGAGGCGCTGGCGGCGCCGGACTCGGATCTCCTCTGGTGCGCCCGGGGCGGCTACGGAGCGACCCGGATCCTGGACGCGCTGCCCACCGACGAGGTGCGACGCGCCGCGAAGATGATCGTGGGATTCTCGGACATCACGGCGCTGCACGCGGTGTGGGCGCACGCCGGAATCCCCTCGATCCACGGCACGATGGCGGCGCGGCTCGCGGTCGACCCGCCGGAGGCGACCGAGCGACTCTTCGCGCTGCTGCGCACGGGCCGCGCACCGTCGCTGCTCGGAACTCCGCTCGTGCCGGGGACTGCGCGCGGGCGGCTCGCGGGCGGCAACCTGGCGCTGCAGGCGGCGATGTGCGGCACGGTACACGCGCCCGACTTCCACGGAGCGATTGTCTTCCTCGAAGACACGGGCGAGCGTCCCTACCGGCTGGACCGGATGCTGGTGCAGTGTCGTCAGGCGGGGCTCTTCCGTGGCATCGCGGGGCTAGCGCTGGGGTGGTTCGACGGCTGCGACGACGACCAGGCCACGGCGGCGGACGTGCTGCGCGAGCATGCCGAGGTGCTGGGAGTGCCTGCGGTGGCGGGGCTGCCGTGCGGGCATCGCGATCCCAACCACGCGCTGCCGCTGGGCATGGCGGCGCAGCTCGACGGCGAGACGGGCCGCCTCGAGTTTCCGGAGCCGCTGTGGCGGGACCCGGCGAGCTGATCCGCGCGGCGCTGGAGCGCGGCCTCGGCGAAGGCGTCTTCACCGACGCTTCGGCGGCCGTGATGCACCGCGGCGCGCTCGTCGCATCGGCATCGGTGGGAGCGGCGGCCGAGAAGTCGGAGCGGCGGCTCGCTCATGGTGAGCCCCGCCGAACCATGGCCGCACCTCGGATCGGCGGCCTGTGGCCGCACGCGGGAGGGCCGCCCGCTCATGGTGAGCCCGGTCGAACCACGGCCGCCCAAAGCGAGCCGTCGATCTTCGACGTTGCGTCTCTGACGAAAGTCGTGACAGCGGTGCTCTGCCTCCGGCGGCTGGATCCCGACGACCGCCTCGAATGGCTCGCGGTGCGGCCGACGGTGGCGGATCTGCTCGCGCACCGTTCGGGGCTGCCGGCCTGGCGCCCGCTGTTCGCGCTGGCGGCGAGAGAAATCGGCAGTGATCTCGGGCACTTGCCGCTTCCGTCGACTGCGCGGGCCGTGATGCGGCGGGTCATCGCCACGGACCCCGGCGGTGCGCCGGTCCCAACATACAGCGACCTTGGATTCCTGGCGCTCGGCTTCGACTTGGAGGATCGCTCGGGCGAGACGCTGGCAGCGCTGGCCCGTCGGGAGGTGTTCGATCCGCTGGGCCTATGCAACACCGCGTGGGGACTGGAGAATTCGGACGCGGCTCCGACGGGGCGGGGGCGTCCGCGGCCGGGCAATCCCTGGCTCGACGCGGTGCTGGTCGAGGGCATCGCGGCGCCGGAAGCGGAAGACGACCTCGCGGACGACGACAACGCGGCGGCGCTGGGAGGCGTCGCAGGTCACGCGGGTCTCTGGAGCACGGCCGAGGACATGGTCCGCCTGGGCGATCACCTGCGTGGCGCCTGCGAGGGCGAGCCATCGCCGGTCCTGTCGGCGGAGCGTGCGAAGCTGCTTTTCACGGATGTAGCGGGCACCCGGACGGTGGGGCTGGACACGCGGTCGCCGGAGGGTTCGTCGCTGGGGACGATCATGGGCCTCGGGCCGCGCGGCGCGGCGGGTCATCTGGGCTTCACGGGGTGTTCGCTGTGGATGGATCGCGACGCGGAGCTTTCGGTGGCGCTGCTGACGAACGCGGTGGTGTACGAGCGGCCGAGCACGCGGATTCGTACGTTCCGGCCATGGTTCCACGACGAGGTTGCTCGCTGCTGTGGGGGCTAGACGGCGCGGCCGTCCGACGTGGCATCTTCATTCTTCATCCTTCATCCTTCATCCTTCATCCTTCATCCTTCCGCCTTGCCATCGGCGGGCGCAGGTAGTCGGGCTCCAGCGACAGCAGGCGCGCCGGGTCGAACACCGGCGCCGGGTTGCGGCGCAGGGCCAGCGCGGCGATTTCCGCCGCTCCGGGAAACATCGGCTCGGCGTGTACCCGCACGTTCGCCAGGCTGCCGAGCACGCCGGCGGCGCCAGGTGCTCCCGTGCCGAACACGGCCACGGATTCCGACAGTGCGCGCAGCGCCTCGGCCATCGACGCCGGCGATCCGGCGGCCGGGGCGAGGACGATGCGGGGCAGCCCGCCCTGTACCCGGTACACCGCGAAGTAGACCTCGCCCTTGCGGGCGTCCAGTACCGGACAAAGGAGCCCGGATTCCGGAGGGGCGGTCACCACGTCCCCGGGCCGGGCCGGGCCCCCGCGCGCGGCCGCGAGCGCCATCGACTCCAGCGAGCCGGCGCCGGCGAGCGGCAACTGCCGGGCGTAGGCGATCGCCTTCATGGTCGCGACGGCCACGCGCACGCCCGTGAAGAGCCCGGGACCGAGCCCCGCGCACACGAGACCCACGTCCGACGCGGCGAGCCCGGTCTGCGACAGGAGTGTGTCGAAAAGACCCGGGACGAGGGTCGAAACGACCTGCCCCGGGGCCGAGTGGTGCGCGCCCAGCACGCGCAGGCCATCCGCCTCCGGGCGCAGGAGCGCGCACGAGAGCGTAGGCGTGGAGGTGTCCAGCGACAGAATCAGGGGTTCCACGCACGGGCTTCTACCAGAGCGATCCGCCTCGAAGCCAGAGGGCTCCCTCCGGGCGGAGTCGGAGCGGCGGTCTCTGGCCGCACGTCGGATCGGCGGCCTGTGGCCGCACGCGGGGTGGCGGCCTCCGGCCGCGCGCGGGCGCGTGACCGCCGGTGAAATCCGGCCGAATCGCGCACGCTTGCCACCGCTGCGCAGCCGCGGGTACGCTCGTCGCTGGCGGAGTCCCCCGCCGACCCGAGGCCCCCATGCCGCACCGCGTGCCGTGCATCGTTTCCGTCATGTTTTCCAGCCTTTTCGCATTCCAGGCCGGTGCCGAGGTGCCCGCTCTGCTGGGCTACCAGGGCCGCCTGCTGCGGGCCGACGGCACGGCCGCGACCGGAACGGCGACGGTGAACTTCGCGATGTACGGCGCCGCGACCGGCGGCAGCCCGCTGTGGCAGGAGGCGCAGACCCTCGGACTGTCCGACGGCTACTACTCGACGTTTCTGGGCCTCGTGACGCCCCCGGACGGGCTTTTCGACGGCACCGCGCGCTGGCTGGAGGTGCGGGTGGGCTCCGAGACGCTGACGCCGCGCCAGGAGGTCGCCTCGGTGGCCTACGCCATGACGGCGCAGAGCGTGCGCGGAGGCGCGGCGGACGTGGCGTCGCTCAAGGTGGCGGGCCAGACGGTGGTCGACCCGGCGGGCCGCCTCGCGGGAGCGGCGCGCTACACGGCGGGTCCGGGCATCGCGGTCGATGCGTCGGCCCAGACGGTGTCGCTGCAGCCCTGTGCCGACGGCCAGGCGCTGGTGCGCGCCGACGGTTCGTGGCAGTGCGCGACCGCCGGCACGCTGACCGGTGTGACGGTGTCGGCGCCGCTGACGGTGACGGGCACGGCGACCCCGCAGATTGCGCTGCCGCGGGCCGGCGCATCGTCCTCGGGTTACCTGGCGTCGTCCGAATGGACGCTGTTCGCCGACAAGTACGAGGCCTCGACGGCCTGCGGCGGCGATCTGACCGGGACGCTGTCGGCCCCGGTGGTGGCGAAGCTGCAATCCAGAGCCGTGGCGGCGACCGCGCCGACGGCGGGCCAGGTCCTCAAATGGAACGGCGCGCAGTGGGAGCCGGCCGCCGACCAGAATTCGGGCGGTACGGTGACCTTCGTGAGCGCCGTGCCGCCGCTGACCTCGTGGACGGGTTCGACGACGCCGCAGCTTTCGATCGCGGCTGCGAACGCTTCCACGGACGGCTATCTTGCCTCGGCCGACTGGACCCGTTTCGACGCGAAGTTCGAGGCTTCGACGCAGTGCGCCGGAGATCTGACGGGCCCGCTGTCCGCCCCGACGGTGGCGGGGTTGCGCGGCAAGCCGGTGTCGACGACGGCCCCCGCCGAGACGCAGGTGCTGCGCTTCGATGGCGCGGACTGGGCGCCGGCCACCCTCGTGGTGGCGGACGTGGACGGGCTCGGCGCGGGATTCGTGGACGTCGTCGGGCCGCAGTCCATCGACGGCGAGAAGAACTTCACCACCGCTCCGACGTTCGGCGGCGCGCTCGGGACGGCAAGCGGCGGCACCGGGACGTCGGAGACCTTCTCGCAGGGCGCCGTGGTTTTCGCGGGGGCGGACGGATCCTTCTCGCAGGATTCGCGCCTCGCCTGGGACGCAAGCAGCGGCTCGCTGGGCGTTGGCTCGCTGGGCGTGGGCACGTCGTCGCCCGGCGAGGCGCTGGAGGTACACGGCAACGTGAAACTGAGCACCGACGCGGCCCCGGAAGGCGTTCGCGCGCTCACGCAGACGGGCTGGGGCTACGATCCGGTCGGCTACCGCGTCACGATGCTGGGAGCCTCCGGCGGCAGCGAGTCGGTCGCCATTGGCTACGACCCGTCGGGCAACACGAATTCCGCGTTCGCCGGCGACGGCCGGGAAATCCTGTTCCGCCGCGGCGCGCAGTTCGCGACGCCCAATGCCGATGACACCGCGTGGAACAACCTCAACCTGGTGCTCCTGGACGGCAACGTCGGCATCGGCACGGCGACCCCGGGCAGCCGGCTCGAGGTGAACGGCGGCGTCAGCATCGGGAGCAAATTCGCCGGTGATCTCGGGGGGTTCCACATGAACGTCAACAACTGGTCCGGCACGGCGAAACACGTCCTGTCGGCGACCCCCGACGGCAACCAGACCGTCGACGGGCACATACTCTATTCATGGGATGACCCCGCGCGCACGGGGAAGATCCACTTGGGCCACGACGGCTACGACGGTGTCGGCCGGGTGCTCACGGTGGTCAGCGACGGCAACGTCGGCGTCGGAACACAGAGCCCGGCCTACCGCCTGGACGTGAACGGCAGCGCGAACGCCTCCGGCCTCTGCATCGCGACCGACTGCCGCACCGCGTGGAACCAGGTGGGCGGCTTCTGGAGCGAGAGTGCGGGCGGCATTCACAACAGCACCGGCGCGAGCGTCGGCATCGGAACGACGAGCCCGCAGTCCGGCAACCGCCTCACCGTCGAGGGCAGCACCGCCACCCGCGACACCTCCGCCGCCGCCGACGTCGGCTACGGCATGATCGACCAGAACCGCACCTGGAAGATGGGCGTCAACCTCGGCAACAGCGTCGGCGCGGGCAAGTTCAGCATCGGCGACCTGACGGCCGGCGCCAACGACCGGCTCGTCATCGACACGTCCGGCAACGTCGGCATCGGCACGGCGAATCCGGGCGGCATGGGCTCGGGCGCGCCCGGACCGTATCTGAACGTGATGTCCAAGAGCACGGCCGGCGCCGCCGAGGCGTACGTCGGAGGGGCGGGCACGGCGGCCAACACGACCATGGGCGTGTGGGGATTCGCGACCTCCGGCGCGTCGTCGTCCGTCAAGCGCCTGGGCTGGATGGGCGGCGAGCTGGAGGCCGACTCGGCCACCGACGTGAGCGGCCGGCTGACCTTCTGGACGAACAACGCCGGCGCGCTCGGCGAACGGATGCGCATCACCCGCAACGGCAACGTCGGCATCGGGACGACGAGTCCGGCCTTCAACCTGGTGGTGGCCGGGAGCACAGCCAACGCCAACATCGACGTCGTGGACAGCGGCGATTCCTACAACAGACGCGCCCAGATGGGGCACAACGACACCAACGGCGGCAGCCTCATCCTTTGGGACGACAGCAACAACATGAAGGTCGACCTCAGCTCGTACGGCCCCTCCTACTTCAACGGCGGCAGCGTCGGCATCGGCACGTCGGCGCCGGCGGCGAAGCTCGACGTGGTTTCCAGCGTCATCTCGGCCGACGCGCAACTCGGCTCCTTCGCGGCGCCGGGGTCCACCGCCGGCACGGGCTACGTGACCATCGGGGGCGGGTTCGTAGGCTGGGACTACGCCAACGGCGGTCTGGGCATCAACTCGCACGGCGCAGGCGGACCGGTCGGAGGACTCTTCGTCAAGAAGATCGACAGCGGCCATTCCAACGTCGGCATCGGCCAGACGGCGCCGGCGAACCGGCTCTCGCTTGGCCTGAACCAGTTCGAGGGCATCGACCTGGGCGACGAATCCCAGCCGTCGTCGCGCAGGCACCGGATCCTGGCCCGGTTCAGCTCGATCACGCCCGACGACAACGCCCTCATGTTCTACGTCAACGGCACGACGGCCGGCGATTCGACCGAGAAAATGAGGGTCAACTCCTCGGGCTACGTCGGCATCGGCACGACGACGCCCGGGGCGAAGCTCGACGTGGCGGGCACCGCGCGCGCCGGCCGCTTCCAAGGCCAGAACTCTCTGGTCCTCAACAGCTACCAGACGGTCAATCCGACGAGCAACGTCTTCCTCGAATCGCAGGGGAACGACCGCGACTCGTGGATCTTCCGCGACGTCGCGGACCCGAGCAGCAACTGGGGCATCTACCACCGCAACATCGACTCGACGCTCCAGCCCACCGGCGAGGCCCCGCTGGAGCCGAACTCCCTCGCGTTCGTGGGCAACGGCAACCACCTCCAGGCCTTCATCGGGCTGCAGACGGGCAACGCCTACTTCAACGGCGCCGGCATCGGCATCGACCGGGGCTGGGCCAACTATCCATCCATCACCGTCTTCCGCCACCGCAGCGACGGAGGCGACAACGCGCCCGGCGGTGAATTCCGCATCCACGGCATCGGCGACTTCGTCGGCGGCGACTGGTCGGTCGTCGTGCGTTCCGATGGAGGCTACGTGAGCGGCTCCGATGCGAGGCGCAAGACGAACATCGACACCATCGACCACGCGCTGGACAAGGTGCTTGCCCTGCGGGGCACGCGGTTCAACACGCTCACCTCCGCCGGGATAGTCGAGAAGAACCCCAACTCGCTCGCCGCCGACGGGGCGCGCCTGGGATTCATCGCCCAGGAGGTGGCCGGCGTCGTGCCCGAGGTCGTGAACTACTACCGCGACGAGGATCACCCCAACGAAAGAGGGTGGGCGAGCGCCTACTCGGTCGACTACCCGGCGATTGCGCCGCTGATGGTAGAGGCGATCAAAGAGCTTTCGGGCAAAGTGGACGACGGGAGCGCGCGGGCCGCCCGCGCCTTGTCGGCCATGGAGCGGCGCTTGGCGGACCTGGAGGCGCGCCTGGCTGCGGGCGAGCGCAGGCAGGCCGCGCTGGAGCGCGAGAACGCGCTGCTGCGGAGCAAGGGCGGGCGCGGCGCCCGCTGAGCCTCCCCCGACGGCGCTGCTGCACGCGAAGCCGCCCCGGCCGGACTCCCTGCCGTGCGGGCTCCATCGTCATGTCATGTGGACCTGACATGATGTCGGGTTCACGTGACGTGAGAAAAACGGCGAAACGGAGGCCCCCTCGGGCGGTGCATACCGTTTCCGCCGAGGGGGCGGCGAGGTCGCGATGAAGGCCGATGCCCCGCTGCTCGACCGGATTCTCCAGCGAATCCGGGCAGATACGGACGCCCGCCGGCGCCGCCGTGCGCCGCAACTCGTGGAGGCGCTGGCACGGGCGGCGCCGAAGCCGCCTCCGTTCGAGGCCTGTCTGCGCAGGGCCCCGGCGCCCCGGATCGTGGCCCGGCTGGAGCGCAAGAATCCGCTCCGGAGGCTGTTCGCGGCGGGGCTGGACGCGAAGACGGCCGCCGCCGCGTGGGAGGCGGGAGGCGCCGCGGCGCTCGCCGCATGGACGGAAGGCCCCTTTTTCGCCGGCTCACCCGACGATCTGCCGCAGCTTCGCCGGGGCTCGCGCCTGCCGGTGCTCGCGTGCGACTTCGTCGTGGACACCTGCCAGCTCGCCGAAGCGCGCGCCGCGGGAGCCTCGGCGGTGCTCCTGCACGAGGCAGCAGCGGGCTCGGCGCTGGGAAAGCTGCTGCTGGCGGCCCGCGGCTTCGGCCTGGAGACCGTCGTGGAGGCCGGCGACGAGGCGTCGCTGGATCGGGTCCTCGACACGGGGGCCGCGATGGTCTGCATCGCTTCGCGCGATCCGCGCACCTTCGCGGCCGATGCGGAAGCCGCCGTTCGGCTCGCGCCTCGCGCGGCGCGATCGGGCGTGCTGGTGCTGGCGGCGGACGCGGTCGAGGATGCCGCCGCCGTGCGCCGGCTTTCGGACGCGGGAGTCGACGCGTTCCTAGCAGGAGCGCCCGTCGTGGACGCGGCGGATCGCGCCGCCGCCGTGCGGGCGCTGCGGGGTCAGCAATAGTCGTGCAAGAGTACCCGTATCCGCCGCAGCCCGGTAGCCGGGCACGTGAGTGCGCGGGTCGTGTCCATGCACCACCCGGGCACTCGCGTGCCCGGCTGCCTGCCGGGCCGCCCGGGACGCATATACTTATGCAACAATTAATAGTACAGGCCGAAGAGCAGGTTCGCGCTGCGCGACGAGGGCAGGAATCCCGGTCCCTGCAGCCAGAGCGGCTGTTCGCCCTCGAGTCCGAGGTAGTAGCGGCCCTCGAGTCTCCAGGCGAGTGCGAGCGAGAAGTACGCACCGAACCCCATGCCGGCGTTCGACAGGCGGTACGAGATGTTGATGCCGGGCGCCAGCAGCACGTCCTCGCCCAGCGGGATGTGGAACTGCGGTCCGCCGCCCAGCAGCAGCGCCTGGCCGAATGCCGGGTCGGCTCGGGTGTAGCCGATGCGCGTTCCGGCGGCGACGTACTCGCTGGAGAACCCGCCCCAGTCGGCGCTGATGCCCGATGGCACCGTCACGGACCCCTGCAGCCCGGGGCCGGCCGGGGGCGGGGCGCTGAACTCCGTGGCGCTGTGGAAGTTCATGCTCTCGACGCGGATGTTCACGTAGTTGTTGTAGCCCAGCGGACCGACGGCCCGGGCGGCGGGGGCAGCCAGCAGGACAAGGATGAAAACCGAAGGATGAAGGATGAAGGATGAAGGATGGAGGATGGGGGCCGCCGGCAGAACGGAGTGCCGCATCGCGGAGGGGCGCGTCATGAGCGGATGGTGGATCGGTCGCCGGGCGTGCGCAAGCTTTCGTCGTCTGCGTGTCAGCCGTGCCGATCGCTCCGGTACCACGCGACGGTGCGCCGGATGCCCTCGTCCAGGTCGATGAGCGGCTCCCATCCGAGCAGCGTCCGGGCCCTCGCGTTGGAGAAATGGCAGTCGCGCCCCGCCAGGAGCACCCGGTAGCGGGTCAGCAGCGGCGCCCGGCGAACCCCCAGCACGCGGTAGAGCCCCTCCCACGCCGCCGCGATCGGATACGCGGTCCACAAGGGAACCGACATGCGCGGCGCCGGCACGCCCAGCGCCTGCGCCATGCGCGAGAACAGCTCGTGCCAGGTCACACGCGCGTCGTCGGCCAGCACAAACGTCCCGCCCACTGCTGCCGGGTGTTCCAGCGCGAGCCGCAGCCCGCCCGCAAGATTCTCGACATAGGATATGCCGACGAGCGCGCGCCCGCCGGAGACGAAGCCCGGTCCGCCGCGCTCGATGGCGGCGGCCAGGGGCGGAAACGCGAGCCGATCGCGCGGTCCGAAGGGGAACACGCCCGGGCGCGCGACGACGGCCTCCATGGGCCCGGCGGCCTCGCGCAGCGCGTCCTCGGCGGCGATTTTCGACCGGCAGTAGCCGTTGATCCGTCCGTCGCGGGGCGTGCTCTCGTCGGCGTCGCGCAGGCCGCGGTAGTGGTGGACGGCCAGCGAGCTGACGAGCACGAAGCGCCGCACGCCGGCCCCGCGAGCGGCCCTGGCGAGCGTGCGGGTGCCGCCGGCGTTGACGCGCAGGTATTCGGCGGCGGGCCCCCAGTCGCCGACTTTCGCGGCGAGATGTACGACGCCCTCGCACCCCTGCACGGCGCGCGCGCAGGCGGCCGGATCCGTCACGTCGCCGACGAAAGGCTCGGCGTCGGGTCGGGGCACGGCCGCTAGATCCATTGCGCGCACCGCGTGGCGGTGCCGCACCAGCTCGTCCACGACGTGCGAGCCGATGAACCCGCCTGCCCCGGACACCAGGACCTTCATCCTTCAGCCCTCATTCTTCATCCTTCACTCTTCACTCTTCATCCTTCACTCTTCATCCTTCACGACACGCCCCATCGCCCCGAGCGCACGAGGCAGAAGAAGTCCGTCGCCATGCCGACGTACCAGTGCAGCGCCACGACGTACAGAATCGAGCGGGTGCGCAGGGCAACAAGTCCGAACGCGACGCCCGCCGCGATGGCCGATAGGGTCTCTCCCTCGGGTTTGCCGATGTGCATGATCGTGCTGACGGCGGTCTGCAGCGCCATGGCGCCGGCGACGCCCAGCGCCCGCGACAGGCCGAGCTGCCAGAAGCCGCGGAAGAAGAACTCCCACGCGACGTAGTAGACGAGATAGCTCAGCTCCCACAGCGCGAACGTGCCGGCGGATCGCCCGGCGATCTTCGCGAGCGGGTACTCGGCCTGGAAGTCGGCGCCGCCCGCGTTCACCCACAGTGGAACGGCCAGCACCAGCGCACCGACCGCCCACCACCCGGCGCCGGCGCGCACGTCGCCCGGCGTCAGGCCCAGCTCCGACGGCCGCGTCCCGGTCGCCCGCGCATACGCCAGCGGCACGAGGAACATCAGCAAGAAGGCCGCCCCGAACTGCCACCCGTGGGCGGCCCACGCCCCGAACGGCCCCGAGGCGGCGTCGGGGAAATTCCTCCCGAAAAACAGGTGGTTGCCCTGGTACAGGTACAGGCCCAGCAGCGCCAGCCCGCCGTAGACCGCCCCCGCCGCCCGCCCGTCCGTCCCCTGCAGAGGCGCCGTCAGCCGTCGAAACGCATCCCGTGCGGCGTTCACAGCAGCCCCTGCGCGCGATACCACCTGAAAGTGGCCGCGAACCCCTCGTCCAGCCCGACGCGCGGCTCGTAGCCCAGCTCCCGCCCGGCGAGCGTGCCGTCGACGGGCCAGTCGCCCACCAGCTCGGGAACCTTCTGACGCGAAAATAAAGCCGGCGCGCCGCGCCACCGCGAGACGGTTTCGGAGACGAACGCCGCGAGGTCGAGCAGGACTCTCGGCACGGGCAGGAGCCGCACGGGGCGCTGCAGCACTTTCGCGAAAAGATCCCGGATTTCGGCCATGGACGCGTCGGCGGGGCCGCCCAGCAGAAACACGCGGCCGGAGGCGAGCGGCCGGTCGGCGGCCCGCAGCGTTCCCTCGACGATGTCGTCCACGTGGGCGAGGTTGAGCCGCTGGGCGGGTCCCGCGAAAGCCGGCAGGAAGCCGCGCGCGGCGGCGCGGAACAGCGGCAGCAGCTCGCGGTCGCGCGGCCCGTAGACGGGCGACGGGCGCACGACGATCATCTCCATGCGATCGGCGACCGCCAGCGCGCGCCGCTCGCCTTCCAGCTTGGATCGGGCGTAGTCGGTGACGGGGCAGGGCGGCTGAGCCTCGGTGATGCGGGCGCCGGCGCCGGCCGGACCGCAGACGGCGAGGCTGGACATGAGCACCAGGCGGCGAGGCGCAGGGTCGGCCGCGAGACAAGCCTCGGCCAGCGTGGAAGTCGCGTCGGCGTTCGCGCGCAGGAACCCGTCGTAGCCGGCGGCCTTCACGGCGCCCGCGACGTGCAGGACGGTGTCGTGGCCCGCGACGATCCGGCGCAGGGCGGCCGGGTCTTCGAGCCCGCAGCGCTCCAGGCGCAGGGCGAGCCCGTCCAGGGGCGCGGCGTCGCTGCCCGCGCGCAGCACGCACGTGACGGTGTCGCCGCGCCCGACGAGGCGCCGGGCCAGATGGCTGCCCACGAATCCGCTGGCGCCCGTGAGAAGAATCCGGCGTGGACCGCCGGCCGCCGTCGTCGCCACGACCACCTCCGGGAAACGTCCGGGCGGGCACTCTACAAGGATGAAGGATGGAAGATGAGCGATGATTCATCTTCATCCTTGTCCTTCGTCCCCGCCCTGCCCACTCCGGGCGGCGAAGCGCCGCAGGACGCACCGGATTTTCCCCCGACGGCGGCGGCCGGCCCGACCCGGCCGGGCCCCTCACCATGAGTTCATCCTTCATCCTTGTAGTATCTCCCGTGCGGGATTCCCCGCCGCGGCGTCGGAAAACCGGCAGGACCGCGCGGCGGGCGCCGGCGGGTGCCGCGCCTGTACACTCCGCGCACGCCGGAAGTCGGGCACGCGGCAGGATCGACCGACGCCGGGCGCCCCGCGTCGGCGCCGGGCGTCGCGGAGCCTTCGCGATCGCCCTGCGCCGCTCCGCCGCGCTTGTGCGGCGGCCGCGCGAATCCCGGCACGCCCTCTGCAATCGAACCGTCGGCAGCGAGGCAAGCGCAGAGCGACGCAGATCGGGCGCGGCCGGCATCCCTTCGGGAACGCCGGGCGCCCCGAACGGCGGAGCACCACGGTCGCAACCCGATGCCGGCCCGGGGGCCGGCTCGATGCAGCGAGGCAGCCATGACGAAGAACCGCAGGCCGTTCGACAGGACCGGGCGCACCGACAGGAAGATCATTCGAACCACGCTGGGCGAGCTCATCGCCGCCACGGTCGATGCCGTGGGCACGCGCAAGGCGCCCGAACTGCTGGCCGGTCGCGCCCCCTTGCAGCGGCTGCTCCGCCAGCGGCTGCTGTTCGTGTAGCCCGGGCGCCCGGGTGCCCCCGGGGCTGGCTTTCGTGGCATGGATCTGGCATAATGGCTTCGCAAGACGCGGAGCACGCGATCGGACCCCCGGCGGCTGGGCTGCCGAGGGGCAGCAGGAACGGGCCGGACGGTCGTGCAGTCGGAAGCCGCGCCGGTGCTTAACCAGGAGAGTCCCCGCCGGGTCCTGAGGCAAGCGGAACGGTGCGGGGGTCGTCGGCAGGTCCGGGCTGGGACCTGCAGGCGCGGATCGCGAGGTTGAACGATCCGCACCGAAAATGAAAAAAGCGTCGCGTTTCCGGGGATTGCACCTGGTCCCGGAAGGAGGCGCCCCGCGAAGTCCCGGGAGGACGGAGCCGGTCGTGCACGAACGGTCGGCCGTCCGACGAAAAAAGGCCGCCGAGTGAAGCACGGGGCGGCCCCGGGGCACTCACGGGAAGAGGTTGACCATCGCGGCGGTTGAATCCGCCGAAAACGATTTCCGGACTTGGACCCGAAACGGCGGTCCAGTTCGGAGCGGCCCGGGAACCCTGCCCATCCCCGATCGGCCGCGAGCGCGCGAGCTCCCCCGGCCACAGGCCCGGGAGCCCCTGCCGAAACGCGCGCCCCGCCCCCCCGTCAGAAGGACTGTCTCGGACCTCCGGGGGTGGCGGCGTATTTTTCCGTTCCAGTGGTGCGAATCCTACCACGGGGCGCGGGCGAAGGGAAGAGCCCCGCCGGCCGGAGGCGCCGGGCGCCTGCCAACATCCCGTTTTTGCTCGGTTTTTTGTCCGTCCGGCCCGGCGGTGCATTCTGCATCGCGGGCGCCCGCGCCCCTCGGGGCGCCCCGCCCCTCGGGCGGTCTCCCTGGATCTTCGCCGCAAGGGTGCGCACAGCCGGAGCGGCGGCTCGCTCGTGGCGAGCCTGTCGAACCATGGCCGTCCCGGGCCTGGCGTCGCGCGCGATGTCACCGCCGCGGCCGCAGGACCGCGACGGCCTCCTGGACGCTGCGCGACATGGCGGAAGACAACCGCGGCAGCCGCGGCGCAGCGATGAGACACGCCCCGAGAGGCGGGCGGCGGGCGCCGCGGCCGTGTCGGACCCCTGTGCTACTGTCCGCCGCGTTCGTCGGGAGAGCCGCAGGAGGCTGCCGTGCCGCGTCCGTTCGTCAGCGAAATCAGGGAGAATCAGCGCGTCCAGGGGATCTACCTCGCCTCGCGCAAGAGCCTGCTCGCCACCCGCGCGGGCGCCCCGTACCTGTCGGTGACGCTCCAGGACCGCACGGGCGACATCGAGGGGCGCGTCTGGGACGACGCCGAGCGCCTGGACCAGTCCTTCGAGAAGGGCTCGTTCGTGAAGGTGGACGCCGTGGCCTCCGAGTACAACGGACGGCTGCAGCTCAAGGTCGAGGCGCTGCGCCCGGTGGCCGACGACCAGGTGGACCCGCGCGACTTCCTGCCCGCCACGCGCTTCGACGTGGAACAGATGTGGGGCGAGCTGTGCGCGCTCGTCGACGGCGTCGCGCAGCCGCACATCCGCGCGCTGCTGCGCTCCATGCTGGACGATCCGGAAATCGGCAGGGGTCTGCGCCGCGCGCCGGCCGCCAAGGGCGTCCACCATCCGTTCCTGGGGGGCCTCCTGGAGCACACGCTGTCGGTGACGCAGCTCGCGCACCGCATCGCGGACCACTACCCGCGCGTCGATCGCGACCTGCTCGTGGCCGGCGCGGTGCTGCACGACCTGGGCAAGGTGCGCGAGCTGGGCTGGGAGCGGGGCATCGACTACACGACCGAGGGGCGCCTCGTGGGCCACATGCTCCTGTGCGTGCAGTGGATCCGCGAAAAGGCCAGCAGAATCGAGGGGTTCCCGAGCGGGCTGGAGATGCACCTCGTGCACCTCGTGGCGGCGCACCACGGCGAGCTGCAGCACGGGGCGGCGAAGGTGCCGCAGACGCTGGAGGCCATGCTGCTCAACATGGTGGACGAGGTCGACTCGCGCGTGCAGAGCTGGACGCAGATTCTGACGCAGGACGGGCGCACCGACTCGGGCGCAGAGTGGACGGAGTTCCAGCGGCTCTACGACCGGTTTCTGTTCAAAGGACCGGGCTGGAGCCGCCGGGGCGAGCCGGGAGGGGCAGCGTGGTCGGGCACGAGCCTCTACCGGCGCGAGCGCGAGGCGGGAGTGCATGCGCCGGGGGCGGGCGCACCCCCGCGCGGGGCGGCGGATGCCGGGGTGCGGCCGGCGGCGCGCGTGGAGCGCCGGCTGCGCACGGAGACGGCCGCCGCGGATCGCGCCGACGAGCCGACCGCGCCGGCCATGCCCGACCTCTTCGCCCGCCGCCGCGGGTGAACGTGCTATCGATTCGCGCGAACCTGCGGACACGGAAAGGACGGCGAAATGAAGGTCGGGAGGAAGCTGGGATTCATCGGCGCGGGCAACATGGGCGACGCCCTGCTGCGCGGCCTGCTGCGCACGGGCGCCTCGACTCCGGGCGAAATCTGGGCGAGCGACCGCGATCCCGCGCGCCTGGAGGAGATGCAGCGCGTCCACGGCATCCACACGGGGGACAACCCGGCGGTCGTGCGCGCGGCCGACGTCGTCATCCTGGCCGTGAAGCCGCAGATCATGGACCGCGTCCTGCGCGAGATCGCGCCCGCCGTGGACCACACCAAGCTCGTCGTGTCCATCGCGGCCGGCGTGCCCATCGGGGCCATCGAGCGGCGTCTGCACCCGCCGGCGCGCATCGTGCGCACCATGCCCAACACGCCCGCGCTCGTGGGCAGCGGCGTCACGGTGCTGGCTCCCGGCGAGCACGCCACGGCCGAGGATCTGCAGGTCGCCGAGCGCATCTTCAAGTCGGTCGGCCAGACGGTCGTGATGGACGAGTACCAGCTCGACGCGGTCACGGGCCTGAGCGGCAGCGGACCCGCCTATGTATTCCTGATCATAGAGGCATTGAGCGACGCGGGCGTGAAAGTGGGCCTGTCGCGCCAGCACAGCCAGCTTCTGGCGGCGCAGACCGTGCTGGGCTCGGCCCGTCTGCTGCTGGAGACGGGCGAGCACCCGGGGCTGCTCAAGGACCGCGTCACGAGCCCGGGCGGCACGGCCATCGCGGGCCTGCACACGCTGGAGGCGGGGGGGCTGCGCACCACGCTCATCGACGCCGTCGAGGCCGCCACTCGCCGCTCGCGCGAGCTGGGCGAGGAGTTCCTGGCCAAGCACGACTGATTCCTGCCCGTCGCGTTTGACTCTACAGGGAGAATACCAACCGTCGTTTCGCGAGCGCGCGCGCCGCCGCTGCCAGCACGCCCATCAGCGCCGCGCATTGGAGCGCGACGAGCCATCCGGGCGCCTCGACGTACCAGCCCGGCGACGACGGAAGCACGAACACGGACAGCAGCACCTGGTGCAGCACGTACAGCAGCAGCGGGTTCGTGCCCCACGCGTCGAGCATCGGGACCCGTGCGCGCCAGGCGGAAGGCGGCGCGTCGAAGGCCGCGAAGACCAGCCCGGACGCCCCCAGGGCCACGAGCACGTAGCTCGCCGACACCCGGTTCTTGCTCAGCGGCACCGCGAACGCGAGCGCCGCTCCCGCCGCGAGCACGAGCGCCGCGGCCGCCGGCATCGAGCTGCCGCGCCGCGACGAGCGCAGATCCGACAGCACCGTGGCCCCCACGAGCATCGCCGTCCATGCGAGCGATCCCTCCGGCCCTCCGTGCGAGGTCGCGAGCACCCGCGCCAGCCACTCGCGGTCCAGCATCGCCTGGTAGCCCGCGAGGAGCGCCGTCCCGATCGCGATCCGCGCCGGGACCGACGCGAAAACCGCCGGAAAAGCCAGCAGCCCCGCGACCCCGACGGCCTGCAGCACGCCCCAGGTCTGATCCCGGCCCGGCTCGGGAGCGAATCGCATTTCACCCAGCGAGAACAGCGCTCCCAGCCCGACGAGCGCGAGATAGCGCCCGACGAAGTGCAGGGTCGTCGCCTGCGCTCCCTCCCGAGCCAGACGCCGACGCGCCGAAGGGCCGAACGTCAGGCCGATGGCGAAGATGAAGAACGGGGCGACGAGGTCGACGACCGTGAGCCCGACGTCGGGTGCGTGCTTGAGCCACGCCGGCACGCAGCGCGCCTGTGCAAGGAAGTTCGCGGCGACCATCATGGCGATGGCGAGGCCGCGGAACCGGTCGGTCGCCTGCGAGCGGGCCGGGGCGGGCGCCGTCTCTTCGCCCGTCGCCGGCGAAGCGGCGAGGTCGCGCTCCGGGCGGGCGGCGGCGGTCGGTTCGAGCGCGGGCACGGACGCCATTGTAGCGCGCCGCGGTTCAGCCGAAGTGCGCGTCGAACCAGCGCCGCACCACCGCGTCGCGACGGTACAGATTCAGCGTGAATTCCGCGTGACCCGGCGCGTACCCGTTGCCGATGATCATCTGCACGTCCATGCCGACGCCCTCCGCGCCCAGGGCAGCCATCTGGAAGCGCGTCGCCATGTTGAAGAAGTACACGCGTCCGCCGGGCCGGCACGCGAGCACGGACGTGAGCTCCGTGCCCACGACGTTCGCGGTGTTGATCACGAGATCGGCCATGCGCCCGTCGGTGACGGCGGCGACCTCCTCGCGCGTTTCCGACGGGTTCAGTGCGTCGGCGGTGAAGGCGCGATCGGCGAGTCCGAAGTCGCGGAAGGGCACGAGCCGATCCTCGCGGATGTCGCTCACGAGCACGCGCGCGCCGTGCCCCAGCTTCTGGCGGATGGCCGCCGCGCACAGCAGCGCGCTCTTGCCGGCGCCCATGACGTAGACGGTCTCGTCCGCCCGCGCGAGGCGGTCCGCCTGCGCCGGGGCTCCCGCCACGTCCAGCAGCGCCAGGCAAACCCGCAGCGGCACGTCGTGCGGAATGCGCGCCAGCACGCCCGTGTCGAAGACGACCGCGTGGCCGTCCACGTCGAGCTGCTCCGAGTCGCGCACGTGCCGGATGCGCTCCAGATGCAGCGGCGTCAGCGTCAGCGAGACCAGCGTGCACACGGGATCGCCCGGGTGCAGGCCCGCCGGATTCGAGTACGCGGGCCCCATGTCCTCCACGGTCCCGAGCAGCATCCCGCCGGAGCCGGTGACGGGGTTCTGCTGCTTGCCCATGGCCGCGACGTTCGCGAGCACCTGCCTCGCCACGCCCTCGGGATCGCCGTGCGCCGCCGTGCGCATCTGGCGGAACGACGCGGAGTCTATATTCAATGTCTCCACGCGCACGAGCAGCTCGTTGTCCCAGAGCGGCAGCGAGTTGTCGAGGCGCGAGGCGGCCTGCGGCAGCGCGCCCTCGGGCGCGAGCACGCGGTGGCGTCCGTAGCGGTCTCCGTGCGGCCGGTGGCGGGGCGGCTTCATGGTCACGACATACCCCGGAGGCCGCCGCGATCGGAAGCCCCCGCAACGTGCTCCCGTGTGCTACGAAAGAAGCGAACGACCGGTCGCGGCGAGCCCCTCGGACCACGGCCGCCCGAGGGCGGCGGAGTCGGCGTGGGAAACTTCCTCTTCAAGGGCATGCCCCTGCTGCTCGTGATGTACGGCGCGGTGCGCTACCCCGAGGGCCTCTCGCGCTTCGCGAAAGCCGCGGCCCACGGCGTTCCGTCCATGATGACCGTCATCGACATGGGCATCGCGCGCAACGTGGTGATCGAGGACTACCTCGCGACGGATCGGTGGACGCACGACCTGGGCGGGCTCTTGCGCACGAAGCTTTCGGGCCGCGACAACCCGGAGTGCGACCGCTGGGGCACGCCGTACGCGCTCGCGGACCTGGACTCCGCGGCGAAGCTCGTGAGCTGCGGGCCGGACCGCGAGTGCGGCACGTCCGACGACCTGGAGGTGGCGCTCACGCAGCGCGAGGAACCGCAGGAGGACGCCCGCGGGGGCGGCAGAGAGGCCCGGTCCCATGGCGACGACTGACGCAGGCGAGCGGCGGCTCGAGTCGCTGGTGCCCCGGCTGCGCCCCGGGCTGCGCCTCGTGCGGCGCGACGATCGCTCCGGAGTGCTGCTGGACGAGGCGCGCGGCGACGCCGTCGAGATCGCCGAGGACCAGTGCGGGCTTCTCGAACACGCGGACGGCACGCGCACGGCGGCGCGCATCGCGTCCGACTACTTCGCCGAGCACCGGCACGTGCCGTTTCTCGCGCTGGGCGATCTGCTCGCGACCCTGCGCGCCCGCGGGATGCTGGACAACGCGCCCGCCGAGCTGGACGCCGCGGGCGTGGCGATGCCCGGCCCCGGCGTGCGCGCGCGCGCGGCCGCGTCGCTCAGGCTCGCGAGGCTTTCCGTCGGATCAGTCGCGACGCTCGCCGTCGGGGTTGCCGCGGCCGCTCTTGCCGTGCTGCTCACGTTCGCGGGAAGGCCCGGAGTGCCCGTCGAGCATCTCCTGCCGCACGACAGCGCCGTCCGCGGGCTCCTGATCTTTGCAGCAGGGCTTTCGCTGAGCCTGACGCTGCGTTCCGCGGCCGCGGCGCTCTTCGGCCGGGCGGCAGGCGCGGTGCCGCGCGCGCTGGAGCTTCGCTGGCGCTTCGTCGTGCCCGCTTTGGAGCTGGAAGCGTGGCCCGCGCTCCCGCTGCCGCGCACGCGGCGCATGGCTGCGAACATCGCTGCACTGCTGGCGCCGCTGCTGCTGCTCGCCCTGCCGGGACTGCTCCTGCCGCACGCCGACGGGGCGGCCTTGTCGCTGGCCGCTTTCGTCGCGGTGTTCGTGGACGCCTGTCCGCTGATTCCCGGCTCGCTCGGGCGCGCGCTGGCTGCGCTGGGCGGGCGCGTGGACCTGCGCGACCAGGCCCGCTCGTACCTGTCGCGGCGCTACCTGTCGCGGCTCGCCGAACGCGGGCTCTTCGAGGGCGAGCGCGTGCTCGCATTCAGCTCCACGCTTGCGCTGCTGTGGGCCATGATCGGCGCCGATACTCTGATGCGCGGTGCGCCCGGGACGCTGCACCGTCTGCTGGTGCACGCCGCCGAACGCTCGGGTGCGGAGCGCGCGGCCGCGCTGCTGCTGGCGGCGCTGGTGGCGGTCGGGCTTGCGCTGGCCGTGGGCCTCGCGCTGCAGGCGTTCGTCTTCGCGCTGCTTTCCGTGCTGCCGCGTTCGGCGCGCCTGCGCCCCTCGCGCGGGCGGCGCGTGCCGGACCCGGGCGAAGGAGGCGTCGGCGCCGCGCTCGCGCGCATTCCGCTGTTCGCCGCGCTCGCTCCGGAGGTGCGGGAAGCGATTTCGCGCGACGTGCGTGCAGTGCGTTTCACGGCGGGCGAGGTCGTGGTGCGCCAGGGCGATCCGGGCGACGAGATGTTCGCCGTATGCGACGGCACGGTGGACGTGGTCGTCGAGGAGGCGTCGGGACTGCGTCGCACGGAGGCCCGTCTCGGGCCGGGCGACTGCTTCGGCGAGATGGCGCTGCTGGGACGCACGACGCGCGTCGCGACAGTGCGCGCCGCGACAGCCGTGACGGCGCTGGCGCTCTCGCGCGACGCGTTCGACCGCCTCGTCGCGGCGCTGCCGGGAGCCGATCTGACGCGCCTCGTGCGCGCGGCCGCCATGCTGCACCGCGACGCGCTCATGGGGGCGCTGCCGGCCGAGCGCGTGGCGTCGCTGCTGCCGCTGCTGCACCCGCACTCGTACTCGGCGGGCGAGACGGTGGTGCGCCGCGGCGAGAAGGGGGAGCGTTTCTACCTCGTGGACGCCGGCTCGCTGGAGGTGCTGGACGACCGCGACGAGAAGGCGGTGGCGACGCTGGGACCGGGCGAGAGCTTCGGCGAAATCGCCCTGCTGCGCGACACGCCGCGCATCGCCACCGTGAGGGCGGCGGCCCCGAGCGCGCTCTGGTCGCTGTCGCGCGAGGACTTTTTCGCCTGTCTGCTGCGCGACCTGGAGCTTTCGCGCTCGGTCGAGGAGCAGGCGCGCCGGCGCGTGCGCCGGGCGCCGTAGGGTGGAAGGATGGAAGGATGAAGATTGAAGACTGACGGATGAAGACTGAAGGATGAAGGATGAGGCAGTACCTCGATCTGCTGGGGCGCATCCTCGCCGAGGGCCGCGAGCGCCGTGATCGCACGGGCACCGGCACGCTGGGCGTCTTCGGCCATCAGATGCGCTTCGATCTGCGGGAAGGCTTCCCCCTCCTGACGACGAAGAAGCTGCACGTGCGCTCGATCGTGCACGAGCTGCTGTGGATGCTGCGCGGGGAGACGAGCGTCGAGCCGCTGCGTCGCGCGGGCGTGACCGTCTGGGACGAGTGGGCGACCGCCGAGCAGTGCGCACGCTTCGGCCGTGCGCCCGGCGACCTGGGGCCCGTGTACGGCCATCAGTGGCGCAACTTCGGCGCGACGCCGCGAGCGGACGGCACCTGGGAGCCCGACGGGACGGATCAGATCCGGGCTGTTCAGGAGCAAATCCGCACGAATCCATGGAGCCGGCGCCTTCTCGTCACGGGCTGGAACCCGCGCGAGGCGGACCGGGTCGCGCTGCCGCCCTGCCACACGCTGTTCCAGTTCCACGTGCAGGACGGCGGGCTGTCGTGCCAGCTCTACCAGCGCAGCGCCGACGTATTCCTGGGGGTTCCATTCAATATCGCGTCGTACGCGCTGCTGACGCACCTTGTGGCGCAGGCGTGCGACCTGCGGGCCGCCGAGTTCGTACACGTGCTCGGGGACGCGCACCTGTACCGCAACCACCTGGACCAGGCACGGCTGCAGCTTTCCCGCGAGCCGCGGACGCTGCCGGTGCTGCGGCTGAATCCGGCGGTGAAGGACCTGTTCGCGTTCCGCCACGAGGACATCCGGCTGGAGGGCTACGACCCGCACCCGCACATCGCGGCCGAGGTGTCGGTGTGACGGACCGGCTGTCGATCGTCGTGGCGATGAGCCGCAACCGCGTCATCGGCCGCGGCGGGCGGCTGCCGTGGCACATTCCCGAGGATCTGCGGCGCTTCAAGGCCCTGACCATGGGACACGCGCTGATCATGGGACGGCGCACGCACGAGTCCATCGGGCGGCCGCTCCCGGGCCGGCGCAACATCGTGCTGAGCCGGAGCGCCGTTGCCCTTCCCGGCTGCGAGGTCGCCGGCAGCCTGCCGGAAGCGCTGCGGCTGGCCCGCACGACGGATCCCGAGCCGTTCGTCATCGGCGGCGCGGAGGTGTTCCGCGAGGCGATGCCGCTGGCGACGCGCCTGCACCTGACGCGGATCGATCGCGACGTCGACGGAGACGTGTCCTTCCCGGGACTCGACCCGTCGCAGTGGCGCGAAGTCTCGCGCGAATCCGCGGCGACCGAGCGCGACGTGGTGTTCGTGGTCCTGGAGCGGATCGTCGCGGCGCGGGCTTGACACCGGCGCGCAGCCGGGGCTTCGTCGCGGCGGAGGACGAGGTGATGGAGCGCTACTTCAACACTTCGGGGCCGTGCAATCCGGACGAGCACTACATGCTGCCGCCGGAGCGTCGGCTGGGCCGCGTGCGCGAGCTCGTCGAGCAGCGGCGCTACTTCACGCTGCATTCAGGCCGGCAGACGGGGAAGACCACGTCGGCCCTCTGGCTCGCGGACGAGCTGTCGCGGGGCCGGCGTTTCGCGGGCGTATGGGTGGACCTGCAGCCTGCCCAAGGCAACGACATCCCGGCGCAGGCCTTCCGCACGGTGCTCGTGCAGATCGACGACGCGTTCCAGCTCTTCCTGCCGCGTGTGAAACGGCCCCGTACCGAGCCGCTCCTTGCGAATCCGGAAACGTCGGTGCTGCGTTACTTGCGCGCCGTGTCGAAGGCGAGCAAGCGCCCGTTGGTCGTCCTGTTCGACGAGGCGGACGGTCTGGTCGGGGCGACCATGGTGTCGTTCCTGACCCAGCTCCGAAGCGGGTACCTCGGCCGCGACCGTTCGCCGTTCCCCGCGA
>Ga0172368_10002425_pt1 | contig 23763 bp, 16 predicted proteins | sample Lak11m_FD_114540 | JGI IMG/M metagenome (GOLD analysis project Ga0172368, IMG submission 114540) | Freshwater microbial communities from Kabuno Bay, South-Kivu, Congo - kab_022012_11m | ecosystem: Environmental > Aquatic > Freshwater > Lake | place: Democratic Republic of the Congo: South-Kivu...
CCATGCGGAAGCTCTGCACCGCCTGCGCGAAGCGGCCCTCGTCCATCTCCACAAGCCCGCGCTGGAACACCTTGCGCGCCGGCGTCGAGCGCCCCGTCGATGCCTCCTGCGGCTGACGCACCGCGGCATCGTCCTCCTCGGTGTAGCGCAGATGCCGCGCGCGATCCGGTCCGCGGATGTCCTCGAGGTAGCGGGCGCGCCGGCGGTCGTCGCGAAGGCAGACCCAGGCCTCGTTGATGCGCCGGTAGATGCGCTCCACGGCGCTCTTGAAGTCGCCCGCCGGAAGTCCGAAGAACTGGTCCGGGTGGTAGAGCCGGCTCTCGCGGAAGTAGGCCGCCTTGATGTCGGGCAGCTTCGCGCCGGGCTCCACCTTGAGGATCTGGAAGTAGTCCAGCTCGTCCAGGATGCGCGCGACGGCCTGCGCCTCGATTTCGAACACCGGATCGACGGGCAACGGGACCTCCAGTCACGCGACGACGGCGACGGCGACGGGAACGGCAACGACGACGGCTACGGCGACGTCTTCATCCTTCATTCTTCATCCTTCATTCTTCATCCTTCCGAAGCGCCAGCACGGTCGCGGCCGCCTTGGCCGTGCCGGCCGCCAGTTCGTCCTCGGTGAGCCCCGAGGACAGCCGGATGGTCATGGACGCCTTCTGCCCCGTCTCCGCGTCGGTCGCCGACACGTGGACGATGCCGTTGGAGTCGATTTCGAACGTCACCTCGATGCGCACCTCGCCGCGGTAGGTGATGCGGAACCCGCTGAACTCGAACTCGCCCAGCAGCGCGCACTCCTCCACCAGGTTGCTCTCGCCCTGGTAGACGCGGATCTTCACTTTCTCCTGCCCGTCGCGGCTGGTCGTGAAGCTCTTGCTGCGCTCGATGGGGATGGGCGTGTTCTTGTCGATGATCTTCTCGCTGTAGCCGCCCACGGTCGCGACACGGAGACTCAGCGGCGTCACGTCGAGCAGGTAGTGCCCGGCCCGCTCCTCCAGAAGCGACGCGGCTTGGATGGACGCGCCCATGGCGACCACCTCGTCCGGGTCGATGCCCGTCAGAGGCTCGCGTCCGAAGTACTGGTGTACCGCGCGGCGGATGACGCCCAGGCGCGTGGGACCCCCGACCAGGATGACCGCGTCGAGGTCCTGGGCGGTCATGCGCGCGCCCTGCAGCGCCTCGTCGCAGACCTTGAAGGTGCGCTGCACCAGGTCCGCCGTCATGCGGTTGAACTGCTCCTCGGGCAGCGCCGCGCTCAGGTCCATGATGTTGCCCGACGGGTCCTGGCAGATGCCCGCGATGTGGATCTGGGCGTGGCCGTCGCGGCCCACGTCGATCTTCGCGCGCTCGCTGGCCTCCTTGAGCATCTGCAGGCAGTACTTGTTCAGGCGCAGGTCGATGCCGGTCTGCGACAGGAACGTCTCGGCGAGCCACGTCATGATGCGGTCGTCGAAGTCGTCGCCCCCGAGGTAGGTGTCTCCGGCGGTGCCCAGCACCTCGAAGACGTCCTTGCCGATTTCCAGGAGCGAGATGTCGAACGTGCCGCCCCCGAGGTCGAACACCGCGATGCGCTGCTGGGCCTGGCGCCCGAAGCCGTATGCGAGCGCGGCCGCGGTGGGCTCGTTCACGATGCGCAGCACGTCCAGGCCCGCGATGCGTCCGGCGTCCTTGGTGGCCTGGCGCTGGTTGTCGTTGAAGTAGGCCGGCACGGTCACGACGGCCTTCTTCACCTCGCGCCCCAGATAGCTCTCGACGATGGCCTTCATCTCCTTGAGCACGAGGGCCGAGATCTCGGGCACGGCGTAGACCTGTTCGCGGATCTGGATGCGCACGCCGTTGTTGGGGCCCTCCACGATGCGGTAGGGCATCACGGCCTGGGCCTTCTTCACCTCGTCGCTGAAGTAGAAGCGTCCGATGAGGCGCTTGGCGCTGTAGACCGTGTTCTCGGCGTTGGTGATGATGTTGCGCTTGGCGCTGTTGCCCACGAGCACGGTGCCGTCGTCCAGGAAGCTGATGACGGAGGCGTGCGTGCGCTCGCCCCACTCGTTGGGGACGACCGTGGGGCGTCCGTTCTCCATGAGGGCGACGCAGGAGTAGCTCGTGCCGAGGTCGATTCCGATGGCGAGCTTCTCTTCGGCCATGCGCTCCCCGCACCCGGGCGGGCTCCCGTGCGGCGCCGATCGCGGGAAAAGCCCGGCGATACGGGCCAGAACGGCCGGGAGTCTATGCGACAAAGATGAAAGATGAAAGGTGAAGGACCGCGGGACGGTGCCGGGTCCGGCAACCCTCGGCGCATCCCGGCGCCCCCTCGGGGCTCTGGCGTTCTTCCTTCCTGATCGCGCCGCCGCGGGCTGGCGCGCGGCCGACCCGCAGGCTACGCTGGGCGCGCGACGGAAACCGAATTCATCCGCGCGCTCCTGGAAATCCGCGACGAGCTCCGCGCGACGGTCCGGGAGTTCGCCCTGCCGGTCGAGGTGCCCCGCCCGCTGCCCGCATGGCCCGCGGACGGGTCGGCGGCGCTGCACCGGGAAATCAGGCGGCTGCTCGACGAAAGCGCGCGCGAACTGGAACAGGTCCGAAAACTGCTGGGCCACGAAAGCCCGTAGCCCCGGCCGCCGGCTGTCGGGCCCGGCATCCGCCCGCAGTTCTTCATCCTTCATTCTTCATCCTTCATTCTTCATCCTTCATTCTTCATCCTTCATTCTTCATCCTTCATCCTTCATCCTTCATCCTTCATCCTTGACCGTTGGCACTCCGCCCCGGCGAGCGCCGGCCCGTGCGCCTTTCGTGCGGGCGGCCGCGCGAGGGACGGGTGCGCGCTTGTCGCCGCGGGGCGGGGTGCGGCACACTTTTGCCGGGGGGGCGTCGCACCTCCCGCGAGGTCCCGATGGCCGAGTTCGCGGCTCTGCTCCAGTCCGACCCGGCGCTGCTGCGCTGCCAGCTCCGGCGGCTCGACCACGCCGCGGACCTCTGCGCCGCCCCGGGACGCGTCCTGGGCATCGGCTACTTCGAGGGCGGACGCGTGCTGCTGCGCAAGCGCCCCGTCGTCCGCCCCGATGCACTGGAGGGGTTCGCCGGCGAGGTGCGCAGCGAAATGCTCGTCGCCGCCTGCCGGGGCGCCGCTCCGGGCGGCTTCCGCGAGGAGGACTCGGAACCCTTCCGTTTCCGCCACTGGGTGTTCGCCGGCGCCGGCCGCATCGTGCCCCCGGACGGGCGCGCCGCCGTGCTCGCCTCGCTGCCCGACTTCCTGCGCCGCGGGCTCGTCGGCCGCTCCGACGCGGAGCTGGCGTTTCTGACGGCGCTCTCGGACCTGCATGCGCAGACACGCAGCCTGGACAACGTCGACCAGGACCCGGAGACCGCCGCGCGCGCGCTCGCGAGCACGCTGGCGCGGCTGGACGCCGGGGCGAAGGCCGCCGGTGGCACCGTGCCGCAGACCGCCGGACTGCTCTCCAACGGCCGCATGATGGCCGCCGTTCGCCGCGGCCGGCCGCTCTTCTACGCGCTGCTCGAAGGCCTGCCCGAGTGCCCCGTGTGCGGCATCGACCGCGACACCCCCGAGACCGACCCGCGCGTGCGGCCCCACCGCCGGCTCAAGGCCGTCGCCCTGACGACACGCACCCGCCCCGAGGGAGGCGTCGCGTGGATCGACGTGCCCGAAGGACACCTCGTCACCGTCAGCCGCTCGCTGCACGTGCGGCTCACGCCGCTGTAGTGTCCCGCAACGCATCGCTTCTCCCCTCCGGCACGTCGGTTCTTCCGATGCACTTGTCGCTTCGACCGGAGTAGATTCTACTTCCGTTGTCGAACATGCCGGTTTTATCGTGGAACATGCCGGTTCCATCGTGGAACATGCCGCTTCTCTCGCGGAACAAGCCGATTCTCTCGCGGAATATGCCGGTTCTCTCGCGGAACAAGCCAACTCTCTCGCGGAACAAGCCGGTTCTCTCGCGGCACAAACCAGTTCCTTTGCGGAATAAGCCAGTTCCTTCGCTGAATATGCCGTTGCGATGACGGACGCGAACGGTTTCAGCCCGGAATCTGCGCCAGACGCGCCTCGTCCAGCCGCCGGCGCACCCAGCCCGCGTCGACGCGCATCCGCCGGCGGCCCGACCCCGGCGCGTCGAACAGGATGTCCCCGCACACCTCCTCGAACATCGCCCGCAGCCCGCGCGCGCCCACCCGGCGGTCGATCGCCGCCCGCACCAGCTCGCGCAGCGCCTCCTCCGTGAAGCTCAGCTCCATGCCGTCCAGCGCGAGCCGCTCGCGGTACTCGCGCAAGAGCGCGTCCGGCGGCTCCGTCAGCACGCGCATGAGCTCGTCGGGCCCCAGCTCGTCGAGCTGCACCACCACCGGCAGCCGACCCAGGAACTCCGCCAGCATCCCGAATTCCAGCAGGTCCCGCTCGCGCACCGGCCGGCGCCGCCGCAGCCCCGCCCCGCCCCCGAACCCGATGGGCTCTCGCGCGTCCAGCCCCCCGAACAGGTCGCTGAACGTGCCGGCGCACACGAACAGCACGTCCGTCGTGTCCACCGCCACCATCTCGCCTCGCGCCCAGGGCGAGGCGCCGCCCGCCGGCACCATCACCTCGCGGCCCTCCAGCAGCTTCAGAAGCGCCTGCTGCACGCCCTCCCCGCCGATGTCGCGCGCCCCCGCCCCGTTCTGGCCCGGCTGCGTGCGCCGCGCGATCTTGTCCACCTCGTCCACGAACACCAACCCGCGCTGCGCCCGCTCGACGCTGTGACCCGCGCGCGCCAGCAGGTCCGTGATCATCAGCTCCACGTCGCGCCCGTAGTAGCCGGCCTCGGTGTACTCGGTGGCGTCCTCGACGGTCATCGGCACGTCCAGCGCCGCCGCCAGATGGTGCGCCAGCAGCGTCTTGCCACACCCGGTCGGCCCCACGAGCAGCACGTTGCTCTTGCGCAGCAGCCCGCCGCGCCCCTGCCGGCGCGCCTGCACCCGGCGCAGGTGGTTGTAGGCCGCCAGCGCCATCGCGCGCTTTGCCCGCTCCTGGCCGACGACGTACCGGTCCAGACGCTCGAAGATCGTCCGCGGCGTGGGGATGTCCGCTTCCTCGGGCCGCGAAAGCTTCACGTATCGCCTCCCCGCGCGACGCAGGCACCTCCCGGCAACGTTAGGGGGAGAGCGCCGCCCGCGGAACCCTTCCGCCCGGGGGGCGGCCACAGGCCGCCGTCCCACGTGCGGCCGGAGGCCGCCGATCCGACGTGCGGCCGGAGGCCGCCGCTGCGACTGTGCGTCCATGAGTCGAAGAACGCTCCAACCGCTAGCGACCCGGGATCGGCGGCAGCCACGGACGCCGGCCGCGAGGCGGCGTCACGGCGCCCGCCGCTCCCAGGCGCTCCAGCGCGCTCGTCGCGAACTCGTCCAGCACGCCCGCCGGCGAGATGTCCTGCGGCAGCCTCCCCGCGAAGGACACCGAGCGTTCGACGCCGAAGCTGCCCGGACCGCCCGGCAACCGCAGCGCGTCCGAAGGCACGTCCGGCCGGGGCAGCGCCACGTCGGCCCTCGCCGTTCCGGTGAACTCGCGCCCCCGCACGCGTCCCTCCATGCCGACGTGTGCCTGCGCGCCCAGAACGCGGCCCACCGCACCCGGGCCCTCGCCCAGCGCGTCGCCGTCCAGGCGGATGTGCACCTCGGGCGTCGCGGCGAGCGGATCCCCGGACGCGTCCACACGCACCGAGCCGCCGGGCGCCAGACGGCCCTGCAACGAGACGCGCAGCGGCGGCTCGCCCTCGCGCACGGGCCGGTTGCGGGCATCCGTCAGCACGAGGCTCGCGTCGCGCAGGTGCACGCTGCGCCCGCGGGTCCACAGCGTCCAGAGCGGGCCCTCGACCCGGACCTCGTCGAGCCACACCGGACGCGCCGCGAGCAGTCGTCGCCTGAGCACCTCGGACGGAGTGCCGCCGCGCGACACGGAGTGGATGCGCGCCTCGCGCACCTGCACCGCCAGGTGAGGCATGCGCCGCAGCGAAGCCCACTTCCAGCGCACCAGAATCTGCGGCGACTCCAGCACATCGGTGCCCAGCAGCCGGTCGCGCACCCGCACGTCGCGCAGCGACACCGCGCCGCGGCGCCATTCGACGCGTGCCGAGCCGATGCTCGTCTCCAGCGTCCCCGTGCTGCCGGCCGCGTTCTCGATCGCCTTTCGCAGCACGAACGGAGCGCCCAGGAAGCCGGCGGCTCCCAGCACGACCAGGACGACAAGTGCGATGCCCGCGGCTCTTCGCATGCCGGCAAGATGCGCACGCGGAGCGGCGAACGCGCTGCGAAGGCTCTTCCGAAAGCCGAACGTCGAAAGTCGAAAGCCGAATCAGCCCCGCTGGCGCCAGGGCTGGCTCACGCGCAGCGCCGCGAGGATGGCGCGCGTGGCCGACGACTTGTTGAGCGTGTAGAAGTGGATGCCGGGCGCGCCGCGTCGCAGCAGGTCCGCGCACTGGAGGGTCGCGAAGGCCACGCCCAGCTCCAGGGCGGCCTTCGCGTCGTCGCGCCGCCGGTCGAGCTCGCGCCGCAGCCGCTCGGGAATCGAAACCCGCACGCCCTGCGTGAAGTGCTCGATCTGGCTGACGTTCGTGATGGGCATGATGCCGGGGATGATCGGCACGCCGATGCCCAGGCGTCGCGCCTGCGCCTCGAATTCGAAGAAGTGCGAGTTGTCGAAGAACATCTGCGTGACGACGAACGACGCGCCGGCCTCCACCTTGCGCCGCAGGTTCAGCAGATCCGCGTAGCGGTCGGGACTCTCGGGATGGCACTCCGGGTAGCCCGCGACGCCGGTGCAGAAAGGCCATTTCTCCCGGACGAAGGCGACCAGCTCGTCGGCGTGCGCGAAGCCGTCGGGCGGCGGCTCGAAGCGCGCGCTGCCCGCGGGCGGGTCCCCGCGCAGCGCCAGCACGTTCTCGATGCCGCCGTCGCGCACGCCGTCCAGCAGCGCGGCGATTTCGTCGCGTCCTGCGCCCGTACACGTCACGTGCGCCATCGTCTCGACGTGCAGCTCGCGCCGGATGCGCTGCGACAGCTCCAGCGTGCGCGCCCGCGTGCCGCCGCCGGCGCCGTAGGTGATGGACACGAAGGACGGCTCCAGACTGCGCAGCGTGGAGACCGTCTCGAACAGCACCGCGGTGCCCTCGTCGGTCTTCGGAGGGAAGAACTCGAAGGAGAAACACGGCTCGGGCACCGCGAGAATGTCGCTGATCCGCATCGTGTCCCTCCTCCGGCGCGCCCGTCAGCGCCGCGCGCCCCGGGCCGCGCGCCGCGGGCGCCGCCCGGCTTCAGCCGCGTCGGGCACTTCGCACACCACCTCGCCGCGCGCGCGCGCCTGGCAGGCCAGCCGCTCCCGGGTCACGAAGAACACGTTCCCGAGCAGCGCGAACTCCCCGGGCGTCAGCGGCTCCAGGTTTGCCTCCCCCGACGCGATGCGCACCCGGCACAGACCGCAGCTTGCCACACCTCCGCAGGTCGAGGCGATTTCCACGCCCGCGCCGACGGCCGCGTCCCGCAGCGGCGTGCCATCGGGCACGTCCGCTGCGACGCCGGAAGGTTCGAACACGATGCGAGCCATGATCGGCTTTCGGCTTTCGACTTTCGGAAAGGACGCACGGGCCCGCCAGCGTTCGCGGGTGCCGGAAGTCTATCCGACCTGCGACATCGCGAACAAGGCCGGGCGTCCGCACGTCGGTGCTCTTCCGAAAGCCGAGAGTCGAGAGCCGAAAGCCGGTTCTCGGTGCTCTTCCGAAAGTCGAAAGCCGAAAGCCGAAAGCCGATGTATAAGCCGCCGACCCGGCCCCCCGGCCGGCCCCACGCGGGAGACACGCCATGATCGAGGCCTATCTGAAGCACGTCGCCGAGCGCGGCGAGCAGGGCATTCCCCCCAGGCCGCTGGACGCCGTGCAGACGCGCGAACTGTGCCGGCTGCTGGAGGACCCGCCGCAGGATCAGGAGGCGCTGCTGCGCGACCTGCTGGAGAACCGCATTCCGCCCGGCGTCGACCCCGCGGCGGAGGTGAAGGCGGCCTTCCTGTCCGGCATCGTCGAGGGCTCGAAGAAATGCCCGCTCGTGCCGAGGCGCGAGGCCGTGCGGCTGCTGGGCACCATGCTGGGCGGCTACAACGTCGCGCCGCTGGTGCGCGCGCTGTCGGACCGCGAACTGGCCGGCGTCGCATCGGAGGCGCTGTGCGGCCTCGTCGCCGTCTACGACGCGTTCGACGACGTCGCCGCGCTCGCGAAGAAGAACGGCGCCGCACGCCGCGTGCTCGAAAGCTGGGCGGCCGGCGACTGGTTCACGCGCCGCACCGGCGTTCCGGCCAAGGCGAAGGTGAAGGTCTTCAAGGTCGAGGGCGAGATCAACACGGACGACTTCTCGCCCGCCGGCGACGCCTCCACGCGCCCCGACATCCCGCTGCACGCGCTCGCCATGGGCAGGACGCGCTTCCCCGGCGGCATCAAGACGATCGCCGAGTGGCGCGCCGCCGGATTCCAGGTCGCGTTCGTCGGCGACGTCGTCGGCACCGGCTCCTCGCGCAAGAGCGCGTGCAACAGCGTCCTGTGGCACATCGGCGAGGACATCCCCGCGGTGCCCAACAAGCGCCGCGGCGGCTTCATCCTGGGCGGCGTCATCGCGCCCATCTTCTTCAACACCGCCGAGGACTCCGGCGCGCTGCCCCTGCGCTGCGACGTGACGAAGCTGCGCACCGGCGACGCGGTCGAGATCGACACGAAGCGGGGCCAGCTCCGCTCGGAGGCGGGCGAGGTCCTGTCGACCTTCGAAATCAGCCCGAACACGCTGTCGGACGAGTACCGGGCCGGCGGGCGCATCCCGCTCATCATCGGACGGGCGGTGACGGACCGGGCGCGGCGCGCGCTGGGGATGGAGCAGACCGGGCTGTTCGCGCAGCCGATGAACCCGCGGTCGAAGGCGGACCAGGGCTACACGCAGGCGCAGAAGATCGTCGGGCGCGCGTGCGGCGTCGCGGGGGTGCTGCCGGGCACCGCGTGCGAGCCGAAGATGACGACGGTGGGCTCGCAGGACACGACGGGCCCGATGACCGCCGACGAGCTGAAGGAGCTGGCTTGCCTGAAGTTCCAGGCGCCGCTCGTCATGCAGTCGTTCTGCCACACGGCCGCGTATCCGAAGGCCGCCGACGTCGCCATGCACGCGTCGCTGCCGAAGTTCGTCTCGGAGCGCGGCGGCGTGGCTCTGAAGCCGGGCGACGGGGTCATCCACTCGTGGCTCAACCGGCTGCTGCTGCCGGACACCGCGGGCACCGGCGGCGACTCGCACACGCGCTTCCCCATCGGCATCTCGTTCCCGGCCGGCTCGGGGCTCGTGGCGTTCGCCGCGGCGCTGGGCTTCATGCCGCTCGACATGCCCGAGAGCGTGCTCGTGCGCTTCCGCGGGAAGCTCCAGCCGGGCGTCACGCTGCGCGACATCGTGAACGCGATTCCGCTGGTCGCCATCAAGCAGGGCCAGCTCACCGTCCCGAAGAAGAACAAGAAGAACGTGTTCAACGGGCGCATTCTGGAGATGGAAGGGCTGCCCGACCTGTCGGTGGAGCAGGCTTTCGAGCTGACCGACGCCGCGGCCGAGCGCAGCGCCGCGGCGGCAACCATCCAGCTCTCGCAGAAGAGCGTCGCGACGTACCTGCGCAGCAACGCGGCGCTCATGAAGAAGCTGGTCGCCGACGGCTACCAGGACGCGGACGCGCTGCGGCGGCGCATCGCGGCGGTGGAGGCGTGGCTCGCGAAGCCCGAGCTGCTCGAGGCCGACGCGAACGCCGAGTACGCAGCCGTGCTCGAGGTGGACCTGGACGCGGTGAAGGAGCCCGTGCTCGCGTGCCCGAACGACCCGGACGACGTGAAGGTGCTGTCCGAGGTGGCGGGCACGAAGGTGGACGACGTGTTCCTGGGCTCGTGCATGACGAACATCGGGCACTTCCGCGCGGCGGCGGAGATCTGGAAGGGGCAGAAGACGGCGCCGCTGCGCACGTGGCTGTGCCCGCCCACGCGCATGGACCAGGCGCAGCTCAAGAGCGAGGCGATGTTCCCGGTGTACGGCCAGGTCGGGGCGCGCATCGAGACCGCGGGCTGCTCGCTGTGCATGGGCAACCAGGCGCGCGTGCCCGACGGCGTGACCGTGTTCTCGACCTCCACGCGCAACTTCGACGAGCGCATGGGCAACGGGGCGAAGGTGTTCCTGGGCTCGGCGGAGCTGGGCGCGGTGGTGGCGACGCTCGGGCGCCTGCCGACCGTCGAGGAGTACCGCACCGCGGTCGGCCGGCTCGACGCAAAGAAGGACGCCGTCTACCGGTACCTGCAGTTCGACGAGCTGCCGGAGTATCGCGGGCAAGGATGAAGGATGAAGAATGAAGGAGGCATCCTTCAGTCTTCGTCCTTCCGAGGGTTCCCCATGCAGCTCGTCAAGCACAACGCGACCCGCGCCGACCTCGACGCGCTCCCGCCGAACCTGGTCGGCGAGCTGATCGACGGCACGCTCTACGTCATGGCACGGCCGCGTGCGCCGCACGGGATCGCGGCGACATGGATCATCACCGAGATCGGCGCGCCCTACGTCCGAGGCCGGGGCGGCCCGGGCGGCTGGTGGATCATCGTCGAACCGGGCATCGAGCTGCCGGGAGCGGCCGAGGTGGTGCCCGACCTCGGCGGCTGGCGCAAGGAGCGCATGCCCCTGGCCCCCACCGAGGAGGCGATCACGACGGTCCCGGACTGGGTGTGCGAAATCCAGTCGGACAGCACCGCGGAGGTCGACTACGCGGTGAAGATGCCCTTCTACGCCCGGGTCGGCGTGCCGTGGCTTTGGATGCTCAGCCCCAAGCTGCGCTTCCTGGCGGTACACCGGCTCGTCGAGGGACGCTGGGTGCTGCACGCGCTTCACGAGGGCAACTCCCGCGCCTTCGTGCCCCCGTTCGACGCGGTGCAAATCGACCTCGGGGGCCTGTGGACCGAGATTCCCTTCGTCGCGGCGGACTCCGGCCGGTAGCCGGGGCCGCGCCGCAAGGTCCCTGCCGCGCGCGGGCGGCCGTCCGTCGACGCCCTGTCTCCCGGCCGAGGGGCACGTCCGGATCCGGGTCGAATGCCGTCCGATGCCGGGCACAGCGGCTCCCGATGCCGGGTCGGACGGTTCCCCAACCCTCCCACCCCTGGACTCGCTTCGGGCTCGCCGATAGAGCCCGGGGAAGGGAGTGTGCGCTGGAAGCGCCTTCGGCGCGCTCTCCCTCCCCCGCGCTTTTTGCGGGGGAGGGTTGGGGAGGGGGCCGGTCCGCCCGCTCGGTTCCGCGGCGCCCCATCGCGTCGGCCGCCTCGGTGATCGCCGGGTCCACGGCGTCCAGAAGCTGCGCCTCGTCGGCCACCTTGCGCGTCACCCGCGCGAGCACTGCGGCGCTGCGCGCGTCGATGAGCTTGAACGACAACAGGATGACCGACCCGAAGCGCGACACGTCCGGCACGCCCACGAGGTCCACGCCCAGCGCGCCGGCGACCTCCGCCAGGCACGAGGTGCTCTCCTCGCAGCCCATTTTCTGCTTCTTCTCCTCCCATCCGAGCAACGACGCGATGTCGCCCCGGCCCACGACGCGGCCGAAGCGACCCGTGCGCTCCAGCGAGGCCAGGAGCAGCTACTCCAGCGAGCCGAGCAGCTTCGCGTCCATGCACGCGCCGCCCGTGGCCGCCATGACGGCGACGGACCGCTTCGGCTCCGCGTGTGCGGAGAGCGACGCGAGGAAGCCTGCGAGGACGAGTGGACCGCTGCGCATGACCGGGGCGGAAGGCTAGCCCCCGGCGGTGCGGGTAGCAAGGGCGATCGGCCGCTATCCGCTGCGCCCCGCGACGGTGCGCTCGGCCTTGCGCCGCCCCGGAGGCGACACCTGCAGCGAGCGCCCGACCTGAAGCTCCCGCGCGCCGCGGCGGCCGATTCTGTTCCATCGTTTGAGGTCGTCCACGTCCACGCCGAACTTCTGCGAAATGGACCAGAGCGTGTCGCCGCCGCGGATGACGTATCCCCTGCCGCCCGGCGCGGTCGGTGCCGCCTGCGCGCGCCGCTCGCGCACTGCGACCGCCTTGCCCTGCGCACGCCCGCGGCGCGCACGCCCCTCGTCGCGCCATCCCGAGTCCTTGTCCGGGTAGCGGCTCGCCACCAGCGCCGGCAGCGGAATCACGAGATCCATGCCGATGCGCAGCGCCCTCGCGCTCTTGAGTTGATTGAACTTCAATATGGGCTCCACCGGAACTCCGAACTTCGCGGCAATGGCTCCCGGCGTGTCGCCCTTCACCACGCGGTGGTGACGGAACGTCAGGCGGTCGCTCGGCCTGATCTTCGCGTAGGCCGCAACGAAGGCTTCCCGCGTGCCCCGCGGCACGCGCACGACGTATCCGCGCCCGTCGCGCTGCGGCGGCGAGCACCAGCGGCGCAGCGACGGATTCAGGAGACGCATCTTCTCGACGTCGCTCCCGGCCGCCTTCGCCAGAACGTCCAGGTCGGTCGCGTCCGGGACCTCGACCTCCTCGAAATCGAACGCTCCGTCCGTCTCCGCGTCCTCGAAACCGAATCGCTGCGGATGGCGGGCGACGAGCGCCGCTGCAATCAACTTGGGGACGTAGTGGCGGGTCTCCTGCCGCAGCGCCCGGGACTCGTCCGCGATTTCCCAGAAGTCGCGCGTGCCGTATTTGGCAATCGCCTTGCGGATGCGTCCCTCGCCCGCATTGTAGCCTGCCCAGGCGAGATACCAGTCGCCGAACTCGTCGTGCAGCGCCTTCAGGTACCTGGCCGCGGCGCGCGTGCTCTTGACGGGGTCGCGCCGCTCGTCCACCCAGAAGTCGTCGCGCAGGCCGTAGCGGCGCCCCGTGCCGCTGATGAACTGCCACATGCCCGAAGCGCGCGCGCGGCTCCACGCATAGGGCGAGAAGCCGCTTTCAATCATCGCCAGATAGACGAGGTCGAGCGGCACGCCCTCCTCCGCCAGGATGGGACGTGCCATCGGAATCCACACATGGCTCCGGGCCAGCCAGCGCGTGAACCATTTCCTCCCGTCGCCCTTGAAGAAGCGCACGTACTGCAGCACCATGTCGTTGATTTCAATCGGGATGTCGTATTCCGCCTTGAGCGCGGCCAGATCGAGCCCGCCCAGCTCCGCGAGCAGCCCGCCCGCGTCGCCCTCGGCGTGCGGCTCCCCTGCCAGAAGTGCACCGCGCTGCTGCGCGTCGAAAGCCCTCGCCCGAAGGGGATTCGCCGGTCCCAGAAGCGACCGGTGCAGCGGCAGCGCCGCGGCGTGGTCGATGGCGCGGCTTTCCGCGTCCAGAAGCTCCTCCAGTTCCTTGCGCTCGCGCGACAGATCCTCCTGGATTCCCGGAGCATCCTCGGGATCCTCGCCCGACATGTCCTCGAGCAGGACATCGACGTCGGGCGCGGAATCGGACGCGGCATCGACCGCCGGCACCGGGACCCCGGGCGAATCGGCCGAAGCCGCGGGTGCGGACAGCACCGCGAGGAGAAGCGCAGGGATCGGGGCGGCTCGCATCGGGCTCCGTGGGTGGGGCGGCCCGGAAGTCGGGCCGGTCGGCAGTCGCATCCGTCCTCGCGGCGACACGGCCCATCCGCGTCGCATCGCCCGAGTATGAAGCCGGCCCCGAGGGGTCGTCAACATACCGACCACTTCCGGACGCGCCGCCGGAGGCCCGGCGCGGGGCCGGTCCGACTCTGCACGCGCCCGGGCGCCCGGTGCGCGCGTCATGCGCATGCGCCGTGCGACGGCAGCCGCACGCCGCGCCCCGCCGGGCGTGCGTCGGGGCGGTTCGGATCTGCACGATTTCTCGGGTGTTTCGATTCGCCTGTCGGCTAGGCTGGCACCGGTCCCGGCGCCCGCACGCAGGCCGGGCCCCGCCGGGCGCAGTGCAGCCCGCCCGCCGTCCCGGCGTCCCCAGCTCTTCCCGGAGGCCGAGTTGAAGCAGCCGTGGCTCGCGATCGTTCCGGCAGCGTTCGTGGGGATTCCCGTGTCCGGTGCGGTTCCGCACCCGTCCACCGTGTTCGACACGGCCGAGCTGGCGCACCTGCAGGCGGCGCGCGGCGACGACTCGCGCCGGACGCTCGTGGAGGCGATGCAGGCCACACTGCGGCGCCAGGGCGATCGCTTCCCGTCGCCGGGCGGCGCCGGCGATCCCCGCCTTTTCGGCAACTCGCTCGCCGGTCTCGCGATGGCCGCGGCGGTTCTGAATCGTGAAGACACACGCAGGCTGGCCGCACGCACGCTGGACGCCGCATTGGGCCTCGGCGACTGGGGGTTCGGCGAAGGCGACGATCTGAATCGCGCGCACTTGCTTGTCGGCGCTTCGATTGCCTACGACGTGCTCTGGCCAGGCCTCGACGACGCGGCGCGTCGAAGGGCGCGCGATCGCATTGCATCGGAAGCCTCCCGCATGGCGGAGGCATTCAATCGCCGCATCTGGTGGGCGACGGACTACCTGCAGAATCACAACTGGATCGACACCGCCGCGTTCGGCCTTGCGGGGCTTGCGCTGGAGGGCGAAACGGCGCGCGCAGCCGACTGGGCCGAGGTCGCGCGGCGCAACGCGGAGACGATCCGTCCGGCGCTGGACCTGGTGTCCGACGGATCGTGGCACGAGGGCATCGGCTACCAGCAGTACGGATGGTCGATGGCGATGCCTTGGTGGCTTGCCTCAAGGCGACGCGGGCACGATCCGTCGGACAACGCAACGCTTCGCGCCTACGGACGCTATCGCCTGCACGTGCAGCTTCCGGACGAGCCGCGCGGTTACGTGCTCACGCACGGCGACTGGTCGGGCTGGGCGGGCCCCGGGTCCGCTCAGGTGCTGCGCTACGCCGCGTCGCGATTCGGCGACGGATCGGCGCAGACCGCGGCCGGCCTCTGGTCCGACGGCGGGGCGCGATCGACAGCCTTGTGGGACCTTTATTATCTCGCATTGGAGTATATCGTTTTCGACCCCGAAGTACCCGAGTCGAGTCGCGCCGCCGAGCCGCTGGACCTGCGCCTGCCGGACCAGGGCGCGGCGGTGCTGCGATCCGGATGGGCGCCGGGCGCCGCGGTCGTGGCGCTCAAGAGCGGAGTCATGGGAGGCGCTGGCAACTTCGCACGGGTGCGCGACGGCGGACCGCCCGGGCCGTGGCTGAACGTCGGCCACGATCACGCGGACGACCTCGGGCTCTGGATTTACGGCAACGGCACCTGGCTGCTCCCGGAGTGTCCCGGCTACGGTCCCGAGGGGGCGCGCACCGACCGGCACAACACGATTCTCGTGGATGGCGAAGGACAACTCGGCGAGCGGCGGCAGGGCGACGACGCGAGCACGAACGACTGGTTTTTCCGGCGGATCGGAAGCCTCGGGCCCGTGTCCTCGACGTGCCACTACGCCTTCGCCCGTGCCGAAGGGGCGGGGCTGTACCGCGAAGGCCTCGGCGTGACCGGCCTTTCCCGCTTCGTCGCGCTCTCGCGCGAGGGACGCATCGTCCTGCGCGACGAGGCGCAGGCGCGCGGCGCGCGGACGTTCGAGCAGCTCTTCCACTTCTCCGAGAGCGCGCGCGTCGTCGATGGAGGCGTGTCGGGCATCGCCGCCGACGGGAGCTCGCTCGCGCTGCGGATTGTCGCGCCCCCCGACTGGCGCGCGGACTTCTCGCGCCAGAGTGCGCCCAAGCTGAGCAAGGACTTCGACGACGACGGGTCGGTCGAGCTCGTCCGAGTGCGCGCCGCACGTGCCTCCGCGCGCCAGGTGTTCCTGGAAGTCCTCGAAGCCGCGCCGGACGACGCCATGCCCGCGCCGGTGCGACCGCTGTTCACGGACACGCCGGAAGCGGGACTGGAGATCGCGCGACGCGACGGCACGGAGACCTGGGTATTCTCCGATCAGGATATCGTGCGGATCGGCGACCTTGCGGTGTCGGGATCTCCCGCTGTCGTGCTGCGGGACGCGAGCGGCGCGATCCGCCGCGCCGTCATTGTCGGTCCCGGCCGCGTGGAGGCGGGCGGCCGCGTGCTGCTCGAGTCGCCGGACGAAGGCGCGGTCGAGGCGGAATGGAGCGGATCCGTCGTGTCGGTGAGCGGCGCGGCAAGGCCGGAGTTGCGCGTCTGGGCGCCGCCGGGCGCCTCCATCGTCGTCACCCGGGGGGACGGGACGGCGACGGCCGTGGCGGGCGCCGCGTTCGGAGAGAACGGTGCGTCGTGGTCGGAACCGACGCGTGCAGGTTGTTCGAGCGGCGTCGAGGATCTGCTGCTCGCCCTGCCGGTGCTCGCGTGGGCATGGAGACGGCTGCGCAGGCGACAGGGACACGATATCCAATACAAAGAACATTCACCGGGGTGCAGCTCACGCCAGACCCGGCTCGTCGTGCGGACCGGCGCGCCGCCCTCACCCCCGACCCCTCTCCACACGGGCCAGATCGGCACAGCCCCTTTCGATCGCAAAGCGGCCCGGTGGAGAGGGGAGGGCTGCCGCTCCTGGATCCGACGGCGCGAATACTCCCGTTCGCATGCCGTGCGGTCCCACCTCGGGCGCACGATTCGACGCGGTCTTCTCCCCTCTCCACCGGGCCGCAAACACGCAGGATCGAGCGTTGCGCATCGCGGCCCGTGTGGAGAGGGGGTCGGGGGGTGAGGGCCGCGGCCGCTCTCGGGCAGTCGGATCTGGCTGGAGTTGCACCCCAATCACCACGGAGAACACGGAAAGCACAGAGCAGACGAACAACAGGAATCTCCGTGTTCTCCGTGTTCTCCGTGGTGAATGCTCTTTTCTGCTCGCATGATCCTGGCACGACGCTACGGCCGGACCGGCCCCGCGAGACGACCCGGCCGTGCGCACGGCCGCCCGCCCGCAGTCCGCAACCCCTTGGCGCCCAAGGCCTTGCGCGCCGACATCGTGCCCGCGCGTGCGCAGATGTGCGCAGTAAGCCCCATCGCGTCCTGACCGTAGCCACCCACGAGCGAGGCGGGGTGCCGGGACGGGAGGACGCAGATGAGGCGTTTCACGGTCGTTTCGCTCCTCCTGGGCGCGCTGCGCGTCCAGGCCGCGCCCGCCGGCGTGCCCGACCGCCCCGAGGCACTCGGCCTCCCGCCCGGCGCCAGCATGTCCTTCGCCCTCGCGGCGAGCGACTCGGGCTGGGTCGCCGGATGGGGCATGGGCATCGACGGCGTAGGGCGCGCGATCGTGCGGCCGCCCGGCGGCTCCATGACGGCGCTCCCGGTGCCAGACGCCGTGCAGTGGTGCACCGCCCGCGCGGTGGACGTGGGCGGCCGCGCGGTCGCAAGCTGCGCCGGGTTCGACGCCGCGCACCGGCTCGTCCGACGCGCGATCGTGTGGCAAAACGGCGCCTTCTCGACGCTCGCCGGACTCCCCGGCGCGACGCAGGACGACGCCGGAGGCATCGACGCGCTCGGCCGTGTCGCAGGCCGCAGCAGCGGCGTCTCGCCCTCGGGCGAGGCGTTCTCGCGCGCCGTGCTCTGGACCGACGGCGTCGCGCGCGACCTCGGCGCGCTGCCCGGCGGCCGATCCTCCGAGGCCACGGCGATCGGACCGAGCGGACACGTCGTCGGATTCTCCCGGGTCGCCGCCGCACAGGGCACGCCGCTGCACGCCTTCGTGTGGACCGAGCCCGAGGGAATGCAGGATCTCGGCACGCTGCCCGGCGGCGGCTGGAGCCGCGCCAGCGCCGTCGACTCCGGCGGAAACGTCGCCGGGTACGGCTCCGTCGCGGGAGGCGCCACGCACCCGTTCCTGTGGACGCGCGCGGCAGGCATGCGCGACCTCGGCCTGCTGCCCGGAGCGACCGGGTGCCTCGCGAGCGGCCTCGACGACGCGGGCGAGGTCGTGGGCACGTGCAGCTTCTCCGACGGCCACTCCGAGGCGTTCTTCCGCCCGACACAGGGCGAGCTGCAGGCGCTGCCGATGCCCGCGGGCGCGACGTTCACGGCCGCTTCCGCCATCGACTCCGCGGGCGTGATCGTCGGCGCCGGCAACGGCGTCAACGAAAGCCCGCTGCCGCACGCACTGCGATGGCCGCGCCGCGTCGCGCCTCTGGCAGCCGCAGGCGCCGATCAGATGCTCGTCTGCACCGCGCATCGCACGCCCGTGACGCTGGACGCCTCGGCCTCCCGCCCGGCGGGCGCAGGCACGGTTACCTACACCTGGAGGGAGAACGGCGTCGTGCTCGCGAGCTCGCAGCAGGCCGTCGTCACCGTCGCGCTGGCCGTGGGCATCCACGACCTCGAGCTGGTCGCGTCGCAGAACGGCGTCGATTCGGCGCCTTCCCGCACCATGGTCACCGTCACCGACACGGAGCCGCCGGTTTCGACCGCCACGACCGATCCCGCGCCGAACGCCCGCGGGTGGAACCGCGGGCCCGTGCGGGTGGAGCTCGCCGCGGCCGATCGGTGCTCGGACATCGTGCAGATCCTCCACGCGGTCGACGGCGGCGCCGAAATCTCCGACGCGGGCGCCGCCGCCTCGTTCGTCGTGGCGACGGACGGCGTCCACACGGTGTCGCGCCGGACGGTGGACGCGGCGGGAAACGCCGAGACCGTGTCGCGCTTCGCGCTGCGCATCGACTCCGTGCCGCCCGTGCTGTCGGCCGTCGCGACGCCGCCGCCCGACGCGAACGGCTGGAACCACGGCGATGTCACGGTCACCTTCACCGCGACCGACGCGCTGTCCGGCGTGGCCTCGGTTTCGGCGCCCGTGCGGCTGAGCGGATCCGGGACGGCGAACGGCGAGGCGCTGGACAACGCCGGAAACGGCGCCTCGCTGGCGGTGCCGGTGCGCATCGACCGTCTGCCGCCCGTCGTCGTCCTGACGCCGCAGCCGGCCGGCGGCACGCGCATGTGGCCGCCGAATCACCGCATGGCGCGCCAGACGATTTCGGGACGGGTCGTCGAGGACGGCGGACTCGCGGGCGGCGTGCTGCACGTCGCGGTCACGAGCAGCGAACCGGACGACGCGCCCGGCGAGGGCGACGGCCACACGCGCGGCGACACGAACGGCCGCGACGGGTTTTCGGCGCCTGTCCGATTCGAGGTGCGACCCGCGGCCGACGGCACGTTCTCGGTTTCGCTCGCGCTGCGGGCGGAGCGCGCCGGGGGCGGACCCGGACGGACGTACGTCGTGAGGATCACCGCGACCGACTGGAGCGGCCAGACGACCGTGGTCGAGCAGCGGTACTTCGTCCCGCACAGCATGGCCGAAAGAACCCGGCTGGTGCGGTAGAGACGGGTGCATGGGGACGCATTGTCGCGAGGGCGCGAGGCGAAGATGGGCGCAGCTCTTGCCACATCCGCCCATGGGGGGCGCCCGCGGCCCTCACCCCCTCTCCACACGGGCCGCGATGCGCAACGCTCGTTCGTGCGTGGCTGCGGCCCGGTGGAGAGGGGGAGAAGAGCGCCTCGAGTCGTGCGCGTGGGGCAGGACCGCACGGCGCGCGAACGGGACTATCCGCGCCGCCGGATCGCGGAGCGGCAGCCCTCCCCTCTCCACCGGGCCGCTGTGCGGTGTGACGAGCAGTGCCTCGCGGACCCGTGTGGAGAGGGGTCGGGGGTGAGGGCGCGGCGGCCCGCGGCGACTCCGACCCGTCTTCGACTATCCTTGCGCGCATCTGCGGGGGGCAGAGGCGCTGCGCATGGACCGACTCCTCCTGCTGCTTCTGCTGACCGGCTGCACGGCCCGCACGCAGCTCCGCCGGGTGCCGCCCGCGCCGGCGCCGGTCGTCTCGCCGGAACTCTGCGGAGCGTGGAAAGGCGTCTCGTCGTGGCGCCCCTACCCCGACCTGCCACCCGCACGCCAGCTCGAGGGCATGGTCTGCTTCGACATCTTCGACCGCGGCCCGTCGCCCTCGGAGCGTTCGTACGTCGTCCAGCACGACCGTTTCGACGAGAGCGCGTTCGACCCGCTCGCCGCGGCGCTCGTCGTCGTGGGATGCGCGGGCGACGGCGCCTGCCAGGCCTCGGACGAGCCGGAGTCTCTGGGCCAGACCGTATTCTACGCACAGAATGCACAGACCGCCGCGGTGAGAAAAGCCGTCGCGGGACTGGGTCTGGGGCGCGAGGTCGCCGACATGTTCGTGCGCCGATTCGACCTCGATCGTGCATGGATCCTCGAGCAGGCGTCGCGCCTGGGCCCGCGCGAGCGCGCCGTGTACGTGGGGGTGCCCGAGCAGGTGCGGGCGCGTTTCCGGGCTCATGCGAAGACATTCGCCGCCTTCTGGAGGCGCGCAGGGAAGCTCGCGCCGCGCCATGCCCTCGCCGTGGCGACGAAGGACGCCGCGCCCGCGAGGGCGGAGTCGACCGCCGCGGACGTGCGCCGCCTGCGCGACGAATACCTTCAGAAATGCGCCCGCGGGCGCTCCGCTCCCGTGCAGGAGTGCGTGCTGGGCCCCATCGCGCGCCCGCTGACCGAGGCGCTGGTCCACCTCGAAACCGCGCTGGGTCACGCGGTTGCGGCCGCGGCCGAGCACGCCCTGCTGCGCTGGGGCGCGGACCGCAGCACCGTTGCGGGCGCCATCCGCGTGGCGCAAGCTCTCGCGATCGAGCAGGAGACGGCGCGCCACGAGCAGTGGGCCGCAGCGAAGGAAGAGGGCGTGGACGACGAGACGCTCGTGCAGGGCTACGGGAACCCGCCGCCCGCGCTGCTTCCGCCGCCCGCGTGGGACCCGCCCCGTCCGACGCCCGGCTACCGCCTGGCGCTGCGGCGCCTGCAGACCGGCATCGACGCGTTCGAGGGCGTCGTGAAGTGCGTGCGCGGCCGAGGCGAGGACGTCGAGGTTTCCTTCGAGACCGACGGCGATGCCGAGGACGGGTGCGAGGGCGACGACTGCGACGGGCGGCGCGGCGCGCAACCCGTGCTGCTGCCGGCCGCCGAGGCGAAATCGCTGCGCGCGGGGAACCGGGTGGATGTGCGAATCGATCGTGAATCGCGCCGGGCGATGCTGGTGTTCGCGTGGAAGACCCGCGATTCGGCGGACCTCGTGCAGGTCCGCGGCGTCCGGATCGGGCGGTAGGCGGGCACGCACTTTGTTCCCGCGCGGCAAGGCGCGGCGAAGGGGCGAAACGCCTGCTCGCGTGGAGCAATCCGGTCGGGGCCGGACCCCTTTCCACGCGCACGACCGCTTCCTCGCTTGACACGCCGCGTCGCCTCTGGCGGACTGGCGCCACGCTGCGCGGGGGCTGCGCGTGGGGGTTGCATGACGGACTCGGGCATCGACGGGCGCGGCGCTCCCCAGACGACCGAGGCCGCCCTGCGCGCGAGCGAGGAGCTGTTCCGGCGCTCGTTCGACGACGCGAGCATCGGCAAGTCGCTCACCGGATCGGACGGGCGCCTGCTGCGCGTCAACCGCGCGTTCTGCGACATGGTCGGACGCACGCGCGAGGAGATGGAGGCGCTGAACTTCGCGGACATCACGCACCCGGACGACGTCGCCGAGAGCAGCGCCATGGTCCGCAGCGCGCTGGCCGGGGAACGCTCGGGTTTCCGGATCGAGAAGCGCTACGTGCACCGGGACGGCAGCATCGTGTGGGCCGACGTCACCACGATGCTGCTGCGCGACGACGAGGGTCGCCCGCGCCATTTCGTCACGCACGTGCTGGACATCACCGAGCGCAAGAAGGCGGAAGAGGAGGCGCGGCGGCTGCAGAGCGAGCTGGCGGAGCGCGAGGCGCACCTGCGGCTCGTGTTCGAGACGATGCCGATCGGCTGGGCCGAGCACGAAATGATCTTCGACGCCGAGGGGAAACCCGCCGACTACGTGTTCCGCATGGTGAACGCCGCCTTCGAGCGGATGACGGGAATTCCTCCCGAGAAGCTGCTGGGCCGGCGCGTCACCGAGGTCGTCCCGAACGTGCGCGCGCACAAGCCCGACCTCGTCGAGCTCTACGGCGAGGTCGTCGCGACCGGACGCGAGCACCGCTACGAGTTCTTCTTCGCGCCCCTGGGGCGCTGGTTCGACGTGCTGGCCTTCCGCCACCGGCCGGGCCATTTCGTCACCGTTTTCGAGGACGTCACCGAGCGCAAGCACACCGAAGAGAAGCTGCAGCAGACGCTCGCGGAGCTCGAGCGCTCCAACGGCGAGCTGGAACAGTTCGCGTACGTCGCCTCGCACGACCTGCAGGAACCCCTGCGCATGGTCGGCGGATTCGTGGAGCTGCTGCGCGAGCGCTACGAGGGGCGCCTCGACAAGGACGCCGACGAGTTCTTCGGCTACGCGATGGACGGCGCCCGGCGCATGAAGATCCTCATCAACGACCTGCTGGCTTACTCGCGGCTGGGCACGCGCGGCCGTCCGTTCGCCGCGTTCGACGCGGAGCGGTCCCTGGACGACGCGCTCGCGAATCTGCGCACCGCGATCGAAGAAGCCGGCGCGGACGTGGAACGCGACCCGATGCCGCGCCTGCACGGCGACGAGAGCCAGGTCATCCAGGTGCTCCAGAACCTCGTCGGCAACGCCGTCAAGTTCCGCACCGCGAAGCCGCCGCACGTGCGCATTTCCGCGGAGCGCGACGGGGCGTTCTGGCGCCTTTCCGTCGCCGACGACGGCCCGGGCATCGACCCGCGGTACTTCGAGCGCATCTTCGTCATCTTCCAGCGTCTGCACGGCGCCGGCGAGTATCCCGGCACCGGCATCGGCCTCGCCGTGTGCAAGAAGGTCGTCGAGCGCCACGGCGGGCGCATCTGGGTCGAGTCCGAGCCGGGACGCGGCTCGAACTTCCACTTCACCCTGCCGGCAGCGGAGTCCTGAGCATGGCCGCGAACCCCACGCCCATCGAGATCCTCCTGGTCGAAGACAACCCGGGCGACGTGCGTCTGACCGTCGAGGCCCTCAAGCAGGCGCACGTGTTCAACCGTCTGCACGTCGCGAAGGACGGCGTCGAGGCGATGCAGTTCCTGCGCAAGGAGGCGCCTTTCGAGGACGCGCCGCGGCCGGGGCTCGTCCTGCTGGACCTGAACCTGCCGCGCAAGGACGGGCGCGAGGTGCTCGCCGAAGTGAAGAGCGATCCGTCGCTGCGGCGCATTCCCGTCGTGGTGCTCACCACCTCCACCGCGGAGCAGGACATCCTGCGCACCTACGACCTGCACGCGAACTGCTACGTCACCAAGCCCGTGGACTTCAGCCAGCTCCTGTCGGTGCTCAAGTCGGTGCACCACTTCTGGCTCGCGGTGGTGTCGCTGCCCGACGGCGAGGAGTGACCCGTGGCGGTGGTGCGCATCCTGCTCGTGGAGGACAACCCGGGCGACGCGCGCCTGGTGCAGGAGATGCTCCGCCTGTCGCGGCGCGTGCGGGTCGTGCTGCCGCTCGCAGGCGTCCCGGAGCACGAGTTGCCCGCCGCATGATCGCGGGCGGAGCACGACCATGTCCTCGCCGCTGGGAACCCTTCTCGTCGTGGACGACGAACCGATGCTGCTGTCGGCCCTGCACGACCTGCTCGCGACGCAGGGCTTCGAGGTCCACACGGCGTCCGGCGGCGCACAAGCGCTGGAGGCGCTGAGAGAACGCGACATCGACGTGGTGCTGACCGATCTGCTGATGCCGGACATGGACGGGATGGCGCTTCTGCGCGCCGCGAAGGAGGTCGACCCGCACCTCGTCGCGGTCATGATGACCGGCGCGGGCGGTGTCGAGAGCGCCGTGGAGGCGATGAGACTCGGCGCGTTCGACTACGTTCAGAAGCCGTTCCGCCTCGACGCGATCCTCACGGTGCTGTCCCGCGCCGTGGAGACGCGCCGGCTGCGG
>Ga0172368_10002426_pt1 | contig 23762 bp, 24 predicted proteins | sample Lak11m_FD_114540 | JGI IMG/M metagenome (GOLD analysis project Ga0172368, IMG submission 114540) | Freshwater microbial communities from Kabuno Bay, South-Kivu, Congo - kab_022012_11m | ecosystem: Environmental > Aquatic > Freshwater > Lake | place: Democratic Republic of the Congo: South-Kivu...
AGATCCGCGGCTTCATTCTCGAAAAAGGAATGAAAGGACTTTCTGCGCCAAAGATCGAAGGCAAGTTCAGTTTACGCGCCAGCGTCACCGGCGAGATCGTTATGGATGAGGTCTTCGTGCCTGATGAAAATCTATTGCCGAATGTCTCCGGCTTGAAGGGACCTTTTGGCTGTTTGAACAAAGCTCGTTATGGAATTGCCTGGGGCGCATTAGGCGCGGCAGAATTTTGCTGGCACGCCGCGCGCCGATATACGTTGGATCGTCCGCAGTTTGGGCGTCCGCTGGCGGCGAATCAGATCATTCAACTTAAGCTGGCGAACATGATGACAGAGATCACTTTGGGATTGCAAGGCGCACTGCGGGTGGGACGATTGATGGATGAAGATAAATCCACGCCGGAGATGGTTTCATTGGTCAAGCGCAATTCGTGCGGCAAGGCTTTAGAGATCGCACGTCATTCCCGCGACATGCACGGCGGCAACGGCATCTCGGACGAGTATCACGTTATCCGCCATGTGATGAATCTGGAAGCGGTCAACACCTACGAAGGTACGAATGATATTCATGCACTGATATTAGGCAGGGCTCAAACAGGAATACAAGCATTTTCGTAATATTAGAAAAGCAATAACCACGAAGGAATAACAAAGGGACACGAAGGATTTACTTTGTGTCACTTCGTGACCCTTTGTGGTTATTTTTTTTATTTTACAACTCGCAATACCTATCCACTTGTTTGCCTATGATGGCAAGGCTGTCTGCCCAGAATTTCTTGGTGCGGATGTTGATGCCAAAGCGGTCGGCGAGTTCTGCTGCGCGGTCTTCGCCAGTGGTGGCAAGCAGGTTCTTGTAATCAGGCACGAAGTCTGCGCCGCGTTTTTCGTAAATGGCATACAAGCCTGTTGCAAACAACAGACCGAAGGCATAGGGATAATTGTAGAAAGCCAGCCCGCTATTATAGTAATGCGGCTTCCATGTCCACATGAATTTTTGCAGATAGCGCTCGTCGAGTCCATTCCCATATGTGGCTTTGTGATCGCGCTCCATAATATCGTTCAAATCGTCTGCAGATAGTTCGGATTTTTCGCGGCGTTCAAAAACTTCCTTCTCGAAGAGATAACGCGAATAAATATCCACAACTACTGCGGCGGCATTACTGATCTGCGCTTCCAGCACGGCCAATTCTTCCTGTGGATCGGTCACCTGTGACAGCACGGCTTGGGTGACAATTGTCTCGCACATGATGGATGCTGTTTCGGCCAATGTCATTGGCGTGGATTGCTGCAACTCGGTCTTGCCGGCTTTATACGCACATTCATTGTGAAAGCCGTGTCCAAGTTCGTGTGCCAGCGTACTGACCTGATCGAATGAGCCGTCAAAGTTGCTGAGGATGCGGCTCTCTTTTACTCCGGCAACACCCATACAGAATGCGCCGCCGCGTTTTCCGTCGCGCTGTTCGGCATCGATCCAGTTGTTGTCAAAAGCGCGTTTTGCAAAAGCGCCAAGTTCGGGTGTGAATTTATTAAAGTTGCTGACGATAAAGTCGCGCGCCTCTTCAAACGAATAAACCTTGTCGGTCTTGCCCATCGGGGCGGAGACGTCCCACCATGCGAGTTTTTCTTTGCCGATCAACTTGGCTTTATGTTTGAAATATTTCTCAAACATGGGGAACGAGTCTTTCATCGCGCCAAGCATGGCGTTGAGCGTAGCACGATCCATGCGGGCGAAATCAATGGATGAATGGAGGGCGTCTTCGCGTCCGCGCTTCTTATTCAGGGTCAGCGTTTCTCCCTTGACCCCGTTCATGCACGCGGCTAATGTTTCTTTGACTCCTTCCCAGGCAATATTCTCCGCTTCATATCCGCGGCGGCGTGTAGGTTCATCGGGATGCGAGCGCAGGTTGATCAGCGCGGGCATGGGTAATTTCTCGGTTTTTCCACCCAGCTCAAAGTCGACGGAAAGCTGCGAGGTGATCGTCCCCTGTAATTTGCCGAAGGCATTCCCTCCGCTCAGGGTCAATTCTGCGGCGAGAATTTCTTCCGCTTCGCTCATCATATATTTGGATTGTTCAACGCTTTCGTTGAGGGTGAACTCATGCGCTTTCGCTGAGACATTCGTTTTGGAGGCTTTCTTAACTGTGGCTTTGCCCAGCTTGCCAACCCATGCCTGAAACTTGGTGTTGAGGACACTTGCCTGCACAGACATTTGCTCGAATTCTGAAAGGGCACGCATGGCATCCTTGTTGCGCGAGTCTGTGGTGACGAAGGAGTAAATAAAGGGAGCGATGGTTCCGGAGAGTTCGAAGAGCGCATTGAAACGGTCTACAGATTCGCCAAGTAATTTTCCAAGTTTTACGGGTTCGGTCTTGGAATCTGCTTTGCTGGCTTTCTTGAAGAATAACTCCATTTCGTCCAGCATGGACTTGTACTTCTTGATGGCAGACTTGAATTCTTTCGATTCGAGGGATGGATAGACGTTTGTCAGATCCCAGCGGGTTGCAGATACTGTCATTTTGGTCTCCTGTAAAGTTAGATGCACGAAGTATACCAAAGGCCTTGGGCAACTTCACTGCTTGCTATTTAATCTCTAACCTTATACAATCAATTTATAAACGGAGGTGTTTTTATGAAACAAGATCGTTTTCTAACCGGTATTTTGATCGGAATTGGGGCGCTTATTTTGATCGCACTTGCATTGTTCTTTACGCGGCAGGATAAAAAGGAATACCTTACCGAAAAATCCCCATACGCATCGACCTATAATTATGTTCTGGCTGTCACCAATAAGGATTACAACAAAGCCTATACTTATCTTGCAGATAAGGAACACAAGCCCACCTATGATCAATTTCGACAGTCTTTTTTTAATGGGAATGTCAGTCCGAATAATGTCGGTGTCAATGTTGGTACAGCCCAGGTGGATGGGAACGATGCCTATGTGGACCTGACATTGGTCTACTCTTCCAGCGATCCATTCTCGGGCGGTTATAACAATACAGACCGCGCGCAGCTTGTCAACCAAAACGGAGATTGGAAGTTGATTTATCTGCCCTATAACTTCTGGGCTTATGACTGGTATCAGGAACCATATAAGCCGTAAGGAAAGTGCCGCGACATTTATGTCGCTTTATGCAGCCATGCGACATAAATGTCGCGCTACAAAAGGACACTAACATGAAAACCATTCGACGACTCTATTTTTACGCTGTCGCTTTTATTAGCTTTGAAGTAGTGCTGTGGGGATTGATCGGGTTGATCCGTTCCATTGTGAATCCCAACCTCATCACCGACAACGCCCAGGCATTGGCTCAGGCGCTTTCGCTGATCCTGGTCGGCGTGCCGATTTTTCTCATTCACTGGGTATGGGCGCAGCGCGCATCCGCTCTTGAAGAGGAGGAGAAGACCGCCACCCTTCGCGCAGTCTTTTTGTACGGTGCTCTTCTGGGTACTCTCATTCCGGTTGTACAGAATTTGCTTGCGCTGATCAACCGCGTTTTTCTTGGCGTGGCGCATATCTCTTATGAGCGCGCGCTGTTGGGAGGCGTTCAAAGCTGGCCCGACAATTTGATCGCGATCATTCTTAACCTTTTGCTTGCTGCCTATTTCTGGAACATCCTGCGCGCCGAGTGGACGTCCCTGCCGGACACCGAAAATTTCAAAGACATCCGCCGCGTCTATCGCTTTGTGTGGACTCTCTACGGTTTGTTGATGATTATTTTTGGCGCACAACAAATCCTGCGATTTATTTTTTACATGCCAACCGGCGTGATCGGGTCCATGGGACGAGAGACATTTATCAACGCGACTGCCCTGCTTGTGATCGGTGCGCCGATCTGGTTCTTTGCCTGGCGCATCTTGCAGGGCGCTTTGGATGATTCCGATGAAAAGGAGTCTTTGCTGCGCCTTGGCATTCTCTATCTGCTTTCATTGAGCGGAGTCATCGTTGTGCTATCAGCCGGCGGAAATTTGTTTTACATGATCCTCAACCGCTTGTTTGGTGATGCAATGACAGGGAATGAGTTCATCCAAAAAATTGGCGGACCTATTTCGTTAGGGCTCCCCTTTGGTGTGATCTGGGCGTACTACGGGAAATGGCTTTCCGTGCAATTTAGTTTTGATGAACAGTTGCCGCGCCGCGCTGGGAAGAAACGGATATATCTTTATATCCTCTCTCTGATCGGTTTGGTTGCGGCCTTCGTGGGCATGGCTTCCCTGCTTTCGTTCATGATTACTCTTGGGCTTGGAAGTGATTCTCTCAATGCCGACGGATTTCGTCACTCACTGACAGGCGCGCTTGCGACTCTTGTGGTGGGTCTGCCCCTCTGGTTGATGACGTGGCGTCCCATGCAAGCAGATGCCTTGACCGATGGTGACGTCGGTGACCATGCGCGGCGTTCCATTGTCCGCAAGGTATATTTATATCTCGTCCTATTTGGCTCTGTCATTGGAGGGATGGTATCAGCAGGCACTTTGATATTTACATTGATAAATGCCTTGTTGGGTGGCGATACTACCAATTTCGTAAATTCGATCCTCAACAATTTACAAGTTTTGATTTTGTTCGTTGTCTTGTTGTTGTATCATCTTTCTGCCTTGCGAAAAGATGGTCTTGCGCGTGCCGATGCTTTGGAGGCAAAGCAGGAACAATTCGGCATTCTGGTATTTGATAACAACAACGGGAAATTTGGTGAAGCGGTAAGAACTGCGTTTATGAAGCAGGCTTCCAAAATTCCTGTAACGGTGGCGAATGTTAACGAAAAAGTTTCCGCAGATTTGAAGGTCAGTGCGGTGGTTTTGCCGGGATCACTGATTGTGAATATGCCTGAAAATGTCAAGGCGTGGCTGGACTCATTTAACGGGAGCAGGCTCATTGTCCCGGATGATGCGGCGGGCATTTACTGGATGAATGATTTCGGGCAGGCGGCTCAATCAGCCCGCGCATTGGCAGAAGGGCAGGAACTTCGCCCGCAATCTGCCGCAAAAACCGCATCAGTTTGGACAACTATTGCATACGTTTTTGCTGCCATGTTTGCGTTGCAAGTGATCTTTATGCTGCTTACGCTTGGCATCTCATTGGTCACAAATTTTTAATGATATACTTTTGAAAAATTTTCAATCACCGAGGGCGATAACCTATGAAAGTAACTGTTCTTCAAGAGAACCTTGCACGCGGATTGAGTATTGTGTCCCGCGCGGTTTCGCCGCGTAGTACGCTCCCTGTGCTTTCCAATATTTTGATCGCGACCGACGAAGGTCGTTTGCGGCTTTCCGCCACCAACCTTGAGTTGGGTATTACCTGTTGGATCGCAGCGCGTATTGATGAAGAAGGTTCAACGACAGTACCTTCCCGCACCTTTGGCGATTTGGTGAATACTCTGCCCGGCGATCAAGTTCAATTGACCCTCGATGTAAAAACTCAGAGTTTGCATGTTAAGGGCGGCACATCCAATAACGATATCAAGTGCATTGATGCGCAGGAGTTCCCGCCCTTGCCTGTTCCTGAAATGGAAGGCGCGATGCAGTTGAATGTTGCTGATTTCAAAGAGATGATCCAGCAGGTGGCGTTTGCCGCTTCAACAGATGAATCTCGCCCTGTTTTGATGGGAGTATTACTGCATGTGGAAAAAGAAAAATTGATCATGGCAGCGGCGGATGGTTTTCGCCTTTCTGTTCGCAAGGCTGTGCTTTCCAATCCCGCCGCACATCCATTGAATGTGATCATTCCTGCGCGTGCGTTGAATGAATTGGCGCGCGTGGCGTCCGATGGTGAAGAATCCATTTATATGGTCGTTCCAAAAAACCGCGGACAGGTTTTGTTTCGCGTGAAGGATGTGGAAGTGGTTTCACAATTGATCGATGGTACATTTCCTGATTATCAGCAGATCATTCCGCGCAATTACAAATCGCGCACTTTGGTCTCCACCGCGTCCTTGCTTAAGGCTTGCAAGCAGGCAGAAATTTTCGCGCGCGAAGGTTCGAACGTTGCGCGCTTTGACATTAAACAATCCAACGGTGAAATGCAGCCGAGTGAAGTTGAGATCTCTGCAACGTCAGAAGAAACCGGTAAGAATGAAACCATTGTTGAAGCCACGGTGGATGGTGGCAGTGTATTGATTGCGTTCAATGTGAAATTCCTGCGCGAGGCATTGGAGGTCATCAAGACCCCGAATGTCGCGCTGGAAACATCCGCTGCGAATGCGCCTGGTGTTGTACGTCCAGTGGGTGATGATAATTTCCTGCATGTCATCATGCCGATGCATTTGGGTTGAAAGTTACAGGTTGAAGGTTAATGACAAATCGCCAGACAATTTTCTGTCTGGCGATTTTTTTTGATTTAATAATTAGAACATTAGTTCTGATTGTATTTCGCTTTATTCTTGACTATGAACTGGATGTCCTTTGATTGAGCAGACTCTGTGCTTCAAGACTCTCCACATCTGCAAACTTGGGTTTCATCCAGAACACAATTCCCAAACTGATGATGGCATATATCCCAATGATTCCTTCCAATGAGATTGCGTTGATATACTGTCCGAGATAAACTGCGCTCGCATCCACAATTGCGTGCCATAGAATTGCAAGCCAGAACCACACCGGTTTCTTATTGACAATGCTATACAACACCATCACAGATAAACTAATATGCAAACAAATCGCGAAGATGCGTTCCACCATTCCAAGGATTGCCAAATAAAACGGCGCTGACCAATATGCCGCAACTTGTTGTTTCGCCAATTCAAGTTGATCTGCTGGAATGGATCGAATAGTTGCCAAATCAATATTGCGATAAGCCAGCATGTTGACGAATCCAACTGCAGCTAATACGCCAAATATGATGGCTTCTGTCCCGCCATGACCAAGCCCAATGAAAAAACCTTCATTCCAGGTTTTGTTATCTTTGCGAATAAATTTGAATAGGATGTACCGCGCGGTCTCTTCAAAGATGCCAGCCAGCAATCCAAGCACAATGGCGTAAGCGACAATACCCCAGGACCTAAATGTAGAAGTCAACGCCAGTACAAGCGGAATATGAAGTACCTGTGATGCGATGAATGTCAATCCGCCCGCAAGAAATAGCTTCCACGATAGTTTAAACTTCCGCGAAAAATAGATCGCCGCGATGATTGGTAAAAGAATCATCCCCAGAAAATTAATGACAAGAGCAATCTCAAGCATATTATTCTCCATTGATTATCAAATTTGTTGCGGCATGGAACGAGAACGCCTTGCTTCGCGTGTCAGCGGACGCTTTGCTACCAGTGTCATTTTTCCGCTTCCTTCGGGAGTGTAAACGTGAGTTACCTCCCAGCCTTCAACACCCCAATCATTCAGCGTCGCTTCGATGTTTTCATCTTTGGTGCCGAACATTCCTCCAATGGTCTGCACACGATATTCCCACTGTTTGAACTCTTCACTCATTTCATTCTCCTTGGTTTCATGTGAAACATCATGTGTGACCCATCCATTATTCGCAAACGGGTCACGCACCATGTTCATGCTTTGGTTTCTTTCTGATACATTAGGTACGAATAAACTAATAGGAATACGGTTGAGCCAATCAATGGAATGAACATCAGCCAGAAGGCTGTCATGCCGCCGAAAAATCCTCCAACAATGGCGAGTGCTCCTGAAAGCATGAACAATACCGAGCCGAGTTGATGTGTTTTGTCCCAGACTGTATCACTGGATAGAGTCCATGGGGTCCGTATCCCAATAAAGAAATTGCGCTTGGCTTTTCTCAACATATATCCGATGGCAATGAAGATCACTCCCACGAACGGAAGCATGGCTGCGCTCATTTTGAAATTCTGATATCCGAGGCTCCATGCCAGCGTCAATTTGTGGATGTAAAGCATGAATACAATGATCAACACGATGAAGATGTTGAAGGTCCCACGGAATTGCGCGATATTTGCCTTGAGTGGGTCAATATTCGGGATGATCAGGAGCAATGCCATTAATCCCAATGTGATGAGCGGCATCATAAAGACGCCCCAAAACTTTGGCATCGTCCCATCCACCTGGTCGTTTGCATTCCAATGAGACGCCATTTGGTCCGGCAGTTGATTCCACAACAAAGCTCCCGCGATGAAGGCAATGGCGATTAACGTGAGCGATATGATGAGCGTGATTTTGGTGGACATATGATTCTCCTTTTGTACGGTTTCATGTGAAACTGTTACTTTTCCTTGGGCATATTATTCTGCGCCAATGAAACCATTCCGCTCATGCCTCCGAGATTCATGGAATCCACTGCAGAGGAAGGCACGATCACGAGAGCTCCCTTTTCTTTCAAGCCTTCAAATAACATGTTCATTGCGCGCAAATGTAGAGCTGTTGGGTTATTCACATAAGCTTTTGACGCTTCCGCAAAGGATGCTGCGATCTGCTGCTCAGATTCGCCGAGAATCATGCGGGATTGGCGCTCACGTTCGGCTTGCGCCTGGCGAGACATCGCGTTCTCAAGGTCTGGTGGAATGATCACGTCGCGGATTTCAACAGACTGAACGGTCACGCCCCAGGGTGTTGTGCGTTCGTCAATGATCTTTTGCAGGTCAGCATCCATCTTTCCGCGGCCAACAAGAATATCAGCCAGTGTCATTTGACCGATGATCTCGCGTAGAGCGGTCTGTGCCGCCCATGAAATCGCAGAGTTGTAATCGGTCACTTCGAGCGCAGCTTTTTCTGCATCCCAAACAACCCAGAATAAAACCGCATCCACATCAACAGGTACGGTGTCCTTTGTGAGTGTCTTCTCTGCTGAGAATGAAGTCACGGCCACGCGATGGTCTATCCACATCACAGCTGTGTCAATGACCGGAATGATCCAGAACAAACCCGGTCCTTTCAGCCCAGTGAATTTTCCCAATCTTAGTACAACGACTTTTTCCCATTGCGAAGCGACCTTCATTGAGAACAAAAAGTACGTGCCAATTAGCATCCAAACAATTGCCCAGGCGGCGACCACTGTATCAGGATAACGCCCATCTCCTATGATCGCTCCCAGGATGGAGATGATCAGAAATACACCAAACAATGCTCCAGCGATTGGTGAAATATGTTGATCATCTTTTTTGGTAAAATTTTTTTCGATTGCTGACTTAAGAAATTTTGTGTTCATTTCACATTCTCCTGTTTCTTGATTATTCACTATCGTTGACAGCCGCATCTTTCATGGATTTGAGATTGCCTCTGACCATTTGGCTGACTTCACGCCCTGAGAACCCCAGCCTGTAAGCTTCGTTGATAAATCGTTGTGTGAGCGCTGCTAACGATTCATGTCTCAACTTTGCATTGACTTCCGGCGGCGGTATCTCTGTGATGTATGTGCCGCGTCCTTGTTGTGTGGAGATAATCCTTTCTTCATCCAGTATACGATACGCACGCGCTACTGTATTAAAGTTGACTCTCAACTCCTGCGCCAGCGCGCGAACTGTTGGCAATTGATCTCCGGGCTTGAGTATTCCATTTACCAACTGGCTTTGGATCTGATTTACGATCTGGGTATAAATTGGTAATCCCGAGCGGACGTCTAAATTAAGGGTAAGTTGTTTTTCTGCCATAGGTCACCTTTTATTGTACTAATTGTATCATTGTAATAATTGTATCCTTAAACAACTTTTTGTCAATAGCCTGTGCCCCACGAATATTCCAGCCTTGATTCTGTTTGTTGGTCAGAATCAGTTTTCAGGTCAAGTCAGAAGCGCTTTTTGTTTAGAGTCCTCTTACGATTTAAAGATTATCCGCATGGTAGAATTCATCCGCAATTCATTAAAGGAGTCGATAAGATGGAATCAAAAACTGGAACATGGATCGAGAAGAAGGGTTTAGCCCAAATGTTAAAAGGCGGCGTCATCATGGATGTGGTGAATGCCGAGCAAGCCAAGATCGCTGAGGATGCTGGTGCTTGTGCTGTGATGGCGTTGGAGCGCGTGCCTGCTGATATTCGCGCGGATGGCGGTGTGGCGCGCATGTCTGACCCCGATATGATCTTGAAGATCATTGATGCGGTCAGCATTCCGGTGATGGCGAAATGCCGCATCGGTCATTTTGTGGAAGCGCAGATCCTCGAAGCGATCGGCGTTGACTATATTGACGAGTCGGAAGTACTTACCCCTGCCGATGAAGAACATCATATTTTGAAACATAATTTCAAAGTGCCGTTTGTTTGCGGATGCAGAAATATTGGCGAAGCCTTGCGCCGCATTGGCGAAGGCGCAGCGATGATCCGCACCAAAGGTGAAGCCGGGACAGGTGATGTAGTTGAGGCTGTTCGCCATGCGCGGAGTGTGATCGGCTCGATCCGACAATTGCAAACCATGGGCGACGAAGAGTTGATGGCGTTTGCAAAAAATAACGGCGCGCCTTATGAGCTTGTCCTGGAAACCAAAAAGCTTGGACGCATGCCTGTTGTGAATTTTGCGGCCGGCGGAGTGGCCACTCCGGCGGATGCGGCCTTGATGATGCAGCTCGGCGTGGACGGTGTCTTTGTCGGCTCCGGTATTTTCAAGAGCGGTGACCCCGCCAAACGCGCCGCGGCCATTGTCAAATCTGTTACGCATTATCAGGATGCTTCGATCCTGGCAGAGGTCAGCAAGAATCTCGGCGAAGCGATGGTTGGACGCAATGCCGCGCAAATGCCCGAGGCTGAAAAACTTGCAGTTCGTGGTTGGTAAGAATTTATATTTTGTAGGGGCGCAGCATTGCTGCGCCCCTCTTCATTGATAACATGAAAATCGGAGTCCTCGCCCTTCAGGGCGATTTTTCAGAACATATTTCCATGCTCAAAAAGATTGGCGTAGATACAGCCGAGGTGCGGTTGCCCAAACATCTCGATGGGTTGAACGGGTTGATCATCCCCGGCGGTGAGTCTACGACCATCGGCAAACTTGCCGTTGCTTATGATTTGATGGAGCCTTTAAGGCAATTCGGTAAAGACCGCGCAATTTGGGGAACCTGCGCGGGCGCCATCTTTCTTTCGAAAGATATTAGTCGTGCTGACCAGCCATTGCTGGGACTGATGGATATCAAAGTGCAGCGCAATGCTTTTGGACGACAAGTCGATTCTTTCGAGACCGATCTCGAAATTGAAGAGTTGATGAAAGCCACAGGGACTGAACATCCCTACCATGCGGTCTTTATCCGCGCGCCTTTGATCGAGTCTGTGCATGGAAATGCGAAGATCCTTTCCGCGCTTGATGATGGGCGCATCGTCGCCGCACAGGAAGGTCGCTTGCTCGCCACCTCCTTTCACCCTGAATTGACCAGCGACACGCGTTTCCATGAGTATTTCGTGTTGTTAGCAAGTTAATAACGAGATCATAAAGGTTTCTTTAATCAATTGTTGTTTTGATTAACCATCAAAACCTTTAGGGTCTTTTTTTCAAATCATGGCTATTCGTTCCCTTGACCTGTTAGACCTCCCCACCATTGCACGCTATCGAAATGACGTTATTACTCTCGACAGCGCGCGTGCCCTCACGCGCGGGCATCCGCTTGGGGCGATGGGACTGCTTGCTTATGTCAACCCGACGCGGCATTTATATGCAGCTATTGCCAACGGCGGGAATGCAGCCTTGATGGGCGGTGTCATTCATTCCCATGGGGAAACTTTTGCCAAGTTGCTATACCTTGCGCCGTCTTCGCGGTTGGACGACCCCGAACTTCCAGCCTTGCTCGAACACCTTGTTATTCAAGCTGGCGAATGGAATGCCTTTCACGTGATGGCCGAAGTGGATGAGTCGAGTCACATCTTCCCTGCTTTGCGTACCGCAGGGTTTTCTGTCTATGCATGGCAAAAGATGTGGGATGTGAGTCAGATCGAGAAAGCAGGAGCAACTCCCAGTCCGGCATGGAGGCGCATGAATTCTGTAGACCTGCCCGCAGTGCAGAGTCTGCATTATCAGATCGTCCCGCCATTGCTTCATCCGGTGGAGCCTGCACCCAGGCGCATGATCGGATTCGTCTGTTCAGAGAATCTAAAATGTTATGTAAGCCTTACCGCGGGGATGTATGGCATTGTTTTGACTCCCCTCATTCATCCCGACGAAAACAATGTCAGTGAAAAAATTGCCGCCCTCGTTGCCAACCTGCCGGACCGCCGCGGACGCAAAGTTTATTTATGCGTTCGTTCGTATCAGACCTGGCTTGAGCCGGTGTTGGAAGACCTCGGTGCGCAGGCATCGCAGCGTCAGGCTGTGATGGTGAAACATCTTGCGCGGATGATACAGGATGGACAATTGGCGCGCGCCGTTCCGGCCAGCGTCAACGTGCAGCCCTCGCGTATCAGCAGAATGGATATTGATGAATAATTTGAAAGCATTGATCTTCGACTTCGACGGACTGATCCTCGATACCGAAACCCCCGAAGTTTTGGCCTGGCAGGCCATTTATAAAGAATATGGATTTGAACTCCCCGTGGACGAATGGGAGAAGACTGTGGGCGGATACGGCATCTCGAACTTTGACGCCGCCGAACATCTCGCGCTTCTTTCTTCGGGACGGCTGGACCTTGCTTCGTTGCGCATTCGCTACCGAAAAGAGGCGGACGCCATGATCCATGCCAACCCCATTCTACCCGGAGTGATCAGCTTGATCGAACAGGCCAGGGATGCCGGCTTGCAGGTTGCGATTGGTTCAAGCTCACCGCATTCATGGGTGGATACGCACGCGAAACGATTGGGGATTTTCGACCACTTTGACCACATCATCTGCCAGGACGACGTGGCTCCCGGCCGCACAAAGCCCAACCCGGATATTTACCTAAAGGCACTGGACCAGCTCAACGTTAAGAAAGAATCGGCTGTCGTTTTTGAGGATTCTCCCAATGGGGTCACGGCTGCTCAACGCGCGGATATATTTGTAGTGGCCGTTCCCAATCCATTGACCATTAAAATGGGCGTATCCGGTGACATCACAGTCCCTTCCTTGGCTGGGTTATCCTTGCAGGAATTGTCGCAAAAGGTTTCTCGAAAATATCTGATTTGATTTATGAAAAATTATTGGTTAAGCTGTACTGGAAAAACTTTATAAGGAGATCAACATGAGTATCGGAAAAATTAAATGGCAGTCCATCGTTTCCAAATATGCCTACCCGGAAACGTGGCGTAGTTTATGGCAGGTCTTCAATTCTGTCATTCCGTTTTTTGTGCTTTGGTATCTGGCCTATCGCAGTCTTGAGGTTGGATATTGGCTCACACTTTTGCTCGCCATTCCCGCGGCAGGGTTCATGGTGCGCATGTTCATCATCTTCCACGATTGTTGTCATGGATCATTTTTCAAAACGCCTTTGGCCAATGACCGTTTGGGATTGTTACTCGGCGCCGCAGTGTGGACTCCATATTTTGATTGGAAGCATACTCACGCCATCCATCACGCCACCGCCGGAGACCTGGACCGCCGCGGCGTCGGCGATGTGTACACCATGACCGTCGAGGAATATATCGCCGCTCCCTGGTATAAGAAATTTGGCTATCGCATCATGCGCAATCCGGTCATTTTGTTTACCGTTGGCGCAACGATTGTCTTTGTGTTCACTCATCGTTTCTGGAGCTCGAAGTCTGGCAAGCGCGAACGAAATAGCGTCATTTGGACGAATATTGCCCTCCTTGCCTTTATCGGCTGGACCATTTATCACATCGGCTGGCAGGCTTATATACTGGTTGAATTGCCAATCCTGCTAATGGCTTGCGGCGCGGGTGTATGGTTGTTCTATGTTCAACATAATTTCGAACCCACCTATTGGGAGCGCCACCAGAATTGGGAATTCTTCAAGGCAGGCATGGACGGCAGTTCGTTTTATAAACTTCCCAAAGTACTGCAATGGTTTACCGGCAATATCGGGTTCCATCATATTCATCATCTCAGTCCGAAGATCCCCAACTATAAGCTGGAACAATGCCATAAAGAGAATCCCATTTTCCAGATCGAGCCGATCACTTTTCGTGACAGTTTGAAATCGCTATACTTCCGGCTGTGGGATGAAAAGGAAAAGATGCTTGTCGGGTGGCGCGCGGTCAAAAAATATAAACTGAAAATGCAGACCAGAATGTGATCGAAAAGTACCGGCATTTCAGCCGGTACTTTTTTTGAAGCGGCGATTCGGTATAATCAGCCGATATGAAACTCGCCGCCCTTGTCCCCATGCGCCATCACAGCCAACGTGTGCCCGGTAAAAACTATCGTCCGCTCGCGGGCAAACCACTTTTTCATCATATCATTGAGACTCTTCTTGCAGTCCCTGAAATCGAGACGGTGATGGTGGATACCGACTCTGAACCCGTGATGGACGGAGTGCGCCGTTTCTTTCCAACCGTCAAACTGATTCAGCGCCCCGAACATCTCCGCGCTGACGATGTGCCGATGAACGACATCCTGCTCCATGACACAGCGCAAGTGAATGCGGATTTTTATCTGCAAACGCACAGCACGAATCCACTGTTGAAAGCGGAAACCATTTCACAGGGTATCAAAACATTCTTCGCTGAATTCCCCAAATACGACTCGCTCTTTTCTGTGACACGCCTGCAAACGCGGCTGTATTTCAAAGATGGGAGCGCCATCAATCACGACCCGGCTGTCTTGATCCAAACACAAGACCTGCCGCCGGTCTACGAAGAGAATTCCTGCCTTTATCTATTCACCCGCGAAAACCTCGTCCGCAAGCATCACCGCGTGGGAGATAAGCCCTTCATGTTCGAGATCAACAAGGATGAAGCCTGGGACATTGACGAAGAATTGGATTTTGAGATTTCAGATTTTTTAATGAAGAGAGAAAATAATGCAAAGTAAAAAGCTGTTAGGCGGAGCATTCTTATGGGGTGTGCTTATTATTTTTGTCGTCTCTGCAATTGCATACCTCCCATTGGCGCATAAGATTGGCTATTTAAATGATGATTGGTACCAGATGTATGATATGCAGGTTAAAAATGCTGACTTCTACCATGTTATTTTTAGCATAGACCGCCCTGGACGCGCACTATTGATGATTCCCATATTCACCGCGTTTGGGTTTGAACCATTTTATTATCATCTGAGCGCATATCTGTTTCGTTTTCTGGGTGGTGTTTGTTTATATTGGATATTGCAATTAATTTGGACTCGGAGGCGATTTGCTGCCTTTGCTGCAGCGCTTTTGTTCACCATATATCCAGGCTTTCTTTCTCAGATTAACGCCATTGATTATCAATCCCATATTTTCGGATTATTCCTTGCACTCTTGTCAGTAGCATTATCTATTAAATCCGTTTTGAGTATTAAAAAATTGCCGCGTTTGTTATTAATTGTTGGTTCCATCTTAGCAGGTTGGGGATATTTAAGTCAGATGGAATATTTTATTGGGATGGAAGTCTTCCGCTTTGCATCTATCTTCATTTTGCTGTGGAGATCACCAGACACATCTGCCTACCGTAAAACAATGAAAGCGATCATTGCCTGTTTACCGTTCATTCTGATCGCTGGCGGATTTTTAACATGGCGATTGTTCTTCTTTGTATCGGAGCGTGGTGCAACAGATATTGGTTTACAGATTTCGCAGGGGGCCTCACCACTGACTTTGTTTAGATGGTTGAATTATCTAATACAAGATATTCTTAATGTTGTACTAATTGCCTGGGGACTTCCATTGTATATCGTGGCATTTCCTCTGCGTTTACGGGAAATTATGGCTGCTTTTGGTTGGGCAGGATTGGCAGTATTAGTGACCGTCCTTGGGATACGTTGGGTGGAAGTAGATAAATCGGAATCTGAAACAGCCCTGGGATTAAATCAAGAAGCTGTGAGGTTGAGTCTGATCAGCATTGTAGGTGGATTGCTTCCGGTGATATTGGTCAATCGTCATATTGCATTTCCAGATTATTCACGCTATTCATTGATTGCGTCTGTAGGCGCAGTCTTGCTTTTGGCTGCGATCATTGAGAATATTTCTTCACGAACTATACGGATTGCGATGCTTGTTCTTTTTGCCGGGGTTGCGGTATTGACGCATTATGGCAATGCGGTTATGGCTGTGGATGAAACATTGTCCACCCGCAATTTTTGGTGGCAGGTGGCATGGCGGGCGCCGCAGATTAATGAAGGCACAACTTTGATCGTTTCATATCCCAATAGCTTGTTGATCGAGGATTATACTGTTTGGGGGCCTGCAAATCTGATCTATTACCCGGAAAAACAATATAATACCGAGGTAAAAATAAAGTTGCCGGCTGCGATATTGTCAGATGAAAATGTTGTTTTACACATAATCACTGATAGCGGTGTTGAGACACCATATCAGCGGGGTACCTATCTGGAGCGTGATTTTGGGAATGTGTTGGTTATAACTCAATCTTCGTCCAACGGTTGTGTAAGGGTAATTAATGGTGACGGGCCTGAGTTATCCCCATACGATCCACAGAGCTTGTTTATGGTTGCATCTCATTCGCGTTGGGATAATGTCATTCTTGATGCTGAATTTCACACCCCGCAACCTGTTGTTTTTGGCGCTGAACCTGTTCACGGTTGGTGCTATTATTACCAAAAAGCAGACCTTGCCCGCCAGCGTGGGGAGTGGAAACAAATTCCCGATCTACTGAATGAAGCGTTGAAAAATGGGAATTATCCTAATGATAGTCTGGAATGGATGCCTTTTCTGCAAGCTTCAGCCGTGCTTGGAGATACAGGGCAGGTTCGCAAGATGGCTATATTGTTCAAAACTGACAAATTTCTTCAAGTGCAGGCTTGCGAAATCATGACAAATTTTATCGAAAAAGAAACCTTGAATAATGAAGTGATTTCTGCGATTGAAAATAATATATGCAGGTGATTTTGTTGATAATAAGGAAATGTTAATTTTATGAGTAAGGTAGTTTCAGTTTTTTTTTCCAAACCCTGGTATCCCATTCTCATCAGCGCATACCCTGTGTTGGCTTTGCTCTCTGCCAATGCAGGACAAGTCCCCGCTACCACGGCGATCCGTCCGTTGTTGGTGTCCGTTGCGCTTGGCGGACTTTTATTCCTTATTACCTGGCTGTTCTTTAGACAGGCACACAAAGCGGCGCTGCTCACCACTTTATTGCTGACGTTATTCTTCACGTATGGGCATGCTTATATTGCCATTGACGAAGAATACCCCAAGTCTAACTACACAACTTGGCTGGCGTTTGGCTGGATCGTTCTATTTCTGCTCTCCATCTTATGGACAGCGCGCACGAAGTTGACATTTATTTCGTGGGCATCGACTCTTAATACGATGGCTCTTGCGTTGCTGATTCTCTCTTTGGGGGAGACCAACTTCGGGGACGGTCCGCGAGGCGCACATGCTTTGGGGTTGAAGAATGCTCCGGTCGAGTCGGATCTGGTTAAGCCGGAAAATCCGCCGGATGTGTATTTCTTCCTGCTTGATTCTTATGGACGTGCCGACCTGCTTCAACAGGCGTATGGATTTGATAACAGTGAGTTTATTAACGAGTTGGAGAAGCGCGATTTCTATGTGGCGCCGTGCAGCCAAAGCAATTATGTACGCACCGAACTTTCACTAGGCTCGTCGCTCAACATGGAATATTTGCAGGGATTGAACGATGCCTTCGTGCCTGATAAGATCGGGCGCAGTGTGTTATGGAATTCGCTCAGGCATAGCGCCGTGCGTTATAACTTCGAAAGCATGGGCTATGAGACCGTAGCGTTTGATACCGGCTTTGAGTGGTTGAATATAAATGATGTAACTCACTTCATGAGGCCGCCTGCCATTTCCTCAGGCATGAATGAATTTGAAGGCTTGTTCCTGCGCACAACCGCCGCGCGCTATGCAAAGGAACTGGGACTCGTTGACCCGGATTATCTTTTAGGTGTTGGTTTCCGCGACCGTTTTAAATTCGTCTTCAACAGTATTGACGATGTCGCGAAGATTCAACAACCGACGTTTTCATATATTCATGTGATCTCGCCGCACCCGCCTTTTGTCTTCGATCCGAATGGCAATCCAACCTATCCGCCGGATTTTTGGAACGACCAGCGTCAGTATCCGCCTGACCTGTACGAAAAGGGATACGAGAATCAATTGCAGTATTTGAACAAGAATATGCTCGAAGCCATTGATACCATCATGGCTGATTCTGAAACCCCGCCGATCATCATCATTCAAGGCGATCACGGTCCATGGATGCAGCCCACGAACAAGCGTTTCTGGAATCTCACTGCAATTTATTTCCCGGATCATAATGACAAGTTGTATTCAACGATCACGCCTGTGAATATATTTCGCCTGGTCTTCGATACCTACTTCGGCGGGAACTATGATATTCTCAAAGACACCAGCTATTTTTCGCCTGTGCCGAAGTTATATGATTTCAATGAAGTACCGCATCCTTGCAGCGTTCCAAATAACTAAATGAAATATACAGTCCTTCTTACTGCTCCTTATATGCTTCCGTATCTCGAGCGCTTCAAACCGGTGTTCGAGAAATATGATCTGGAACTGATCGTCCCCGATGTGCAGGAACGAATGGAGGAAGCTGACCTGCTGAAGTATGCCGGTCAATTCGATGGCGCCGTCTGCGGGGATGACCGTTACACAGCGAGAGTCCTCGAAGCTTGTTCGCCGCGGCTTAAAGTCATCTCCAAGTGGGGGACGGGAGTCGACTCAATCGACGCCGAGGCCTGTTCCCGTTTCAACGTGAGACTCTGCCGGACGGCGAATGCCTTCACCACCCCGGTCTCCGATACCGTCCTCGGTTACATGCTGGCTTTCGCCAGAAGAGGTCCGTGGATGGATGCCGCCATGAAGCGCGGTGAATGGGAAAAGATTCCCGGCAAAACATTAAGTGAATGTACTTTGGGGATTATCGGCATCGGCAATATCGGCAAGGCTGTCACCCGCCGTGCGCGTGCCTTTGGTATGAAAGTGCTCGGCACGGATATTGTTGATATTGACCACGTGTTTATTTCAGAGTCCGGCATTCACATGACCACTCTTGAAGCTTTGCTCGCCGACTCGGATTTTGTCTCTGTCAACTGCGACCTGAACGCAACATCGCATCACCTCATCAATGCCGATACGCTTGCATTGATGAAATCTTCCGCCGTTCTCATCAACACCGCGCGCGGACCCATCGTGGATGAAAATGCCCTTGTCGCCGCACTCTGCTCAGATCAAATAGGAGGCGCGGCTTTGGATGTGTTTGAATTCGAACCGCTGCCGAAGGATAGTCCATTGCTTAAAATGGATAACGTCATGCTCGCTCCGCACAACTCCAATTCCAGCCCCACTGCATGGGAGAGGATTCACTGGAATACGATCAAGAATTTGGTGGAAGGGTTGGGAATTCAGTATTCAGTGAACAGTAATCAGTAATTAGGTGACCTTCAACCTTCAACCTTCAACTTGGAACCTGTACCTATGACAAAAACAATCCTCATTACCGGCGTTGGCGGCGGCATAGGCCGCGGCTGTGTTCAGCACTTTTCAGAAAAAAGCTGGTGTGTGATCGGCGTTGACCGTTCGGATTTCGGCGAGGGTTTCCCAAAAAATGGACATTTCATCAAAGCCGATATTTCACACCCTGATTCTGTCCAGCAGATCTTTCAGGAAGTGTTGAATTTCCGCCCCACGTTGGAAGCTCTGGTCAATAACGCCGCTGTGCAGGTGGCGAAGCCGCTTGTGGAGACAACTGTCGAAGAATGGGACTCTGTTATGGCGTCCAATCTGCGCTCGGTGTTCTTATTTGTCAAATTGGCCTATCCCCTCCTCAAAGCGAACGGCGGCGCAATCGTGAACGTTTCCTCCGTTCATGCGGTTCAGACTTCGTCCAATATTGCGGCGTACGCCGCATCCAAAGGCGGTTTACTTGCGCTGACCCGCGCCATGGCCATCGAGTTTGCGCCTGATAATATCCGCGTCAATGCCATTCTGCCCGGCGCAGTGGATACGCCCATGCTTCGCGCCGGACTCGGCCGCGGGCACGTTGGTCACGGCGACATGCAGGAACGCCTTGATAACCTTGCGCGCAAAACGGTCAACGGGCGTGTGGGGACTCCCGAAGAGATCGCTCACGCCATTTACTTCCTCGCCGACAACGAGCAATCATCCTTTATGACGGGACAAGCTCTCGTAGTAGACGGCGGCGCAACGGCACGATTGAGCACAGAATAATGAGAAGACGAACACAAAAAAACATAAAACTTAGAAAAAATATGGCACGAGGTTTGCTCTTTTTCAGCGCGCTCCTCTGGCTTATGTACGGCGTTTATATTTACTATGACATGGCAGTCGTCAACCAGAACAAGACCTCGGCCGACATAGCCACCATTTTCCTTTTCGTGATTGCAGCGTTGATGTTCACTGGTGGGATCGTGTTTGGCAGGAAATCCATCCGCGTCTATTACTTTGTGCTGATCGTTGTGATCCTGAACACATTGCTTGCCCTCTCAAATCTGACCGATCTCATATTCCTCATATTCTTCATCGTTGACCTTGCCATCCTATTAACACTGCTTCCCTTGCGTGAAGAATACACTTCCTCCTCATGAAGCGACTCGTCCCTTACACAGGATATTTGTTTTTTATTACAGCCATCATTTTGGTTTTTCTGTCCGCGGGTTCTTTCATGCGCACGGGTGGGAATCCAAATTTAGAGGTTACATATATCGTCTATGCTGTATTGATGTTTGGCGATGCCATCGCCGTGCTCGTTTGCGGAATATATATCAACAGGCGCGTCAAGATAATATATGGGTTCGCGGTTATCGTTCTCTCCCTTAATATTATGCTGCCCATCTTCGACCAGTTTGGATTTGTTGACCTTCTTTTTGTCATGTTGAACATCCTCACACTGGTTCCACTTCTCGTTTATCGCAAGGACTTTCTCCCTCAATGAAACAAAAGATTGCAAGTCTCATTCCCTCCCCGCTTCTCCAAACTATCAAGAACACCTACGATGCGGTCCGCAGGCTGCCGCAAGTGCCGGATGCTTATTTGCATCCGTGGCGCAAAAAGAGCCGCGGACGGATCTATGAATTCAAAGACATCCACCCCGGTAAACGCTGTTTCATCATCGGCAACGGACCGAGTCTCAAAAGCACGGATCTTACCAAATTAAAAAATGAATTTACGTTTGGCATGAACCGCATCTATTTATTATTCCCCGAACTTGGCTTTACCACTACTTACTTTGCTTCCATCAATGATCTCGTCGTTGAGCAATGCGCGGAGGAAATTTCCGCCCTGCCTATTCCCAAATTCATCGCCTGGCATTCCAATCGCTATTTCCAACGCCTGCCCGCCGACCTGTCTTTTCTTTACACCACATACACGGGTCCGCAGTTTGCTTATGATATGACCCGCCGCGTCTGGGAGGGTGCGACGGTGACGAATGTCGCGCTTCAACTCGCGTTTTACATGGGCTTCGAGCAGGTCGTCCTCATCGGCGTGGATCATAACTTTACATCGAAAGGCGACGCCAACAAAACCGTTGTCTCCAACGGCGACGACCCAAACCATTTTTCTCCCGCTTATTTCGGCAAAGGCTTCCGCTGGCAATTGCCCGACCTGGAAACGTCGGAGATCGGCTATCGCATGGCGCGCAAAGTTTATGAAGACTCGGGGCGTCAAGTATTGGATGCGACTGTTGGCGGCAATCTGACTGTCTTCCCGAAAGTAGATTACAACTCGCTTTTCTAACCGATGAAAAAAACGCTTCACACCCGACCTGCAAACTGGTCTGTCCTCTTTATCATTCTCCTCGCCCTGGGCGGACTCCTCCGTTTGCGCAACGTCAACGATCCCCCCTTGGACTTCCATTCCACCCGCCAGTTACGGGACGTGCTCGTGGCGCGTGACATATATTATTCAAGACTCCCATCGGCTACAACCGAACAGCGCGAATTGGCCGCATCCTTTGCCGGAAGCGTTGGAAAATATGAACCACCCGTGATCGAATCGCTTGTGGCTTACACATATTTTCTGACGGGCGGAGAGAACATCGCATCCGCGCGCGTCTGGGAGACTCTCTTTTGGCTGGCGGCCGGCGTTGCTTTGTTTGACCTGATGCGGCGTGCAGTTTCACCGTGGGCGGCGGTGATCGGATGGGTCTATTATCTTTTCCTTCCGTTCTCTGTGCAAGCAAGCCGGTCCTTTCAACCGGATCCATTAATGACTGCCGCATTTGTTTTGGGCATTTATTTTCTGTCCCGTTGGTCTGAGACCACGGATGGCGGCTCAAAAAAAGAAACATGGAAGTGGGCGCTTCTGGCAGGCGGTTTCCTCGGTTTTGCCGTATTCGTCAAAATTGTCATTGCATTCTTTGCGGGCAGCGCCGCAGTCGCGTTGGTGCTATTCACGCTGAAAAAGGATTTTTGGAGATCGAAACAGGTTTGGGCAATGGCGGTATTGATGATCGTGCCCGCGCTTTTCTTTTACGTTCTTCAAAATCATGGACGTTCCACTGAATATTTTTTCAGTTGGAGCGTGTCACTCTTTAAACTCATTGCGAGCATAAATTTCTATGCCAGGTGGCTTTCATTTATTGGCAATCTGTTTGGGTTGACAATGATCTTCCTCAGCATCCTTGGGGTATTTCTTGCAACTCCGCGCCTGCGCTGGTTATTGATCAGCCTGTGGATCGGATATGTCCTTTACGGACTTACCCTTCCATTCCAGATGTTCTCGCACACTTACTATCATATTCAATTGATTCCCATCATCGCGCTGGGACTGGCCGCGGCGCTGAGTCCGCTTCTTGAAAGCGCGGCAATTCAAAGCGCGGTGGGACGCGCGGGCTTTGTCTCGGTTTTCGTCGTGGCAATCGTGTCCATGATCGGGTTCCAGTCCTTCATATCGCGTTCCGTTTTGGATGCGGAAAAGATCCGTCAGGAACCGTTGTTCTGGGAGCAGATTGGCAAAGCGATCCCTGCGGATGTGGATGTGATCGGTCTGACACAGGATTATGGTTTTCGCCTGATGGTTTACAGCTGGCGCAAGATAAAGTTGTGGCCTTATGTCACCGAGCTGGCTGAGGTGCGTAACGGCAGGGAGGATTTTGCCAAAAGTTTTAACAAACTAACCTCCGACAGTAAATATTTTTTGGTGACAGACTTCGACCAATTGAATAAACAACCCTCGCTGAAAAAAATACTCGACACGTATCCCATTGCAATGCAAGGCGAAGGATATGTATTGTATGATTTGCGGAAATAGATTTATAGGACGCGGACGAGCGCTGATAAACGCGGAAATTTATTATGCTGAATGCTCAGATTGAACTCAAGCACAAAGACATCACCGATAAAATTTTGCATGTCTTTTATAAGGTTGTGTACCCGACCTTGGGGTATGGTTTTTTGGAAAAAGTTTATGAGAATGCAATGGCAATCGCTTTGACATCCTTGGGATTAAAGGTTCAACAGCAGTCCAGGATTGTGGTTCATTTTCAAGGGCAGGTTGTGGGGGAATATTTTGCAGACTTGCTCGTTGAAGATGTAGTGATCGTTGAGTTAAAAGCTGCCTCGCGGCTCTTGATTGAACATGAGGCGCAACTGCTAAACTATCTTCGCGCGACCCCTTATGAGGTGGGGTTGTTAATTAACTTTGGACCTAAACCCGATTTCTGCCGTAAAGTCTACGACAATGATCGCAAGACTCCCACTTGGAAATAAAAATAAAAAATCCGCGTTCTCCGCGTTTATCAGCGTCCTATAATATGACTCTCGTTTCCATCATCACCCCCTCCTATAATCAGTCCGCATATCTTGAGCAGACAATATTGTCTGTTTTGGGACAGGACTATGCACAGA
>Ga0172368_10002429_pt1 | contig 23739 bp, 18 predicted proteins | sample Lak11m_FD_114540 | JGI IMG/M metagenome (GOLD analysis project Ga0172368, IMG submission 114540) | Freshwater microbial communities from Kabuno Bay, South-Kivu, Congo - kab_022012_11m | ecosystem: Environmental > Aquatic > Freshwater > Lake | place: Democratic Republic of the Congo: South-Kivu...
ACTGCGAAAACGAACCGGACGGCAGGCGAAGCCCGCGGCGCAGAAACGGCATCCCCGGCCGCATCCCCGGCTGACCTCGATCAGATACATGTTTCCCAGTTCCGTATTTTTAGTTACAATCTCTTGTTCGGTTGGAAAGGCGTCAATATTCAGGGGACGTTTACGGGCTATCTTCTGTGGAAACAAGATGTTGGCAGATTCACGGGAGATGATTTGCCCGTCTTCTCCCCGCTGGATGTGGTAAAAATCGGGCACGTAGGCGCCGCCTATCTTCTCCTGTATTTTTGAAAGCAGTTCCTCCCGTTTCAACTTTTTTGTGTGCAGATGGGCCACAAGGTCAAGAAAGGAGGGAAGGATGGCTTCCCCTTCGCCAATAAGGAAGAGATCGAAAAAATCGGCAAGAGGCTCGGGATTCAGCGCAACGGCAATGCCCCCTCCTAAAATCAGGGGATATCTTTCTTCCCTGTTTTCAGCGGTAAGAGGGATTCCCCCCATCTCCAGAATCTTCAGGATATTGGGATAATCGTTTTCGAAGGAAAGGGAGAAGGCGACTATGTCGAACTCCGTGAGCGGACGCCGGGATTCGATGCTGAGCAGGGGAAATCCCTCGGCGTTTTCCGCAAATTCATCCGGCTCGGGATAAAAAAACCGTTCGCACAGACATGCCGGGTGGTTGTTGATCAACCGGTAAACTGCCTGAAATCCAAGGTTGGACATGCCGATGCGATACCGGTTCGGGTAGGCGAGGCAGATCTTCAGCGATTCTCCCCAAACTTTCCGGGTGCAGCCCTCTTCCGCGGCCAGCAGGGCAAGGTTTCTCTTTTTTTGTTTCCAGGACATCCCCCGCCTTTCGGTTTTCAGGCTATCAGCGAACCCCGATTATCCATTTTTTACAGATGATAGCCGCAAAGCTGATCGCCTTGTCTTCTAATCCGCCTGGCGTCTAAGGAAAGTGGGGATTTCCAGATCTTCCTCGCCCTCGGATTCGCCTTTTTCTTCTTTGTCGAACAACATATCTGCCGATTTTTCGTCACGTATGTACGTGGGAATCGCTACATTGTTGCCGCGCCGCAACCCGGGGAACGGGGTAACATTGCCTTTGGACCTGGTTTCGCTCGTCTCAAAGCCGGTGGCTATTACCGTTATCCGGATCGTATCGCCCATTTTTTCGTCAATGACCGTACCGAAGATGATGTTTGCGTCTTCGTGCGCCTCCTGCTGGATCATCGAAGACGCCTCGTTTATCTCGGTTAGAGTCATTCCCGGCCCCCCGGTTATGTTTAAAAGAATGCCGCGTGCTCCCTGGATGGTGTTGTCCTCGAGAAGAGGCGAAGATATTGCCCGCTGGGCGGCTTCGACAGCCCGATTGGTGCCTTCCGCCGCTCCGGTTCCCATCAGGGCGATCCCCATCTGCGACATGATCTTCTTTACGTCGGCGAAGTCGAGATTGATCAGTCCGGGAATCATGATCAGATCGGAAATTCCTTTTACTGCGTGATAGAGGATGTCATCGGCCTTGCGGAAGGCGTCTATGAAAGAAAGATCATTGCCCCCGACGCTCAACAGCCGCTGATTGGGGACGATAATCAGGGAGTCCACAGTTTTGCGAAGTTCGGATATGCCGGTTGCCGCCTGATCGTTTCTTTTCTTGCCCTCAAACTGAAACGGTTTTGTCACCACCGCGACCGTCAGAGCCCCGAGTTCCTTGGCAATATCGGCGACAATCGGCGCTCCGCCGGTGCCGGTGCCCCCGCCTAAACCCGTGGCGATAAAGATCATGTCGGAGCCTTCAAGGTTTGCCCGCAGCTGTTCAGTTGATTCAACCGCCGCCTGGCGGCCGATTTCCGGATCAGAACCGGCGCCCAAACCCCGGGTGAGCTCCGCGCCGAGTTGTATCTTGATGGGGGAGTATGATGCCGTAAGCGCCTGGGAGTCGGTATTGGCAGTTATAAAATCGACTCCCTGGAGGTTATCTGCAATCATCGTATTGACCGCGTTCCCCCCGGCTCCGCCTATCCCGATAACCCTGATTTTGGCAGTTTTCATAAAACCCTTCTCCGCTAACTGAATCATAGTTTTTCCCCCCCACTAATAGAAATCAAGAACCCACTGTCGAAACCTTCGATAGAGACGGTTTATATAATTCCCCTCCATGCGCATCATGTTTTCCCGTGTTATATTGCGCCCCGCGTACAAGACCAGTCCGACTCCGGTCGCGTAAAGCGGGGAGTTGACGATATCGGTCAGGCCGAAAGTGCCCATCGGCACACCTCTGCGTACAGGCATATTGAATATCTGCTCTGCCAGTTCGGGAATGCCTTCGAGGATTGCGCCCCCACCTGTAAGGACGATCCCTGCAGCGAGAATGTCTTCGCACCCTGAACGGCTGATCTCTTTTTGCGCCATTGTCAGAATCTCATCCATGCGTGGCTCTATTATCCGGCCGAGGATTTGCCGGGAAACATCCCGGGGTTCCCGGCCCCCGACGCTGGGGACTTCGATCATTTCATCTTTGGGGATAAGCCGCATATATGCGCATCCGTATTCTATCTTTATTTTCTCAGCTTCAGTAAGTGGAGTTCTGAGGCCGGTGGAGATATCACTGGTGACATACTGGCCCCCGACGGGAAGCACCGCGGTGTGTTTTATGCTCCCTTCCGAGAAAACGGCGATATCGGTTGTGCCGCCGCCGATGTCGATCAATGCCGCGCCGAGCGCCTTTTCATCATTGCTGAGCACTGCCTCGCTTGCGGCGAGTTGCTCGAGTACCAGTTCTTTTACCTCCAGCCCGATCCGGCTTATTGATTTTATGACATTCTGGATAGAGGTGATGGCGCCTGTGACAATGTGCGCCTTTGCCTCAAGGCGGACACCGGCCATTCCCAGCGGATCGATAATCCCGTCCTGTTCGTCAACCAGATAGTATTGGGGAATGGTGTGAATGATCTGCCGGTCAAGGGGGATCGCTATGGCTCTTGCCGCGGCGATGGCCCTTTCCATATCTTCCTTGCGTACCTCCCGCCCCTTGACAGGGACAATGCCAAGGCTGTTCTGGCCGCGAATATGCGCTCCGGCAATTCCTACATAAACTGAACTGATTTCGCATCCGGCGGAGCGTTCGGCTTCTTCTACCGCTCCTTTTATAGATTCCACGGTGCTTTCGATATTGACGACGACACCCTTGCGAAGCCCTTCCGAAGGATGCATGCCGACACCCATGATTTCCGGCCCCGTCTCGCGCAGCCCGGCCACGACTACGCATGTCTTTGTCGTCCCAATGTCGAGACCGACAACAACGTTTTCTTTTTTACCCATCTATATCAGTGCTCCAGTCTTTGTAATTGGTTAATCGTCCTACATCCTTAGCTTTTTCCCTTTTGCTGCCGGCATTGCCGTCCCCTCTGGTTGAAACGTCTTTCGCGATTGGACGTTAATTTTCTCGGGATTGCTCAGATCTATAAGCACCAGGCCTAATTGAATATTTTTTCTCTTCATATCATCCATTACGGCGGACAGTCGTTTAAGTTTTGCTTCATAACCTTCAAACCCCAGCTGCAGACAAAGGCCCCTGTTCGTGAACAGAGAAAAACCAAACGTCTCGTTTCCATGAACCTCGGAGATCAGGCCTATATCGGTTGCCTCTTTTGATCCTTTTAAATGGCTCAGGAGGGCAAGCGATTTGCCGACCAGTTCCCTGTTTAAAATATTTCCTGAAAAAAATCCAGTGAGAACAGGAAGGTCAGCTTTTTCCTCTGCGTCGAGTTTTTTAAAGATTTCCCCTTTGTTGTCAATTAGATAAAGTATGCTTTCCTTCTCGATCAGGGCGACGGCGGTTCTTTCTCTTATCCAGATTACCAGGCGATTGGGAAATTCCCTGCCTACGAAGACATCCTTTACCCATGAATTGCTGCTGATCCGTTTGATAATTGCCTCTTTGTTGACTGTCAGCAGGTTTGCCCCGGGGCTTACCCTGGCTGACGAAAGAATATCCTTTTCCGTGATCTCGTTGCAGCCTTTTACCAATGTCTCCCGAACTGTGAAGAAGGAAGAGCGGAGAAGCAGATCAAAGCCCATCAAGAGCGTCGCGGTAACAACAGTTATAGAAATGATGAGCAGGACAGCGGCGCCAATTTCTTTTGTCATATCAGCGGCATGGCGTTTAAGGCGGTTTTTTTGAACCTCGATGCGCAAACGCAGCGCCTCTTTATGAAAATTAATTTTCGGTTTGTGGGTATAAAGCTCCGACTTCATGGTTCTCCCACTATCTTTATTTCTGTTTCCAGCGCGCGGCCGGTTTTTCGAAAGACGGATTCTCTGATTATTTTGATCAGGTCAATGATTTCTCCCGCCGTTGCCTTGCCCCGGTTGACTATGAAATTGCCATGCTTTTCAGAAACATGGGCATCGCCAATGTTGCTTCCCCGGAGGCCGGCTTCTTCTATGAGCCTGCCCGCGGGGCAATCAGCGGGGTTTTTGAAAATCGAACCGGCATTGGGTAATTCCAAGGGGTGTTTCTCCCTTCTCGTCCTGAAAATTTCCATTGTCTTTTTTGAGATATCTTTCGCATTGCCGCGATGGAGGATAAACATACCTGCGATGACAATCGAAGCTGCCGGTAAAGCGAAATTCCTGTAGGTAAATTCATAAACACTGAGCGGCGATTTTAATTCTTCCCGTGTCGCCACACTGATTTTTCCCGATAGATCCATAATTCTAATCTCTTCGATAACATCCTTTATCTCTCCACCATAGGCGCCTGCGTTCATTCGAATTGCCCCGCCGACGCTGCCCGGTATTCCTGCTGAAAACTCCATTCCGGTCAGAGATTCTTCTGCCGCCGTTTTTACCAGTTCGGCCAGTGGGCAGCCGGCTTCGGCAAAGAGAAAAGCCTGTTCCCCCCGGTATCGCAGGTTCAGTTGGCGCAGTCGCGATAAAGAGATAAATATCCCTCGGAAGCCTCCGTCCCGGACGAGGATATTTGTCCAATTGCCGACAGGTAAGAACGGTATATCACGGTGGCGCACAAATTCGAGTAGGTCCGCGAGTTCGCTGATATTATCCGGGAAGACGAGGGCGTCGATTTTTCCGCCGGCGCGGATCGATGCATGGGCCGCCGCCGGTTCGTCAAAAAGAGCCAAGCCGGTGAATTTAAGACGCAATTCGTTACGAACCGCTTCAGACCAGCCCATTTCCCCTCTTCTCCGCGACGCGTTTCATAAAAGTATCCCCTATCTTCCAGATATTGCCTGCCCCTTGAGTCAGAATGACATCGGAAGGACGGGCCGTCTCTACCAGGTGTTCCACAATACGGTCAAAGTCAGAAATGTGGATAACATCTTTTAGTCCGGATTTTTTTATCCCTTCACACAATGATTCCGCTGTTACCCCGGGGATAGGCTCTTCGCTTGCCGCGTAGATACTAGTGACAATCAGCATGTCGGCTTCCGCAAAAGCGGTTAAAAACTCTTTGAAAAGCGCCTTTGTTCTCGTGTAGCGATGGGGCTGAAAGACCACGATCAGCCGTTCCTCCTTCCACCGTTGCCGCGCTGCAGAAAGCGTTGCCCTGATCTCTGTAGGATGATGGCCGTAATCGTCGACGACGGTAATGCCCCCCTCCTTCCCCCTGACCTCGAGGCGGCGGTGAACGCCGGCAAAGTCCCTAAGTCCCTCCTTGATAACAGGAAAGGCAATATCCATTTCCCTGGCTATGGCAACAGCCGCAAGGGAGTTATACACATTGAAAGTGCCGGGTACATGAAGTTTTATTGTTCCCAGAAGGACGTTCCTTTCGTAGAGCGAGTAAACGGTTGAATCTGCTGAGAATGAGACCTCTTCTGCGCGATAATCTGCTGAGGGTGAAAGGCCATAGGTGAGCATTCGTCTTTTTATCAGAGGGAGTATCTGCTGAACATTCTTGTCGTCAGAGCAGAGTATTGTGGCTCCGTAGAAAGGGACTATGTTTGCGAACTGCAGAAAAGCCCCTCTGATCTCTTCTATGTCGCTGTAATGATCGAGATGTTCCCGATCGATATTGGTGATAACCGCCAGGCAGGGACTCAGTTTGAGAAAAGACCCATCGCTTTCATCCGCCTCCGCCACGATTGTTTCTCCGTCCCCCAACCGGGCGTTGCTACCTATGCTGGCGAGCTTTCCGCCTATTACCATTGTCGGATCGAGCCCGCCATGGGCTAGAACCGTTGCAACCATGGAGGTTGTGGTGGTTTTGCCGTGACTGCCGGAAACGGCTATCGAAAATTTCATTTTCAACAATTCGGCGAGCATTTCGGCGCGCGGGATAACCGGAATGTTTCTTTTGTGGGCTTCGATTACCTCAGGATTTTCCGACCGGACGGCCGTGGAGGCAACCACAACATCGGCATTGCCTATATGGGTGGCTGCGTGGCCGACGTGAATGGCGGCCCCGAGGTCGTCCAAACGGGCGGTTGTTTCAGAGGGGGTCAAATCGGAACCGCTGACTTCATAGCCAAGATTCAGGAGCACCTCGGCGATGCCGCTCATCCCTATTCCGCCGATACCGACGAAATGGATCCTCCGGATATTGCGTTCCATGCTGCTTGTCTTACCGATGCGCCTAAGGGCATCAGCCTTATTTTTATTAACATCGAGCTTCGCTTTCATTTTGAAACCCCCCTCGCAACTGATTGGCGATCAGCGGCAGTCAGAAATAATGTTTACAAGGTCGTCATGAATAATGTCCACAATTGCCGCAGCCGCGTCTCTGTTCCCCAGCGATGCCGAGGCATTTTCCATTTTTCTGATCGCTTCCGGATTCATATACAACCTTTCTATCTCTGACGCGAGTCTTCCTCCGTCGAGTTCCTTCTCCGGGAACATTGTCGCGGCTCCTGCATTTTCCAGAAGAGTGGCGTTTTTTGTCTGGTGATCGCCCGCCGCGGAGGGAAGCGGTATCAAGACAGCAGCCTTTCCCACGGCAGTTATCTCCGCAATCGAGGTGGCGCCGGCGCGGCACAGAAGCAAATCGGCCCTGTTGTAAGCCGCCGCCATTTCGGCAATGAATGGGTGAACCTCTGCCGTAAATCCTTTTTCCCGGTATGCATCGGCAACAGCCTGCCGGTCAGGCTCTCCTGTCTGATGAATAAAACGGATTCTGTACCGCAGATGAGTCAGGCAGTCGAGGGAATCTGTAACCAGCCGGTTGATTGCGCCGGCGCCCTGAGAGCCGCCGAAGATCAGAACAGTAAATGGCTGTCCCTCTTTGCTTTTGCCAGTCTCACCGGAAAGAAACGCCTTTCTTATGGGATTTCCGGTGACAACCGTCTTGCCGACGGGAAACAACTGTTGCGATTTGGTAAAGGTTACGAAGATCCGATCTGCGAAACGCCCGAGAATCCTGTTGGTAAGGCCAGGGACTGCGTTTTGTTCGGCAATGACCGTTTTTATTCCGAGGATCCATGCGGCAAGAACCGCGGGGCCGGAGGCGTAGCCGCCTACGCCGACCACTACATCCGGCTTGAAAGAGCGGAGGATCTTTAGCGAGTCAAGCAGACTTCTCGGTATTTTCGACAGGGATGCAAAGACCTTCAGGGCGCCCCGGCCCTTGAGCCCTTCGACGTTTATCGTCTTCAGCGTGAAACCAAGCTCTCCCAGTACCTTTTTTTCAAGTCCCCGGTTGGTGCCGATGAAAAGGACACGATTGGCAGGGTTTCGCTTCAGCAACTCTTCGGCAATGGCAATTCCCGGAAAAAGGTGACCGCCGGTTCCGCCGCCCGCAATGACCATGGCTATCTCCTGTCTGTCCATGGCAAAATTATCTCCGGTAATTAGCCAGCAGGCATACAAAGGACTGATCGGTAATAATTTTCAAGATTTCCTCTGTCCCCGGCCGTTTAGTCTTCATAGGATGAAATGTTCAGGAGTATCCCGATCAGCATAAGTGACATGATCAGGGAAGTTCCTCCATAGCTGAGAAAGGGGAGGGCGAGTCCCTTCAGTGGGACAATGCCCATGACGCCGGCTATATTGATAAAGGCTTCCATTGCGATCAGCATGGTCAAGCCCGCCGCCAAAAGGTTGCCAAACATGTCAGGCGCCTTCAGCGCTATTTTGAAGCCTCTTAATATTATAATGATATAGAGCAGCAGAATGGCGGCAACTCCCAGAAAACCGCCTTCTTCGGCAATTACCGAAAGAATGAAATCGGTATGAGGTTCAGGAAGATAGAAAAGTTTTTGCATGCTGTCGCCGATGCCGACCCCAAAAAAACCGCCCGATCCAAAAGAAAGCATCGACTGGATAATTTGAAATCCGGAGCGCTGGGGGTCTTTCCATGGGTCGAGAAAGGCGGTCCATCTGGCGATGCGGTATTTTTGGTGAAAGAGCAGCCCAATAGCCGCGGGGATAAAAAGGGAGACTATGCCGACTAGATGAATGACCCTTCCGCCGGCCAGGTAAATCATGACGAAAGCGATTGCTGCGAGAAGCGCTGATGTGCCGAAATCGGGCTGAAAAAGGATCATGCCGATCATGCTCCCGGTGACGGCAAGGGGGAAAAGTATCCCTCTTTTGAACTCTTTGGCGTGTCCTGCATTTAAGGTAAGATAACTGGCAAGAAAAATTATCAGGGCGATTTTGACCAATTCGGAAACCTGGAAAGAAAATACGCCAAGGTTAAGCCAGCGGACAGCGCCGCCCGCTTTGTTTCCCATGTGGGGCACTTTGAGCAGGACAAGCAGAAATGCCGAGAAAATTATGCCGGGCCATGCCAACTTGCGGAGTTTGTAATAGGGCAGCCGCGATGAAAAAGCCATGCAAACCAATCCGAGAGCCAGGAAGAGAAGCTGTTTTTTCAGATAAAATTGGCCGTCGCCATGTTCTTTCATGGCGAGGATGGAACTGGCGCTATAGATCATTACCGTGCCGATTGTAGCGAGAAGCAGTGTCGCCAGCAGGAGGATCAGGTCAGGTTTTTTCTCTGTTGCGGTTTGCTGTTTCATATCAGAGTTGTTTTACCCATTCCTGAAAGCGGGTGCCGCGTTCTTTATAGTTTTTGAATTCGTCGAAACTGGCGCATCCGGGTGAGAGCAGCACTATATCTCCCGAAGACGCATGTTCAAAGGCCACTTGCAGGGCTGTTTTTAATGTTTTTTGCATAGTTGTTTTAACCGCGTTCCCGATCATTTCATTAATTTTTTCACTGGCTTCTCCGAAAAGCACAGTTTCTTTTACATTTTTTCTGATGGAGGGGATGAGCGCTTCAAAATTTCCCTCCTTGTCCCGTCCTCCCAGAAGGAGGATGATTGGTTCTCGAAAACTTTCGATTGCCCGCAGCACGGCATCTACGTTTGTTCCTTTCGAATCGTCGTAAAACCGTATACCGTTTTTTTCAAGTACGTATTCAATGCGGTGGGGCAGACCCCGGAACTCCTTTATCGCTTTTATGATGTCGGCCTGGGGGCAGCCGCAGCCCAGGGCCGCCATTATCGCCGCCATGACGTTTTCAAGGTTGTGCCTCCCGGGGATGTTGATCATTTCCACGGGGTACTCTTCCCGGTTTCCATCGGGGGGGATGTGGACGAGGATATCGCCATCTCTGAACATCCCGCGGAAGATTGCCGGCGAGGTGCCATCCCGATGGTCGTTAGCGCTGTTTCCTGCGAAATTGTCTGCGGAATTGAAAAACTCGGTCTGTGCCGTCAGGCGATTGCCCATAGTAACCAGATCGTTTTCGCCGCCATTAAGAATCGCCAGATCGCCGGAGTTTTGCATAGAGAAGATTCTTTCCTTTGTCCGTCTGTAGGCGGTGAAATCTCCGTGGTAGTCGATATGATCGGGGGTGACGTTTAGCAGGAGGGCAATGTTTGGATGGAAATTCCTGACCCACTGCAGCTGGAAGCTGCTGACTTCTACCACCACCCAGTCTGCGTCTTGGGGGCCGTCTATGTAACCGATCAACGGTTCACCGATGTTCCCGCCGACGAAGACTTTTTTACCGGATTTGCGGATAATTTCTCCGATTAAGGTGGTGGTCGTCGTCTTTCCATTGGTTCCGGCAATGGCTGTCATTGGGGTTTTGAGAAAGCGAAAGGCGAGTTCAAGTTCGCTCAGAATGTCAATTCCCCGGCGCACTGCCTCCGCAAGTATCGGGTGTCTTGGGTGAACCCCTGGCGAGGGAACAACCAAATCAACATCGGCAAGAATCTCCGGTCCATACGGGGAGATGGTCAGCTCGGCGGAGAGATTTTTCAAAAATGCCAGGGTTTCTCCCCACTGTGCGACCGGTTTTTCGTCGGTGACTGCTATCTGGATACCCCTTTTAGCGAAGAAGGCGGCTGTTGCGAGGCCCGTTTTCCCGATCCCGATAACGGCGACTTTTTTTGCCTGCATCTTTTCTTACCTCAATTTCAGGGTGCTGATGGCGACCAGGGCCAGCAGTATGGAGATAATCCAGAAGCGAACTATTACTTTGGGTTCGGCCCACCCCTTCAGCTCAAAATGGTGATGGATGGGAGCCATCCTGAATATTCTCCTTCCCCCGGAAAGTTTGAACCAACTGACCTGAAAAATTACCGAGAATGTTTCCATTACGAAGATTCCGCCGACAATTGCCAGCAGGATTTCCTGCTTGGTCATAATTGCCGTAACCCCAAGGGCACCCCCCAGGGAAAGGGAACCGACGTCTCCCATGAAAACCTGTGCGGGATAGGTATTGTACCACAGAAATCCCAAGCCGGCGCCGACGACTGCCCCGCAAAAAATCGAAAGTTCCCCAGCGCCTGCAACATAGGGTATCTGGAGATAAGAAGAAATTTTTATGTTGCCGGTAAAATAGGCAAACAGCAGGTAGGTCATAAAGCAGGTGATTACCGGACTTATCGCGAGGCCGTCCAGGCCGTCGGTTAGGTTGACTGCATTGGCGGTGCCGACAATGATAAAGGCGGAAAGGAGTATATATCCCCAGCCTAAATTCGGGAGGGCTGTCTTGAAAAAAGGGATTGTCACATTTGTGCTGAAACCGGTCTTGAAATACATAACGAAGCTGACAAAAAGCGCGATGGCGATTTCCGCTGCCAGGCGGACGCTGCCGGGCAGGCCTTGGCTGTCTTTTTTGGATACTTTTCGATAATCGTCTACAACCCCGATCAAACCGAAGCCGGCTGTTACCATCACCGCGATCCAGATGGAGGCGACCGAGAGGTTGGCCCAGAGCAGCGTAGAGATGATCACGGCGAAGATGACAAGAATGCCGCCCATTGTCGGAGTTCCCTGCTTGGCAAGATGGGAACCGGGGCCGTCTTCTCGTATGGTTTGTCCGAGCTGAAGCTCCTGCAGCTTGCGGATCATCCATGGTCCCAGGATAAAGCAAATCAAAAGCGCCGTGATCGCCGCGTAGATCGCCCGGAAGGTTATATAGCGAAAGACGTTAAAATATGAATAGACGGTATGCAGCGGATATAAAATATGAAAAATCATTTGCTGTTCCTTTTTTGCAAGGGAAGCCTGATGCCGATAAAAATTTTTTCTGCTGCTTATAGCGCTGATCCCCAGGTCTGCGAAGGGATGGTTGATGGCGGATATTTATCGGTCCGCTGCCGGTATCAAATCTGCGCTATTCGTTTTCGTACTGGCGAGTTGCCCCGCCTGTCGCCTTGATTATTTCCTCGGCAACCGCGTCCATTTTCATTTTTCTTGATCCCTTGACAAGCACCCAGTCGCCCTTCTCCAAGAGAGGCCTGAGGCGGGAAACAACTTCCTCCGGTTTCTCGAAAAAGGTGACGCTCTCCCGGGGGAAACCGCTTTTGATGGCCTCTTCAGCCAGACATCTTACCAGATTTCCCTTGAGAAAAAGGAAATTGATTGTCCCCGCCGCTGCGATTGCCCCGATCTCCCTATGCCACTTTTTCGCTGCTTTGCCAAGCTCCAGCATATCTCCCAGAATCGCTATCGCCTTCCCCTCACCCCGCACTTCCTGCAATGTCTTTAGCGCCTCAGCTACCGAGGAGGGATTGGCGTTGTAGCTGTCAATAATCAGATGTGCCCCGTTGAGAAGCCGACGTACCTCGGTTCTGCCGGATACCGGTCGAAAGTCCGCAAGTCCGGCGGCTATTTCTGCCCGGTCGATCCCCAGTTCCCAGGCCACGGACGCGGCAGCGAGGGCGTTTTTGACGTTGTGCAATCCGGTGGCGGCAAGAAAAACCGCAACGGGGGAACCGGCGATGAAAAGGTTGAAATGTATCCCTCCGGCTCCGGCCTGTGCAATGTTGCGGGCTGTGATATCGGCTCCCTCCCTGAGCCCGAAGGAAAGTCTCTTTCCCTCCCAGGCGAAGGCGAGGGCGGAAATCGCCGGATCGTCATTGTTGATGATTGCCGTACCCTGGCCGGCCATGCCCTTCCAGAGCGAACCTTTTTCTTTGGCTATTGCCCTCAGGGAACCAAATCCCTCGAGGTGCGCCGGTCCTATATTGGTAATCAGACCGATGTCCGGTCTGGCTATTGCGGCAAGCCTTGCGATCTCACCCGGGGTGTTTGTGCCCATTTCCACAACGGCAAGCTGATGCGCTTTCTGAAGTTTGAGCAGGGTAAAAGGAAGGCCGATCTGATTGTTGAAATTGCCTTCAGTCTTCAGAATCTTCCTTGTTCGGGCGACGATCGCCGCGATCATCTCTTTGGTTGAGGTTTTGCCGGAGCTGCCCGTAATCGCGACTACGGGAATGGCAAAACTTCGTCGCCATCGACTGGCTATTGATCCATACGCGTGCAAGGTGTCGCTGACGCCAATTACTGGCACGTTTTCCGGCACTGATGCGAGCTTGTTCTGCCGGTTGAACTGGATGAGGAGACCCGCAGCCGCTTGCGCTGCCTTTTCCAGGTAGTCGCTTCCATCGAAATTTTCCCCCTGCAGCGCAACGAAAAGATTGCCCGCTGCCAAGGTGCGGGTGTCTGTCGAAATTCCCTGACATTGCCACTGAATTCCTCCCCGGAGCGCCTTGCCTCCGGTGGCTTCAATCAATTCACGGGCCGAAAAGGTCGGCAGTGCACCATTCATACCGCCTCCCTCTCGCTGCGGCGGGCCAACGCCTTTCTGGCGATGTCGCGGTCGTCAAACGGAAGCCGCTTGTCGCCAATGATTTGATAATCCTCATGGCCCTTTCCCGCTATCAGAACGATGTCTTCATTTTTGGCAAGAGCTATTGCCAAAAATATGGCCTCGCTTCGGTCGGGGATGACAATGTATCCCTTTTCTGCGCTGTTTCTGAAAGTGGCGCGGAAAGGGGCAATATTGTTCGCATTCAATTCCAACTTCTGCAGATCAATCCCCTTTTCAATCTCAGCGATTATCGCCGCCGGATCCTCACTGCGCGGATTATCGGAGGTCAATATTGTCAAATCGCTGTAAAGGGTTGCGGCTTCTCCCATAAGGGGTCTTTTGCCTCGGTCCCGGTCCCCGCCGCAGCCAAAAACGGTGATGAGTTTTCCGCGCCGGAAAGCGAGCAGATTTTCGAGCACGCGTCTCAGTGCGTCGTCTGTGTGGGCATAGTCAACAAAAACCGAGGGTTGACCGGAAAGGCTCACCTTTTCCAGGCGTCCGGGCACTTGGGAGAGCTCGGCAAGTCCTTCCTGAATGGCTTTCGTCGGAATTCCCAATTCCAGAGAGGCCGCAACCGCCGCCAGGATGTTGTAAAGGTTGAATTTTCCCATAAGCGGAGCTTTTATTGCAAAGTCTTCGTTTTTGGAGACGATTTTTGCTTCGATCCCTTCAGGGGAAAAACGAACTGTCGCAGCTGATATGTCGCAAGTGCTTTCCATTCCGTACGTAGTACATTTGCCCACTACTTCCCTGATTATCCGCTGACCCCAGGGGTCGTCGCCGTTGATGATCATGACGCCGCTTCCGTTTTTTGCCCCGGAGGGCAGCACCTCTGCAAAGAACCTTTTTTTTACATTAAAGTAGTTTTCCATGGTCTTGTGGTAGTCGAGATGGTCCTGGGTGAGGTTAGTAAAAATACCTATCTCGAATGCGCAGTCGTCCACGCGATGGAGATCGATGGCATGGGAGGATACCTCGGAGATACAGTGGGTAACCCCGTTTTCGGCCATTTCTCTGAGAATTCGCTGCATTTCAAATGATTCCGGTGTTGTGTTCGGGGCTGGAACCACCGTTGCTCCATACCTGTAATTTACGGTGCCGAGAACTCCTACGGAGCACCCTGCGCTTTGCAGGATTGACTCCAGCAGGTAGGTCGTGGTTGTTTTTCCATTGGTGCCGACAACGGCGATGAGGCGGATAGCGGAAGATGGATCGTTAAAAAAATTACGGCCAATCTGCCCGAGGGCGCGGCGGCTGTCCTTGACCCGAATGGCCGTGATTCCGGCGGGGGGATTGAATTTTCGCTCATGGACAATAAAACAGGCGCCGTTTTTTATCGCGTTTTCAATATAAAGATGGCCATCGGTCTTTATGCCGGTGATGGCTGCAAAAAGACTGCCCTTTTCGCATTTGCTTGAATCGTAGCATACCGAACTGACATCAAGGTTGGCGAGATTGAGGCTTTTTCGTTCTCCCTGGTCGAGAGTCTCCACGTCCTTTAGCAGTTGTGAAAGTTGCATCGCGATGCCTCACGAACCTGCCTTGAAAGTAACCGTGCAGATGGTATTTTCGGGCAGGGGCATACCCGCTGCCGGGCTCTGCTCCGCCGCCCAGCCGCTTCCGACAACACGAATATCGATTCCCCTTTCGCGTGATTTTTTCAGCACCTCTCGAATAGTCAAGCCTCTGAAGTTAGGAATTATTTTTTCATCTATTTCGGTTTCTTCCGCGCGGGAAAGAGTTGTCGGGGTGGAGACGAATTTAAGGCCGATGTTATTATCGAGAGGATTTATCTCTTCCGGTTCAGGATTGCGCTTGATATTTGTTTTAAAGGCGGTAATAAGCTGCTCGCCAATGTTTTTAAAGACAGGCGCGGCGGCTACCCCTCCCCAGCGATCCTTCTGCGGTTCGTCAAGGACGATCAGCATGGCGATCTGGGGATCCTCTGCGGGGAAAAACCCCATAAAAGATGTTCTCACCTTTTGCGAGGAGTACGCGCCCGCTTTAAAGTCAAATTTCTGCGAAGTACCTGTTTTTCCTGCCACCGAAATGTTTGCGATCCGCGCGTTCTTCCCGGTGCCGTCTTCCATGCCGACCACGTCTGTCAAAATTGAAGTCATTTTTTTGGCTGTTTCCGGTGAGATTACCCGGCGGACCTGCGTGGGATGAAAACTTTGTACAATTTCCCCATTCTTGTTCATTATGGCCCGGACTATGAAAGGTTTCATAAGTATGCCGTTATTGGCGATACTCGAGAGAGCGGTTATGAGCTGAATGCCCGTTACTGAAATTCCCTGACCGAACGCGATGGTCGCCGCATCCACCCTGGTCCACCGCTCAACAGGCCGGAGCAGTCCCTTGGCCTCGCCGGGAAGATCTATTCCCGTCTTATCGTCGAATCCGAATTTCTTTATATAATCATAAAATTTTTCTTTGCCGAGCTTTTCGGCAATCTTTGCAGAACCGATATTACTCGAATATTTTATAACGTCGTGAAGCGACAGCATTCCGTGACGCTTATGGTTGGCTTCGTGGATGGTGCGGTTGGCGACTGTATAACGACCGTTTTCACAAAAAAACATGTCTGTTGGCCGGGCAACCCCCTCTTCGAGAGCTGCGGCAGCCATAAAAGGTTTGAATGTGGACCCGGGATCCCAGGCATCGGATATGGCCTTGTTTTTCCTTGCCTCGGGGGCAATTGCCTTGAAATTATTCGGGTCAAAAGCCGTTTCATTGGCCAGGGCAATGATTTCACCCGTACGGGGCTCCATCAAGATTGCATAGCCTCCCTTAGCGCCTTTATCAAGGACGGCTTTTTTCAGATGGGATTCGACAAGATGCTGAATACGTTTGTCTATTGTCAAGACGAGACTGTAGTTGTTGAAATCGCTGCTCCCATATTTGTCGATGGCCTCGTTTGTTTCCATCTGGGGATAGAGCCTTTGCCCTTTGGCGTCTCTATTCCAAATCAGCTTTTGAGGGACTCCCCGGAGATAGTTTTCATATTTAAGTTCAAGTCCTGCCAGACCTTTGGCGTCCATCCCCACAAAACCCACAAGGTGCCCGGCAAGTTCACCCCCCGGGTAATAACGCATGGGTTCCTTGACGGTAAATATTCCCTCCATCTTTAACGTGCTAACGAGGTTCGCCTGTTCGGGGGCAATTTTTCGGTCAACCCAGCAGAAATTCTTTTCGGTGGAAAGCTTTTTCACAAGAACCTGCCTGTCGACATTAAGGATCATGGACAGCCTGCCGGCGGTTTCTTCCGGATTTTTGATTTTGGAAGGATCTGCGCAGACAGAGTCGGTCATTATCGTCGCTGCCAGTTTTTCGCCACTGCGGTCCAGAATAATACCCCTGTCGGGCTGCAGCGTAAGGGTCTGGATATGCTGTTTACGTGCAAGGGCATTCAGTTTGTTTGCCGAGACTACCTGCAGATAGAAGGCGCGCCAAAACAGGGCCATAAACAGCAGCAGCGCCAATCCCAACAGGGTGGAAATTCTGAATTTCATCCATTTTAGCGATTCTGATGTCATTTCAGCAAAATCACCTGTTGCCTTTCCGGATACACCATCTGTAGTTTTTCCCGGGCGATGGACTCGATCCGCTGTGGGGATTTAAGAGTTGCGAGTTCAAGTTTCAGTCTTTTCTGTTCTTCAATGAGCTGTTCTCTGTTGGTAAGTTCACTGGCGATCTGATATTCCAGCCCCGTCATATGGATATGGCTCCCCACATCAATTAGGGCGAAAAGCATGACCACGGAGGCGATAAATATCCAGGTGGAATAGCCAATCCTCGCCGAAGAATTGTCTTCGTGCGGAATCGTATGTTTCAATACTTCTGCTGCCTGCATAATCAGATTTTCTCCGCTGCTCTCAATCTCGCGCTTCTTGACCGCGGGTTCTCGCTGATCTCGGATTCAGAAGGGATGATCGGTTTTTTTGTCACGATTTTAAGTGTCGGTTTTCTATCGCAGGCGCAAACGGGAAAATCGGGAGGGCATATGCACCCCTTTCCCCGGGCGCTGAAACTGGTTTTTACGAGCCTGTCCTCAAGCGAATGGAACGATATGACGCATAAACGTCCGCCGCTCCGGAGAAGTTCCGCACCGTCTTCGAGGGCTTGTTCGATGTTGCTAAGTTCGTTGTTCACGGCGATTCGGATGGCCTGAAAAGTCCGGGTGGCCGGATGTATCCTGGCTGCCTCCCTGGTTCTGGGACAGGCTGCCGCCACAATGCCTGCCAGTTCGGTTGTCGTCCTAATAACTGAAATAGCTCTCCTTTTCGTTACCGCCGTGGCAATTCGCCGCGCCATTCTTTCTTCGCCATATTCCCTGATGATCTTTTCCAGTTCCTCCCGGGAGAGGGAATTGACCAAATCATAGGCACTGGGCCCCCGATTTTTATCCATCCTCATGTCCAAAGGGGCATCTAACGTAAAGCTGAACCCCCTGACTGCGCTATCCAACTGATGTGAAGAAACCCCCAGGTCGAGGAGGATGCCATCAACTTTGCTTATGCCCATCCCAGCTAATACGGAGCGCATTGCAGAAAAATTGCTTTTTACGAGGATAACCCTGCCGCCGAAGGCGATCAGCCTTTTTTTCGTCTCCTCAATGGCCTCGTCATCGATGTCCAGGGCAATGAGCAACCCGTCGGGAGCGGAGCTTTTCAGGATTTCAAGGGAATGCCCGCCTCCTCCCGCGGTGCCGTCCAGATATACGCCTCCGGAGCGGCATTGAAGCGCTACAAGCGTCTCAGCGATCATTACAGGCCTATGGAAAACACCTTTATTCTTTGCTTCCATGATTGCCCTGCACTGTTGGTTTTTTATATCCCCAAGTCAGCCATGTAGCCGCTGAAGGAATCGATATCTTCGGACGATTTCTTCATTTCGAGTTCGAATCTGTCCTTGCTCCAGATTTCGATAATCTTGATCATACCGGCAAGAACGATCTCCTTTTCCAGCATCGCGTATTCTCTCAGGCTGGGTGGAATTAGCACCCGGCCATGACTGTCTATTGTGCAATCTACAGCGCCGGACATAAAGAATCGTTGAAAAGAACGAACCTCCTTGCGCATTAATGGCTGCTGGGAGACCTTTTCTTCTATGATTCTCCATTCGTCGAAGGGGAAGACCATAAGGTATCCGTCCCAGTTGGTTATGACAATCCGATTATCCTTCTTTTCGGAAAAGACTTCACGAAGCCGGGAGGGAAAGATGATCCGCCCTTTGTCATCTATCGTATGGTAATGTTGACCCCTGAAGACAGACATTTTTTGGGAATTACCTCCACTAAAAACCAACCTATCCCACTTTGGGCCGAAGATAGAAGTGTTTTCTGCTTTTGTCAAGTTTTTTTTAGTTATTTTTTGTTTAAGTTTAGATCGTTGTGATGGAAAAAGGCGAATTAGCCGTCAAGGAGGTTTTTCCCGCGCCAATTTTACAAATTTGCATGCTTTTGGCTTGGGGAATGGTGCTGTCCGTCAGGGTGAGCGTATTTATTTATTGTTTCTATATTGGATGACAGCTTTTGTGTGACCGGCGAGGTCCGCTGAAAAGTGATGGGTTCCGTCGTTTTTTGCAACGAAGTAAAGATAACCAACCTGGGCTGGCGACAAGGCCGCCCTTATGGAATCTATGCCGGGGTTGGCGATTGGGCCGGGCGGCAAGCCACTGATCCTGTAGGTATTGTAGGGATTGTCCAGTTTCAGGTGTTTTGCCAGAACAATTTTTACGTCATCCGCCAGCCCATATATTGCCGTTGGATCGCTCTGCAGTTTCATCCCCCGCTTCAGCCGGTTGTGGAAGACAGCTGAGATCAGCGGTTTTTCAGAGCTTGTTCCCGATTCTTTGCCGATGATGGAGGCAAAGGTAACCAACTGGTGAATGGTCATCCCTCTTTCTTCCGCCCTTTTTCGGATATCCGGGGTTATTTTATTCCAAAAGCTGTTTACAAACATGCGAATTATTTCCCTTGTAGTCATTGAGCGGTCCAAACGGTAGGTGTCCGGGTAGAGATAGCCTTCGAGGGTTTCTGCCTTTATGCCAAAGGATGAGATAAAGCTCTGATCTGTAAGGAGTTTCATGAATTCTTTCTCATTGATCAGCTTGAAGGACACAAGCCGTTGAGCTATCTCCCGGGCGTTAATGTCTTCGGGGAGTAAAACGTTGTAATATTTCTTTTCGCCCCGGATAAGTTTGTTGATGATTTCAACCGGTGACAGCTTGCCTGTAAATTCGTATTCGCCCGCCTTGATGCGCCTTGCCGCACCCTTGCCTATGACGAGTATCCAGAAGAAAGGTCGATTATGAACCAGATTTGCGTCGCTCAGTATTTCTGTTATCTTGAAAAATCCAGCGCCGCTGGGAATGTCGACCGTGTTTGCCATGTCGTTACTGCCGACAGGATTAAAGGCGTAGCGGAAAAAAGCCGTCACCACAAGAAGTATGAGAAGCGCTATTATCAGAATATTTCTTCGTTTATTAAAAGCCATATTCATCCAATCATTGTTCAGATGGTCCCTATTTTTACAGCAGCCCTTTTAGCTTGCGGGCAGGGGAATCGAGGTAATTCTGCAGAATAATACTTGCTGCTATGCGATCTACATCGATCCTTTTTTCGCTTCTTCTCTTGCCATAGCCACTATTTTTCATGATGGTTTCGGCCTCTTCAGTAGAAAGGGCCTCGTCCCAGCGGTCAACGGGCAGTTTAAAACACGTTTCGAGTCGGTGAATAAATCTGTTTACCTTTTCGCATTGTATCCCCTCGCTGCCGTCAAGGCGGATCGGATAACCGATGACAATCCTGTCAACGCTATAGCGGCTTATGAAAGCGGATAATGCGGCCATGTCGGTCTCACGATTTTTTCTGATGATTGTCGCCAGGCCATGAGCCGCAATCCCGAGTTCATCGCAGATGGCAACTCCGATCCTCTTTTCCCCGTAATCTAATGCCAGTATCCTCAAGCCTTTCTCCTTAAGCTGTCTGGGGGTACATAAATCATTCAGAAGGAAAAATCCACCTAAACCGGTGCGGGGAGTGGCCGGTTCAATTATCAGCTTGACATCAAGGAGTAATCTCGTGTATCCGGTGGCGAGTTGCGAAGTTTGGCAAGTCAACCAGTTGTCTTTGAGTTCTAACCTGCTGGAGTAGGGGGTCTTTTTAAAATAATTTGAAAATCATCCGATAAAAAAGTGGCTTAGTGCATTTCAGGCGGGATTACAGAAAGAGGGGGAGTTCTTATGGTTGATGGACCGCGTAAATGGATGAAAAAGACGGCTAATTTGCTTATTCTGGTCTTGTTTGCCTTTATACCATTCTCCTTGGCTTACGCCGCGTCGGATGAAAGCTGCATGGAATGCCATTCCGACAAGCAGATGACCACAAAACGAAATGGCAAGGCAGTTTCCCTTTTTGTGGATATCAAAAAGTATGCAACATCAGTCCACGGAAAGGTCGGTTGTACCGGATGTCATTTCGGCGCCGATGTCAAAGATTTTCCCCATCCGGAAAAATTAGCGCCGGTGAATTGCGGCAGTTGCCATGACGATGCAGATAAAGAATTCAGGACTGGCATCCATGGTAAGGCATTGGAAAAAAAGGAGCCGCATGCCCCTACATGCTTCGAGTGCCACGGCAATCACTATATATTATCGAGCAGAAACCCGCGCTCTCTTACCTATAAAATCAATATTCCCTCACTCTGTGGGAAATGCCATCGGGAAGGGGCCCCGGTTGCGCGCATGTACAACATTCCCGAGAAGAATATTCTGGATAATTATTCCGAGAGTATTCACGGCGTGGGTCTGTTGAAAAAAGGGCTTTTAGTTACCGCAGCCTGTGCCGATTGCCACGGAAATCACCGTGTTCTTCCCCATACAGATCCGAAATCGTCAACCAATCCGCAAAACATTGCCCATTCCTGCATGGTTTGCCATTCCAACATTGAGGGGGTGCATGCCAAGGTAATTCAGGGAGAGTTGTGGGAAAAGAAGCCGGGGGCGATTCCCGCCTGCTCCGATTGTCACCGTTCGCACAAGATACGCAAAGACTCGATGACGACCGGTCTTGCCGACAATGACTGCTTGAAGTGCCACGCCAAAGAATCTATATACAGGATCGTTGACGGCAAAAAACTTTCGCTCCATATCAAGGTTAGGGAACTGCAGGATTCTGCCCATAAAAACATTCCCTGTGTGAAATGCCATGCTGACGTTAGTCCAACTCATAAAAGGCCTTGTGATACAGCGAGTAACGTAAACTGCGCGAGCTGCCATGCCGAGGTAGGAAGGGAATATGTCCAGAGCGCGCACGGACGCGCCCATGCCCTGAACAAAAAAGATGCGCCTTTCTGCACCTCTTGTCATGGGGCGCATGGCGTTTTGCCCTCTAAAAACTCAAAATCTTCCGTTTATAGGGGCAATATTCCTCAATTATGCGGGTTCTGCCATGGGGCGAAGGGAAAGGCAGCCGAATTTTCAAAAGTGGGAAACAGCAATGTTGTCACTGATTACTCGACCAGTGTTCACGGGGTGGCGCTTCAGAAAAAGGGACTCCTGGTGGCTGCGCTATGTACGGATTGCCACGGCAAGCACATGAATCTGGATCATAAGGACCCCCGCTCCACGATCAACAGAAACAATGTGGCGACTACCTGTGGAGCTTGTCATGTGGGAATCTACAAGGAATTTGTTAACAGTGTCCATAGCCCGACGGTCAGCAAGTCGAAAGAAAAACTCCCGATTTGTGAGGATTGTCATTCTTCCCACCAGATAACGCGGGTGGAAAAGGATAAATTCGTGACTGAGGTAACCAGTCAGTGTGGCAAATGCCATGAAGAACTCGCCAAGACATATCTGGACACCGCCCATGGCAAGTCGTATCTGCTGGGTTATAATAAGGTGGCAAAATGCTCCGATTGCCACGGGGCGCATGGAATCCTGTCGGTCAACAATCCCAATTCAATGGTTGGTTTTAAAAACGTGGTGCAGACGTGCCGGCAATGTCATCCGGATGCCAATCGGCGTTTTACCGATTATCTGACCCATTCCACGCATCATGATAAGGTAAAGTTTCCTGTTCTGTTCTATACCTTCAGGGCAATGAGCATACTCCTTATAGGAACCTTCGGGTTTTTCGGAATCCATACATTGCTGTGGATTCCCCGTTCCTTTGCTCGTATGCGGGAAAAGAGAAGAAAGTATGAGAGCGATGCCCTTAAGGATCATCGGTATGTGGAACGCTTCAACAATTATCATCGCATTTCCCATCTTGTTCTTGTTATAAGCTTCCTGGCGCTGGCAATTACCGGCATGGCCCTGAAATTTTCCGATATGGCGTGGGCTCGCTATATAGCGAACATGCTGGGAGGAGCGGCGTCGGCTGCCCGGATTCATCATTTCTCGGCAGTAGTTATGTTCGGTCTGTTGTTTTCCCATGTCTTTTATCTGGTAAGATTGAAGATCGACAATAAAACGCCGCTAAAAGAATTTATTCTGGGAAAAAACTCCATGTTGCCTAACGCCCAGGATTTGAAGGATTTTGTCGCTACGATAAAATGGTTTGCCGGAAAAGGGCCAAGACCACAGTATGGCCGCTGGACGTATTGGGAGAAGTTCGATTATCTGGCCGTTTTCTGGGGGGTTCCCGTGATAGGCCTGTCCGGTTTGATTCTTTGGTTCCCCGAGATTTCCAGCCTTGTTTTTCCGGGGTGGCTTGTAAATGTTGCAGCCATTATACACAGTGATGAAGCCCTATTGGCTACGGGGTTTATTTTTACGGTTCATTTTTTCAATACCCATCTACGGCCGGAAGCATTTCCGATGGATCCCGTTATCTTCACCGGGGTAGTTCCCGAGGAGGAATGCCGGGAAGAAAGACCGCGTGGCTACGGAGAGGCAAGAGCGAACGGGCAGCTCGAGGAAAAGATTGTCACTAAAGAGCTTTCGCCTGATTTCATCAAGCTTGTTCATGCATCCGGCTTTTTCTTCTTGTTTGTGGGCATAATGGTTGTCCTGTTGATAATATACACGGTCCTGTTTGGGTAACTGTATAATTGCTGCCATTCCCCCGTGATATTTCCGGCGGGGGAATGGCGAATACAACAGAGGGTGGCAAACATTGAGAACCCCGAATATTTTTAGAATTGCCAACTCCATTGGTGCAAAGTTTTTCGTTCTCCTAGTTTCCCTGCTGATAATCGCCTTCGGAATCATCATCTATCTGAATGTCTATTTTCTGAACAATTTCTTCCGCCAGGATGTTGTTCACAATGCCGTCAAGGTCAGCAATCTGATAAAGAGGGCGACTTACCACAGCATGCTGGAGAACCGCCGCTCCGATTTGGCAAATAATATTTTGAATATCGGGAAGGAAAAGGAATTCCGGGGGATCAGGATTTATAACAAGATCGGCGTGATAGCCTTTTCAGACAAGCCCGAGGATGTCGGCAATGTTGCGGATAAGAGGGCGGAACAGTGTTATGTATGCCACGCGGAGGAGCCGGCTAAGGGAGTTGTTCCGACAAAGGATCTGACGCGGACATTTGCTTCCAGTGACGGTACCCGCGTTTTGGGGCTTATCAGTCCGATTGAGAATTCGCCGGAGTGCTTCAACGCCGCCTGTCATGCCCATTCCCCGCAGGATGGTCTGCTGGGGATTCTGGATGTGA
>Ga0172368_10002430_pt1 | contig 23733 bp, 26 predicted proteins | sample Lak11m_FD_114540 | JGI IMG/M metagenome (GOLD analysis project Ga0172368, IMG submission 114540) | Freshwater microbial communities from Kabuno Bay, South-Kivu, Congo - kab_022012_11m | ecosystem: Environmental > Aquatic > Freshwater > Lake | place: Democratic Republic of the Congo: South-Kivu...
AAGTCTGTAAAGTTCATAAAGAGGTTACTTTAAGAACTTTTAAACTTTATAACTAGTCAAGGAGCGTATTATGCAAATTGGATTAATCCCTGAAATGAAGCAATTGTTAGATGTGGCCGTTGAGCGCAAGGCTTCAGATCTTCACTTGACCGTCGGTATTCCGCCCATGATTAGAATTGATGGCGCTCTCATGGCTGTGCCTCAAGCGCAACCTTTGACTGGAGAGCTAGCCATTAAATTAGTCCAAAGTTTCATGACCCCCGAGCAAATCGAACGCCTAAAGGTGCGTAAGGAAATTGATTTCTCCTTTGGTTACCAGACTATGCGTTTTCGTACCAACGTTTATTTTCAAAAGGGCTATATCGCGGCCTCGCTCCGTCTGATTCCGCGGTTGGTCAAAAATTTCACCGAATTGGGGCTCCCGCCCGTTTTGGAGAAATTTATCACGCCGAGCCAAGGCTTCGTGGTTATCACCGGCCCGACGGGTCATGGTAAATCTACCACTTTGGCTGCCATGATTAACGAAATCAATCATACCCGCGCCGAACACATTGTTACCATTGAAGACCCGATCGAATACGTTTTTGAGCATGATAAATCAATCATCTCTCAACGGGAAGTGGGGAGCGACACTAATTCTTTCGCGCGCGCCTTGCGTTCTGCCTTGCGTGAAGACCCCAATGTCGTGCTGATCGGAGAAATGCGGGATCTAGAAACCATTGAAGCGGCCCTGACACTCGCTGAAACTGGGCATTTGGTCTTTACAACTTTGCACACTAATTCAGCCGCGCAAACCGCTGACCGTATTATCGATGTTTTCCCGCCCCACCAGCAACAGCAGGTTAGAATGCAATTGGCCAATGTCCTCCTGGGCGTCATTTCTCAAAGACTTATTCCCAAAACCCAGGGCGGCCGCACTATTGGTTGCGAAATAATGATGGCAAATTCCGCTGTCCGCAATACTATTCGTGAAGGCAAAACCCATCAGCTTTCTAATATTATTCAAACTTCTGCCGCCGAAGGTATGATTTCTATGGACAAGGTTTTGGCTGAGTTGGTTTCCAAAGGCGAGATCACTATTGACAATGCCTTAACTTGGGCCATGGATCCCAAAGCCTTTAAAATGATGGTATATTAATTGTATGGAGGGGAAGTGAAGCTCAACCTCAATGTTTCAATTTTTAGCCACGTTTCTTTAAGAGAAAAAACCTTTTTAACCCGTCAGCTGGCCACCATGCTTAGTTCTGGTTTGGCTATTGATCAGGCTTTTAAAATTCTCGCCAGCCAAACAACTAATGCTTATCTAAACACAGTCTATCAGACCGTAGTTCACGATTTAGAGCAAGGCGTAGCTCTTTCTAGCGCTTTAGGCCGGCACCGCAAGGTTTTTGACCCTGTTTTTATTGCCATTATCCGTTCTGGCGAAAGTTCTGGTCAGCTCGATAAAGTTTTGCTTCAGCTTGCTGACCGGATGGAAGTAACCCAAGATTTTAATAGTAAAATCCGAACCGCTCTCGTTTATCCCGCTTTTATCATTGTGACCATGATCGGTATTATCGCGGTCATGATGATTTATGTTATTCCGGAACTCAAAACCGTTTTCGCGGAATCAAATGTGGAACTACCTTTCGCCACCAGAGTAATTATCGCTATTTCCGACTTCACGGTTTTGTATTGGTGGATTGAAATTATCATAGCTATCATCTTGGGCCTAGGTCTGTTCTTTTTCTTCCGCACCGATAACGGCGGCAGTATCTGGGATCGTTTTAAAATTTCCGCACCGATTATCCGCGAGCTTTACAAGCAAATTTACATGACGCGGTTTTGCCAGACCATGGCCATGTTGATCAAAGCGGGGCTGCCGATTATTGAAACCTTAGCCATTACCGCCAATGTGATTCAAAACCGAATTTATACCCGCAGTTTGAAGCAAATCGCCGCTCAGGTTGAGCGAGGTATCCCCATGTCTGTGCCCATGCGCCAGGATAGAAACTTCCCGGCCATTATTTCGGAAATGATGGCCGTCGGAGAGCAAACCGGCAAGCTGGAGCTGATTTTGGATAAACTTTCCGAATATTACGAACGCGAAACCAACGCCATTATCAAAAGTTTTGCCGGCATTATTGAACCAGTCATCATTGTCATTATTGGTTCGGGCGTAGGGTTCTTGGTTTACGCCATTATTTATCCGATATATTCAATCGCCCAGATCGGATTTTAACATTGTTCAGTCATGACTAGTCATTCGGTCGGTATGACTAGGGAAATAATAAATTATCAATTTAATAGTTTGAGCGCAGTTGAGGATTTCTCGACTTCGCTCGAAATAAAGGAAAAAATGAAAAAAGCTTTTACCCTTATCGAATTATTGGTCGTTATTGCCATTATTGGCATTTTGGCCGCCATGGTTTTAGTCGCCTTGTCAACAGCGCGCAACAAAGCCAAAGATTCGCGAATCAAGGGTGAGTTGAGCGAATTTCGCTCGGCTGCAGAGTTGTCTTATGATGATCACGGTAGTATGTATGCGTGGACTGCCCCGGCTGCCGGGGATATTTGCGGGAAAGCTGGCGCTGATACCAATACGGCAAATTTGCGAACGGATATTGATGCCCAGAATGGTACAGGCACTTTGACTTGCTTGGCAGATGCTACCGGTTTTATTGCAGCTTCTACGCTTGTGGCCGACGCCACAACGGCGTGGTGCGTTGATGCCAGTGGACAGTCAAAGCAAATTACTGAAGTGCAAAGAGCAGCTATTGCTGTGGTCGGCAACTGCCCTTAATTCAAGCAAGTTACCTCTTTGTTTGACGTACGTCCAAAGGGGTAACTCCTTGAATTATCAAATTTTCAGAGGAGGTTTGTGCGTAAATCGTTCACCCTGCTTGAGCTTCTGGTCGTTATCGCGATTGTCGGTATTTTAGCTGCCGTAGTTATTGTTGCGCTTAACACAGCCCGCAACAACGCCAGAGACGCCCGGGTAAAGGGCGATGTAAAACAATGGGCAGTAATAATCGAAGAATATCGAGCTGGCACGGGGAACGATCTGCCCAAAAATCAAGGATGTTACCCCGGCGGAGAATTAGATGGCATATGGCATTGTTCAGACGTAAACGAAGATTGGCCGTTAGTTTCCGCCTATCCAGAGGCCGGGACGCAACTGGGCCGCCTGGCTCTTGATATCATGGACCAGCAATCCGATAAAACCTATGAGAGTGTATTTTTTAATACTAATGAGTTTGGCTGGACCATGGCTGCACCTTACCCATCGAAAAATAGAGAAGGGTTTAAGGAAAAGCCTTATTTATGCATCAGTTCACAAGGTGCCATGCGGTGGTGCGACACTTATCCCGATGTTAGCAATAGTTTTTGTCCAGATAGTTACGACTACCTTGGCGTAGCGTATCAATGTTACAATTTATAAATATACGAATCATATGTTTTTATCAGATATTTTTAATTACTTAATCGTTATTATTTTAGGTCTGATTGTGGGCTCCTTCTTGAACGTGGTTATTTGGCGGCTAGAAGACTTAAAAAGCATTGTGAACACTCGTTCGCATTGTCCAAAATGCAAAAAGACCCTAAGTTGGTTGGATTTAATCCCGGTTTTTTCCTTTATCTTTCTTTGGGGCAAATGCCGCTACTGCAAAAAAGAAATATCTTTACAATATCCGCTAGTGGAAATAGGTACGGCCTTGGTTTTTGCCTGTATTTACTATCATTTTGGTTTTTCGTTTGTATCTTGTATCTTGGCCCTTGTATCTTCAATTTTAATTGTTATTTTCGTCTACGATATCTTAAAGCTTCAAATTGCCGACTGGTTAGTGATCGCGGCCGCCGCACTTTGGCTTGTTTATTTGGGAATCGATTACTTTTTTATCCATAATTCATTATCCATAATTCTTAATTCTTTGTACGGGGCTTTGGCTCTGGGCGGTTTTCTCGGTCTTCTCGTCTTGATCTCCAAGGAAAAATGGATGGGTGCGGGCGACATTGGCCTGGGTGCTGTCTTGGGCGCTATTGTTGGTTGGCCCTTGGTTTTAGTTTCAACTTTTACTGCTTTTATTTTCGGCGGGGTGGTGGGGTTGGTCTTAATCAGCCTTAAGAAAAAAGAAATGCAGTCGCAACTCCCGTTCGCGCCGTTTCTCATTTTAGGACTTTTTGTCGCTTTGTTTTGGGGTGAAAAAATATTGAATTGGTACATGGGAGGAATCTTTTGAAAAAAGCTTTCACCTTAACTGAACTTGTTGTCATTATCGGCATTGCCGGGCTGTTGTTAACTGTAGTAATCGTGGGGGTGCAATCTTCGCGCGCCAAAGGCCGCGATGCCCGCCGCGTAGCCGATCTAACTCTAGTGGCCGAAAAAATTTCCAAGTATATGTATGATTATCAAACATATCCGCCAGACTGCGGTACAGATGTAACTGGCGGGTGTGAGGCTAACCCCGGTTTTGATCTTTTTGAAAATACAGAATTTTTAGCAATTCAGGGCATTAGCGAAATAAAAGATTATTTGGAGCAAAATGCCGCCGGCACTACCTATCACTACATGTGTAACCGAGCGTTGGGTGATCCTGATTGCTCACAATATATTCTTAAGGCTTGTCTTGAAACAGGCGGCCAATCCAATAGTATAATTCCCAACGAAAAGGCGTTTAAAATTGAAAACAGCGTTACGGGCGCAATCATACCCCAAGACGGACCGGTTTGTAATTAAAAGATACAAGATACAAGATGCAATTACCAAACAAATTAGAATAATCAATAATGTCAAAAGATTCAAATAAAGCATATGATTTAGAAAATAGAACAACCGAATTTGCTAAAAAAGTTATCAGGTTATGCAAAAAATTGCCCAGAAACCCCATGAATGATCGTATCGTCGGACAGCTAACGGGCTGTAGCGGCTCAATCGGCGCAAACTATAGGGAAGCCAACGACGCCCTAGGCAAACAAGATTTTATCCATCGGATGAGAATATCAAGGAAAGAAGCGAAGGAAGCCATCCATTGGTTAGAAATCGCTAAAGAGGCGAATGATAAAATTTTTCACCAGGAAATCGACGAATGTGTCCAGGAAGGATCGGAGCTGCGGAGTATTTTATCGGCTATCATCAAAAAAGTTTCCTAATTTACTTATTGTCATTTGAATATTGCTTGTATCTTGTTTCTTGTAACTTGTATCTTTGAGGATTAATATGCGCAAAGGTTTTACATTAATCGAAATGCTCGCATCGAGAAAGCGTGGCTTCACGCTTATCGAAATGTTGGTTACCATCATCATTATTGGTATTATCACATCCGTTTCTGTGGTTAGTCTACGAAAATACAAAAGCCGAAGCTATTTTAACGAAGCGGTAACGCAAATTTACGGCGAAGTCCAAAAAGCGCAAAGCTTGTCCATCGCGCCAAGAAAAGAAAATGTTGAATCATATACTCTGCTCCTGACCCCGGATGGAAGCTACCAAATCTTTGAGACCAAAGAAGACTTAAGCCAAGAAACAATCGATTCGGGTAAAGCCAAAGGGGTGCTACTAGATGGTTGTGCTCCAGAATGCAGTGTAACTTTTAAAACAAACGGATCGGCAGAATCTAACGGCCAATTAAAGATTTCTGACGCTAGCGTCAATAGCGACTTTACACCTAAATTAATCACCGTAACTTCAGCGGGAAGCGTGGAAATCACTAATTTACCTCTATGAAAAATCAGAAGACAAAAATTAAACAGCATAAAGGCCTGACCATTATTGAAGTGATTGTGGCCACCGCAGTTTTCGCTTTCTTTTTGGGTTCGGTCATCGCCGCGGTTTTGGCTGACGCCCACAGCGGCCCGGTAAATAAACGCCGCCTCCAGGCCGCCAATTTAGCGCGGGAGGGGATGACATTAGTCACCCAAATTAGAGATACGGCCTGGCTTCGGGGTGGAGTTTTTACAGTTAATCCTTCAAGTATCCCAACCAGTGTCACTCTCGACAGCAGGCAATATACGCGGACCATCACCACTTCCCCTCAATCAATTTTAGGAGGGGCAAATAATGCCAACCTAGTAACCGTGGACGTATCTTGGGCTGAAGGTGGCGAAGATAAGCATATTGTGATTAGAAAAATCTTAACCGATTGGAAGGCGATATGATAAAAAAGAAATCTTTCACACTAGTAGAACTGCTCTTGGCGGTGAGTATTTTTGCTATTTTGATTTCTTTGGGTATTGCCGCTTTTTCTAATATTTTAACTTGGAAAAAACGTACCAGCGTCGAAAATGACCTTCAAGCCGCCGGCCGCCACGCCATGGAAGTGATGGCCAATGCAGTGGAAAAAACGGATTTGAATTTTACACCAACAGCGGCTGGTGTTTCACCGCAACTTTTTGGTTTTTATATGAATAATCCTTCTCAAAATTTTTATGATGGTCCGGTGAGCGGAGCCATCCAGGTTTGGGTTTATTCTCAAGACAATACCATTACTTTTTGGCGTGGCAGCAACCATCTATATCAAGCGGGTAACGGCTATAATTCTTTCTTGACACCATCAAATATTGAAGTGACTAGATTAATCTTTGACGGTTACCAAAAAACCTCCACCAGCTACCAATCATCAACCTATCAACAACCCTATGTCACTATCTCTATGACTTTGGAAACTACTACCGCTAACCCAGCGGCTCAATATAACAAGACAGAACCGCCGACCAAAACCTTATCCGCTACTTTTAAAACCACCGTTCGCCCGCAGGCGTTCGATAATTTGGGGTACGCGGAAATTCAATCAGGTGTAAATTCTGGCCTAAGTGGACAGAGAACCGTAATTTTTCGGCCGGCATTTAGCAAAACCCCGATTGTGATTATTTCTCGTTCTAGTATGAATGAAGACGACGATGATACCTATATTGGGGCTACTAGTCGATCTCAATTTGATTACTCGTCGTCCATTAGTGACCAGTCAGATCTACTCAACAGAAAACATTATTGGCTGGCGGTAAATGGTAATTACCCAGATCTGATTAAATCTGGTAATATCACAGCAGTCGATAATTGTGGTGGTAGCCCCACTAACTCAACCTGTGTAAATTATCGTGTCTCTTTTTCGGCAGGAATAAATCCCATTAGTTTTGTTATGCGTGACAATCGTGTCGAAGCAGTAATGAATTCCGTACGAGAAAACACCAACGTTCGCCTAGTCATCAGCGGGGAAGATATTTATCAAGCCGTTCTGAATTGGATATCCATAAATCCAACCGTTAACAATTTAACACCAACAGGTTCTGCTACACCAATCCTTAAAGTTGGCAATAGTGCTACCAAAGCGGGCGTTCTTCAAGCTGATGGTACGTTTGATGAAACTGACGCAACACTCAGCTGTAAACGATGCCAATGTACAAGAAGAACCCTGCTTCCCGGATTCCCTCCTAGTTGGAAAACAGAAATAATTAATTTGGATCTTTATTCTTGCGCTTTCTATTTCCAGCCCACAAGCTACTTCCCGCAGGCAATAATTCATCAAGTAATTTATGGGACAAATTTTGGTAAACTGCCTAGCGTTTTAGTAACTTTAAAAAATAATTTATGGGACAGTTCATATCCAAATGCAACTAGGCCACAACTTAACACGCCAGGTGTTAAAAATATTGACACACAACAATTTACTTATACCAATTTAGGAAATTCAGGGAATATTTCAGACACAACCGATAAAATGTGTCCCGATAAAAGCACTGATTGTAACCGAATCGGCACATTGTTTGCCCCAACAGAAGGGCTGTTTACCGCGGCCGGATTAAACACATTGGAAGGGAATTATAGTGTCAACTGGTTGGCTGCGAGCGATAATTTTAAACTCACTTGGGGGTACGAATGAAAAAAGCCGCCGCTTTGCTAATTGTGGTTCTGTTTATTGCTATTTTTGGCGCAGTCATGGTCACGGCCACGCGCGCCGGGCTTTTGAATGGCATCTTTACCAATAACACCATTGATGCGATGATTGCCGAAGAGGCGAGCCAGGCCGGGTTGGAGGCAGGCCTTTTGTATTTTAAAAATAACAGTGCCCAAGCCGTTGATCTCTGCGTTAATTTGGAATTGTCCGAAGTGAAAGAAAATCAACCAACTTGTCAATTCTCCGCCCTCACTCGCTACGCCAAGGTCAGCGTGGCTCTTGTGCCAAACAATCCTTCTCTTATCTCAATTACCTCCATTGGCCATTATGGCTATGTGGTCAAAAAACATACCCTCACTCAAAAAGCCGTGCTCTGGCAATAACACTTGCTCTCAGGGGGATTTTTTAATAGAATAGAAATATGCAAACTCTTTTGATTAATACCGATGGCGGGGCGCGGGGCAATCCGGGTCCGGCGGGCATTGGGATAGTAATTAAGTATGAAGATAAAAAAAGTAAGAAGTACGAAGTAAAAGAAATTTCGGAATATATTGGTGAAGCGACAAATAACCAAGCGGAATACCGTGCCGTTATCAAAGCTTTGGAATGGGTGAAAGATAATATTTTCGATACTGATATCCAAATCGAATTTTTCCTTGATTCCCAGCTGGTCGTAGAGCAGCTAAATCAAAGATACAAATTAAAAAACGAGGGATTAAAGCCTTTGTTTAGCCAAATTCGCGACTTGATCATGGCGCTGGGCGGTCGCGTTACTTTCCAATATGTTCCGCGCGCACAAAATCACCACGCGGATTCTCTCGTAAACAAAGCGCTAGATAAGCATCTAAAAGGTTAAAATGTCCTTCAAAGAAATAGACCCACAAAAAAAATTACCAGAGCTCGAAGAAGAAATCCTGGATTTTTGGGACAAAGAAAACATATTTCAAAAATCTATTGACCAACGAGCGGGTAAACCTCTTTATAGCTTTTACGATGGCCCGCCTTTTGCCACCGGTACTCCACACTACGGCCATATTGTCGCCTCAACCATGAAAGATGTAGTGCCGCGCTACTGGACTATGCGGGGCTTTCAAGTTGAACGCAAATGGGGTTGGGATTGCCACGGGCTCCCGATTGAAAACATAGCTGAAAAAGAGCTTGGTATCACGCATAAAAAACAAATTGAAGAATTAGGTGTCGCCAAGTTCAATGAAACCTGCCGCTCAAAAGTTTTAGAATATGTAGCCGAATGGGAAAAAGTCATTCGGCGGCTTGGCCGATGGGCTGACATGAAAAACGCCTACCGCACCATGGATTTAAGTTTCATGGAAAGTGTTTGGTGGGTTTTTAAGGAACTTTGGGATAAAGGACTCATCTACGAAAGTTACCGCTCCATGCATATTTGCCCGCGGTGCGAAACGACTTTATCGCAGTCAGAGGTAACAGAAGGCTACAAAACCATTAAAGATTTGTCGGTTACAGCAGAATTTCATTTGGTTGACGAGCCGAACACGTCTCTATTGGCCTGGACCACTACTCCGTGGACATTGATTGGTAATGCGGCCTTAGCCGTGAATCGCAATATCGATTATGTCAAAATTGAAAAGAAGAATATGGGCACAGGCGGATTGGTCAGGTTTATTTTAGCCAAAAATCGGCTAAAAGAAATTTTTAAAGAAGAAGACTATAAAATTATCGACGAATTTAAAGGCGCTAATTTAATTGGTAAGGTCTATGAGCCATTGTTTGATTATTATAAAAATATCGAAAATAAGGAAAATGGTTGGAAAGTTTATGACGCCTCTTTTGTCACGACTGACGATGGGACGGGCATTGTCCACGTTGCACCGGCATACGGGGAAGACGATATGAATTTAGGTAAAGAAAAAAATTTACCTTTCATTCAGCACGTTGGTATGGACGGAGTGATCAAAAAAGAAGCGGGCGAATTCGCTGGGCTAAACGTTAAACCGATTGATGATGTTCAGGAAACCGATGTCGAAATCATAAAATATTTAGCTGGAAAAAATCTTTTGTTTAGCAAAGAACAGTACGAGCATTCCTACCCGCATTGCTGGCGCTGCGAAACACCGCTCTTGAACTACGCGACCTCCAGCTGGTTTGTCCGCGTTACCGAAATTAAAGAGAAGGCGATCAAGAAATCCCAAGAGGTTTCATGGTCGCCCAAACACATTAAAGAGGGGCGTTTTGGTAAGTGGTTGGAAGGGGCACGGGACTGGTCGATCTCTCGCCAGCGCTACTGGGCCTCGGTTATTCCGATTTGGATCTGCGAAAAATGCAAAGAAGCCAAAGTCGTAGGGTCTGTTAAAGAGTTAGAAAATTTATCGGGCCAAAAAATTACTGATTTACACAAAGATAAAATTGATCCCATCATTTTCGCCTGTGAGTGCGGTGGCCAATTTCACCGTGTGCCAGACGTATTAGATACTTGGTTTGATTCTGGGTCAATGCCCTATGCTCAAGTGCATTATCCGTTTGAAAATGAACAAAAATTTGAAAAAATTTTTCCGGCCGAATTTATTGCCGAGGGAGTTGATCAAACCCGTGCCTGGTTTTATTATTTGCATGTAATTGCCACTGCAATTAAAGATGAAGTAGCTTTTAAAAACGTGGTGGTTAACGGCATTGTTTTGGCCCAAGACGGCAAAAAAATGAGCAAACGTCTTCAAAACTATCCGGACCCCATGGAAGAATTTCAGAAATACGGCGCTGATGCCATGCGGCTTTATTTGCTCACAAGCCCCGTGATGCAAGCGGAAAATTTAAATTTTAATGAAAAGGACTTGGCAAGTTTTTCACAGGGCATGTTCCGCATGCTTTGGAATACTTATAGTTTTTTTGTTATGTATGCCAATGTCGGAGACTGGAATAATAAATCACGAATTATGAATAATGGGATAAGTAATATCTTGGACAAGTGGATAATGTCTGAACTCAATATTTTAATAAAAAACGTGAACGAGCAAATGGAAAAGTATGAATTAATGAAAGCGTCTAGATTGTTTACACCATTTATTGACGACCTCTCCAACTGGTATCTGCGCCGCTCGCGTAAACGTTTTAAATCGGGAGACGCGGCCGACCAAAAAGATGCATTTACCACCTTGTATTTTATTTTAGTTGAGCTTTCTAAACTTTTGGCACCTTTCGCGCCATTCTTAAGTGAGGAAATTTACAAAAATTTAAGCGGAAACGAATCAGTCCATTTGGAAAACTATCCAGCGACGGATGATTCTAAAATAAATCAGGATTTAAGCGTTAAAATGCAATCTACTCGTGGTCTGATTGAAAAAGGTTTAGCTTTGCGAGCAGAGGAAAACCTAAGAACCCGCCAGCCACTGCAATCAGCAACACTTCGTAGTGAGCTTGGGAAAGATTTTCAAGAAATTCTTAAAGATGAAATTAACGTTAAAGAAATACTAATAAATAAAAATCTTAAAAACGATATAGAACTTGATAATAAACTTACACCCGAACTTTTAGAAGAAGGACGCTTGCGCGATTTGATGAGAGACATTCAAGATTTACGCAAAAAGGCAGGTTTGAATCCGGGCGATAAAGTGGATTTGTATTATCAGAAATCATCTGACGCAGCCGCGCTGATAAAAAAATTCGCCAAGGCCATCAAGGCAGAAACAAATATTACTGAAATTATGGAAGAAGAGCGCGGCGAAAATGATCTCTGGCTGGGAGAAAAATGAAATTTCTCTGGCCCAAGTTAAGACTTTCCTTTGGGTTTGATTGGTCACTCTTTATTGTGCCTTCACTCTTAGCAATTTTTGGCATTGCGGTTATTTTTTCCATAACTTTTAACACTGCCTCACGCATTGCCTATGATCAAATTATTTATTTAATTTTAGGGCTCGTGGCCGCTGTTGCCATTTCTTTTTACGATTACAGGGTTCTTAAAGGGCTATATTTAGTTTTGTACATTATTGGCGTTCTACTTTTAATTTTAGTTTTGTTTATTGGCACCTCGACCTTTGGCGCGACCCGTTGGATTAATTTATATATTTTTCAGCTGCAGCCTTCGGAGGTTTTTAAATTTGTCGCTATTATTTTTATTGCTAAGTTTTTTTCTGACTGGCAAGAAATCGAGTGGCGTAAGGTCGTTTGGCTCATTGCGGCCATTTTAGGCCCAATGATTTTAATTTTATTGCAGCCGGACCTGGGCACGACTTCGGTGATTTTTGTAACACTTTTAGCGCTTTTATTTGCATCGCCAATTCGGAAACTTTATTTAATCCTAGGTCTTGCCGCCTTAATTGCTCTTTCTCCCTTGGGTTGGCATTTCCTGAAACCCTATCAAAAGAATCGAGTAGTTGCTTTTATAAATCCCGCGGCCGATCCGCAGGGGGCCGGTTACAACGTGAGCCAATCGAAAATCGCCATCGGCTCGGGCGGACTTTGGGGTAGGGGCCTGGGTAAAGGATCGCAAAGCCAACTAAACTTTTTACCGGTAGCCCATACGGATTTTATTTTTGCAGGCGCGGCCGAAGCCACTGGCTTTATTGGCTCTACTTTTCTTTTGGGCCTTTTATTATTTTTGATGATTAGAATTTTAGCCATAACGCGCCTCGCGCGGGACGATTTTGGTATGTATTTGTCTGTTGGCATTGGTACAATTTTTTTATTCCAGGCGCTAGTTAATATCGGCATGAACATGGGGATCATGCCCGTAACAGGAATTCCGTTGCCATTCGTTTCCTACGGCGGATCAGCTCAAATTAGCAACTTCCTGGCTATAGGCATTTTGCAAAGTATTTACATGCGGCACAAAATAACATTCTAAAAATTTTCAATTTACAATTCTCAATTTTCAATCAATGCCCAATTTGAAAGTTTTCAAAATTAAAAATTCAATGAAAATTAAAAATTGAAAATTATAGGTATTGACAAAGGGTATTTAACTATGATAAGATTGAGTTGTTAGTCCCCTCGGGGATTTTTTTAGAACGAGGAAAAACATGTCAGACATTGCAATTATGGGCGATCAAGATCGCCGCGGAAATTTAATTTTCGCAATTATTAAAACCGGCGGCAAACAATACAAAGTTAAAGTCGGTGATACAATCAAAATCGAAAAAGTCGATCCGTCGGCTGACGGGGAGAAAAAACTCGAATTTACAGATTTATTAAATGGCGCTAAAGTTACAGCTGAAATTTTGGAACAAGGAAAAATGCCTAAAGTTGAAGTAGTTAAATTTCACTCCAAAAAACGCTATGAGCGCCATATTGGTCATCGCCAAGCCTATACTAAAATTAAAATTGAAGAGATAGGTTAATATATGCAAAGCGCAATCAAAAATTTTTTTACGGGCGCGTACGACGAATTAAAAAAGGTCGTTTGGCCTTCGCGCAAGGAAGTTACAAGCCACACGATTATCGTGATAGTTTCAATCGCCGTTTCCATGGCGATAATTGCTTTAATCGACTACGCGCTTTTCTATTTAATTCAGTGGCTGATTTATCGTTAAGTAATCCTAAATAAGGGCAAGGGAGATAATATGGCAGACGAAACACAATTGAACGAAGACCTGGCGAAAGAAGACCTAACTAAGGAAGAAAAAGCCGAAATGGAAGATGAAGAACTGGCCAAAAGTCAAAAACAAAGCGGCCAGCGTGGCTGGTATGTCATTCATACCTATTCTGGCTACGAAGAGCAGGTTGCCGAAAATCTTAAAGAACGTATCAAATCTTTGGGCATGGAAGATTTTATTTTTCAAGTACTCGTACCAAAAGAAAAACAAATTGAAATCAAAAACGGCAAACGCCGCACTGTGGAAAAACGTATTTTCCCTGGCTATGTGATGGTCGAAATGATTGTGACTGACGAAAGTTGGTATGTAGTCCGAAACACTCCCAATGTGACTGGCTTTATCGGGCTAGGGGTGAGACCGACTCCCATGATGCAAGAAGAAATCGATCGCATCCGCAAACGCATGGGTGTGGAAGAGCCGAAATACAAAATTGAATTTCGCTTGGGTGATTTAGTCAGTATCAACGACGGCCCATTAAAAGGCTTCGAGGCTAAAGTAACCGATATTGACGAAAGCAAAGGCAAAATCAAAGTCTTAGTTTCAATGTTTGGCCGGGAAACTCCGGTTTCAATCGACTTTTTACAAGTAAAAAAAGTTTAAAACAATAATATCAGTTTACACTGAGGAGCTTGCAATGAGCAGCTCCGCTGCGAATTGAAAGGAACGAAGTGGCTAAAAAAATTAAAACAATTATCAAGCTTCAGGCTCCGGCGGGCAAAGCTAACCCCGCGCCTCCAATCGGTCCAGCTTTGGGCCAGCACGGCCTAAATATCATGGATTTTGTCAACAAGTTTAACGAAGCCACCAAGTCCATGGGCGACACGATCATTCCGGTTGAAATCACGGTTTATGAAGACCGTACTTTTGATTTTGTCATGAAACAACCACCGGTCGCCAACCTTGTCATGAAAGCAGCGAAAATCGAAAAAGGTTCAGGGGTTCCCAACCGCGAAAAAGTGGGTCGCATCACCGAAGCGCAAGTCGAAGAAATTGCAAAAACCAAAATGCCTGACTTAAATGCTTTTAAGTTAGAAAGTGCTAAAAATACTGTGCGCGGCACCGCCAAAAGCATGGGGGTGGAAGTCGTTAAATAAGTAGGCTAAGATAAGTGCGTTATGAATATCCTCGATATCAATGACAATAATAGTTTACAAAATGCCGCCCTGGTACTAAAAAAGGGCGGTGTTTTGATTTTTCCCACAGACACGGTTTATGGCATTGGGTGCTTAATGATTGACGAAGCCATTGAGAAACTTTATAAAATTAAAAACCGCGCGAAGGACAAGCCTACTGCTCTTTTAATGAATCGCAACATTTTCGATGGGAAAAGAGTTGAGGAATTGGTTTTAGCGCTCGATAAAGACGCGGATTTTATGGCAGGCCGCTTAACCATTGTGGATAAAATTGAAAATTACGCAATTGATTTCCCCGAAAGTATTATTTCGGCCGACAAAAAAATCGGTATTCGTTTGCCGCACCATGAGTGGCTCGAAAAACTTATAAATGAAGTTGGTCCAATCGTAGCCGCCAGCGCCAATCGTGAAGGGGACCCGGCGCCGACGCAATTTAGTGAGATTGATCTTGAACTCATCAAAAAGTCAGATCTTACTATCAAGACCGAGGAGCAATTGGGGCAGAAGGCCTCAACCGTCTACGACATTGAGAAAAAATCAATCATTCGCGCCTAGTTTGTGGTGGTGAAGAATAAATCTAAGTATTTCCCAGATAAGCCCTAGGGCAATAATAACAATAGCAAAGAGCGCGATTCGATTAAAAATATACATGCCAAAAAAATAAAAGCACAGGCCCCAAAAAGTTGACCAGAAAAACTGGCCCAAAACAAGTCCGATCAGGGCTTTTTTGATATCAACCTTAAGCACTCCCATGATGACGGCTGCCACCGCGGCGATATTTGGGTGAAAGGTAACCCACAGGTAAGATAAGTTGCTTTTTTCAATATGGGTTCGTAATTTTTCAGAGCCCTTAAACCCGATTTTTTCTAAAAACTTTTCACCGCCTTTTAACCCCAGCCAGTAATTAATTAGATAGGGGATAATTAGGCCCAGCGTTGTCCACAAAATTACTGACCACAAGGGTAGTACGCCGGCGCCGGCAAGCGTGGCGCCCAAGAGAATAATGGTCGATCCTGGAAAATATAAGCCCACAACAACCAAACCCTCAATTAAACTCGATAAAAGCAAAATAATAGCGCCAAAATCCCGGAAATTGACGCTCAAAAATTCAATAATTGTTTTGAAATCAATGCAATAATAGAACAATAGCCTTAGGCCAATTAATATGACAACTAAATATAGACCAAGAAATAATAATTTTTTTTGCGCATGCGTTAATCTCATACTTTTATTGTAGCAGGAAAAATTATTTTCGTATACGCAAAAGGAACCGCTTGCGCAGTTCCTCTTGCTTATCCTCTCCTTTGACCGTTAGCCTTCCCGAGGGAATTTGTCTGGCCTCTTGTTTTTTTTAATGTACAAGGCCAGGGCTAGGGTATTAGAGAGAAACTGGCTAACCAAGAGTACAAAGTATGGCGAACCAGATTTCTTTCTAATACGAACCTGTTGATTAAATTGTTAATCTGTTAATATGAATATAAATCCATTATTAATACATTATATCACATTTTTGCCCAAAAGTCAAGGGATAAAACCACAAAATTTTTGGGTTCAAGGCAAGGTTTTGATATCATGGTAATATGCAAGAAGATACAAAATTTTGGGTGGCTCTCTCGACGAGTGAAAAAATTGGGGCAAGGACATTCTTAAAGCTCTACAAAAGATTTAAGAAACTCGAAAAGGTTTGGACTGCGTCAAGAGAAGAGTTATCATCGGCCGGCTTAGATTTAGGGCAAGTTCAGGCCGTAGAAAAAATTGTCGCCAAAGTTGATCCTGACAAGGAAATGGCCAAACTCGAAAAAATTGGTATCGAGGCTCTAATTTTGCCTGACGAAAATTACCCTGCGCTTCTTAAAGAAATCCCGGACCCGCCGGGCGTTTTGTATATTCGTGGCAAGATTGAAGCCGCCGATGAGCTCGCCTTGGCTGTGGTCGGAAGTCGCAAATACACGAGTTACGGGGAGCAGGCCACGGAAAAGTTCGTCACGCCATTAGCACGGCAAAAAATCACCATTATCTCTGGGTTGGCGCTCGGTATCGATACTTTAGCTCACAAGTCAGCCTTAGCCGCGGGTGGCCGCACGATTGGTGTTTTGGGTTGCGGACTCGACCAAATTTATCCGGTGACTAATATTAGGTTGGCCGACCAAATTATCCAGAGCCGCGGCGCCATTATTTCGGAATTCCCGCTCGGTACTCCCAGCTATCGCTCAAATTTTCCTATCCGTAACCGCATTATCGCAGGGCTAAGCTTGGGTACGCTCGTGATCGAGGGCGCGGTTGAATCAGGCTCTTTAATTACCGCCCGAGCCGCACTGGACTATAACCGCGAAGTTTTTTCTGTACCAGGCTCAATCTTTTCAGAGACTTCTGAAGGTCCGAACCGCTTGATTCAAATGGGGGCCAAAATGGTCCTCGAGCCCAAAGATATCTTGACAGAATTAAATATTACAGATAGTATGGCCACACAAGAAGCACGCCTCTTGATGGCGGATACCAAAGAGGAGGAAATTCTGTTAAACTTACTTAAGAAGCCGCGCTTGGTGGACGAACTGATTAAGGAATCAAAAATGCCATCATCCACGGTCAACGCGACACTCGTGATGCTGGAAATGAAGGGTGCGGTGGCAAACCTCGGCGGCACAAGGTACGAAATAAGAGGAAAATTAAAGGAATAATAGATCAGTAAACTGATCGCGGAAATTTTAAAAGATTTTAAAATTATGAATCTAGTTATTGTTGAATCTCCAGCCAAAGCAAAAACGATCGAAAAATATTTGGGGCATGACTATAAGGTCCTGGCCTCTTTTGGTCATGTCCGCGATCTTCCGACCAAAAAAATCGGCGTTGATGTTAAAGATAATTTTAAACCAACCTATGAAATTCCGGCGAAGGCGCGCAAAACTATCAAGGCCCTCAAGGAGGCGATGGCCAAAGCCGATCAAATTTATCTCGCGACTGACTATGACCGCGAAGGTGAAGCCATTGGTTGGCATATTGTCCAAGCTCTAAAACCCAAACAAAAGCCTCAACGTATCACTTTTACGGAAATTACGAAACCAGCCATTCTTGATGCGGTCAAGCACCCGCGGGAAATTGATCTGCATTTGGTTGACGCCCAACAGGCTCGCCGGGTTTTGGATCGATTGGTGGGTTATAAATTGTCGCCATTTTTGTGGCGAAAAATTACCCAAGGGCTCTCGGCGGGACGCGTCCAATCGGTCGCCTTGCGCTTAATTGTCGAACGAGAACGCGAGATCGAAGCCTTCAAAAAAGATGAGTATTGGTCAATCGAAGCCGACTTAAGTGATGGTAAATCAATGTTCAAGGCATTATTAGCCGAAAAAGATGGTAAGAAAATCGGTAAGCTTGATATCAAGTCTGAAAAAGACGCAAAAGCCATTTTAGATGAACTCAAAAACGCTAGCTATAAAGTTGAAGATGTCGCGACTTCGGACAAAAAACGCTACCCGGCGCCGCCCTTCATGACCTCGACCTTGCAACAAGATGCGGCCGCGAAACTCGGCTTTTCGACCAAACAAACCATGCGAGCGGCACAAAGCTTGTATGAAGACGGACTTATCACTTACATGCGTACAGATTCCTTGAATATTGCGCCGGTGGCGGCCAAGGCTGCGGCCGAAGCTCTAACCCAAGAATTTGGCGAGAAATATGCGCTTACCACCCCTCGTTTTTTCAAAACCAAATCGCGTGGGGCTCAAGAAGCGCATGAAGCGATCCGCCCGACTAACCCCAGTGTTAAGTCAGACAAAATCAGTGATCGCCCCCAGGCGAGGCTCTACGATTTGATCCGCAAACGCTTTTTGGCGAGCCAGGCGGCTGACGCCGAAATTGAAGAAACCGCGGCTAAGATATCGGCTAATAAATATAACTTTAATGCGACTGGCTCAAAAATTGTTTTCGACGGATTTCTAAAAATTTATAATTCTGCAAGAATTTCCGCGGAGCGAAGCTCCTATGGCGTCAATGACGATAATCAAAAAACTCAGAAGTTACCAGAGCTCAAAAAGGGCGACGAATTGAAATTAGAAAAATTGGAAAAAATCCAGCATTTCACCGAGCCCCCGGCCAGATACTCTGAAGGAACATTAGTCAAGGAACTCGAAAAGCGGGGGATTGGAAGGCCTTCAACCTACGCCCCAACCATCTCCACTATCATTGACCGCGGTTATGTGGAAAAAGTTGAAGCACGCCTTACGCCACTTGATATCGGGCTACGCGTCAATGATCTTCTAGTGGAACATTTTCCGCAAATTGTGGATTTTGATTTTACAGCCAAAATGGAAGAAGAGCTCGATGAAGTGGCGGAAGGAAAAATTGCCTGGCAACCGGTGATCAAAGAGTTTTACGAGCCTTTTGCTCAGATCCTTAAGGAAAAAATGGAAACTGTAGAAAAAAATAATATTATCGAGGAAACCGATGAGAAATGCCCCGATTGCGGCAAAAACCTGATTATTAAACTCGGCCGATTTGGTAAGTTTTACGCTTGTGGTGGCTACCCGGATTGCAAATTCACTAAACCATTTTTAGATGAATCACAGCGTGCGCAACAGGAAAAAATCGAAGCTGGGTTAAAAGACGAGAAATGCCCCAAGTGTGGTGGCCCCATGGTTTTGAAAGAAGCGCGTTTTGGCCCGTTTTTAGCCTGCTCTAAATACCCGGAGTGCAAATCAACCAAAAATATTACCATCGCCGCTGATGTACCCTGCCCGAATTGCGGCGAAAAACTTTTACAACGCCGTACCCGCAAAGGTAAAATCTTTTGGGGCTGTTCAGGTTACCCCAAATGCAAAACCGCGTTTTGGGACGAACCAACCAGCGAGAAGTGTCCAACTTGTGGTAGTATGATGGTGAAGAGCAAAACCGGCAAATTAAAATGTAGTGTATGTAAATAATGTCTCTACCGCGTTCGATCGAAAATTTAATTGAAGAATTTGGAAAACTTCCGGGGATTGGTCCCAAGACCGCCGGGAGGCTGACTTTTTATTTACTAACCAAGCCCAACATTGACATCGAAAACTTGGGCGAGGCGATCACTAATCTCAAGAAGAACCTCAAATTTTGCCAAAATTGCTTTAATATCACCGAAGTTGATCCGTGCGATATTTGTTCTAACCCCAAAAGAGATAAGACCAAACTTATGGCCGTCGAAGAGCCACTCGATGTGGTGGCCTTGGAAAAGACCGGTTTTAATGGTTTTTACTTTTGTATCGGCGGTCAAATTTCGCCCATTGACGGGGTGGGCCCAGAAAATTTGCGCATTAACGAATTACTCGTTAAACTAGAGAAAGAAGAGGAAATTAAAGAATTAATTTTGGCAACCGACCCATCCTTGGAAGGCGAGGCAACGGCCATGTATATAGCGGCCCAAATAGAAAAAAGAAAAACATCCGCCAAAGGCGGACCCGCCTATGGCGGGAAAGTAACTAGAATTGCCCGGGGGCTGCCGGTTGGAGGAGATTTGGAATATGCTGATGAGATTACTCTAACCCGCGCGCTCGAGGGCCGTAAGGAGTATTAATGGCTCATAGTACAGAGGGGATTTGTGATATTTGCGGTTCAAGCGGGTTGGTAGGGGACGGTTGTCCCTGCGGCGGAGTTTATCACGATTTAAACGTTGGAGTGGACGATACTTTAATTGATGATGAACCGGACGCTTACCCCCAGAAAGCGATGGACGATGCCGAGAAAATTGATGACGTTGTCTCCTTAGAAAGCCTGAAAGAAGAAGACGACACGGCTGACGAAATAGAATGATGAAATTTTTTAACACCCTTAGCAAAAAAATCGAAGAATTCAAGCCGATTGAGGCAGGAAAGATTAGTCTATACACCTGCGGGCCAACGGTTTATGATTCGGCTCATATTGGGAACCTGCGCGCCTATATTTTTAGCGATATCCTCACGAGAGTCTTAGTTTTTAACGGCCTTGAGGTAAGACGCGTGATGAATATCACCGATATTGACGATAAAACAATCGCGGGCGCCAAAGGCAAAAAAGTTGACTTTGATAGCCTGAACAAAAAATATGAAAACAAGTTTTGGTCTGATTTTGCGGAAATTAACAATATCAAGCCGTCTACCATCACGCATGCCACTCTATATGTCCCCAAAATGGTTAAATTCATCGAAGTGTTGCTAAAAAAAGGCCTTGCTTATAAAGCCGCCGATGGCTCAACTTACTTTTCAATTGCCAAATTTCCAGAGTATGGGCGCTTGTCGGGTATTGATAAAGCTGAGCTTCGACCGGGCGCGCGGGTCTCGCAAGACGAATACACCAAAGAAAATCCGGCGGATTTCGTGCTTTGGAAAGCCTGGGACGAAAATGATGGCGAAATTTTCTGGGAAACACCACTCGGCAAGGGTCGGCCTGGCTGGTCTATTGAATGCTCGGTCATGTCAACAGATACTTTAGGTAATACTCTTGATATCCATACTGGCGGAGTCGATAATATTTTTCCCCACCACGAGAACGAAATAGCTCAATCTCAAGGTTATTCTGGCCAGAAATTTGTGAATTATTGGCTTCACAATGAACACCTTTTGGTTGACGGGGGGAAAATGGCTAAATCGGCTGGCAATTTCTATATTCTAGACGATATTAAGAAAAAAGGCTTTTCGCCTTTGGATTTCCGCTACTTGTGTTTGGGCGCGCATTACCGTTCAAAACTCAATTTTACCTGGGAAGCTCTTCAAGGGGCAAAAAATACTTTAAATGGCATCAGAGAATTAATATCCAGAGATGAGCAAAAAGAGATTGATCCAAGTATAGAAAATAGTATTAAAGAAGCCTTTAATCATGATTTAGATACACCCAAAGCTTTAGCCTGGCTTCATGAGGCTAAATCGCCTGATTTATGGTTAAAATTCGATGAAATTTTAGGGCTAGGACTAAGAAAAGAGACTAAAAAACTGACATCAAAACAAGAAGAATTGGTTAAAGAGCGCGAAGAGGCTAGGGCCAAAGGCGATTTTGAGCGCGCGGATACCATTCGAAAAGAGCTCGTTGCAGAGGGGATTAAACTCGAAGACACTGACAAGGGGACACAAATACTTGCCCCGTAGCCACTTTAGGGGCACTGGGGTTGACAAATTAGCTTAAATATGGTATAGTTTATTGTTGATTCATAAAGTAGGAGGCTAAGGAGAGGCCTCTTTTTTCGTTCACAAGCGAGCTGGGGTGCGGGAGAGTTGACCCATATTTTAAAGGGTCTGCCCCTCCTTCCCACACTCCGGCTCACTTGTGGCCGAAACTCGATCCCGACTGTCGGACCACAAACGACCGGGATTATCCGGCCAAAATTCGTAGCGACCTACACGTAAAGGAGGGCGTCGCCATGCGAAGATACTTGACAATCGTAGTTTTGATCGTCAGCCTCACGCTGACGACGGGCATGGCGAAAGCCGATCCCGTTGTCTTGCCGTTCGTGATTGGCGTGGTGAGCCAGATGATATCTGACCAGCGCCAAAATCCGGTGGATCGAAACGTGCTGGCCCTAAACCCCATCTATAACACTATGTGGGCCGGCAATCAGATCGGGTCCAACCCGGATCCGAAGACTATCGTCTCTGCCAACTGTCGGGGGACCCAAATCGTGGTCGAACCAGGGCAAATGGGTCGCAGGGATATCGTCGGGTTTGAGATGACCTCAAACAACCCGGCATTTCCCCGTAAGATCGCTATGTTCTGGCGGCCGACGCCGAGTACCGGTGTTACAGACAAAAACAAGCACCGGGAAGCTGAGGAAGCAGAGAAGGAATGGGCCAAACTTTGCAAAAAGTATGGCCTGGAGGTCCAGCCAACGGATAAGTTCACGTCGGAAAGCCCGAGGATGGCCAAATGGCAATTGCCGGTCGAAACGATCAGCTTGCCCCAAGGCCTCTATCAGGCGACCGTGCGTGTCTTCTTTGTTGAGCAAAAAGCATCAGGGTTCTTTCGTGTAAATCGCGAAGATGTTATCCAGCGTGACGAAACCCTGATCCGCTTCGTGGTGCTTGATCCTGCCTACATGGAGATGGCGGCGAACAGCCCAGAAATCCAGGCGAACCTTCGGGCAAGCTTCGGATTAATGGGCGGCCCCCCTCAGATCGGGGGCATGAACATTGCGGTTTCGCCTGAGATGGCTCGGAACCTGCCCCAGCCGGGACAAGTTCCGCCCGCTCAACCGGCGCAACCCGTTCAGCCCACGCCACCCGCACCGCCCGCGCAGCAGGCGCAGCCACAATTACCGGCACAGCCAGTTCCGCCGCCGGCACCTGTGGTACAACCCGTGCCCCAACCCGAACCGGCCGTGCCGCCGCCCGCGCCTCAACCCGAGGTCAAAGCGACGCCGATCACGGTGGTCGTGTGGCTGGGTGCCACTAAGCAGATCTGGCGGGATCAGACGATTCCGCTCGGCATGTTCAAGGAAGGACATGCTGTCGTGTTCCGGAATGGAAACGTGATAACCGCGGAAGCAATTGTGCAAGCGGTTCGGCCAGAATACAACCTGGTCGAGATCCGCATCGCAAAAGGGACGCTTCCCGCCAGTCAATTCTCGATGGAGGTGAAGTGAGATGTTCACTCGTATACTGGTCTTCGTCGCCCTGATCGTGGCGACCGCAATCGGAGCGTTGTCCGAGATGCCTGTCGCGATCACCGAAGCGCGCAAGGCCGATATCACTATCGACCAGGTCAAGAGCGACCCGGTCTTCGTCAAGTTCGCGACCGAGCGGCTGGGTTATCCGGCCGATGTGTTCAAGACCCACCCGGCGCGTATCGTGCGTCTGGCTGCCGGTTCCACCGGCATCTGGGTCTACGGGCCGGATCAATCTGTTTACAAAGGTGCCGAGGCCATTACGCCGGCGCAGTCCGAGGGGCTGTATGGCGTCATCTTCGACCTGGGTAATGCGATTGTGCTACACGCCGAGTACGGCGTGAACGGCAACCGGCTTCTGTTCTTCGGCCGTGTGCCGATCGTCATGACGCCGCCTATCCCCGGACCGAAAGGGGACAAGGGTGAGACCGGCGCAACCGGTGCCCAGGGCCCCAAAGGGGACACAGTGGTCGGTCCCAAGGGGGACAAAGGCGATAAGGGCGATCAGGGGTTGGCCATTGTTGGTCCCAAGGGGGACCCGGGAGCGCCTGGCCGCGATGGCGCGACCATCTACT
>Ga0172368_10002431_pt1 | contig 23719 bp, 21 predicted proteins | sample Lak11m_FD_114540 | JGI IMG/M metagenome (GOLD analysis project Ga0172368, IMG submission 114540) | Freshwater microbial communities from Kabuno Bay, South-Kivu, Congo - kab_022012_11m | ecosystem: Environmental > Aquatic > Freshwater > Lake | place: Democratic Republic of the Congo: South-Kivu...
GCGTGCCCTGGTTCGAGTGCCCGTGCTGCCCGCCCAACGTGGCGCGCACCGTGGCCAGCGCGGGGAAGTACCTCTACTCGACCAGCGCCGATGGCCTGTGGCTGCACCTGTATGCGGGCAACAGCGCCGAGATCAAACTGGGCGGCCAGTCGGTCAAGGTTAAGCAGGAGACGCTCTACCCGTGGGACGGCGCGGTCAAGCTGAGCTTTGGGCTGGCCCAGCCGCAGACCTTCACCCTGCACCTGCGCGTGCCGGGCTGGTGCAAGAGCTTCAGTCTGTCGGTCAACGGCGCGGCGCAGGATGTGCAGCCCGGCGCGGGCGGCTACCTGGCCATCACGCGCGCGTGGCAAGACGGAGACGTAGTGACCTACACGATGGATATGCCGATCGAAGCAGTCTGGGCCAACCCGCAGGTGCGCCTGCTGGAAGGCCGCGTGGCGATCCAGCGCGGGCCGATCGTCTACTGCCTGGAAGGCGTGGACCACGGCGGGATCCTGCTCGACCAAATCTCGGTCAAGGCGTCTGACATCACCAGCAGCTTCAAAGTCGAATACAAGCCCGACTTCCTGGGCGGCGCGGCGGTGATCACTGGCCAGGGGCGCGTGATCGACGGTTCCAGCTGGGGCGATGCGCTTTACCAGGCCAAGGCCCCGGCCGAGAAAGACATCCAGCTGACCGCCATCCCCTACTGCGTCTGGGACAACCGCGAGCCGGGCGAGATGCGTGTCTGGCTGCGCCAGGGATAAAAATACAACCCTCACCCCTGCCCGCCCCCTGCAAGGGGGCGGGAGAAAGAATTGAATGGAGTATTTGCGGTCACTTTGTGAGCGCAAATACTCCAAATCTTTGATTGTTCGTGAATGTACCCGATGAAAGTGAAATGAGGTGTATATGTCTCAACTAACCCACCTGCCGGAAGGCAAAGTGAAACTGCTGCCGGGTCTGTTTCAACAGCGCCTGCAGCTCAACCGCGAATATATGCTCTCGCTGACCACCCAGAACCTGCTGCAGAACTTCTACCTGGAAGCGGGGCTGTGGCAGCCCAGGATGCGCGCCGAGCACATTCACCTGGGCTGGGAGGCGCCGACCTGCCAGCTGCGCGGGCATTTCCTCGGGCACTGGCTCTCCGGCGCGGCTTATCTGGCCGCCAACACCGGCGACCATGAGATCAAGGGCAAGGCCGACTACATCGTCAGCGAGCTGGCGCGCTGCCAGACCGAAAACGGCGGCGAGTGGGCGGGTTCGATCCCGGAGAAGTACCTGGACTGGGTCGCGCGCGGCAAGCCGGTCTGGGCGCCGCACTACACTCTGCACAAGACCCTGATGGGCCTGTGGGATATGTACGCGGTGGGCCGCAACGCCCAGGCGCTGGATATCCTGGTGCGCTGGGCCAGGTGGTTCTCGCGCTGGAGCGGGCAGTTCAGCCAGGAGCAGATGGATAACATCCTCGATGTGGAGACGGGCGGGATGCTGGAAGTTTGGGCTAACCTGTACGGCCTGACCGGCGAAAAGGAGCACCTGGAGCTGGTGCAGCGCTACGACCGGCGGCGCCTGTTCAACCCGCTGATCGACGGCGTGGATGTGCTGACCAACATGCACATGAACACCACCATCCCCGAGGTGCACGGCGCGGCGCGCGCCTGGGAGGTCACCGGCGATGAACGCTGGCGCAAGATCGTCGACGCATACTGGCGCATGGGCGTGACCGAGCGCGGCTATTATGCCACCGGCGCGCAGACCAACGGCGAAGTCTGGTCTCCGCCCAACGAACTGGCCTCGCGCATGGGCTTCCGCACCCAGGAGCACTGCACGGTCTATAACATGATGCGCCTGGCCGACTACCTGCTGCGCTGGACCGGCGACGCCTCCTACGGCGACTACTGGGAGCGCAACCTGTGGAACGGCATCCTGGCCCAGCAGCACCCCGATACGGGCATGATCGCTTACTTCCTGCCCATGTTCGCCGGGGCCGAGAAGGTCTGGGGCACGCCGACTGAGGATTTCTGGTGCTGCCACGGCTCGCTGGTCCAGGCCCACACCATCTACGCCAACCATATCTGGTACGCTGGCGCGGACGGGCTGACCCTCAGCCAGTACATCCCCAACGAAGGGACCTGGGAGACCGACGGCGCGAGCGTCAACCTGCGCCTGAGCAATGATTTTCAGACTCACCAGGCGCACCGCCCGCAGAGCAACGCTTACCAGCTGACGGTGGAAGCCCAGCAGCCGCGCGCCTTCAACCTGCGCCTGCGCCTGCCCTGGTGGGTCAGCGGACCGGTGGAACTGACCGTCAACGGCGCGCCGCAGGCCGTCGAGGCGCGCGATGGGTATATCGAGCTGAAGCGGACCTGGTCGCACGACACCCTGCACGTCAGCTTCCCCAAGTCGCTCACGGCCGTAGCACTGCCCGACGAACCGGATGTGTATGCCTTTATGGACGGGCCGGTGGTGCTGGCGGGGCTGAACCCGGGCGGCACGCTGGGCATGGCGGCCAATAAGGCTTATGGCAGCAAAGAAGCCCGGCCCAATTACCGCATCGACGGGATTACAATTCAAGGTGATGCGGCCAACCCCGCTTCCTTCCTGGCGCCGGATAACGAGCGCGAATGGACCTACTGGCGCGGCGATTATCGCACGCGCGGCCAGGCCCAGAACTTCCGTTTGATCCCGCTGCACGAAGTGCGCGACGAGGCCTTCACCCTCTATTTCCCTGTTTCAAAGGAATGAATCCAATGCAGAAAACCCGAGTGATCTACAACCCAGATTTTGCGATTGCGCCGGTCGACCCGCGCGTGTTTGGCGGTTTTCTCGAGCACATGGGCCGCGCCGTCTATGAGGGCGTCTATGACCCGCAGAGCAAGCACGCCGACGAAAACGGCTTTCGCCAGGACGTGCTGGGCGCAATGCGCAAGATGCGCTACACGGCCATGCGCTATCCCGGCGGCAACTTTGTTTCCGGCTATCACTGGATGGACGGTATCGGCCCCAAGGACCAGCGCCCGGTCAAGCGCGACCTGGCCTGGCAGTCGACCGAGACCAACCAGTTTGGCACGGACGAGTTCATGAAGATGTCGCAGCAGATGGGCTGGACGCCGATGTTCTCGGTCAACCTGGGCACCGGCTCGCCCGAAGAGGCGCGCAACTGGGTCGAATACACCAACAGCCCGGCCGGGACTTACTATTCCAACATGCGCGCCGCCAACGGCCACCCCGAGCCGTATGAGATCAAGCTGTGGTGCCTGGGCAACGAGATGGACGGCCCCTGGCAGCTGGGCCATGTGCCCGCCGACCAGTACGCGATCCGCGCCCAGCAGGCGGCCAAGCTGATGAAAGACGCCGACCCGAGCATCGAGCTGGTGGCCTGCGGTTCCTGCACCACCGGCCTGCCCACCTACATGGAATGGGACCGCGTGGTGCTGGAGTACGTCGGGCACTGGGCCGAATATGTCAGCCTGCACCGCTACGTCGGCAACATGAACGACGACACGGCCGACTTCCTGGCGGTGACCAACTCGATCGATAAGCAGATCGAGGAGATGGACGCGGTCTGCCGCTTCGTGCAGGCCAAGACCAAGGCCAGGAAGCGCCATTACCTGTGCTTCGACGAGTGGAACGTGTGGTACCGCGCGCGCCACGGCGAGCACGTCAACGGGCGCGGCAAAGTGGCCCCGCACCTGATCGAAGAGGAGTACAACCTGGAGGACGCGCTGGTGGCGGCCGGGTTCCTCAACAGCTTTATCCGTCACGCCGACGTGGTCAAGATTGCCAACATCGCCCAGATCGTCAACGTGATCGCCCCGCTGCTGACGCGCGGCGATGAGATGCTCTGCCAGTCGATCTTCTACCCCTTTGTGATGTACTCTACCCGCCGCGACGGCACGGCCCTGCGCCCGTCGGTGGCCGGCCCCGGTTATGAAAGCGCAAGCTACGGGCATGTCGATCTGATCGACACCTCGGCCATCCTGGGTGACGGCGTGCTGCACGTCTTCCTGACCAACCGCAGCCAAGACGAAAGCGCCCCGGTGACGGTCGAGTTCGGCGGTAAAATCCTGGCCTGCGCAAGCGCGGAAGTGCTGACAGGTCCCGGCGCGAAGGCGCTCAACACCTATGAGAACCCGAACGTGGTGGTCAGCGCGCCCTTCACCGCCGTGAGCGTGGCGGACGGCCAGGCCGAGCTGCAGCTGCCCCCGCTCTCGGTCACCGCCCTGACCTTCAAGGTCGCATAAGTTTATACATTCCGATAAAAAAAGCGGGCATCATCGCCCGCTTTTTTGGTCGGAATGTAATTGCTCACCCCACCCCCGGCCCCGCCCCTCAAGGGGCGGGGAGTAAGAGGAACTTGGAGTGATTGCGGTCACTTTGTGACCGCAATCACTCCAAACCTCTAATCTGCTCCCCCCGCCGCGGGTTTAGGGGCGGACAGGCATCATTTGCCCATCTCCAACCCCCGCTCCAGGGCGGGGGCAAAACCTTTTTTGCGGTTATTGTGCCGCGAAGCGGCACAATAACCGCAAAAAGTTCTATTGCGCTTTGCGCGATTGGGCAAAGGCGCAGGCCCACAGGATCAGCAGGCCGGCCAGGATGGGCGGGGCGGCGTTGAAGAGGGTGGAGGACAGGCGGATGACCAGCGGCTGGCTGACCAGGGTCAGGGTGTAAATTGCCAGGGCCATGCCCTGCGCGCCGAGGGCCAGCCCGGTTTCCAGCGGCAGCTTGCGCGCCAGCCAGGCCATGGCCAGCGCGGCCAGACCGGGCACGATGTGGAACAGGCTGGCCGTCAGGCTGGCCTGACCGCTTTCAGCGGCGCTCAGCGCCAGCCAGAGTGCACCATACAGGACCAGGACCAACAGCCCGGCCCAAAACAGCCAGCGGCTGGCGCCGCTGAAAGCAGGCGGCTGGGCCGCTTTCCGCGTGAGATACAGGTAAACCAAGACCGCGAGGGTCAGAAGGGCAATTAAGAGAGGTGCCATGGGCGCTATTGTACCTTGAAATGGGAGCAGGGAGCGGGGAGCAGGGAAAAGTATGTTCCTCCCTCTTGCCTGCTTACTGCTCCCTGTTCCCTCTTCCCTATTTCTCCCATGACGATATAATCAATCCATGCGCTGGATATATCTTTCCCCCCATTTTGATGATGCGGTATTGTCGTGCGGCGGGATGATCTGGGAACAGGTCCACGCCGGCGAGACGGTCGAAAACTGGACGGTCTGTGCCGGGCACCCTCCAGCGGGCGATCTGCCCGAATTCGCGGCTCACAAGCACGCCGAGTGGAAGGTCGGGCGGCGGGTGGGCATGGCGCGCCGCAAGGAAGACAGCCAGGCCAACCGCTGTGTTGGGGCGGAACCGCGCTGGTGGAGCCTGCCCGACTGTATCTACCGCCGCCTGCCGGATGGCGAGCCGCTGATCTCGGAAAACGACGACCTGTGGCTGCCGGTTCACCCGGGCGAGGTGCGCCTGGTCGCCAAAATCCGGGCATGGCTCAAGCGCGGGCTGCGCCCCGATGACTGCCTGGTGGTTCCGTTTGGGCTGGGCAATCACGTCGACCACCGCCTGGTGCGCGCCGCGGCCGAAGGGCTGCGCCGCACGCTGTATTACTATCCCGACTACCCCTATGTCCAGCGCAGCGGGCTGTGGCAGCCGCGCGGGTTTGCGGATGAGGAGATGTACACCCGCCCGCTCTCCGAGCAGGCCCTGGGTGCGTGGCAGATGGGCGTGGCGGCCTACGGATCGCAGATCAGCGATCTGTTCGGCTCGCATGACGGGATGCTGGCGCAGCTGCGCGAGTATTGGAAGCGCGGCGGCGGCAGCTTCCTCTGGATGGTTTAGGGACCACCCATCCCCCCGGCCCCCTTCCCTTCGGGAAGGGGGAGCAAAAATAACTCCAAACCACAGGGTGGGGCAATAGAATGGTGAAACGGGGCGGTGTCAAATTGGATATTTTTTAACAAAAAAGATGTTTAAAGTTTGAGGGCGCGGGTAGCGATGTAGCTGGGCATGAAATTGGAGAAGGGGTCGTCGGGCTGGATATCTTCATAGAACCCGGCCAGCACGAACCCGGCGGCGAGCTGCCCGCCGATCTGATCGCTGAGGGTGTGGCTCCACTCCAGCGGGCAGTCGGCCCCGAACAGGCGCGTGCGGGTTTCCTCGTCCAGCGTTTCGATGTCGGCGTATGGAAGGCGGTGGGCCACTTTGTAAACGCCGCTTTTTTGCAGCTCTTCCTGGTCGAAGAGGTAGAGGACCGGGTTGTTGAAGCCCGCCAGCAGCGCGCCGCCGCGGCGCAGCACGCGGTAGGCCTCGCGCCAGACCGGCAGGACCGTATCGACAAAGCAGTTGGACACCGGGTGAAAGATCAGGTCGAAGCTCTCGGAAGCCAGGGCGGAGAGGTCGCGCATATCGCCCAGCAGGGTAGTGATCTCCAGCCCGTCGCGCGCTGCCACCTCGCGGTCGCGTTCCAGCTGGCGCGGGGAGTTGTCATAGACGGTGACGCGCGCGCCGGCCGCGGCCAGGATCGGTCCCTGCTGCCCGCCGCCCGAGGCCAGCAGCAGGATCTCTTTGCCGCGCACGTCGCCAAACCACTCATGCGGCACTTTGATGGTGGGGGTTAATACGATGTCCCACTGGCCCTGGCGCGCCAGCGCGGTCTGTTCGGGGGTGACGGGAACGGTCCAGCAGTTCCCGTTTTCGACTTGTTTGTCCCAGGCGTTGCGGTTGTATTCGGCAATATTCATGGATCCATTATATACAACCTGGCAGTCTGCAGCGCTTAATTGCAGGATGGTTCTCTGGCAATTCCCGTGGGGGCTATATGTGGGTGGTAAATTGGGCGTAAAGCGCCCAATTTATCACCCACATGTACGGCCTACCACGGCAAATCCCACAGAACCTGCGGGATTTTGACGCTTCGCGCCAAAATCCCGCAATAAAAAACCTCGATAAAATAGCATGTATGCTATACTGATTATATGCAACCAGACCGCTCCTATTGGGAAGAGTGGGCTTTAAACTTGCAACGCTGGGGATTGCGTGAGATTGCCGCTTCTCTGTTGGAGGCCGCCGGACCACTGACCATCCTGCTGGCCCAGGCGGTATATGTGGGGCAGCCGTTCCTGAACGGCCAGCTGGCGGGTGAGCGCCTGCAATCGCTTGCTCAATTGTTTGAAAACCCGGCCGAAAGCCGGTCTTTTGCTACGTTTTTGAGGGAGGAAAGAAGCGCGTGAACATGGTTCAAACCCTCCTTGGTCTGATCCTGGTCGTGCTCGCGGCCGGTCTGATGCTGGTCTTGTCGCTGCCCAGGCTGCGCAAAGCGAAGCGCGTCTTCCGCACGATTCCCGCTTTGCAGGGGCTGCGCCGCTCGATTGGCCGTTCGGTGGAAGAGGGCGGGCGCATCCACGTTTCGATTGGCAAGGCCTCGATCTTTAGCCCGACCAACGCCTCGGCGCTGGTTGGCCTGAACACGGTGGACCGCATCGCCCAGTTCAGCTCGGTCAGCGACCGCCCGCCGGTGGTGACCAGCGGCGACGGCACGCTCTCGATCCTCAGCCAGGACACCCTGCGCGGGGCCTACCGCGCGGCGAATGCCTTGGAACAGTATGACCCGGAGCGCGGGCGGCTGGCCGGCCCGACCCCGTTTTCCTATGTGGCCGGGACGCTGCCGGTAATCCGCTCCGAGCGCGTCAGCACGAATGTGCTGCTGGGTAATTTTGGCCCTGAGGTAGCCCTGATGGTGGATGCGGCCGACCGGCAGAACGCGTTTGCCCTGGCGGCGAGCGACGCGCTGGCGGCCCAGGCGGTGCTGTATGCCACCGCGAAAGAATCGCTGATCGGTGAGGAGCTGTTCGCCCTCCCGGCCTATTTGCAGTCCGGCCCGGTCTATCAGGCCAGCCTGACCATCCAGGACGTGCTGCGCTGGGTGGTGGTGGCGCTGATGATCGCCGGGACGGTCCTGGCTGTTTTGGGGATAACATTCTGATGAGAAGCCCTGTCGCCGCTGCTGTCGCGATTGCGTTTGGCCTGGTCGTCTTGATAGGCTACCTGGTCCCGGCCGGTTTTCCCGGCGCGGACATCGCTTATATGGTGCGCTCGGTGCTGGTCGGCTGGGCCGTGATCCTGGCTGGCGTGGCCGCGCTGGTGGGCGTGCTGAGCCTGTTCCTGACCCATCTGACGCGCATCACCGCCAAGAAGAACCCCGACCGCTACAGCATCCTGGTCGTGGCGGCCTTCCTGTTCACGGTGGGTCTTGGCATTTACGAGTATGAATTCCAGCCCTCCGCGGCTCAGTTCCAGAAGGTGGTGTTGGCCGTGCAGGTGCCGGTGGAGGCCGCATTGATGGGCCTGCTGGTGGTCACGCTGACTTTTGCCAGCGTGCGCCTGTTCCAGCGCCGCAAGGGCCTGATGGCAGGTGTGTTCATCGCCAGCGCCCTGGTATTTTTGCTGATCGGCAGCGGCCTGTTGGCCCCGCTGCGCCAGGTTGGCCCGCTGGCAGCCCTACTCGACTTCGTGCAGTATTTGCCGGTGGCGGGCGGGCGCGGTATCTTAATCGGGATTGCCCTGGGCAGCCTGACCGCCGGGCTGCGTGTTTTGTTCGGCGCCGACCGCCCTTATAGTGGATAAAACCTATGGCAGATGAGATTCGTTGCCCCATGTGCTCGAAGAAAAGCCCGGCCGGGTCTGAGACGTGCCGCTACTGCGGCGCGCGCCTGATCCCGCTGGGCAGCACGCCCGCTCCAACGCCTTCCAGCCCAGCTCCATCCGATCCTGCCGATTGGTTGAAGGACCTGCGCTTGCCCGGGGCGGAAGAGCCGGTCCAGGAGACCGGCGGCGAGGAAATCCCGGATTGGCTGGCGGATGTGCGCGGTTCAGCCGCTACTCCGGCGGGCGACGATCTGCCGGATTGGATGAAAGAATCTGCCGCCAGTCCGTCCACACCTGCCGGGGACGACTGGCTTTCTTCGCTGCGCGAGCCTGCCGAACCCGCGGCGGACGCGCCCGCTGGACCCGTCTCTGACACGCCGGCCGATGGCGAGGATTGGATCGCTAACCTGCAGGCCTGGGCCCCTGCTGAAACCCCGGCCCAGCCGGACCAACCCGCAGAGAGCCCCGCGGCGCCGCCAGCCTGGGGCGAGCAGGACGACCTGTCGTCCTGGCTGAAGGGTCTGGATGCAGAGAGCGAACCCGCCGCGCCCGCGGCGGAGCAGCCCGCCCAGCCGGCAGGCGAGGTGGACTGGGCCAGCCAGTTCAGCCAGGCCGCCGCGCCCGCGGAGGATCCAGCTGCGCCGCCAGCCTGGGGCGAGCAGGACGACCTGTCATCCTGGCTGAAGGGTCTGGATGCAGAGAGCGAACCCGCCGCGCCCGGGGCGGAGCAGCCCGCCCAGCCGGCAGGCGAGGTGGACTGGGCCAGCCAGTTCAGCCAGGTTACCCCCGCCGAAGAGCCGCAGGCGGAACGCTCGCTGGAAGAATGGCTGTCTGAAGGCCTGGACAGCGCCGCGCCGCCCGCTGCCGCGCAGCCGCCCGCCGCCCCCACGGGCGAGGGCTTGCCCGACTGGCTCACCGGGTTCAGCGCCGTCGAAAGCGGCCAGCCAGCCGCCCCGGCACAGGCGAATGATGATTTTTCCGCCTGGCTGAGCCAGGCTGCCGAAGAACCGGCCGCTCCGCCGGCCCAGGCACCCGCCGAACCTGCTTTGCCAGATTGGCTGGCGGAGATGAAAGAGGCGGGTGCACCGGCCCAGCCCCCCGCAGGGCAAGAGGCGCTGCCGGCCTGGATGAGCGATGAGAGCGCTGAGCCAACCGCCGCGCAGCCCGCGGTCGAGCCCGATTTTGAGGCGATGTTTGCGGAGCCAGGCGCGCCGGAAGTTGTCGAACAGCCCTGGATGGAAAATGTAAAGCCACAGGCGCCGGTTGCGCCGTCCCAGCCCGCCGAGAAACTGCCGCCCGCTTTCGACGCGCCCCCGGCGATCCCCGACTGGCTGGCGGCCTTTGCCGAAACCCCCGGCGAAGCAGGGCAGGCCAAAACGCCGTTCATCGATCCGCAGCAGCCTGAGTGGCTGAAAGGGATCGACGCGGCCCTCCCGCCTGCCGCGCCGCTGGCTGCCCCGGCCCTGATCGAAGAACAGCCTCAGGCGCAGCCCGAGCTGGAACAAAATGCGCCGTTCCAGGTGGATTTGCCCGATTGGCTGGACCACGCCGAGGCTGGTGAAAGCGCCGGACCGGCCGAAGGCGAAGAAGAGGAAAACCTGGCCCAGGCGGAACTGCCCAGCTGGGTGCAGGAGATGCGCCCGCTCGAATCGGTCATTCCGGGGCAAGCGGTGATCGCCAGCGCCGACCAGCAGCGCATTGAAAAAGCCGGCCCGCTGGCCGGGATGCGCGGCGTTTTGCCGGCCGAAGAGACCGCCGCCCACTTCCGCAAGCTGCCGGCCTATTCAGCCAGGCTGCGCGTCTCCGAGCGCCAGCATCTGCACGCCGGGCTGCTCCAAAATGTGCTTGACCTCGAATCGCAGGCGGCCCAAACCCCCGGTGAGGCCTCGCAGGCACCGCAGTACCTGTACCGGCTGCTGATCGCGGCGGTGCTGGCAGTGGCGGTGGTGTTTGGCCTGCTGTTCGGCGATGCCAGCTGGTTCGCGGCCCCCGCGCCCAGCTCCTCAGACCGCGGCCTGGTTGGCCTGTACAATGAGATCGAATCGGTCCAGGGCGGCGCGCCGGTGCTGGTCGCGGTCGATTATGAAGCCGCGCTGTCGGGCGAGATGCGCTTTGCCGCCTCGGCCGTGCTCGAGCACTTGATGGCGCGCGGAATGCGCCTGGTGGTAGTTTCGACCGTGCCCGCCGGGCCCTGTTTAGCCAACGATTTGCTGACTGGCGTGCAGCGCGGCGTGCCGGGCTATGACCTGGCGGTTTCGTCGATCAACCTCGGTTATCTGCCGGGCGGGGCGACATCCCTGCTTGAGTTCGCCCAGCGCCCTGCGGGCGCGGCGCCGCTCGACCAAAACGGCGTCCCAGCCTGGGACCAACCCGTACTGCAGGGCGTCCAGACCATTCAGGATTTCAAGATGGTGCTGGTGCTGACCGACAGCGCGGAGACCGGGCGGGCCTGGGTCGAACAGGTCCAGCCGGTGTTGGGCAGCGCGCCGCTGGTGATGGTCGCCAGCGCGCAGGCTGGCCCGCTGCTGCTGCCGTATCTCGACGCGGGCCAGGTCAAAGGCCTGGTCAGCGGATTGATGGGCGGCGCAACCTACGAGCAGTTGATCCGCAAGCCCAATATCGCCAATAAGGATTGGGGCGCCTACCAGATGGGTATGCTCGCCGGCATCCTGATGCTGGTTCTCGGCGGAGCATTTTCCGCCCTGCGCCGACCGAGGCGCAAGCCAGGAAAGGCAACGGTGTAGAGACAGGATATGGACATGACCCTCGCTGATACCATCTGGACCGCTGTCGCCTTTGTCCTGACCCTGTGCGTTTTTTCCTACCTGTTTGGCGACAATTTCTTTTTCCGCCTGGCCACTTACCTGTTTGTGGGCGTTTCGGCGGGCTATATGTTTGTGCTGGTCTTCTTCCAGGTGCTGATCCCGCGCCTGATCCTGCCGCTGCAAACCTACGGGTTTGGCGAGTTGCTGCTGTTTGTCATCCCGCCGCTCTTGGGGGGCGCGCTGCTGCTGACCAAGATCAGCCCGCGCCTGGCCTCGCTGGGCACGCTGCCGATGGCCTACCTGGTGGGGGTCGGCGCGGCGGTGGCGGTGGGCGGGGCGGTTTTCGGCACGATCGCAGGCCAGATCAACGGCGTGGCCAGCACTGTCGTGATATCGGCGGTCGAAGGCTTCATCGTTCTGGTGGGGACGGTCTGCGCGCTGGCCTATTTCCAGTTCGGCGCGTCCGCGCCGTCCGGGCAGGCGGCGCGGCGCAGCCCGCTGGTGGAGGGCCTGGCCAAGGCCGGGCAGGTGTTTATCGGGATCACCCTCGGCGCGCTGTTTGCCGGGGTGTATGCCGCGGCGCTGACAGCCTTCCTGGAGCGCCTTGAATTCCTGGTCACTACCATTGCCAACATCAAGTTCTAATGGGCGGTTGAGATGACATCTATTGTTGATGCGGAATCCTTACTTGCCGTTGACATTGGTTCGGTCAACACCCGCGCGCTGCTCTTTGATGTGGTCGATGGACAGTATAAGTTTCTGGCGGCGGGCGTCGCTGCCAGTACCCATGCCGCCCCGTTTTTCGACCTGGCGGAAGGCGTGCACAATGCCGTGACGCGCCTGCAGGAAGTATCCGGGCGGCCGCTGATCAGCCTGGACAGCCGCATCCTGATCCCGACCCAGGCGGACGGCTCGGGTGTGGACCGCCTGGCGATCACGCTGAGCGTCGGTCCCGAAATCCACATCGTCACGATGGGGCTGCTGGCTGACGTGTCGCACGAGAGCGCGCAGCGCCTGGCGGCGACCACCTATGGCACCGTGCTGGAGAAAATCGGACTGAATGACAGCCGGCGCCAGGACGCGCAGCTGGATGCGCTGCTGGCGGCGCGCGCCGACATCATCCTGCTGGCGGGCGGGACGGACCGCGGCGCTTCGCGCTCGGTGGGAAAGTTGGTTGAGCTGATCCTGTTAGCCTGCAAGACCCTGCCGGGCGAAGCCCGCCCAGCTGTGCTGTATTGCGGCAACCAGTCTCTTTCCAAACGCATCCAGGAAGTGCTGGGCAAGCAGACCCGGATCCACGCCGCGCCCAACATCCGCCCGACGATCGACGTAGAAGACCTTTTGCCGGCCGCGACCGAGCTGTCGCTGATGACCATCAAGCAGCGCGAAAAGCAGCTGCATGGTCTGGGCGCGCTGGCCTCGATCAGCAGCGTGCCGGTCATGCCAGGGGCCAGCGCGATGGCGCGCCTGGTGCGCTTTTTGAGCGGCCTGTATGACCCGGTCAAGGGTGTGCTGGGGGTTGACATGGGCTCCAGCGCCACGGCCTTCGCCGCCGCGGTGGCGGGCAAGCTCTCGCTGAACGTCTTCAACCGCCTGGGCATGGGGAGTGGGCTGGCGGGGCTGCTGGAGCAGGTTCCGCTCTCGGAGATCACGCGCTGGCTGCCGGTGGATATCGCCGACGAAGAGGTGCGCGACTACCTGTGGCAGAAGACGCTCTACCCGGCCATGCTGCCGATGACAGCTACCGCCCTGGCGATCGAAGAAGCCGCGGCGCGCCAGGTGCTGCGCCTGGCCTCGACCCAGATGCTGGAGCGCGCCCCGCAGCTCAGTATGGCCTTTGAGCCGATCTTTGCCGGGGGCGCTTTCCTGGCCCAGGGCGTTTCGCCGGCGCGCAGCCTGCTGACGCTGCTGGACGGCCTGCAGCCGACTGGCGTAACCGCGCTGTTTCTGGACCCGCACGGCCTGATGACCGCGCTGGGCGCGATCGCCCCGCAAAACACGGTCCTGCCGGTGCAAATCCTTGAATCGGGCGCGTTTATCAACCTGGCCTCGGTGATTTGCCCGGTCAGCCGCGCCCGGCCGGATTCGATTATCATGCAGCTGCGCCTGGAGTATGACGACGGCAATACCTTGCGGCTGGATATCCGCCAGGGGACGCTGGTCCCGCTGCCGGTGCGCCATGGCCAGGCGGTCAAAGTCTTCCTGAAAAATGCCGCGCGCGGATTGGAAGTGGACCCGCGCCTGGCGAAGGGCTTCAAAATCTACGGCGGCGTATGCGGCGCGTTTGTAGATGCGCGCGGCCGCCCGCTGCACCTGCCATCTGACCCCGCGAAGCGACGCGAACAGCTGCTGCAGTGGAGCCAGGCCATCGAAACGCGGCGGACGGCATGATGCTTGCAACGGAGAGACGCATATGCTAGCACCGGTTAATCATATTCTCGGTCTTACCAATATCCGCCGCCGCAGGCTGCTGCCGGTGGCCGGCAACGTGCTGGTGCGGGTCGGGCAGCGGGTCAGCGCCTCGGACGTGATCGCTGAGGCCAACATCGCCACCCGTCACATGCTGCTGGATATCCGCCGTTCGCTGGGCGGCGCATCGGCCGCTGAAACCGAGCGCTGGATCGTCCGTCACGAGGGCGACAAAGTCGCGGCGGGCGATGTCATCGCCGAAAAGGGCGGCCTGTTCTCGCGGATTGTGCGCGCGCCGGTCTCTGGCACGGTGGCGATGGTGGCTGGCGGGCGCGTGCTGCTGGAGGTTGAGAGCCAGCCGTTCCAAATCCAGGCGGCCACGCCAGGGGTTGTGACCGAGATCTACCCGGAGCGCGGGGCGCAGATCGAAACCAACGGCGCGCTGATCCAGGGCGCCTGGGGCAACGGGCGGGTGAGCGAGGGCACGCTCCTGCCGATTTTGCACAGCCCGGATGAAGTTCTGACCGGCGAGATGCTCGACGTCAGCCTGCGCGGCGCGGTGGTTGCCGCCGGCCACTGCCGCGATTTGAAAGTCCTGCGCGCCGCGGCCGACCTGCCCCTGCGCGGATTGATTTTGGGCAGCATTTCATCTGAACTGCTGGCGAGCGCCGCCGCGCTTGATTTTCCGCTGATCCTCCTGGAAGGCTTTGGGCGGGTGCCCATGAACGACGCGGCGTACCGCCTGATTGTATCCAGTGAAAAACGGGATGTCTCGCTCAACGCGGCCTATAACCCGCCGCTGGGTGAGCGCCCCGAACTGATCATCCCCCTGGCTGCCAACGCGCCGTCGGCCGCTGACAGCGTGTATTTCCAGCCTGACCAGGCTGTGCGCATCCAGGGCGAGCCGTATCGCGGTAAAATGGGCGTTATTGTACACATCCGGCCCGGGCTGACCGTCCTGCCCAGCGGGCTGCGCGCGGCGGCGGCGGATGTGCGGTTGGAAAATGACGCAGTGGTGACGGTACCGCTGGCGAATTTGGAAGTAATTGGCTGAACAAGAAACCCTGAAGAGGAGAGGCGCACATGGCAAACTATAACGATAACGACCTGGACGACCTGGATTTTGGCCAGGAGGGGCAGACCCCCGAGCAGAAACCTGAAAAGAAAACCTCCAACCGCAATTTCATTATCGCTTTGGGGGTGATCGGCGGTATTTTCGTGCTGATCACGATCGCGCTGATTGTGGTGGCGGTGTTTGTGCTGCCGGGCCAGTCGAAGGCGCGCCAGCAGGCCAGCATGCAGACGGTCACCGCCAACGCGGCGATCGCCCTGACCGCGACCCAGGATGCCTTGAAAAACGCGATCATCGTGACCCCGGCCAAGACGAATACGGCCGCGCCAACCAAGGCCCTGGCCACCGCGACCAACACACCGGTCGTTGCGCCGACCCAGACCAAGACCAGCGCGCCCGCCCAGGCGACCGCGACTGCCACCGCCACGCTGGTATCCGACGCGCAGAAGGCCACCCTCTCGGCCCAGCAGACCCAGCTGGCCAGCGGCAAGTTCACCGCTACGGTGATCGCCACCTCGACCGCCTTGCCCAACACCGGCTTTGCCGATGAAGTCGGGCTGCCGGCCCTGCTCGGCCTGGGCCTGGCGATGATTGTGGTTATTTTCATGGCTCGCCGCCTGCGCTCCGTTACGGCGCGCTAATTCAGCGCAGCGCATCCTTTTCATCCCCCGCCCGAAAGCGGGGGATTTTTATTGGGAGAGTTTTGGCGCACAGCGCCAAAACTCTCCCAGAGTTGAATAAAATTATGCGGTGTTTTTGCACGCTTCGTGCAAAAACACCGCATAATAACTTCTTTCCCCCGCCCCTCCAAGGGGCGGGGAGTGGAGGTTTTGGAGGTGAAATGCGGCATAAAGTGCCGCATTTCACCTCCAAGCCTCTTTTACTCCCCCTTCCCGGAGGGAAGGGGGCAGGGGGGATGGGCAGTGCCCAATTCGCCAACAGTATCCGCCCTGGGGCGGGGCCGGGGGTGGGGTTCTTGGTTTTACCAGCCGGGGGCGGGGGTGGCGGTCGCCAGCAGCGAGCGCACAATCCAGCCCTCTTTGCCATTGGCCGTGCGCACCTTGACCCAGGTCGCCCCGTCCACGATGGCCACATCCGGCAGGACCTGGATCAGCAGGCCGTTGAGCAGCACCTGCACCACCTCCGAGTCGTAGCTGGGGTTGGCGCGGATGTAGGCCCCATCACCGTCCTTGGCATTGATGCGCGCCCAAACGGGCGTGGGCATGGGCGTGACCGTCTCGGTGTAGGTTGGCGAAGGCACCAGGGTGCGGGTTGGCGTGCTGGTCGGGTTCCCGTCGGGGGCGGGCGGGGTGGCCGAGGCCGGCTGCGGGGTGGCAGTCTGGCTGGCGGCGGGGGTGCGGGTGGCGGCGCGCGGGGAGAGCGTTGCAGCAGGCGACGGGGTCAGGGTCGCGGGGTTCTGGCGCAGGGTGGTGGCGGCCGGCTGGGTGGGCGTGGCAATTTCGCCGGCGGGAGCGCGCAAGACCGGCAGCTGCGGCAGGGCAGACAGGGCGGGCAATTTGGGCAGGGCGATGGCCGGCAGGCGCAGCGGCAGGTTGGCCAGCGGGAGCAGCAGCCCGGCCACGGCCAGCAAATAAGCCAGCAGGAACAGATAGCTGAGCAGGTTGCGCGGGCGCAGGCCGAGGATGGCAAAGGTCAGCATCCCGGATAGGCAGGCCAGGGCCAGGTGCGCGGCGAACACCGCGAGACCGGCCAGCCAATCCAGGCCCAGCCCGGAGGTCAGCGCGAAGCCCGCCGCGCCGAGCGGCAGGAAGATCGTATAGGCCACAGCCAGGCTGCTGGTCATCGAACGCTGCTGGGTGGTGCGGGTGAGCAGGTAGGTGGTCAGTATGCTGCCGGCCAGCAGGAGCAGCAGGCCGGGCCAGGTCAGCTGCAGGTGGGCCATGGCCTGGGTCAGCCCGGCCGGCGGGAGCAGTTGGGCCAGCCAGCCGGCCAGCGAACCGGTCAGCAGGTAGATCAGGCCGCCCGCGGCCAGGCTGGCCAGGGCGCGCAGGAAGTAGCCAGGTGAGCCGGCCAGGCTGGCCAGGGCCAGGCCGCAGACCGGCCCAGCAAACGGGCTGAACAGCAGGGCCAGGATTGCCAGGGCGGGCGCGTCGATCAGCAGGGCCACGCCAAATAGCATCCCGCTGAGCAGGGCCGAGAGAAAGAACTCAACCCCCGGCGTGGCGCGCTGGCCCAGCTCTTCCAGGCGCTGGGCGTAGCCGTCATGCATTCCGGGCAGCAGCTGGCGGCGCTGCTTGCGCCGCCGCGCGGGTGGGATCTGCTCTTCGGGAGGGTTGATGGGTTCGCTGGTGGGTAGGCTCATTTTCTTAACGTCGCGATCAACCGCTTGGGTTGCAGGAAAAGGTCCAGCGCGCTCAGGATATCGCTGGCCAGCACGTCCGCGGCGTTGAGCGCTTCCAGGCTCAGGCCTTCCGGCGAAAGCACGCATACCCCGATCGCTGCCTCGGCCAGCATGCCGGCGTCGTTGCTGCCCTGCCCGAGCGCGGCGCAGCGCGCCGCGCCCAACTGGCGCACGAAGGCGGCTTTTTGGGCAGCTTCGCCGCCAGGCAGCAGGCGCACAGCGGCCAGGCCCAGCTCGCGGTCGATGCTGGCCTGTTGGCCGTGCGTGTCGGCCGTGATCAGATGAACCTGGAGAATCCCATTCAGGCGGGCGAGCGTGCTGGCGACCCCCGGCAGCAGCAATCCATCGAGCGCCAGCGTGCCATTCACGTCGCAGACCAGGTGCTCCAGATGGATCTCCCCCCGACCGGGAATATTTAGCTCAAGCATGTCTTGATTATAATATAATGGACCGTAGATTATCTCAAAAACGGTGCGTTGTGTACTGCAGCCGGGGAGAACCCGGCTGCAGTACACAATATGCGGCGATTCTGAGAAGATGCGAATAAACCCAAAAGGAGAATGCCAATGAAAATTAGATCACTGCGAATTGTCTTAGGAATTGTTGTGCTGGCATTGGCCCAGATTGCCTGCGCGGCCGTCACCGGCGGCGGAGAAAAACCTGATCCCATCGACGCGCCTGAGGTTGAACCCACCGCTGCGCCGGTCAAGCCCGCCGAAGAAGGCGCCTGCCCGGCGCCCAAGCTGGCCAAGACGCAGCCATCCGGTTATGTCGAGAAGGTCGTCATGGCGCGCGACACCCAGGGCGATAATAAAGACCCGGTCGACCCAACCACCACGTTTGGCCCCAGCGACGTTTTCCACGCTGTAGTCGTCACCAAAGAAGCCCCGGCGGATACGGCCTTTAAGGCAATCTGGTACGCTGACGACACCAACGGCGTGGCCGACTGCGAGACCGTGATCGACGAGTTTGAGCTGACCACCGACGGCACGCGCAACATCGACTTTACGCTCGCGCCCAAGGAGAGCTGGCCGGTGGGTGAGTTCCGCGTGGAAATTTTTGTGAACGGGACGCTGGATAAGATCGTTTTGTTCACCGTCGCCGAGTAAGATGCGGTTTGATTGATGATGAATTGGATTGCTAAAGCTGCCGCGGCAGCGTTGTTAGGTTTGAGTTTGGCCGGCTGCCAGGTTGGCACGGTGACACCCGCCCCCATGGTGACGCCCGCGGCCCAGGCCACCCAGACGGTCCAGCCGGCCGAACCCACCGCCCCGGCGCATACCGTCACCCCCACGCCGCCGCCCGGACGGCTGGTGCTGTTCAGCCCGCCAGGCGCGCAAAACCCCGCGCTGGAGAAATATGTGTCCGGCGAGGCGGCCAGGGCCGGGCTGGGGCTGGACGTGCGCGCCGCGCTGGCGGCGCAGGACCTGAGCGGCGACGTGCGCGTGGTGATCGCGCTGACCCAGCCTGCCAACCTGGAGGAGCTGCTGACGGCCGCGCCGCAGGCCCAGTTCGCGGTCGTCTCCGCGGCTGGCCTGGAGCCGGGCGAGCGTTTGAGCGTGATCCGCGCTCAGCCCGAGCAGCTGGCCTTTGCCGCCGGTTTCACCGCCGTGCTGCTGGTGGATGACTGGCGCGCGGCCGGTTTGATCGCCAATGACGCGCCCAACCTGCAGGATGCCTTCCGCAACGGCGCGGGCTACTTCTGCGGCGACTGCGCCCCCGGCTGGCCGCAGAACACGCGCTTCCCGCTGTTCAGCGATGTGTCCGCAGCGGCGGACGGCGCGGCCTGGGCTGGCGCGGCCGACCAGCTCTTCGACAGCGGCAAGGCCGTGGTCTTCTACATTTCGCCCGAAGCCGCGCGCGAGGAAGTCTACGCCGCCCTGGCGGGCAAGGCGCAGATCGATGGTTCGCTCAAGCTGATCGGCAGCGGTGCGCCGCCCGACAGCCTGCAGGGGCAATGGGCCGCCAGCGTCTCGATCGACCCGCTGCCTGCCCTGCAAAGCGCCCTGCCTGAGCTGCTGGCGGGCAAGAGCGCCGGCGCGCTGGACGCGCCCGTGCAGCTGCTCAACGTCAACCCCAACCTGCTCAGCGCCGGCCGCCTGGATTTGATCAAAGAGATGCTGGCCGACCTGGCCTCCGGCCAGATCAACCCGCTCTCGGTGCCGTGAGATGAAGGGAAATGAATCAGGGTGTGAATTTTGCCCGTTTCGGGCAAAATTCACACCCTGATTGGGTTGGGATGATGAAATTTTTGCCTATCTGGCCGGTTTTGGTGTATAATCGATTTATGTTGACGCGTTCTTACGCCACCTACGCCTATTATCTGGTTCTCGTCTGAGAGCCCGTTTGGCGTTGGGATAGACAAAGCTGCAGGATGACAGCCACCCGACCCGCGGGTGGCTGTTTTTATTTTATTCAATGTTATACTAGCCCCGATCTTTTCAGGAGAAGAACTATGGCGACAATCACAAACGGCTTTGATGAACTGAAGTGGCGCGGCCTGGTCTTTGACCATATGGAGGGTGTGCCCGAACTGCTTGCCAAGGAAAAAGTCACCATTTACAACGGGTTTGACCCCACCGGCGACAGCCTGCATGTCGGGCACATCGTCCCGCTGATCCAGCTGGCGCGCCTGCAGCGCTTCGGCCACACCCCGATCGCGCTGGCGGGCGGCGGGACGGGCATGATCGGCGACCCGAGCGGCAAGTCGGCCGAGCGCAACCTGCTCTCGGTCGAACAGCTCGATTACAACGTCAGCTGCATCAAGAAGCAGCTGGCGCACCTGCTCGATTTTGAGGTCAAGACCAACCCGGCGATCCTGATCAACAACGCCGACTGGCTGCGCACGCTCAACCTGGTCGATTTCCTGCGCGACACCGGCAAGCACTTCACGGTCAACTACATGCTGGCCAAGGACTCGGTCAAGAACCGCCTTGAGCGCGAGGAGGGCCTGTCGTTCACCGAGTTCAGCTACATGCTGCTGCAGTCTTACGACTTTCTGCACATCTACGATCACTTCGGCTGCAAGCTGCAGACCGGCGGCAGCGACCAGTGGGGCAACATCACCGCCGGGACCGAGCTGATCCGGCGCGTACGACCCGGCGGGCAGGCCTACGGCATGGTCTACCACCTGATCACCAAGTCGGACGGGACCAAGTTCGGCAAGACTGAGTCCGGCTCGGTCTGGCTCGACCCGCAGAAGACCTCGCCGTACCGCTTCTACCAGTTCTGGCTGAACACCGACGACCGGGATGTGATGAAGTACCTGAAGTTCTTCACCTTCTTCTCGCAGGATGATCTGGCCCCGCTGGAGGCCAGCCTGGCCGAGCACCCCGAGCAGCGCGACCCGCACCGCGCCCTGGCGCGCGAGATGACGCGCATGATCCACGGCGAGACGGCTCTGGCGCGCGCCGAGCAGGCCAGCGCGGCCCTGTTTGGCGGCGAGATCAGCGGCCTTTCGGGCGACGAGATCGCCGACATCTTTGCCGAGGTGCAGTCCTGCGATCTGCCCAAGATCCAGCTGGAAGGCGCGGGCCTGGGGATTGTGGACCTGCTGGTGGCCGCGGGCCTGGCCAAATCGAAGGGTGAGGCGCGCCGCGCGCTGGCCGAGGGCGGGATCTACCTGAACAACCGGCGCGCGAATGACGGCGCGCTGGTCACCACCGCCGACGCGCTGGACGGGCGCTTTGTGATCCTGCGCAAGGGCAAACGCAATTACGCCCTGGTGCGCCTGAGTCAATAAGGAAAAGGACGGGCTGATTCCAGTCTTTCGCCTGGAATCAGCCCGTCCCATTCCATGGTATACGCTGGCATTCCTGGCAACAAACCCCACCCCAGGTCGGGGGAGAAGATGTTTTTTTGCTGATTTTGGCGGCGTTTACGCCGCCAAAATCAGCGTTATCGGGGGTTTCACCCCTCTCCCTTTGGGAGAGGCGGGGGTGAGGGAAGTCCGCGCCATGCAGAACGAAAAAACTACCCTTAAAAGCCCCCCAGGGCGGGGTAAGAAATTTTGTGCAAAAACTTGCACCCTTATTTTTTCCTGGTGAGGGTTTTTAAAACTTTTTGCCAACGCGGAATCTGCGAGATGAGGATGTTAGGAATTGATTGAACTTTTGACCAAGGCTTTGGAATGCCGCGCGGCGCTGCTGGATGGCGAGCACACGGCGGCGCTGCGCCTGTTTAACGGCTTCAACGAGGGCCTGCCAGGTTTTGCCGCAGACGTGTACGGCAGTGCGCTGGTGCTGCACAACCATGCCAACCCGCCCTGGCGGTTGGAGGAGGCGGCGCGCCAGGCCCTCGAGTTTTACCGAGAGCGTTTGCCCTGGCTCACGGCCGGGCTGCTCAAGACCAGGCACTCGCCCGATCCCGAGCAGCGCAGGGGTGAATTGCTGTTTGGCGCGCAGCTGCCCGAGCGCGTGCGCGAAAACGGGGTCTGGTATTCCGTCGACCTGCGCCTCAACCAGGATGCCGGGTTTTACCTGGACACACGCGGGCTGCGCGCCTGGCTGAAGGCCAGCGCAGGCGGGTTGAACGTGCTGAACACCTTCGCCTACACCGGCAGCCTGGGGGCGGCCTGCCTGGCGGGCGGGGCCAGCCGCGTGCTGCAGCTTGATCTCAACCGCGCCTTTCTCGAGCAGGCCAAACGGACCAGCGCGCTCAACGGGTTTGCGGTGCGCAAAGGCGATTTTGTGACCGCCGACTTTTTCGTTTATGCCGCCCATCTGCGCCGCGCGGGCGAGCTGTTTGATCTGGCCCTGCTCGACCCGCCCTTCTTTTCGACCACGCGCGGCGGGCGGGTTGACCTGCTGGGTGAGAATGAGCGCCTGATCAACAAGATCCGCCCGCTGGTGCGCGACGGCGGGCGGCTGGTGGCGGTCAATAATGCCCTGTTCCTGCCCGGGCGGGCGTACATGGAGGCGCTGGAAGGCCTGTGCGCCAGCGGCTACCTGGCGATTGAAGAACTGATCCCGGTCCCCGAGGATATCTGCGGCTATCCTGCCACGCGCGCGGGCAGCCCGCCGGCCGACCCGGCGCCGTTCAACCACTCGACCAAGATCGCCGTGCTGCGCGTGCGGCGCAAATAAAGGGTAGCGGCATCATCTCAATAAGTAGGGGTGTTGTGTGTAAATTGCGGGCTACGCCCGCAATTTACACACAACACCCCACTTTTTTGAGATGCTACGGTTAGCGAGATATTGCACGGCCGCAAAACCGGGTAGAATAGAAGTGCGCCGGATATGCGGCGAAATGCTTCGAGGTGTCCAATGTCGAATGTGTGCGCTCTGCCCGTCCGTTATAATGCTGGGGCAACCAGGGATATGCGCCTGATCCAGGCTCTGGATGGTCTGGCGGATGCGATCGAACGCTCGCATGAATATCAGGAGTTTACCCGGCTGGCCCAGGAAGTGAACGTGAGCCCGGATGTCGCGGACATGCTCGACCAGATCCGCCAGTGTCATTCGCACTACACCCAGTCCAGCCGCAGCGAGCTGGTTGTGGCGCTGGAATCTTTGCCGGTGATGTTGGCTTACCGCCAGGCCGAACGCGCCCTGCGCGAGCTGTGTATGGAAATCGACCGCCTGATCAGCGCTGAAGCAGGCCTGACCTATTCGCTGACTGTGCGCCCGCAGGGGCATGGCTGAGGGTAGAAATTCACGGGCCGGTCTGGCCCATCCTGAGCAACGACAAACCTGATGAACGAAACGATCAAACAAGCCGCCCAAGAATTTGGAAAAGCGCTGGCCGAAACGGCGCTGACGCAGGAATTCCGCCAGGCCGAGCAAGCCCTCGCAGCGGACGCCGAGCTGCTGCGCCTCAAAGCTGAGGTGGAGCAGGTTTATGACGACCTGACCCAGCGCCAGACCGCCGGGGAAAACGTCGCGCGCGGTGAGATCGAAGCCTATTATGAGCTGGAGCAGTCCGTTCTGTCCAATCCGCTCCTGCTGCGCCGCGACGCCAGCCTGGAAAAGTTGAAAGATTTTTACTCCGAGGCCAATTTCATCTTGAGCGGCCGGTTGGGCATCGACTTGATCGACCTGATTAAGTCTTAGAACAAACCGGAAATTGTAACTACTTCGCCAATGTCGTGTTAAAAAGCCCACCCCCTGCCCCTTCCCGAAGCGGGAGGGGGAAAGAGGAGCAGATAAGAGGGGTTTGGAGTGTTTGCGGTCACTTTGTGACCGCAAACACTCCAAACCCCTCTTACTCCCCGCCCCTTTGAGGGGTGGGGTGAGCAGTTACCGAAAATGTCGATATGTTCCAAAGTTGCGGCATATCCGCAACTTTGGAACATATCGAAAGTATTCGCCGATCCATTTATCAGGTTTGCCGCTGCGCGTAGGCGATGACGCACTCGGCGGCCCATTTTTCCTCGCTGTGCTCCCAGCCGCGCAGCCCGTCCAGGGCCGCGACGACCAGCAGCATGCGCAGCGCGGCGCGCACCAGCAGCTGGGTGAAGCCGGGGATGCCCGCGAAGAGGGGCAGAAC
>Ga0172368_10002436_pt1 | contig 23691 bp, 26 predicted proteins | sample Lak11m_FD_114540 | JGI IMG/M metagenome (GOLD analysis project Ga0172368, IMG submission 114540) | Freshwater microbial communities from Kabuno Bay, South-Kivu, Congo - kab_022012_11m | ecosystem: Environmental > Aquatic > Freshwater > Lake | place: Democratic Republic of the Congo: South-Kivu...
CCACAACTTACACACTTTTTTTAATCATTTTTTACAATCTCCTGTAAATTAACCTTTATTTATATGGTTCAATTATATCACATTCAAGGTTAAACCAGACCCCCATTTTTACCATTATGCCCCTAATCCCAACTTTAACTGCAAGTCAAAATGTTGAAGCGGCAATTTCTAAAAGAGGGAAAAATGATTCCATTAAATCTCAAAAAATGCTAGAAAAAGTCGGGCTTGGCGGAAGATCTAGCCATTTGCCAAATCTTTTGTCTGGCGGAGAACAGCAAAGAGTTGCAATAGCAAGGGCCTTAATAAATAATCCAGAGCTTATTCTTGCCGATGAGCCTACCGGAAATTTGGATAGTAAAACCGGTCGTGAAATTATAGAATTACTTCACGGATTAAATAAAAGCCACAATCAAACTATCATATTAATTACCCATAACGATTATGTAAAAAAATACGCAAGTATTATATATGAGCTACAAGATGGCAAGTTAACTAAAAACCATACAATATAATTTAAATACTAACTAAATAAATTATTGAAGTAGGCCTTTTTCTATTAAATAATCCTGCGCTTCATCGTCTGTCATACCCTTAAATTCTATCATATATGAATAAATTGCACCCAAAAAGTCACCAATATCATCACGGCAAGCTTCGATCATTGGTTCCAGGTCCTCTGTAGGAATATCTTCTTTTATGGCTTCAATAATTTCTTCTGTGGTTGGCTCATTTAATTCGGTTTCTTTATCTGGCCCCATTTCATTCATTTTTCTCCTTATTTGATTATGCCTTATTTTACTAGATTTTTTAGTTCATCGAGGTCTTGTTGGAGACTCTCTAGTTTAGCCTTGATTTGACTACTAGTATCGGTTGCGGCTGGTGCAGCTATAAAGGTACCAGTTTTGACAAAGGCTTCTAGGGTTGCAAGATCGTCGAAGGCCACGACTTTATTAGTTTTGGCATTAAACAATACAGTTTTGGCGATACCGGCTGCATCATTGGGAACAATAGACATGAGCCAATATAAACTTCCACCAATTTTCATTGGACGAGGCTCGGAAAGACTAAATGAATCCCAGCTATATGATGGAAATTCTCTTTTAATATAATCGGCCGCGGCGACCGGACCGGTGAGCTGTGAATCTTGATTATATTCAATAATTTCACGTTTTCCTGAGGTAGCATCAAAAATGAATATTTTGTAAATTCCATAAGATCGTCCGTAGGGTTCGGCTACCACGATTTGTTTAAACCCTTCGTCGGTTGAAGCATGTAGCACAAATTCACTACCAGGAAGACTTACGGTTTCGATTTGGTTTTTGTGTAAGAACCAAAGATTTAGCAACCCATTTTTGTAGGAATATGATTCAGTGTAATAGTTGACTAGCTCTTTGGGATAGAGTCGATTGTTTTTGTAGTACGAAATATTTTGAGCTTGTTCTGGGGTATAGTCAATTATTGAACCATCGGAATGTATTTCCATTACACCAGCCCAGTAGGGAACTCTAAAAATTATACCCTTGTAACCGATATAAGGAACAACTGTTACCCATTCGCCTTTATCGTTTTTAAGATATATTGGCTCTTTCGAATATTGAACAAAATATTTTTTTAATGGCAAGCGATAATATAGATTATCAAAAATTCCAATTCCTTCTGAATATTTAAACTGTTGATCATCAATAGTAACTTTTTTATCTAGGGTGTCAACATCAACCGTGACAAAACCATTTAGCTTATTAATAAAATATAATAACCAGCCATCTGGTAGGCGGGGCATAACACGCTGTAATTTACCATCCATCATTACAATTTGAGAATCGCCCAGATGTTCCTGGGGGTTTTGAAAACTATCTGAAGCAAAACGAGCAGCAACGGGCTTGGGAATTAACCTGATCGGATCAAAATTAGGCAAGTCTGTTTTTTGAGTATAGTTGATTTGCTTTGATGTAACAAGTAATCTAATTTCACTTTCCAGACCCAGTAAAATACAAATTGACAGTAGCGCAATAACATACCAAATAATTATTTTTGGATTTACTTTATTTGTGGAATTAAGTGTAAAGTTTCTTGAATTGCTTCTACTAATTGGGACCAATTTAATTTTTCCAAATTGTTTAATCAGTAAATAAATTCCAAAAACTAGCGCAATAATCAAAAGAATTTTAAGTGGACTAATATAAAAACTCATTACCAGTCCATGAAAAAACGGTCGCAGGAACCATACTATTACAAGCGCAATAATTAACCAAATAATAGTTTTTACGTTGAGCTTTTTCATATTATTCCTTTCGAATTAAAAATTTAATTGAGAATACACTCTTATATTACCAGATTTATAGATAAAAACAAAACTAGTAACATGCATATTGCGAATTAACCTACCATATGCATTTGGAAGATATTAAAAAATTTGATATTATGAAAATGAAACAAAAAATTGATCGTCCACCTTCGCTCTCGGTATTTCACTCGAATGATTAATTCGTGTTCCATCCGGGATGCTATGGCGGACTTCCGGTCGCGCCATAGGCGGACTCGGAGCGGAGGTCCCTATGTTCATTTGGGCAGTATTGGCGGCAACATTGGTTTGGTTTGTACTTGCGGCGATTTTGTTTTTTAACCCCGTGGTAGATAAAATCTACGCTACCGAAGAAAAACACCCTTCGGTTAAAGTTTTGCCAAAAAATAGCAGCACTATTGGCAAAATTCTCTTGGCTGTTTTTGTTCAAAGTGTACTTTGGGCTTGGGTTTTTGGTTTAGTTAAGCCTGCGTTAGACGGTACAAGCCTACAAATTGGTTTGTTGTTTGGATTTGTACTTGTATTAACTAAAATAATTCCTCGGGACATTGACCGCATGCTTTTAACTACCTATCCGCCAAAACGCATGACTATTGAATTTGTAATCGGCATCGTCTGCGCCCTTGCGGTCGGTATTGTTTTTGGTTACATGATTTAAAATCATATGTCATTGCGAGCGAAGTCGCCGTGGCGGCTGAGCGTGGCAACCCAATAATTAAAAAAACATCACAACAAAAATCCCCAGTCGCGGCGGGGGATTTTTGGTTTAAATACAATAAATCAACTAAGCTTTTTTGTTGAGCATCGAAAGCACCCAACCGGTGATAAAGCCGCTAATGACACCATACGATGTGTCGGCAAAAGCCAAATTACCAGTCCAACCAGAAAAAATTGAGTGGCTTGCCATAGCAAAAAATCCAGTGGTTAAAAAGCCCATCAAAAGTCCATACCACAAATAATCAGCCGATTTTTTAGCGACTGCTGGGACAAAAACCACGAAGGCAATTGCACTAAGCAAATTTGCCAATGCCAAAAAAGAAACAAGTGGCGTTAATTTATCCCCGGTAAATCTGCCAATTTCACCAAGATTAGTGGTATAAAAATCAGCAAGTAATACATTGTGCCACAAGAAAGTAAGCACAAATAAAACTACAAAAGTGATAACAAGATTCTTTACAAATTTCATAACTTCCTCCGTTACTGTCGTAATCATCTTTTTTTGTAACCATTTGACTAATAACAGATGATGACAGTCGCAATAATTCTAATTAAATATCGACCAATTTATTTTATATTCACGATTTGATTATATCTTGAATATCAAAAAAAATCCAGATTTCAAACGAAAAATCAAAATTATTTTACAAGTTTTCCAACTATAGGTAAATTACTAAGATAAGAAATTGAATGCTGGGCATGAAAGGCGCTAGAGAGATCTTGACCAGCCTCATATCCATAATGATTACCGTTAACAAAATAATTACTCACATCATAAACTATGCCATCAACAGCTATGTAAGCAGGCTGACCGTTTTTACCATTATATTTTGCTAATTGACCAAGAGTAAAAGTGTTTGATTGTGTGCTTGAATTCGAGGTTGTATTGGAAGGTGGAGTTGTTTGACTTGAATTGCTAGGACTAATTGTAGAATTATTTTGTGCTGTTTGTGATACACTTGATGAATTAATATTTTGCTTTGTGGGGTTATAATTTGCTTCGTAAAGAATAAAAGAAAAAAATCCAACATATATTATTGCTAGTAAAATCTTGCCAGCTCGATTCCAAATCCCCCAACGCCGAAAAGCCAAATGAATTGCATAAGAAGTGTGGACCACAAAAGAAATTAGCAAAACATAAATCAAATAATGCAAATGCAAAGAATTTGCTAATTTTGTGTCAATTACTCCTTTTGTCAAGCCAAAACCAGAAATTACATAAATAATAATTGTTACAAGAAGTGTCCATGCGGCAATGCGGTCAATTTTGATTAATGATTTCATAAATTTTGTCCTCTATATTTATTACAAATTAAATTACAAAATATTTACAAAAATCAGTCCTATTAGTTACTGCGAATAGGGCTGAAATGATTCTACATATGAGAGCAAACGATATAATTAATTCTATTAATTTTCTAATATCAACAACTAATTATTTTTGTTTATAATAAATAAATTACCTTTTTTTAAGTTGCTTTGCATATTTTCTACAAAAATATTAGGATTTTGGATTGATTTAAGTGTTATATCTTCTTTAATCATTGAATCATGTATTATTACATCGCCATAATTAAGCAAATTGCCCCAAAAATTTTGTTTTGACTTAATTTCGTCAATGTTTTGAATAATATATTTTTTTCTCTTGTTTATTAAAAATACCAAATTTAATAATAATTTGCCTACCATCAAAAATGTATTGCTTAAAATACCAGTGCGCAGAAATATATATAATCAATAATATTTGAACAATAATCAAGAATAAAAAAGATAAGGAGTCAAGGCCAATTGAAAAAATGAAAGTGCTTTTATTAAAAAAATCAATGTAATCACTCAAAATAGAAACTAATAAAAGAATAACATTAAAAACAACTACCAAAACAATGAATTTGTAAATTAAAATTATTGGTGTTTCACGAAAATTTTGATTTAATATAGCTTCATTTTCCATATCTACTAAGATTATACCATAGCAACGGATAAAATCTATATTATATAAGCAGAATTTGGCAGTTTTCCTCGCAAGTATTTATCAATCCGCGCACATGGGCCAGGTGGGTTGGAGTTTTTGGATTAAGCGCATAACAGATTCTTTGGCCTCGGTAGTAAAATATGGTTCTGGGCAAATTCTGGTACCGGGGGCGGTAATGCCAAAATCAATATGCGCGCCGCTACCGCCATAAACTAAATCACCAATATAGTCGCCTTGATTAACCTTGTCGCCGGTTTTAACCTTAAAACTAGTAATTTGTTTATCGCCAATTGCCTGCTCGTGAGAAAAAGTTTCCAAGTTATAGCAAACAGAATTTTGACCTCCGGGATTAATGCAAAAGCCAGTATGCCAGCCCATTATGCCATCGGATTTTTCAGTTACTAGATTTTCGATTGTTCCTCCTACTGATGCGCGAACTTGAATATCATGTTCGGTCATAAAATCTACACCCGGATGGAAAAAACCCCAATAAGGATTGTTGGCATTAAGACTATATGCCTCCATAACTGCAGTTATGTCACTTTCGCTAAAATATGGAGTAATAACACTTCCATAAATAATAGTTGAATTATTATCACTTTTAGAATCAGAATTTTCTGAGTTATTGTTAGTATCAGAATTTGTATTTTGATCAGAACTGCTAGAGTTGTCAGTTGTCTGAACAGAGCTATCTTTAGACGAGGAAGAATTACTTGGTGAAATATTGTTAGAAGCTGTTGAGGTGGCTTTAACAACTACATTTGAACAATTATTGCGGATATTGGTTGCCTCTTCCTCTGTTATTTGTTTTTGAGAATCACCATAATCTGCCATGGGGCTAGTATTGTCGTCTTGATAAGTTAAGCTGGTTGGGCAATTGATAATACTAATTTCGGCAATTGACGTCTGGCTTGAACTAGTCTTAATTGGAACCACATCTTTTTGCTTGTTATTTTTTATCAAAAAAAATATGCTGCCCCCAGCAATAAAAATAATCAAAATTAACCACCAAAATCGCAAGAATATTAATTTGATTGAATTAATTGGCAAATTTGTCATATATTGCCCAATTTAAATTTGTTCTCTAGCTATTTTATTTATAATAATTTTTATCATGTACGCAAAAGATGCCTTTATCGCATTGATATTTTTGTTTTTGGGATTTGATAAATTCTTTCATGCCTTTGTTTTTGATAAATTCCAAATTATCAATCTCACTCATGTTATATTTAGTGCGATAGCGTTGATCAAGACGTTTTATACTATCACATGGAAATTTATGACATTCAAAACAAAAATCACCTTTTCTCTCCTTACAAAGCCGGCGGCCGCATTTCATTGGGCGATCATTAACTTTTCTGCCGGTAAAACAACCCGGACATTCATTTTCTTTCCGTAAATAATGTAAACAAACTCCGCAATTCATCCCGCAAGGAGCAATTAGTTCGGCGCTAATATTTTTATCATTTGTGCTATCCATAATTATTATAAATTATCTAATCTATTCATATTATATCTTTTGCCATATTGTATATCAAGATATTTTTGTAGTTTTCGCAATTTGCATTTTCCTGCCAATCAATTATTATTAAAATAGAAGCGAGTATTTGGAAGTAGGTATTTGGTATAAATACTAGATACAAGTTTCAAAATAATTATGCAAAATAACCTTCAAAAAGGATCCTCATGCCTATCGAAAACAATTTTGGTAGTGAATTTTTAAGAGAGAAATATCAAAATTTGCATAACTCACCTGAAGTTAAATCTGCCGTAAGAAACGCCCAAAAATCCGGTGAGAAAATACCAAATGATCCAACCGTGCAAATTCAAAGTTATCTTGATAGATTAGAGCGTTTAGCAATTAACCCAGTAAAAGATCAAAAACGTGAATTAATAAGGGGAGAATCACGCCCTCATACACTCGTAAATCACCTAAGAGAAATGTTGATGCGAGAATATATTCGACAAAACAAAGAAAAGATGGCCGAAGGCGCTGCCAGAGTTGAAGAACGCGCAGCCAGACAACTTGGTATAGAAGCACATTATGGAGAGCAAGGACTAGCTCAACGTGGTGAAATTGCAGTTGAAGATTTAGAAAAATCCCTTGATAATTGGATAATGTATCTTACGGACGCCAATGAGCCTTATCCTGCTTGGTTTAGATATTATGCTTTTCGTAATATCTTGGGACTGGCTGATTACGATAAGGAGAAACAAGAATTTCCTAAGCGTTCTAAAGGAACAGCAAGGTTATTCCCCGATATTGATCGCGGGGCCTTAGCAGAAATTCAAAATATCATTGAAGTATCACGTGACCCTAAAAAGCTGGAAATTTTTCGGCAAACCCAAAAATTAGCAGATACACCCGATAATCAATTAATGACCAAAGAAGAATCAGAAAAATTTGCCAAACTACCTTTTGCCCAACAGTATGCCAAAGCTATTAAACGCGCTGGTGAAATAACTGACGAAATGCGCCAAGAAACTAGAGGCAAATGGATTAAATATCAGCAAAATACTGATCCAACCGCTCTTTGGGCTTCGCTTCAAAACAAAGGCACCGCATGGTGCACCAAAGGATTTGCTACAGCCCAACAACAACTGCAAGGCGGTGATTTCTATGTTTATTATTCCTTAGATAATATTGGGAAACCAACTATTCCTAGAGTAGCAATTAGAATGCAAGAAGGTAGAGTTGCCGAAATGCGCGGAGTGGCTGATAACGAGCAAAATATAGAAGCAAATATGATAAATATTGCTGAAAAGCAAGTAAACGAACTGCCTGGTGCTGAAAAATACAAGAAGGCTTCAGGCGACATGAAGCAACTAACTCTTATCGAAACCAAAACTAAATCCAACCAACCTCTTTCCAAAGAAGACCTAACCTTTCTTTACGAAATTAACTCCAAAATCGTGGGTTTTGGCTACAAAGATGATCCTAGAATTAAAGAAATTCGTGATCAAAGGAATCCTAAAGAAGATGCCCCCATTGTTTTTGATTGTCAGCCAAATGAAATAGCTTGGAACCAAGATGAAATTAACCAAAATACTAAAGCCTATGTTGGCATATGGAATTTTGAGGTTTTTCAAAAACTTAAAGCATGCCCCAATATTAAAAATGAAAATCTTTTTGAACAATTTCCTGATAAAAAAATCTTTTTGATGGAAGATTTTAAAACTGATCCGACGATAATGAGCTCTGCCCAGTCAGCCAAAAAGTATTTTGATGATAATAATTATTATCATAGTGATTGGTCAGACGATCTTCTGGCTAAAACGCAATTTAGCCAAGAAACTCAAACATATAATCTTGTAAAATTTACTGTTGTTCAACTAGGCTTTCCTAATGGTGCAACCACAGAACAGATTTATGACCGAGCGACCAAGGAACTTGGCTTGGAACTTTGCCCAGCTGAAGTTGGACCCAATTTAAGAACTCAATATGTTGGCAAAGAGTGGATGTTAATTGCGATGGATCAAATTTCTGACCGCCTTGGCAGTCCGGACGTTTTCGACCTGGGCTGGCGCGGTGATCAGTTGGCACTCGATGCCAGCCGTGCTCGTCCGTCTTTCAAGTGGCGTTCTGTCGATGGGTTTGTATTTTCTTTTCGCAAGTAAGATACTTAGAAATTTTTATCTTCCCAATAGATATTTAGACACTTGTGAAACTTAATACATTCTGCCGGAGGCAGTCAAAAAATTTTTATGATATAATAAATTTGGTGAAGTTATTTTGGACGGTTACGGCTTTCCAAAACTTTGCCAGCAAATAAAAATTGAGAGTGCAAACGGTCATGGCTTTTTGCAGAGTAATTGTTATTTTGCTTTTAAAAAGAACTTACTTGGTGTGCGATATTGGAGGATTTTTGATCCCAAATAAGATTCAACCAAATGTCTATCGCCTTGTGTGATTTACATTGGTAGTGTTATAGACGATATCGCACATATTACTGACCGCAATGGCAATCCGAACGTTTTCAACCTGAACTGGAACGGTGATCAGTTGGAACTCAATGCCAACAATGCTAATCCGTCTAACAAGTGGAATTCTGACAATGAGTTTGTATTTTCTTTTCGAAAGTCAATTCTTTTCCGCACTTCAAGAGCTCAGTGTAAACTGTTTGTGGGGTGCGGTTTTTCTTTAAAAGTCATAGCGGATCAATTGAAGCGATCTATTACTTTAAGGATTATGATTTTTCTTTTTAATATTAGCTAAATTATTTTTCCAACCTCCGAGCATGCGGCCGGCCTCATTAAGTTTAAGCCCAACTTCTTCATATTGTTTATGGGAAATGGCCTTAGCTTCCCAACTAATAGTAATTGAAAATTTTAGTGAGTCCAATGTTTTAATGCACTCATCAATTTTATCCAATTTATTATTTTTTTGACTAAAATATGTTTGATAAATCAATTCCAAGAGATCTAAAAAATGATTTTCCACCCTTTGGCCAAGGGTAAAACGTAAATTTTTTGATATATGAGCACTAATATTAATCCACAACAAATATCCCTCTTTAATTCGCATCAAAACCGAGGGATTGTTTCGAGAGAGAGAGAGAGAGAGAGTAAAAAGGCTTCGCCATATTTATTATGATATCACAAATTTAGAAAATTTACTCAATTCTTGGCAAGAATTTTTATGTGGCAAAAGAAAACGACATGACGTGGCGGAATTTGCATTAAATTTTATGGATAATATTTTGGAATTGCACCATGAACTTGTGGATAAGACTTATTGTCATGGCGGCTACCAAGCTTTTAAAATAACAGACCCTAAAGTTCGCGATATCCATAAAGCCAGTGTTAAAGACCGGCTACTTCATCATGCAATTTATCGAATATTATATCCGTTTTTTGATAAAAAATTTATTTTTGATTCTTATTCCTGTCGGATAGATAAAGGCACTCATCGTGCTATAAACCGTTTTAGACAATTTGCAAATATTGTTTCTAAAAATAACCATCGAACTTGCTGGATTTTAAAATGTGATATTAGAAAGTTCTTTGCTAATATTGATCACGATATTTTATTGCAAATTTTAGCCAAACGTATTGGTGACAAAGACGTTTTATGGCTACTCGGGCAAATCATTACGAGTTTTCATTCTGAAGATAAACCCAAGGTTGGTTTACCACTGGGAAATCTAACTAGCCAACTATTTATTAATATTTATATGAATGAATTTGACCAGTTTGTTAAAAGAAAACTCAAAGTTAAATATTACATCCGTTATGCCGACGATTTTATGATAATTGCGGATAGCGCTGATTATTTGAAATCACTGATTCCGCGGGTAAGAGATTATTTATTAAGGGAATTAAAATTAGAACTACATCCTGACAAACTTTTTATTAAAACGCTGGCGGGCGGGGTGGATTTTCTGGGCTGGATTCACTTTTTTGATCATCGGATTTTAAGAAAATCAACAAAGAATCGTGCTTTAAGAAAAATTTCAAAAAATCTTAATAACGAAACTTATCAATCATATTTGGGTTTATTAGAACATGGTAATGCGAGGAAAATTGAAAGAATTTTGGATAAAATATACAATAATTAATTTATTTTATTGTTTTTATTGCCAACATTGTTATCAATACTATATTCTTTTGACCCGATTTGCCAGGTGATCATGCCTGGGGTTTTGCCTGAGCCGGCTAAGACGTCAACGGCGGCGTGGGTGAATTTGGCACTTTTTACTTCCATCGATAAATCCGTGCTAATTTTGTCGCCAACTTTTAGCCCCAATCCTTTAAGTGGAAAAGCAGCTAGTAGATAATCTGTATTAACTCCACCGCTAATTTTACTATCTCGATTTTCATATTTGTATCTCGCTGATTCCGGCCATTCAATTCCCGTTGGCCCAGTGGAATAGTAAGTATTAATGGCTGGAATATGAACTATTGGTTGCCAACCACAGTCTGCGTGCAAAACCGCCAGCGGCTTGCCACTTGCATCAAAAATATCAATTACAGTTCCCATGCTATTAAGAGTGTCGCCATCAATTACTGGCGGTTTTTTAGAAATAGTATCGTAAAAACTAATTTTATAATAAAGATAATTTTCGTCAGAGGAAATTTGCATTGATTTGAAATCAATCATGTCCATTCGGTATGGCGAGGGATTATCCTCGGCGTTGAGTTCTTCTTTATTCGAGCCAAGCATGGCAAAATCATCTTTGGCATCTTCTATTATAAAGCCATTACTAATTGATGATTGCGCTTGATTTAATTCGTCGCCGTGAAATTGGATATTATAAACCAACCGCCAGTAATTGTATATTCCAACTATAATTAGAATAAATAATAATATCAGCAAAATTATTTTAATCCATTTTTTCATAATTTCCTTCTTAATTATAAATTATTTTAATGTGTTAATTGAATAAAATTGTCATTATGATGGCCGTCAAAATCTTTTTCGGCTTCTTCTTTGGTTTTTTGCTGATCATTATCTTCACTGCCAAACCCGCAAAGTTTAGCATCGCGATATTCTTTGGTAAATTTTGTATTATCTGGAGTTATGCCATACTTGGCAAATTCTGCCAATACTGGGTCGGTCATATGATCAAAAATCGAACCAAGTACTTCTCTACCTTGGTAGGCACTAGTTCCATTGGGTGTGCTAAGATCAAGGTCAAAATCACAGCCGGGCAAATCAGCGCTACAACCAACGGCAGCATAACCAATTAACTCACCAGCTTTAACTTTGTCGCCCACTTTATATTCTTTAGCAAAATACAAGTGCCCTATGACAAAATCTATATTAGGATCAACAGGTGTACTTAGGTGGATGCCATTGCCGGCATTATTTCTTCCATAAAAACCCTTATCTTTTTCTAAATCTAGCCGAATTACATTGCCATCAAAAGGAGCAAATAATTTAACTTTATCATTGGTATTTTGAAACTCTGGGGTGGGAAATAAATAGTGTTTCATAGAGCGGTCAAGCTCTAACTCTTGACCAAAATTATAACCATCTCTAATGTGTCCGGCGCATGAGCGATATTTGGAAATTGACTGAATTTGTGTTAAATCAACTGGTAAGCTAGTTATGTATTTTGCGGTTTTACTCGGCCAATGGAAACCATTTTCGAATATTTTTATTCCCTGATTTTCTGAGCCTGAATTTTTGCCATTAATATTTTTGATAAAAATATAGCCAAAAACTCCTATGCCGATAACAAAAATTATTATTACCCAAAACCATTTATCCCGCGAAGCCAGAAAGGCGAAGAGGGGCCATCGCTTAAAAATTGATTTTTTAGGTTGCTTAAGATTATTTTCCATTGGCTGGAATGATTTCATAGATTACTAAATTTTTAATTGTTATCTTTAATTTTAGTTTAATACTTAAATTATTTATTTTTGCATTCGTCTGATGCTTTTGGCGATGAACAGTAATGACTATTTATTGCGCTTTGAGAATTATTATCAATTCTCAGTATTACAAAATTGCTGTATTTTGGATCATTGATTTCGCTAGCTTTGTAGTCAAAATATGGTCCCTTGCCATTTATCACGCAGGGGTGAGCCTGGCGCAAATCGGCTGAAATTATAAATTGTTCTCGATTGGTTAAGTCGGGGGTTATTGAAGTAAATTCGGCAAAAACTTCGTCTGACATATAGTGAAACATGGAATTCATATTTTTTAGTGGCTCGCCGTTATTGGTGATATACTGTGGCGGCCAAGCCAATACGCCTATTCGAACATCCATGCTAATTTCGCCGGCGTCTTCATAATATTCATTGATTAGTTCATGGCCAACCAAATCACCAGCCTTAACCGGTTTTGTTCCTTTGAATTGTGGCAGAGCTTCGACATGAGCTAGATTAATGCGGAATTGGTTAAAGGGCCACCACGGAAATTTACTAGATTTTGGAACAAAAGAAAAACCCTGGTTGTTTAGCGAATCAGTGATATAGCCGTCAAATGGGGCGTAAACCTTAACTTCACCTTTGCGCTGTTTGCTTTCCTTAATATTAGTCATAAGATAATGTGCCATTGAGCTATCGGCTTCGGTTGTATATTGCGACATACTTCTGTGACCCTGGCAACTTCTAAATCGGCTGACACTAACAATTTGATCTAAATCAAAAATATTATGAGTAATTAAAAAATCTTTTGGCGGTTGCTTTGGGGTTAAGGGCCCAACTCCTTTAACAATCATAAAAAGAAAGCCCAACACGATAATTATTAAACCAACCCAAAACCACCAGCGATTAAAGATTGATTTTTTATGTTGCTCAAGATTATTTTCCATTTTTACCTTTCATAAGTGAACGGGTTAATAAATGTTTCATTTGCTCCGCAGGTGCCAGGTTGAGATTCGATTTTCAGATGAGTGTTATCTACTAATTGGATTAGAATTTTTGGCACTTCTTTCCCTTTTATATAACTGGTTGTGTTATAGCAATAAACTTGGTTGCTTGGGGTAATTTCTGAAAATTCTCGGTCAACAGTTCCTGAGTGATTTGGCGCAAATACTGAGGTGGCATTACCGCTTTGGCCCTGCCAAGAAATAACACCTTTAGTAAAATCTGCAACTTCATGGACGAGCGCTAGATAATATTGGGAATTGGTTGGGCCAGTATTTTTTGGCGGGCCAAAAAACCAATTTCCCGAAAGGGTGCCAGGAATATCTTGCATATCAGTGCCACAAAGCGGCTCACCATTTCGGGGAATAATTTGCAATTGATCTTGGCTTAAAGAACCTAATTTTTGGTAATAAGTGTTTTTAATACTGTCAGTAAAATAATCAATGCCGCAGGCTGAATGTTTGTTGTATTCGGTGTATCTATCGGGATTAACAAAATCGTGCGGAGTACCATTTAAGTTATAAATGCCAAGATCCATGCCTGTTGCCGTAGTTTTTTCACCACCGACAAATGAACCAACATAGCCCAAAAGCTCGCCGGATTTAATTGAAAGCTTATATTGTGACTGACAACTTTTATAATACGTGGTTGCATTAGTGCCAAAAGAGATTTTTTGATCATCGCATCTAACATTAGAATTTTCAAAAGCTGCTTTAATTTTGGGTTCAATTTCGGAAAAATGATTTAAGTAAAAGGAAATCCCGCGGCAAGGAGAGAACTCAATTGAATAATCGTCATGAAGAAATTGGTCGCCATTAATTAAGTAAGTCATTTTATCATCCATGGAAATGATGGTTGAATCGGTTGGGGCATAAATGGCGATTCTTTTTTGTCCATAGTGATTGATATACATGTGATCGGTAGGAATGGTATGGACTCCAGCATCAACCCTCCCCAAGGGAACCACAAAATCAACATCGGCTAAATCAAAAATTTCATGATTAAAAAGTCCGGTCAGGCTTGATGGGCATGCTGGGAGAGATGTGTCGAAAACATGAGCCGCTTCACCCTGCGGCTTGCTGGATTGCCCAATCTCATTTTTTTGTTTTTCTGAGGCCATCTTACTTTGATTTTTATTTACAAAAAACATTATCAAGAGGCCTGCGATAACTAGTAAAATTATTACCAGCCAAAACCATTTTTTTCTCATAAACCCTCTAAAGTTACTTAAGTTTCTTAAGTGACTTAAGTCAAGAATTAATAGCCGCGGAAGTCGCGGCGTTTTTTAGCAAGTCGTTCGCTGTAACCGCCTTCTTTAATAAATTTGTCTTCAGCTGCCTTTATTTGTTTATCTATCAGGTAGCTTTCAATATGGCAAAGAGTTAAAAGAAAATTAGCGTCTTTTTCCGGTTCGTTGAAAAGCCGAGGCTTTTCAACGAGTTCCCCTGAGTTACTTAGATTACTTAAGTCACTTAGACGATAGCCAATTTTCTTAAAATCGGCTATATCTGGAGCAGTTTTTGAAAAACACTTAAAGTTATGTTGGCGCAAAAAGTCTTCGTAGTCGCTAATTAATTCTTCAATAGAAGCTTTGGCAACACCAAGAAGCTTAATAACCCCCTGGTTCGAAGTATGGTCTTTGCTAACAGCTTCAACGATATTTTGCTTTCCGCTTCTAGCTGCTTGATTCATTTGGTCGGCTGTTCGGTAGTCAGGCTTCCTTTCCCCGCTTAAGCTTCTTAGGATACTTAAGTTACTTAGGGTATACCGCCGAGTAAACTCGGCGGTTAAGTCGTGAATTATTTCTGCATATCTGTAAGTTAAAAGATATTTTACTTTATTCATAATTCATACAACTATTTTACATTTTTATAAAATTCATTTCTTCCTTACTAAATATCTAATAATAGTTTTGGCTTTGGGGCCGGGTTTGGTCAGATATTCTTCTTCGTGCGGGCCAGTGATTTCATAGCCAGATTCTTTAATAAATTCATGAAGTTTTTGAATTGTTGGGCCCTCATCTGCATAAGTGCCTACAAAAAGTACTTCAGCACATTCTCCGCCCTTCCAAGTTTCAACTTTTGCACGAATATTAGGATCTTTTTGCGTTATATCCTCTTTTTTAACATAATCTGGCACTGGCACACCCCAAATTCCAGTCCACTGGTTTTTAGGTTTCAAATGAGCATCGGGCCAAAAAGCGGAAAGTTTGCCAAGTTCCATTTTTATGCCTTTGGGCCTATAAACTCCCATTTTAGCAGAATATACCGCACCATAAAGCGCCTTCATAAATGACTCCATAACTTTATTTGGGTCGCCGTATGAAGTTACGGTTACAACTTTGCGATCTTTAATACTGGAAATTTGTGGAACAAATGGTTTCATTATTCCTCCTAAAGTTACTACTATTCGTATCTAAGCGCATCTACGGGGTTGAGGCGAGCGGCTTTAATGGCTGGTCCAAGACCAGAAAGTAATCCTACTAAAGTGGTAAAACCCGTAACGCTTAAAATTAACCACCATGGGAAGGTGCCAATTTGTTCAAGCGGTAGATTGCCCAAACTTGCTCCATATTTATTAACAATTAGTTTAGCTATGTAAATTAATCCATAGGAAATTATTATGCCAAAAACCCCACCCCAAAAACCCAGTAGTGCTGCTTCAAAGGTAAATAATCTGCGAATAATTGCTCGGGTGGCGCCGCAGGCACGCATAACACCAATCTCCCTAATTCTTTCATATGTTGCCATAACCATAGTGTTGATAATGCCAATAGCTGCTACAAATAACGAAATCCCTCCAATTACTGCTAGTCCTACACCCACAAGTAGCATAATACGATTAATTTGATCGAGCATAGTTTGGGCTGTTGTTACGCCATAGCCAAGTTTAGCAATTTCAGCGGCAACGGATTGCAGATGTGCGGTATCACCAACATTAATAATAATAGATCCGTAACCACTTTTTTCGGTTTGGTCATATTTGGTAAGCACCATTGTATTATCACAAGGTTGATTTTTATCGCATTGTGGACTTTCCCATCGAACTTGAGTCATAAGACGCTTAGCCCATTCAATATTAATATAATTTTGGCTGTCATCCATACTGGCATTATCAGCCACGCCAACAATTTCCACTAATAATTCAATACCTTTATTGTTTTGTGCATCCCACCATTCTTTGTTGGCGTTGGCTGGGGGTTTTGCGGGTAGTGCTCCCCAGTCAGGAGTGCCACCGCCACCTTCCATAATAAATACAACTTTTTTACCAATTAAATCTGCTGGTTTATTGCCATACCCATATGTGTTAGCAAAGCGCATTCCTACTACAATTTTATCCATATCGGTGGATTTAATATTGCGTCCTGCTAAAATTGGCAGATTAAAAACGTTTGACGAGGGGTCAAAACCAATTACGTTAGACCATATTTTTTTATCTTGTCCTTCAAGTTTAATTGTTTTAACCCAAGCGCTAAGGATTGGTGTAACGCTAACTACATTGGGAATTTTTTTTACTGCTGTAACCGTGGCGTCGTTAATAATCTTTCCATCATCTGAGGGCGAATTATTACCACTAGAAATAATCTGATTATTATCGGCTGAATTAGGATCTCGTGTAACTGTTACCAAATTAAAAGCTCCCAAGTTATTCAATTGATCAATTAATGATTGGCGGACACTAATAAGTAGTGACAACATTAAAATTAAAGACAAGGATCCAACTGTGATGGCGGTAATAGTTAAAAAAGTACGGGATTTTTGGCGGCCCAGATTTTTAATTGCCAAGCGAATATAATCTATAAATCTCATATCAACCTCCCGTCTTTTATCGTAATGATTTTTTTAGCTTGTTTGGCAACATTAGGATCATGAGTTATTACTATTAGGGTAATACCATCTCGTTGATTTAAATCTTTAAGCAAACTCACAATTTCTGCTCCTTTTTTACTATCAAGATTTCCTGTCGGCTCATCGGCGATAATTATTTCCGGATTATTAGCCAAAGCCCGTGCAATACAAACACGTTGACGTTGACCGCCAGATAATTGACTTGGGCGATGCTTACTTCGATCATCCATTCCAACTGCTTTAAGACAATCCCATGCTCTTTTTTCACGGTTTCTGAGCGACATGCCCGAAAAGATCAAGGGTACCATAACATTTTCGAGGGCCGTATACATGGGTTGAAGATTATAAGATTGAAAGATAAAACCAATCTTTTTGTTTCGATACTTGGAAAGCTCACTATCGCTAATTTTAGAAATATTAGTTTCATCAACCAATATTTCTCCTTCATCGGGCGTATCCAGCCCACCAATAACATTAGCTAAAGTTGATTTACCACTACCAGACGGTCCCATAATGGCAATAAAATCACCTTTTTCTATGCGCAAATTAATATGATCAAGGGCAAAAATTTTTTCTCCCCCAAGTTCGTAAGCTTTTGTAACATTTTTTAGTTCAATCAAAGGTCCTCCTAAATTGTAACTATTTAAAAATTTCTCCCCGGTAATTTGCTCGGTAAAGATTAATTTGCTCACCGCCGGTAGAGTCGCCACTTTGTGATTCGCCAAAATTCATCAAATAATTATCGTCCGTAGTCTCAAAAACATCAGCGTCAACAATTGCTCCATTAGCATTTGATTTTTGAACTACAACACCGTCTAGTTTTGTCCAGGTAAGACCGTCGTCAGAAATTGCCTTGTAAAGTCCATTTTTTTGCGGATCTAATATTGTGTAGTACATCACCCATTTTGTTTGATTATTTTCAGTTCTAATAAGTACATCAGGATCAACAGCCACATCAGTCAGACGGTATCCTGATTCTTTGGCCCACGAAAGGCCATTATCACTAGACGTTTGAGAACAGATGCTATCGCCACGACAAACATAATACAATCTTATTCTGTTATCAGGCATCAAAACTAAATCAGGAACGGAAGCAAAATAATTATCATTTTTGCTACTGTCAATTGCAAGCCCGGCTTTGACAAATGATTTTCCGTCAACAGATGTGGCAAGATATAAATTGCGTTGGTTTTCTGGTCCCGGCTCATTTTTATTATTTTGACCAGGCTTTTTAAGTGGCGATTGTTCGTAGACTAAAACCCAATTATCATTGGTAAGTTTTAGGGCTGCCGGGTTAGATATCATCATATTTGTATCCTCTCCAATCCCAGTACTTGTAAAATTACCCCACGATTTTCCGTCAGTTGATTCGCTGTACATTATTTTACCATCTTTTTGAGCATACATTCGATAAAGATTATCAGAAATTTTATGAGTGTCGGTTGATGTCATATTATTAAAAACAATTGATGCTTCTCTTTCCCAAGTTTCAGCGGATTGTTTTTGAATAGATGTTGTTTTTATGTTGTTTGATGATTTTTGCTTGTACTGTAGCACGAGTAAAGCTAATGTTGCCACAATAATAACTACCAATATTACGATCCAAACAATTTTTCTACTAAACATTTTTCTCCTAACTAGTTAATTTGATATTAATTATTTTATTAAATTTTATTAAACAAAGAATTAATAGTTGACCTTAACAAATCTTTGAATATAATTGGATCAAGTGTGTAAATAATAGAAAATGCAGAAATAAAGATAATTACTGCTAGCCATTTTGTATAAATTCCATAAGTTTTTGTAAATAACATTACAGAACCTATTGCTAGCAGAATTGGTCCAAGAGTTTTGATGTCTCCAAGTGGAATTAGATAGCCCGATACAGTTTTTTCTTCTGTTTGCAGGTACTCGGCAAGATTAAAATTTATCTTAAAGATTATAAGCGCTAGTTCGCCAAGCAGTACAAAAAATAAAAACCAAGAGGCAAATTTTGTCGAAGACCCCTCGGTTCTATATATTTCATAAATAATTGCTGGAAGCAGTGGTATTATGATAAATAATGAGTTCATTTGCCCGATTCCATAAAGAACACTCAAAATGGCTATTATTGTAATAATAATACAAATTAAAGGAGCATATTTTGTTGGCTTTGCCATTTTTCCCTCCATTAATGATTTAATAAATTGTAGTAAATTCTTACTTATATTATAATAGAAATAAGAAAATAAATATAGTTTAAATTCTAGGAGTAAAATGAAAAAATTAATTTTTATGTTTTTCGTGGTAATGCTACTGGTTCCATCTTTGGCATTTGCAGCAACCTTTAGAGCTTCAGAATCAGAGACAGTTAACGTTAGCGGTACCGAAACATTAAAAAATGTTTATTTAGCTGGAAAGTCTGTTAATATTGACGGAAAGATTTTAGAAGATCTGTATGCCGCTGGTAATACTGTAACTGTTTCTAGTCCCGTGAATGGGAACGCTAATGTTGCCGGAAATTCAGTATTAATTGAAAATAAAGTGGGCAAGTCCTTAAAAGCTTGTGGCCAGACAGTTACTGTTAATGGCACAATTGGTTCCGACCTTCTTGCTGGTGGCCAAACCATTAATTTAGGAAAAAATTCGCTAATTGCCGACGATGTTGCCCTTGCGGGAGCCACATTAGAATTAAATGGTAATGTAAATGGAAAGGCCTATTTGGCTGGCGGACAAATTACAATAAACGGAACTGTTGGTGGTGACGTTATTATTAAGGGTAGCGGGAAAGTTACAATTGGAGCTAGCGCTGTAATCGGCGGTAATTTAAACTACCAGGCTAGTGAACAAGCAACAATCGCAACTGGCGCGACGATAAAAGGCATAACTACATTTACTAAAACATCCAACCAAACTGGACCTTTTGCCAGCTCGGATTTTCGATTTACATTTTTTTCTTTTATAACCACACTCGCAATGTTTGTATTACTACTTATATTAATATATGTATTTCCAAAAACCATGAAGGGATTTGTTAAAAATAGTCTTGCAAAATTCTGGTCTAATCTTGGGGTAGGCTTCTTGTTTATGGTTGCGGTTCCTGCCGGAGCGGTATTAGTTCTGTTTACTATGGTTGGAATGCCAACAGCATTTCTAGTATTTGGATTTTATGCTCTTGCTCTTGGACTTGCTAAAATATTTATTCCAGTAATTACTGGAAGTCTAATATTTAAATGGCTTTCGAAAGAAGAGGAATATAGACTTGACTGGTTAACTATTTTAGTTGGCTTGGCAGCCACTTGTCTTATAGGCTTGATTCCTGTTTTTGGCTGGCTAATATTGTTTGGATTATTTTTGGTCAGTGCTTCGCAATTTGCGCTTGGAGCAATGCAACTTATAAAGTCTCAAAGATAAACTGTGTATTTATATAAAAAATCGTTCGCCTAGGCGAACGATTTTTTATTATGGAAGAGTAATCTATTATTTAGCAAGTTCTGTTTTTGCTTGATCGGCTTGGTCTTTGTTCATCATTTTGCACATTCCACAACCACAAACTGTGCAGGCGCCTTTTGCCATCCAGCCGCCTTTTTTGGTTTGAACTACTTCTACGTCTTTCATGTCCTGATCTTTTTGTTTACATTTTACACAATAAGCTTTCATAAAATTCCTTTCTTAATAATTTATACCTTCTTTTTTAAAGCTTAGCACGAGAAGATTATATAATCAACTTTATTATATAATCTTCTACTTAAAATTATGGTTAATAATAAAGGCTAGCAACAAATTAATAATTATTACAATTTAATTCATAATATGATTGAGGATGTTCGCACGCTGGACAAACATCTGGTGCATTTTTGCCTCTGTGAATGTATCCGCAGTTCCTGCATACCCATTCTACTTCTTCTTCGCGCTCAAATACTTTGTTATTTTTTACGTTTTCGGCTAACTTTAAATATCTTTTTTCATGATGCTTTTCTACTTCACCAAGCTCGGTAAATACTTTTGCTTCTGCTTCAAAGCCCTCGTCTTTAGCAGTTTTCGCAAACTCCGGGTACATTGTTTGATTTTCGTAGTTTTCACCCGCGGCCGCACAAAGTAAGTTGTCATAAGTTGATTTAACCATTGGAAAATCATAATCAGTTAGCGTGGATTTTTCATTGCCCTTTAACAATTTCATTAACCTTTTAGCATGTTCTTTTTCGTTATCAGCAGTTTCAATAAATATTGCTGAAATTTGTTCAAAACCATTCTTTTTTGCTTGAGAAGCAAAATAAGTATACTTATTTCTTGCCATGCTTTCACCAGCAATAGCCCTTAAAATGTTTTTTGGTGTTTCCATAATAACTCCTTGTATTATTTTTAATAATCTAATTATATCATAGATTTAATTTAAAAATTTTAAAAAGATAGTATAATAAAATTAGAAATATAATATTATGAGAATTTTATGAAAAAACTATTTTGTTTGTTTTTATTAACATTTATATTTTCCATTAATGTAATAAATACTCATGCTCAAGACCTAATAACCGATTGGTATATAAAAGATTTGAAAACCGAAATTACAGTTAATAAAGATTCATCGCTAGATATTTCAGAATGGATTACTGCTGATTGCGGGAATTTAACTGGGAAACATGGAATTTTTAGGGTTTTGCCCACTGGATATTACCAAAGTTCTGACAAATGGGTTGGTTCGCCGGTTAAACTAAAATCCATTACAGATTTTAGTGGAAGTAGAATTAAATATACTCAAACAAAGGATTATACAAACCACACAATTACTTGGAAAATAGGGGATCCGAACATAGAAGTGCAAGGCGTTAATTATTATCTAATTAAATATCATGTAGATAATGTTATAAGATTTGATAACGTAGGTTATGATAAATTATATTGGAACCTGAATGGTGCATTTTGGGATTTAGAAATTGATAATTTTTCGGCGACCGTAATATTTCCAAGTGAAATCAATTTGAAAAATATTGATACCAATCTTTCTTCTGGATCATTGTCATCAATAGCTAATGAGTTCGCCGCTCAAGAAAAGGTAAATAATATTTTAAAAGTTACATCATCAAATGCGCTAGATGCTCGTCAAGCTATTTCAATTTCATTAGATTTACCTAAAATATTCACGCCATACGAGCCAGGTTTCTTAGTAAAATATGGCTGGTATTTTAGCCTGTTATTTCCAATACTCGCATTTTGGCTTTCTTTTGTCTTGTGGTCAAAGTATGGCAGGGATCCTAAGGGTAATAAAACTGTCGTTCCGGAATTTGAAATTCCAGATAAATTAAGCCCAGTTGAGTTAGGCATGGTTTTAACTGATGGAAATTTGGACTCTAAATTTATTTCAGCAGAAATAATTAATTTGGCTGTTATTGGTGCTATAAAAATTGAAAGAATCAAGAAAAAGGGAATATTTGGAACCGAAGATTATAAAATTATTAAAACTGGTAAAAATGAAAATTTGATGAATAAGCATCAAAAGTCATTACTTAATAAAATGTTTGAATGCGTTCTTTTAAAAACAACTTTTGATTCATTTTTTAAAAAAGATAATCAAATTGAAAACTCTGATGAACTGAAAATATCTGACCTTAAAAATGGTTTTTTTGACGAAGTTTTAGATATAAAAAATGAAATCGCTTTGGATCTTAAAGCCCGCAAATTATTGATTCCAAGGGGTAAGCTGATGGCATTATTAATCAGTCTTGGGATAATTGCTTTCGGGAGTATTTATCTGCCAATTTCACTAATGTTAAATTATAATAGCCCTAATTTCTTATATATGATTCCTAGTTTTTTATTATCTGGAATTATTTTTTTAATTTTTGCAATAATTATTAAACAAAGATCACCGGAAGGGTTAGTATTACTTAATAAAATTAAAGGGTTTGAACTTTATATGAAAACAGCCGAAAAGTATCGCCAGCAGTTTAATGAAAAAGAAAATATATTTGAAAAGTTCTTGCCTTATGCCATTATGTTTGGCATAACTAAAGAATGGATTAAAAAGATGAAAGATATTTATGGCGAAAAATATTTTAATACTTATGTGCCGATATGGTTTATTGGAGGCGACATGGGAAGCTTTGATGCTAGTAGTATCGATAGCGCTATTTCTTCAATGAGTTCAAGTATGAATTCATCCATGAGCTCTGCCTCATCAGCTGGGGGAGGCGGTGCTGGCGGAGGTGGAGGAGGGGGCGGTGGAGGTGGATGGTAGGTTAAAATTTAATTGCATTTTAATACGTAATAAATAGATATAAAACCTTGATTTTTTTATTAAATAATGTATAATATTTTTAGATTAGCTTTAAACGCTAATTTTTTATTCCGGAGTAGCTCAACGGCAGAGCGTCTCGCTGTTAACGAGAGGGTTCTCGGTTCGAATCCGAGCTCCGGAGCCAAAAAATGACCATTTATGGCATAATGGTAAAAATGGGGGTCTAATTTCCTAATATTTGCTCAATAATTTTCTTTTTAATTGTTTCTCTCAGGCCTCTGTGAATTTTAACTTTTTCTTTAAGGTGGGAGAAACTTCCATC